>Ga0209254_10002842_pt1 | contig 15813 bp, 14 predicted proteins | sample FrelakmetDIP11DI_FD_187148 | JGI IMG/M metagenome (GOLD analysis project Ga0209254, IMG submission 187148) | Freshwater lake sediment microbial communities from the University of Notre Dame, USA, for methane emissions studies - DIP11 DI (SPAdes)... | ecosystem: Environmental > Aquatic >... | reverse complement strand
CGGGCGGTGCTGGGCCTCCCGGCCGGCCTGTCGTCCCTGCGACCGGATCGCGACCCAAAGCACCATGCGTGACTGTCTGCTCCAGGTCCAGGGGCTCACCACCGAGATCAGCGCCGGCCCCCGTTCGGACCGCCCACCCGCTCGGGTGGTCGACGAGGTCTCGCTGTGCCTCCGCCGGGGGGAGACCTTCGCCCTGCTGGGGGAGTCCGGCTGCGGCAAGTCCATGACCGCCCTGTCCCTGATGCGGCTCCTGCCGGAGGCCGGTCGCATCGCCGGGGGCTCGGTGCGCCTCGGCGGCACCGACCTGCTGCGCCTCACCGAGGCCCAGATGCGCCGGGTACGGGGCGGGCGCATGGCCATGATCTTCCAGGAGCCCCAGACGTCCCTGAACCCGGTGCTCACCACCGGGGACCAGATCGCCGAGGCGGTGCGGGTCCACCAGGGCCGGCGCCGTGCCGAGGTGGCGGCTCGCGTGCTGGAGCTGCTGAACGCCGTGGGCATCCCGGACCCGGCGCGGCGGGTGGGCGAGTACCCGCACCAGCTCTCGGGGGGGATGAAGCAGCGGGTGATGATCGCCATGGCCCTGGCGGGGGACCCGGAGCTCCTGGTGGCGGACGAGCCCACCACCGCCCTCGACGTCACCATCCAGGCCCAGGTCCTCAGCCTGCTCAAGGATCTCCAGACCTCCACCGGGATGGCCGTGCTCTTGATCACCCACGACCTGGGGGTGGTGGCGGAGACGGCGGAGCGCCTCGCCATCATGTACGCGGGCCAGATTGTCGAGACCGCCGACGTCGCCGAGTTCTTCGCCGCTCCCTCCCACCCGTACAGCCGCATGCTCATGGAGAGCCTGCCGGACGCGGACAAGCGCCAGGGCCGGCTCGCCGTCATCCCCGGCCGGGTGCCCCCCCTGGATCAGGCGTTCAGGGGCTGCCGCTTCGCCGCCCGCTGCCCGGCCGTGATGCCGCGCTGCCTCGAGCAGGTCCCGGAATGGTCCAACCTGGGGGCCGAGCGCGGGGTCCGCTGCCATCTATGGTCCGAGGGGACTCGAGCGGAAGGAGCCCTTGCCGGAGTGCACTGGAGCGGGGCCAGGCCGCCGCTCGCGGTCGCGGAGCCGTCGGGCGGCGGGCCCGCGCCCAGGCCGGACCCGGATGTCGAACAGGCGCTTCTGGAGGTTAGCGATCTCCAGGTCCACTTCCCCATCCAGCGCGGCGTCTTTCGTCGGGTGGTGGGCCAGGTGCGGGCGGTGGACGGGGTCAGTCTCAGGCTCAAGGCAGGCCGCACCCTGGCCCTGGTGGGCGAGTCCGGCTGCGGCAAGACGACTGCCGGCAAGGGCCTGCTCCAGCTCATCCCGCCCACCGGCGGCTCGGTACGCTACCGGGGCCGGGAGCTCAGGGGCCTCGGGCACCGTCGCATGCAACCTTTCCGAAAGGACTTGCAGATCATCTTCCAGGACCCCTTCGCCTCCATGAACCCACGCATGTTGGTGGGGGATATCGTCGGGGAGGGCCTGCAGGCCCTGGGGCTCGAGCGGACCCGCACCGGCCGTCTGCGCCGGGTGGCAGGGCTCCTGGACCTGGTGGGGCTCAGCCCCGACGCCGCGGACCGCTACCCCCACGAGTTCTCCGGGGGGCAGCGCCAGCGCATCTGCATCGCCCGAGCCCTGGCGGTGGAGCCGAGGTTGATCGTGTGCGACGAGCCCACTAGCGCCCTGGACGTCTCGGTCCAGGCCCAGATCCTGAACCTCTTGAAGGACCTCCAGGAGCGGCTCGGCATCGCCTACCTCTTCATCACCCACAACCTCTCGGTGGTGGCCTATCTGGCCGATGAGGTGGCGGTCATGTATCTCGGGCGGGTCGTGGAGCGGGGACCCGTGGAGCAGATCCTGGAGGATCCACGACACCCCTACACCCGGGCCCTGCTCTCGGCGGTCCCGGTGGTGGACGCGTCCAAGCGCCGCGCTGTGATCCGACTCGAGGGCGACCTGCCGTCTCCAGCGGACCCGCCCGCAGGGTGTCACTTCCATCCCCGTTGCCCCGAGGCCCTGCCCGAGTGCGCGCGGGCCTATCCCGGGGAGACGCGGCTGGGGACGGCTCGGATCGTGCACTGCATCAGGGCCGCCTGAGACCGTGACCGGCGCCCACGACGGGCGGAACAAGGCCCTCGGCGAGACATCAAGATTCTGAACACACGGTACTTTCAGCATGAGCACAATTCGAATCGCGGTGGCCGGGGTCGGCGGTCGCATGGGACGGACCCTGGTCCAGGCGGTCACTGAGACCCCGGGGTTGATCCTCGGGGCGGCCACGGAGCGGCCCGACTCCAGCCTGATCGGGACGGATGCGGGGGAGCTGGCAGGGCTGGGCCGGCTCGGGGTGACCCTGACCGGGGACCTGGGGGCGGCGATTAACGCCTTCGACGTACTGATCGATTTCCCCGCCCCGGCCGCGACCATGGATCACCTGGCGCTCTGCCGCCCCGCCGGCAAGGCGATGGTGATCGGAACCACCGGGCTGGACGCGGGTCAGCGGGCGGCCGTGGCCGCCGCCGGCGAGGCGATCGGCATCGTCTTCGCCCCCAACATGAGCGTCGGCGTGAACCTCTGTCTCAAGCTCCTGGACATCGCGGCCCGGGTGCTCGGGGACGAGGTGGACGTGGAGATCATCGAGGCCCACCACCGGCACAAGGTAGACGCCCCTTCTGGCACGGCGCTGCGCATGGGGGAGGTGGTGGCCGCGGCCCTGGGGCGGGATCTCAGGAAGGTGGCGGTCTATGGACGGGAGGGTCACACCGGACCCCGGGAGCGGCGGACCATCGGTTTCGAGACCATCCGCGCCGGGGATATCGTCGGGGAGCACAGCGTCTGGTTCGCGGCGGATGGGGAGCGGGTGGAGATCGCCCACAAGGCCAGCAGCCGCATGACCTTCGCCCGGGGTGCGGCGCGGGCCGCGGCTTGGATCGCCGCCCGCGAGGCGGGGCTCTACGACATGCAGGACGTACTCGGGCTCAAAAGTTTCTAGCGCCTGGGGTCCGCGGGCGCTCGCGGCCGAAACCGGCCGCTAGTCTCCGCAGGAGTAGCCGTGGGCGATCAGCCCCTCCTCCAGGTCGTCGGAGACCATGGGGTGGGCGAGCAGATACTGGGCGGCCCGCACCGAATGATCGCCGATGGCGTCGTCCACCGCGGTCTCCCAGTCCTCGATATCGTAGTCGCCGCGGCCCACCCACATGAGGGCGATCAGCTCAGCGCGCTGACGCTGGTTCATCTCGCCGATGGCCTCCACGAGCTCGGTCAGGCTGTAGTCGCCACTGTGATCGGCGAGGCATTGGAGGGCCCAGTCGTCGGACGGGCTCGAGGGGGTCTGGGGGATCACCACCTCCTCCTTGGCCTGGAACTCCCGGGCCTTGGAGATGAGGTAGCACAGGGATTCCAGGGGGATGTGGAGCATGAAGGCGGTCTCCATAGTCGGCGGTGGGGCTGCCACGACGCGATCTGCTGAGGGGCAATCCTCGCTCTCATTGCGCCGCCAGTCTACTACGCCCGTCTGGCCCGGACGGGGCTTGGGTCAAGGATTCCTGCCACAGGGGTCGGGTAGCCCCGCTGCGGGGCCGGCCCGGCGCCCCAACCTTAGACGCCGGTACCCCTTTCCATACATCATCTCGAATCGCCCGGATCCGTCGTCGCCGGGCCAGGGAGAACCGTGACATGCCATCGCACCGTCCCTTCCGCCGTGCCGCGCACCTCGGGGCAGCCTGCATGCTGGGCGCCACCCTGGCAGGCTGTGCCACCGCGCCCGAGACCGGGCGCAGCCAATTGCTGCTGGTCGACTCGGACCAGGAGGCCAAACTGGGTCTGCAGGCCTTCCAGGAGATCAAGTCGGAGACCCCCATCTCCCGGGACCCCAAGAAGAACGCCCAGCTTCAGTCGGTGGGCAAGCGCATTGCCCGGGTGGCGAAGCTGCCCAATGCCCGCTGGGAGTTCGTACTCTTCGACGACCCCAAACAGCCCAACGCCTTCGCGCTGCCGGGGGGCAAGGTCGGGATCTATACGGGCATCCTGCCCATCACCAAGGACGATGCAGGTCTGGCCACCGTGATCGGGCATGAGGTCGCCCACGCCGCGGCGCGCCACGGGGCGGAACGGATGTCCCAGGGCCTGGCGGTGCAGGTGGGCGGCGGCATACTGTCCGCTGCCCTAGGTGCCTCGGGCTACGGGGGCGCGACTCAGGACCTGGCAATGCAGGCCTACGGGGTCGGCGCCCAACTGGGCGTGATGCTGCCCTACTCCCGCACCCAGGAGCTGGAGGCGGATCGCATCGGCCTCCTGTACATGGCCAGAGCCGGGTTTGACCCGCGGGAGGCCATCGCCTTCTGGCAACGCTTCCAGGCCTACAAGGCCAAGAGTGGGGGGCGTACCCCGGAGTTTCTGAGCACGCACCCCTTGGATGACAACCGCATCGCCCAGCTCCAGAAGTTCCTGCCCCAGGCCCTGGCCGAGTATGAGCGCGCCAAGGCGCGCGGCTGACAGGGTGGGCGTCCGGGGGGACTCGGACCCACGCCAAGCAGTCCGCCAGTCCCGGGCTCCTGGGCGGCCTCGCCCGGGCCCTTCGGCCGGGCTGGTGGTTGTTGGCGCCCCGGTGGCGTCGCCTCCCCTCGGCGCCTTTCAACTCAGCCTGGCCCGCCTGGCGCTGCATGCCCAACCCGCGGAACGCGCCTCCGCCCGGGCGGCGGATCAGGGGTTAGACCTCTTGGTCCGCCCGTGGAGCGGGGCTGTGTGGGTCGACGGGGCCAAAGGAGGAACCGCGGTCGCCGGGAGGGACCGAATGGAGGTGACAGCCGTGACCAAGCCCCCACTTCCTTAGCCGCCGCCCCGCAGTCGTCTCGAGAGATTTTTGATGGCTCCTCCCCCCTTCGCGCTCGTGCTCATCCCTCTCCTGATCGCCGGCTGCGACTCCGGGGATCGGGTCGAGCCCGGAACCATCGGTAAGGCGGAGGTCGGTCGCATTCCCGCTTATCCCCAGCGACCGGGAGATGCCGCCAAGGGCTATGACGCCCTGCTCAACCGGGCCGCAGTGACCTGCGGCCTGCCGTACAGCGCCTATGTCAAGGCGCGGGGGGCGGCAGGGCGGGACCCGGGACCCCAGCTCCCGGGCCGTACTGGTCGAAACGCCGAGCTGCCCTACGGCCTAACCGCTCACTTTGCCCCATCCGGGGTGGAGCTGGTGACTACCAACTGCCTCGGCTGCCACGCCGCGACCATCGACGGCAACCTCATCATGGGCCTCGGCAACGCCTTCCTGGACCTCACGCGGGATCCGCTGTTGGCAGTGGAGTCCACGCGGGCCCATGTGACCGGGGGGTTGGAGACCGCCGAGTGGCGCAGATGGGCGGATCGCATCGGGGCCATCGCCGACTACATGATGACCGACACGGTGGGGGTGAGCTCCGCCAACAACCTGACCCTGGCCCTCATGGCCCATCGCGACCCAGAAACCTTGGCCTGGTCCGACCGCCCACTGATCGACCCGCCCCCGGAGCGGCCCCTGCCCGTGGCTGTACCCCCTTGGTGGAACATGCGAAAGAAGCATGCCCTGTTCTACAACGGTGAGGGGCGGGGGGATCACGTGCGCTACCTGATGCTCGCCTCCACCACCTGCACCGATACCGTGGATGAGGCTCGGGCCATGGATGCCTGGTTCGTGGACGTGCGGGCCTACCTCGCCAGCCTGCAGCCGCCGAAGTACCCATATCCCCTCGATCGCCCCCTGGCAGATCGGGGTTACCGCCTGTTCCAGGCCAACTGCAAGACCTGTCACGGGACCTACGACGAGGACTGGCGCTACCCCAACAAGGTGATCGCCCTGGGCAAGGCGAGCACCGACCCGGAGTTGGCGCGGGCCGGCCACTCGGACGCAGACCGCTTCCTCGAGTGGTTCCAGCACTCCTTCTACGGTGAGCTGGCCCAGGCCGCCCCGGCCCTGGGTTATGTGGCCCCGCCCCTGGACGGCGTCTGGGCCACCGCCCCTTATCTGCACAACGACTCGGTGCCGACCCTCGCCGACCTGCTGGAGAGCCCCAAGAGGCCCACCTTCTGGGAATTCGTGAGGGCAGAGGACGGGGCGCCAGTCTATGATTCGGAGCAGATTGGATGGCGCTACCGAATTTTGAGCGAAGGCAAGGCCGGCGCCATGAGCTGGGAGGCACGCAACCGCATCTATGACACCACCGAAAAGGGCTACGGGAACGGCGGCCACGACTTCGGCGATGAGCTCGATGCCGAGGAGCGGCGCGCCCTGATCGAGTACCTGAAGACCCTGTAGGATGGGACCCCAGGGCCCGGTTACTCCGGAGAACCCTTGAGACGCATAACCCACCAGAGGAGTAGCCGCATGATACGCCCCACCATCCTTGTCGCCGCGCTGTCCGCCCTGCTCCTCACAGGGATCCCCCTCCAGACATCCCTGGCCGGTGACGAGGCAGGGCTGGTCACCTGGATGGGGCGCCTCCAGTACTACACCCACAAGCTGGGGCTGGCGGTCGCCGCCCAGAATCGCGCCCTCCAGGGCTATTACGTGCATGAGGTGGAGGAGGTCATCGAGCACATCGAAGGGATCCAGGAGGTCGACGGGATCGAGATCGGCAATCTGGTCAAGGCCAACCTGGTACCTGCCTTCGAGACACTGGAAAGCGCGGTCGAGGTGGGCGATCAGTCGCGGGTCGACCTCGCCTACGGGGGCCTGATCGGCGCCTGCAACACCTGCCACAAGGCCGCCAACCGGCCCTACGTCCACATCGTGCGCCGCGCAGACAATCCGTACCTACAAGATTTTGCACCAATTCCTTGACGGGACGGCGCGAGGCGAAAGGATCCGGTTGGTACCCTCGGGCGCACTCCACCCCAAGGCGCCCGATTGCCCGGTAAGCGCCGGTGACCGATCCGTGGCCGAGCCAAGGGGCGGCGAGGATCATGCGTCGCCGGGGAGTGCGATCGCGGGCTAAAAAAATCGGGCGTTGCGCCCGCTGCCGCCGTGGACTACACTGATGGTCTCAGTTGCGGGGTGGAGCAGTCTGGCAGCTCGTCGGGCTCATAACCCGAAGGTCGTAGGTTCAAATCCTGCCCCCGCTACCAAGAAGCAAAGGGCTTGTGACGGGAGTCGCAGGCCCTTTTTCATTTCCGGGTCCAGCGCGATACATGACCCGATAGTCCCCGGCCCGCACCCGCTGCAACCCCTCCTCGCCTTGGAGCTTGGTCACCCCAGGCGGGGCACGGGGCCTTTTCGTTGCTGGAGCCCAGGCGGGCTGGACTGGGCCGCGCTGATGGTGTCTGACTGGGTGCCAGACTCGGCGGCACACTCCGGGGGTCCGCGCTGCTGGCGCCTGTTCTGCGAGCTGCCCTACAAGAGCCCTGGCGTGCCGCCTACCACGAGGCGGTCGATGATGGAAGATGGGGCTCAGTATCCAGGGAGATGCCGATCGAGAGCACGACCGACCTTGACGCAGCGCCCCCCAACCCAGCCGCGCCGGTGCCTTCGTGCCCCGGCGTCCGCGTCTCGCGATCAATGCAATAGGATCAGAAGGGCGGGGAGGACGTCACCCCCCTGCCCACACGAAACGCAACGGAGGCACTTTGCTTTATCCCTGCGATCGTGAGTACACCAGAATCGGGCGGGGGATCTCGCCAGTCCCGGACATCGTGTTCGCCAGCGGGGACGAGCAGGCCGCGCTTTTCGTCGATGGGACGCTGGACAGGCTTGTCTGAGGGGTGGCGGTCATCTTGTCCACGGACGCAATCGGGTTCGTTACCGTCGAGGCCAGCCGGAAGGGCCCCGCCGAGGGGCTCCACGAGATCGGTGAACATCACCTTGAGCTGGCGCCGCTCCGCTTCGCGGCTGAGCGCGGGCGCCTCGGCGAAGGACAAGGAACGGGGCAATAACAAGGTGAACAGGCTGATTACCCGCGTTGGCTGGGGGTGAGCTTGCGAACCCCAGCGTTCTCGAGGCCGACCATGCTGGGGTCTGTTCCTCACCCCAGCCGATCTACGCCGTCGCCAGGGCCTGCTCCAGGTCGGCGATGATGTCGTCCACGTGCTCGATGCCGATGGACAGTCGCACCAGGTCCTCCGAGACCCCTGCCCGCTTCATCTCGTCCGCCGAGAGCTGGCGGTGGGTGGTGGTTGCCGGGTGGCAGGCCAGGGTCTTGGCGTCGCCGATGTTGACGAGGCGCACGGCGAGCTTGAGGGCGTCGATAAAATGGGCCCCCGCCTCCAGACCGCCGCGGATCCCGAAGGACAGGATGGAGCTGGCCTTGCCGCCGTCCATGTAACGCTCCACTAGGTGGTGGTCCGGGCTGTCGGGTAGGCCCGCGTAGCGAACCCACTCCACCTTGGGGTGGGCCTTGAGGTACTCCGCCACCTGCAGCGCATTGGCGCAATGGCGGTCCATGCGCACCGGCAGGGTCTCGATCCCTTGGAGGATCAGGAAGCTGTTAAAGGGCGAGATGGCGGCCCCCATGCTCCTCAGGGGCACAACCCGGGCCCGCCCGATATAGGCCGCGGGCCCCAGGGCCTCCGTGTAAACCACCCCGTGGTAAGAGACGTCCGGCTCGTTCAGCATGGGAAAGCGACCCGCATGGTCCGCCCAAGGGAAGCGGCCCGAGTCCACCAGGACGCCGCCGATGGTGGTCCCGTGCCCCCCCATGTACTTGGTGAGGGCATGGACCACGATGTCGCAGCCGTGCTCGAAGGGCCGGCAAAGATAGGGGCTGGGCACCGTGTTGTCGACGATCACCGGCACCCCCTGGGCATGGGCCATGTCGGCGACGGCCCGTAAATCCGCCACGTTGCCAGCCGGATTGCCGATGGACTCACAGAAGACCGCCCGGGTACCGCTATCGATCAGGGCCGCCATGCCGTCGATGTCGTTGGGCGCGGCGAATCGCACCTGGATCCCCAGCCGAGGCAGGGTGTGGGCGAACAGGTTGTAGGTGCCGCCGTAGAGGGTGGAGGCGGAGACGATATTGTCCCCGGACTGGGCGATGGTGAAGATGGCATAGGTGATCGCCGCCATGCCGGAAGCGAGCGCCAGGGCGCCCACCCCGCCCTCCATGGCCGCCACCCGGCGCTCCAACACGTCGCTGGTGGGGTTCATGATCCGGGTGTAGATGTTTCCCGCCACCTTGAGGTCGAATAGGTCCGCCCCGTGCTGGGTATCGTCAAAGGCGTAGCTGGTGGTCTGATAGATGGGCGTGGCCACCGCCTTGGTGGTGGGGTCGGGCTCGAATCCGGCGTGGATGGCAAGGGTCTCGATCTTCATGGGATCTCCTTCGGTGGCCATTTGTTGGTGTTGTGGCGGGTAGATTCCGTGACCGTTACGCGGACCGACCCCGCGAACGCAGGATCACCCCGGCGATGGTATCGACGGCGGACCAGAGTGTCGATGGAAGGGCCCGGCCTGAAGCTAATCAGGGGCCATCCCTGATCCGACCGTCGCGGGTTCTGGTAGATTTAGGGCAAGGCAGGTCGATGTTACCCCCAGATTCCGTGTTGGGGATGGCCGGTGCCTACGAAAGCTTCGCCACAGATCGGAAGGGGGCAATCATGGTCGAGATCAAACATCGCGAGACAGGGCTGTTGCTGGAGACGGTCGAGAGCGATTCGCTCGCGGGTGCGGACCTGAGGGACATGCAGCTCAATGGGGCGGATCTGCGGGGGGTGGACCTGAGCAGGGCCAACCTGGAGTCAAGCGACCTGTTGGGCGCGGACCTCTCCGGCGCCAACCTGACGGACGCCATCCTGGTAGGGGCCCATCTCAAGGACGCCAGGCTCGGCGGCGCCAACCTGACCCGCGCCCGGATGGGATCGGAGCATCCCTCCCGCGCCGCCCTGCTGAGCGGAGCCGACCTCTCCCGCGCCAACCTAACCGGAGCGGATCTGCGCAACAGCGAGGCCCGGTTGGCCAACCTCCAGGGTGCCAACCTAACCAACGCCGACATGCGCGGCGCGGACTTCAACGGAGCCAACCTGTGCCATGTGGTGGCACCCAAGGCACTGTTTATAAAGGCCAACCTGCGTGAGACCAACCTGTGCGGCGCAGACTTGCGGGACTGTCACCTGAACGACGCCAACCTGGCCCGGGCCAGCCTCCACGAGGCGGACCTCACCAGCACCTTTCCCGGCGGCTTCACCGTCATCAACCTGGCGAATTTTGAAGGTGCGGACCTGCGCGGGGCCAAGCTACGCAATTGCTCGGCTCAGGACACCAACTTCCGCAACGCCAACCTCACCGGGGTAGACTTCACCAACGCCGTGCTCGGCGGCGCCATCCTGCGCCGGGCGGACGTGACCGACGCGGACTTCAAGGGCGTCGAGCTGGCCAGCGTTACCATGGAGTTCGCCAACTTCTCCAAGGCGAGGAATGCGGTGATCCCGACCTACAAGAAGAATCTGCGCTGATCCAGTTCTGAGCCCGTTGCTTGGGCGTCCAGCGCCTTCATCACTGGGGCGCGGATTCCCGAGGCACAGGGACGCGCGGAGGCTCAGAGGTTGTGAAAAATCTACTGCTCGCAACGATTTATTCACAACCTCTCAGGGCCTCCGCCTCGATCCGTCGATAGGCCTGCGCCAATCGAGTCGCCCAGGCCGCGGCCGCCGCGAGGCCGCGAATCCCGTCCTGGCGAATCTCGATCATGACACTCGGCAAGCCGCGGCCCTCGCCATGCACGGGGACCGTGTAGTCGATCGCCTCGTCGATCGGGTAGGGCTGGTTGTCCCCGACGGCGGATTCTGTCCCCTGGGAGAGCTCTCCGCGCAGGAGGGCGGCGAGCCGGGGGTCGCGCCAATAGGACACTCCGACCTGCCAGGGTCGCGCCCGGCCGTCGAGAACGGGGGTGAAGCTGTGGATGCTGAGCAGCAGGCTCGCTCGATGGGATCGGCGCTCGAGTAGCCGAGCGATGGCGCCATGGTAAGGACGAAACAGGGCATCGATGCGCACCGCCCGATCCGCTGCCGACAAGGCGCGGTTGCCCGGCACGGGAACTCCGGCGCTCTGCTGCGCGATGGACTGGGCGTTGCCGAGGGGTCGATTGCAGTCGATGACGAGACGCGAATAGCCGCTCAAGACCAGGGGCGCATCCAGATGTGCGGAGAGGCGGCGCGCCACCTCCGCCGCACCCGGATCCCAGGCGATGTGATCGTCAAGGGCAGCCGCATCGAGCCCCAGGTTGCCGAGCCGTCGGGGGACCCGATTAGAGGCGTGGTCGCAGACCAGGACCGCATTGCCAGACCCCTCGGCATTCACCAACTCGACGGCGGGGGGCTCATCGGGCCCGAGCCAGCAGCCGGCACTCAGGCGGGCATCCGAATCCATCGAATCCGGCTTTTGTGTGAAGCGCTTCGCCATGGTACCTCTCAGCTCACCCCTGACCCTGCACTTCGTCTGTTCAGGCCTTCTTGGGAGAGGGCCGGGGTGACGGAAACGGCCATTCCGATGGCGCCTTACCCCATCCGGGGTGGCGCGGGCGCTATGGCTGTTAGCCAGGTAATAGCTCCAGGCACTGCTCCAGGGATTCCCGCCAGTCCGGCATCGCGAGGCCGAAGGTCTGCTGGAACTTGGTGTTGTCGAGTACCGAATAGGCGGGACGCTTCGCTGGGGCCGGATAATCGGAGGACGGGATGGGGATCAGGCGGCAGGCGAGCCCGGTGCGGGCCAGGATGGCGCTGGCGAACCCGAACCAGCTCACCTGCCCCGAGCCGGTAAGGTGGTAGAGACCGCCGACCTCCCTGAGGTCCATGTCGCCCCTCAGAACCCGGTAAAGGACCAGAGCCGTCATCTCCGCCAGCATGCGACTCCAGGTCGGGGAGCCAATCTGGTCGTCTACGATGCGCAGCTCGTCCTTCTCCTTGAAGAGCCGTAGCATGGTCAGCAGGAAGTTCGCCCCGCGGGCGCCGTAAACCCAACTGGTGCGAAACACCAGTGCAGGAGCACCAGACTCCAGCAGGGCCTGCTCGCCCCCGAGCTTGGTCTCGCCGTAGACGTTTAGAGGCGAGGGGGTATCCGTTTCCCTATAGGGGCATTGGGCGGTGCCGTCGAACACGAAATCAGTCGAGTAATGGATGATAGGTGTCGACCGTGCCGCCAACAGGACCCCCAGCTCCCCGACCGCATCCGTGTTGATACGCTTGGCAACATCGCGCTCGGTCTCGGCCTTGTCCACCGCCGTGTAGGCCGCGGCGTTGACCACCGCGGCGGGCTTCGATTCCTCCACCAGTTGAGCCAACAGTCCCTTGTTCAGGAGGTCCACGGCGGGACCATAGCCCCCCTCGATGGATGCGGCGATGACCTCCCCCAGCCCCGCCAGGGTGCGCCGCAGCTCCCAGCCCACCTGGCCGTTGGCCCCGATCAGGAGGATGCGCGGCCGCAGGAAGGCCCCGGTCCGGTCACTCATGGATAGTCCTCGATGGCGGGGAGTCGGTCGGCCGGGATGTCCGCCAGGGTCGCGGCCTCTTGGTCTTTCGTTGAGAGCTCCGGCGCCCCGTCCAGGGGCCAGTCGATGCCGATCGCCGGGTCGTCCCAGCGCACGCTGAACTCAGCCTCTGGGTGATAGTAATCGGAGCACTTGTAGACGAACAGCGCCGTCTCGCTGGTAACCAGGAAGCCATGGGCGAAACCGGGCGGGACCCAGAACTGGCGCTTGTTCTCGCCGGAGAGGGTGACGCCAACCCATTGACCGAAGGAGGCGGAGCCCCGGCGCAGGTCCACCGCCACGTCGAAGACCTCCCCTAGCAGTACCTGCACCAGTTTGCCCTGGCCGAAGGGGTGCTGAATGTGCAGTCCCCGGAGCACGCCCCGGCGGGAGAAGGACTGGTTGTCCTGGACCAGATGCTCCGGGATACCCAGTTCCGCATAGCAGTTGCTGCGGTAGGCCTCGAAGAAGAAGCCCCGCTCATCGCCGAAGACCATAGGCTCGATGATGATTGCGCCGGGGATGCGTGTCTCGATCACCTTCATGAGGGCCAACTCCGCTGCAACAGACCAAGCAGGTAGTCTCCGTAGCCGCTCTTTCGGAGTTCCTCGGCCATGGCGCGCAGCTGCCCCTCATCGATCCAACAGTTGTTGTAGGCGACCTCCTCCGGACAGCAGACCTTGAGCCCCTGGCGCTTTTCGATGGTCTCGATGAACTCGCCCGCCTGCATCAGGGAGTCGTGCGTGCCGGTGTCGAGCCAGGCGGTGCCGCGACCCATCCGCTCCAGGCGCAGTTCGCCCCGCTCGAGATAGCGGATGTTGAGCTCCGTGATCTCCAGCTCACCTCGTGGCGAGGGCTCCAGTGTCTCGGCCAGCTCGCACACTTTGCCGTCATAGAAATAGATCCCGGTCACCGCCCAGTTGGATTTGGGGTCCCTGGGCTTTTCTTTCAGGCCCACCACACGGCCGTCCCGGTCGAACTCCGCCACCCCGTAGCGCTCCGGATCCGAGACCCAGTAGCCGAAGACGCTGGCTCCGGACTCCCGGGCGGCGGCCGCCTTGAGTTGCTCCACCAGGCCGTGGCCATAGAAGATGTTGTCCCCCAGGATCAAGCAAGAGGGGTCACCGGCGATGAAGGACTTGCCGATCAGGAAGGCCTGGGCCAGGCCGCCGGGGTGGGGTTGCTCGGCGTAGGTGAGACGGATGCCCCATTGGGATCCGTCTCCAAGCAGGGACTCGAACTGAGGCAGGTCCCGCGGCGTCGAGATAACCAGGATGTCGCGTACCCCCGCCAACATCAGCGTGGACAGGGGGTAATAGATCATGGGCTTGTCATAGACGGGGAGCAGCTGCTTGCTGACCGCCCGGGTGAGGGGGTAGAGCCGGGTGCCGGAGCCCCCGGCCAGGATGATGCCCTTGCGCTTCATGGTTTCGCCCTCTCAGGACGCCGAGCCGAGGCGCTCGCCCCGATAGCTGCCGTCGGTGACGCGACTCACCCACAGGGCATTGTCGAGATACCAGGCGACGGTGCGCCGCATCCCCGACTCGAAGGTCTCCCGGGGCTCCCAGCCCAGCTCACGCTTGAGCTTGGATGCGTCGATGGCATAGCGGCGATCGTGCCCAGGGCGGTCCGTGACGAAGGTCTTGAGACGCGCGTGGGGGCGGTGGGGAGAGTCGGGCAAGAGTTCGTCGAGCAGGCTGCAAAGGGTATCGACGACCTGGAGGTTGGTGCGCTCACTGTTACCGCCCACGTTGTAGACCTCCCCCAGAGTGCCCCCGTCCAGCACCCGCAAGATGGCACGGCAGTGGTCCATTACGTAGAGCCAGTCACGGACATTGCCCCCATCCCCGTAGATCGGCAGAGACTCGCCCCGCTGCGCCTTGATGATCATCAGCGGGATCAGTTTCTCCGGGAATTGGTAAGGCCCGTAGTTGTTCGAACAATTGGTGGTCAGTACCGGTAATCCAAAGGTGTGGAACCAGGCGCGCACCAGGTGATCCGAGGCCGCCTTGGAGGCCGAATAGGGCGAGTTTGGGGCGTAGGGGGTGGTCTCGGTGAAGAGCCCGGTGGCGCCCAGGGAGCCGTAGACCTCGTCCGTGGAGACATGCAGGAAGCGGAAGGCGGCCTTGCCCTGGCTGCCAAGCCCGGACCAGTGGGCGCGGGCGCAGTCGAGCAGGTTGAAGGTGCCCATGACATTGGTGGTGACAAACTCCGCGGGGCCGTCGATGGAGCGGTCCACATGGCTCTCGGCGGCGAAGTTGACCACCGTGTCCACCTCGTAATCCCGCAGCAGCCGCGCCACCAGGCCCTGGTCGCCGATGTCGCCCTGGACGAACACATGGCGAGGATTGCCCGCGAGTGGACCCAGGGTGTCCAGGTTCCCGGCATAGGTGAGCTTATCGAGGTTGATCACCTGGCAGTCGGTTTCGTCCATCAAAAGGTGGACGAAGTTTCCGCCGATGAATCCGGCGCCGCCGGTGACCAGTAGGGTACGCATTGCGAAACTCCAAGATTCAGTGGGTCAGGGACCCCCCGCATGGAGCGCTTCCCCCATTCACCGACCCGCGGCAAAGGACTATTCGGCGCCCTCCTCGACGAGGGAACGGCTTGGCCCGGCAATCCGCACCCTGGGGACTCAGAAAGGGATGTCGTCGTCGAAATCCGCGGGCGCGGAGCTGGGTCCCGGATCGCCAACCTGGGACGCGGCGGCACGCCCGCCTCCGGTGTTGACCGGAGGCCTCGGGGCATCCTCGAAGGGGACAGAGGATCCGCCACCGGGCCGACTGTCGAGCATCTGCATGGTCCCGTTGATATCCACGACCACCTCCGTGGTATAGCGGTCCTGGCCGTCCTGGGTCTGCCACTTGCGGGTGCGGAGCTTCCCCTCGACATAGATCTTCGATCCCTTGCGCAGGTACTGCTTGACTGTTTCGGCGGTTCGGCCGAAAAAGACCACGTTGTGCCATTCGGTACGCTCGTGGAGCTCACCACTCTGCTTGTCCTTCCAAGCCTCGCTGGTGGCGATGCGGCAGTTGGCCACCGCATCCCCGCTCGGCATATAGCGCACATCCGGGTCCGCCCCCAGATTGCCGATCAGGATGACTTTGTTGACGCCTCTCGACATGGTATCCCTCGCACCCGCCGCGGCGGGCCAGCATTGATGAAGCGGCGCGCAGCGTGCCGTCTTACGCGGAAAAGGCCTGCAATCTTGCCGAATCCAGCTCCCGACTGTCCACCTTGAGGTAGGCCACCCCCTCCTCCGGGACCACCAGGGCGTCGCGCACCCCGGGGATGGCCAGGAGCTGCCGCTGGATCCCAAGGGACTCCACGGTGTCCCCGGCCCAGAGGCTGGGGCTG
>Ga0209254_10002841_pt1 | contig 15814 bp, 16 predicted proteins | sample FrelakmetDIP11DI_FD_187148 | JGI IMG/M metagenome (GOLD analysis project Ga0209254, IMG submission 187148) | Freshwater lake sediment microbial communities from the University of Notre Dame, USA, for methane emissions studies - DIP11 DI (SPAdes)... | ecosystem: Environmental > Aquatic >... | reverse complement strand
ACGGCTTCCTGCAGGTGGAAGGCGAGAAGATGTCGAAGTCGCTCGGCAACTTCATCACGATCCGCCAGCTTCTGGATGAGGGTTGGCCGGGCGAAGTGCTCCGGTTCAACATGCTGCGTACGCATTACCGGCAACCGATCGACTGGACGCGCAAAAGCCTGGAGGAGAGCGAGAAGATCATGTCGGCCTTTTTCGGGCACGGCACTTCTCCACTCGACGCGGCGGTTTCGCCCCAGGTCACCGAGGCGCTGTCGGATGATCTCAACACACCGAAGGCCATTGCGGAGCTGCACCGGTTGCATGGAGCCGGCGACATCGCTGCACTCAATGTGACGCTGGCGTTTCTGGGCTTTACCGGCGACACGCTGAAGGCCCGTGCGGTGGCGCAGGCACATGAAGCGGCAGGACTTGCATCCCAGGTGGAGCCGTTGATCGCGGCGCGGCTCGAAGCCCGCCGCCGCAAGGACTTCAAGGAAAGCGACCGTATCCGCGATGAACTCGCCGCCATGGGCGTGACGCTCAAGGACACCAAGAACAAGGACACGGGCGAGATCGAGACGACTTGGGAACTGGAGCGGTGAGGTTTCGGTCTCTTCGCCATCGAACCGGATGGACCGGGGCTGACCCAATTCTCAGTTAAGGAGAGCGTGTGATGCGAAATGCGTCGAATGCGGTGGCGCGATCGATCGGGCGGGGGATTGCGCTGGTTGCGATTTTGGCCGCCGTTCTGGTCGCGGCAGCGATGCTGGGACTGATTCCGATCAGCTTCGGCCCATGACGGCCGGCGGCTATCCGCTGCGTCCGTTCCTGCCGGCCGATACCTTCGCGTTGAGGGAGCTTTTTGCCGCCAGCATGGAAGAACTGACGCAGGAAGACTACGACGAGGACCAGCGGGCCGCCTGGGTGGCGTGCGCGGAAGACGCGGACGCTTTCAGGGAACGGCTGGAGCGGGCGACGACCCTTGTGGTCGAACGGGATGGTGAACCGGCAGGGTTTGCTTCACTGAAAGACAATACCATCCTCGACATGCTCTACGTTCACCCCTATCACGCGGGCGAAGGGATCGGCACGGCGCTGTGCGATGCACTGGAAACCATCGCCGGGGCACGCGGAGCGCGGGAAATCTCTGTCGACGCCTCGGAAACCGCGGTCGGCTTCTTCGAGGATCGCGATTACGTGCAGAAGCAGCGCAACTCGGTGGAGCGGTACGGCGAATGGCTGGCGACGACGACCATGGTGAAATCGCTGCGGGATGAAGCCGCCATAGACGATGAGGACGGTGATGACGAATGAGCCTGACAGCGGCGACACGGGCCCGCCATTCGCGCGGCACGCGACGTATTACGCGATCCTGAAGCTCGCGGTTCTCGCCGCAGCGGTGGTGCTCGCGCTGAAGGTGGCGGGCGTTTGGTGAAAGCAAAGAAATGACAAAGGAACGCCTCTACCTGTTCGATACCACGTTGCGCGATGGCGCGCAGACGACGGGCGTCGATTTCTCGATCGCCGACAAGCGGCGGATCATCGGCGTGCTCGATCAGCTTGGCATCGACTACATCGAAGGTGGGTATCCAGGCTCCAATCCCACCGACACGGAACTTTTCTCTGACAAGCCGAAGCTCGAGTCGAGCCGCTTCACCGCCTTCGGAATGACGAAACGCGCCGGCCGGTCCGTCTCGAACGACCCGGGCTTCCAGGCGCTTCTGCAATCGGCCGCCGACAGCATCTGCCTCGTGGCGAAGTCGTGGGATTACCATGTTCGCGTCGCCCTCGGCATCACCAACGAAGAGAACCTGGAGGGCGTTGCTGAAAGCATCAGGGCGGTGGTGGCATCGGGCCGCGAGGCGATGCTTGATTGCGAACATTTCTTCGACGGCTTCAAGGGTAACAAGGCCTACGCGCTGAGCGTTGCTAGAACCGCTTATGAGGCCGGCGCACGCTGGGTCGTGCTGTGCGACACGAACGGAGGGACGCTGCCGCACGAGATCGAGCGCATCGTCGCGGAGGTCGCCACCGTGGTGCCTGGCACGCAGCTTGGCATTCACACCCACAACGATACGGAGAACGCGGTCGCCAACTCGCTGGCCGCGGTGCGCGCCGGCGTGCGGCAGATCCAGGGGACTCTGAATGGTCTCGGCGAGCGCTGTGGCAACGCGAACCTGACGTCCATCATTCCCACACTGCTTCTGAAGAGCGAGTTCGCCAACTTTTTCGAAACCGGGATCACCGCTGAGAAACTGCGGACGCTGACGCATGCGAGCCGCGTTCTCGACGAGGTGCTGAACCGGGCCCCGGACCGGCACGCGCCCTACGTCGGCGAGAGCGCATTCGCGACGAAGGCGGGAATCCATGCTTCGGCCATTCTGAAAGAGCCTGAGACCTACGAGCATGTGCGACCCGAGGCGGTCGGCAACGAGCGGCGGCTGCTCGTCTCCAAGCAGGCGGGACGCTCCAACGTGCTCTCGGCGCTGGAGCGGTTCGGCCTGTCCTCGCAGAGGGACGACGAGCGGATCACGCGGCTCCTCGACGAAGTGAAGGCTCGGGAGGCGTCGGGCTATTCTTATGAAGCGGCGGAGGCATCGTTCGAACTCCTTGCGCGGCGGATGCTTTCCAACGTGCCGCAGTATTTCTCGGTGGACAGTTTCCGGGTGATGGTCGAACGCCGGCACAATGCGCTCGGCCGTCTGGTGACCGTCTCGGAAGCCATCGTGAAGGTGCATGTGAACGGGGCGTCCGAACCGCTGTGGTCTGTCGGGGAAGGCAACGGCCCGGTCAACGCGCTCGATCAGGCGCTGCGAAAGGATCTCGGCAAGTACCAGAAGCACATCGATGAAATCGAACTCGTCGATTATAAGGTGCGAATCCTGACGGGAGGCACGGAGGCCGTGACCCGGGTTCTGGTTGAGACGCTCGACGTCACCGGCGAGCGGTGGATCACGGTCGGCGTTTCCCCCAACATCATCGACGCCAGCTTCGAGGCTCTGCTCGACAGCATCAATTACAAGCTGTTCCGTGCCGGCGCCGAAGCGGCCTGATGCCTGGAGCCCAGTGGCGGTGCCAAGCGTTGCTCGCTATATGACCATCAGGTGTTCGTGAGGACCGACATGCTGCGCCGGCCGGCCCTTCTTCTGTTTCTTCTTGCAGCCGTTCCTGGAGCGGGCGGTGCCGCCGACCTGACGGCGAAGGATATTGCGTACTCGTTGTTCCAGTCCAAGAGCGGCAAGCCGATCGATTTTTCCGGCAAGGTCCTGGCTGGTCTCGATCTCGCCGGGCTCGACTTCAAAGGCGCGCGGCTGACGAACGCGGATCTCCTCGGAGCGGATCTGTCGAACGGTATCTTCAAGGGATCAGACCTGACGGGGGCACGGCTCGACCGGACGACACTGACCCGCACCGACTTCAGCGGCGCGACGCTGGAGAACGTGACGATCATGCGTCCGAGCATCTATTCCACCTTCACGGTGGCGGATACGAACTGGACCGAGGCGCCGAAGTTTAAAGGGGCGAAAATGGCCGGTGCGAAGCTGTTTGGCCGTTTCGACTTCGCGGATTTCAGGGGCGCTGATTTGAAGGGCGCTCATTTCACCAGCCGTGATCCCCGCGATGAAAACACGGCGTTGGCGCGCGTCGGCCTTTTCAGCGGCGATTTCGACGACGCCAACCTGGAAGGCGCTGACCTCAGGGACAGCCGCCTGGGATTTGCCAGCTTCACCAATGCGAATGTGAGGGGCGCGCTGTTCAACGGGGCTGATCTGTCACGCGCCGATTTCAGCGGTGCGGACGTGACCGGCGCGGATTTTACGGGGGCCAATCTCGACGAGGCGAAGTTCAGCGGTGCCAAGGGCTTTGACACCGTGAAGGGGCTCGAGCAGGCGAGCAACACCGATCGCCTCGTGCGCTGATCAATCCTTCAGCAGGGACGCGGCCGCCGCATCGGGTGTCAACGTGCCGGCCAGCACGCGATCGGAGAGTTCATCCAACTGGCTGCCATCGCCGCTGCGGATACGGGCGGCAACGAGATCGGCGGCGGCGCGCGCAATCAGATAACGAGCGCGGCGGCGCCGGCGGGCGACGGGCCCGGCTGCGCGCACCCTCTCGCCCACGCCTTCAATGGCCTCCAGCAGTTTGGGTACGCCATCGCCGGACGTTGCGGTTGTCTTCAGCACGGGGATCTTGTTGCTGATCGTCGCACGGATCGAGAGCGCGCCGGCGAGCTGCTGCATGGTCTGCTCGGCGCCGGGACGGTCACCTTTGTTGACGACGAGAATGTCGGCGATTTCGAGAAGGCCGGATTTCATTGCCTGAATGTCGTCGCCCAGGCCGGGGGCTGAAATGACGACGCGGACGTCGGCGACTTCGGCCACGTCGATCTCGTTCTGACCGGTGCCGACCGTTTCGAGAAGAATGAGGTCGAAGCCTGCCGCATCGAAGGCGTCGATCACGCGGACGGCGGCGGGCGACAGGCCGCCGAGATAGCCTCGCGAGGCGAGCGAGCGGACGAAAACGCCGTCGTCGTCGAGTGCGGCGGTCATGCGGATGCGGTCACCCAGGATGGCACCGCCGGAGATGGGGCTCGAGGGATCGACCGCCACCACGGCGACCGTCTTGCCCGCGTCGCGCAATTCCCGGATGACGGCGTTAACGAGCGTCGACTTGCCCGCGCCCGGAGGACCCGTGAAGCCGGCAACCAGAGCATGTCCGAGATGGGGTTGCAGGGCTTGCAGAAGAGCGGGGGCGCTCAGGGAAAGCCGCTCCAGCTCGGTCACGGCCTGCGATACGGCGCGCCGGTCCCGCGCGGTGACGCGCGCGACGAAGCCGGCGAGGTCTGTACCGGGCGGGCTGCCGGGTGTGGAGGCGGAATCTTTCGTCATCCCGTCCGCTGTACGGGACGGCGCTTGCGGGCGCAACGGGGCGCGGCTTGAAGTCCGCCTGAGCGGCGCTCAGAGGGCTGGTTTCCATGCCTTCTGGCTGGGGCGGGCGTCTACCGAGGGCGGCGGCGCTGGGGGCTTGCGGGCTGGAGCGGGAGCGAAATCGAGTTCGCCCTGGCGGCCGTCGAAATCGTCATCGTCCAAAACCTCGGCATCCTCTCGGGGCCAATCGTCCCGTTCGAAGCGCTCGTCGGCGTCATCGTCGAAGTCGCGCGGTGGCGGCCGGCGCAGGGGCGCAAACCGTCCCTCCTCCAACGAAAACGTCTCGACCCGGCCGTCGTCGTACTCCCGTGTGATCGTCTGTGAGAGGGCTGCGGACTGCCCGAGAGTCAGTGTCGCCAGGGCGACGGCCGGAATGGGCCAGCGCTGAGTTCGGAAACAACTCGAAGGTGCCATGAGTGGCTCCTTTTTTCGTGCCTTCGGCCACGTGGACACGCAAAGCCGGCACAAATCGGGAAGGGCGATGCGAATCGCGATTATCCAGTGTCGGCGCGTGGGTATGAACCTCCGATGAACGGCGCCCTCTGGCGCGCGGGCGTGACTCAGTACCAGAGCCCCGGCCAGCGGTAGCGTGGCCGGAGGGTGGCGGGGCCCATGCCGACGAGCGACATCATGGGCCGCTCGACGATGACGAGGGGCTCGGCCGTGCGAGCGCCGTCCCCGGTGCAGGCCCGCAGGCGGGCGATGCGTTTTGCGGCGGGGGGATGGGTGCGGAGAAGGGATGGCTGGGGAACGCGGCGGGCAGGTCTCAATGGTGCCAGATCTTCCCAGAAATGACCGGTGTAGGTTTCGACACGTTGCAGTGCGGAGGCCAGCGCTGGAGGATCGCCGGTCAAGGCCGCGGCAAGGCGGTCTGCTTCGTATTCCCGCGATCGGGAGAGGGCGAGCTGCATGAGGTTCAGCGCGGCGGGAGTGAGGTAGAGCAGGGCGATGCCGGTCCAGGACAACTGGGTGGCGCCCGTCAGCCACGCGACGGCGTTGTAGGCAGCCAGACACAGCGCGACGCAGGCGAGAAGGTGAAGAACGCGCGCGGCGATGTCGGCGACGCTCATGATCCACAGATCGCCGTTGCGGATGTGGCCCATCTCGTGGGCGAGTACGCCTGCCAATTCGCGCATGGAAAGGCGGCGAACCAAACCTTCGGAGATCGCGATTGCAGGGTGTTGCGCCGTGCCTGTGGCGAAAGCGTTCAGTGTGAGGCTCGGGATGATGTAGAGGTCGGGCCGCTGCACGAGCCCTGCGCGCCATGCAAGTACATCAACGAGACTGGAGAGCTGGCTTTCATCCGGCGGGATTTTTTGCGCAGAGTAGAGGCGCATCAGCGTTCCGGCTGGGAGCATCGGGGCGGCGAGTGCCATCGCGACAACAAGGGCTGCAACGCCAAGAGTGCCGGCCAAGCCAGAGATGAGATAGGCGCTGAGGCCGGACGCCAGACCGAGCGCCGCCAGGAGAACCAGTGAATGAACGATGTCGGCAGACATCGCCCGCGCAATTCCGGTGCGAAAAAGGTTCGCCATGACGCGCCTCTCCATCGGCCGACGTTCGGGCATACACCCACACGCGTCACAACGGAGGGGAAGGATCGTTATTCCGTGGCTCGTGCGGGCCGAGGGAGAGGCAGACTCGGCGAATAAGGGCTAGAATTTGGCCAGCACGGCTGCGTCGTTCACGGTTTCGGTTCCGATCTGGAGCGCGGTGCGCAGGGCAGGCACGATTTGTCTAGCCTCGTCGACCACGGTGAAGCAGACCTCCAGTCCCGGGCGAATGAACGTATCGTTTCTCATGTGCGCGAGAAGGTTCAGGAATGGCGTCCAGAAATCGGCGACATTTGCGACGACGATCGGCTTGGCGTGCCGCCCGAGCTGTGACCACGTGAGCTGTTCGACCAGTTCTTCCAGCGTGCCGACGCCGCCCGGCAAAGCAACGAAGGCGGACGAGTGATCGAACATGAGCTGTTTGCGCTCATGCATGTCGCGCGTGACGATCAGGTCGTTTACGTCCTTCAGCATATGCTCGCGCTCGGTGAGGAATGTCGGGATGATGCCGGTGACGTGACCACCGGCTTCGAGCGTGGCTCGTGCGACTTCACCCATCAAGCCCAGGCTGCCGCCTCCATAAACGAGGCCAATGCCGGCTTCGGCGAGGTTGTGCCCGAGGATGCGCGCTGCAGCGGCATAGGCCGGATTGTTGCCATGACCCGAACCACAATACACGCAGACGGCGCGTTCCGGACGGCGGGGTTTCAGCAGAGCGGGAGGGAGGCCCGACACGCCATTGAGTTTCTTGTGAGCCCGCGATTTCGATGTTTTCATCTGATATGTTCTCTTTCAAACGGCACGGCTGTTAACATGGGATGCAAGACTGTAGAAATCGAGGCCACGCCCAAGTCGTTCCCTTGATACCGAATGCTCATCAATGAGCGGCCGTGGTGGCCCTACAAATACTAGCTTACGCCAAACACTAATTTATAACGCGTGAGATGAGGGGAAGAGGTGCCGTTGACAAGGTTCGTAAAAAACGGAAGTGGCGCTCGCCCGCGTGGAAGCCGGTCGACGGTTCCTATTGTTCTGATGGCGTGTGAACTTTTCGTGGCGGTTTGCGTTGTGTCAGCGGCGCCAGCGGTTGCGGACGCGGGAGCGGTTACGCCGGCGGAAGCGGCGGCGCGCATCGCAGGGGAGCGCGCGGAAGTGCAGTCGCGCGGTGGCGGGGCTGAGACCTCGGACGCGAATCCAAAAGCGGCGCAGGCGCAGGACGCCGATGCGGCGCGCGCGGAGGCCAGGAAACGCGAGCAGGCGGAAGCCCTCGCCCGGCGCAAGGCAGAGGCGGACAGGATTATCGCCGAAGAACTTGAAAATTTGAAGAAAGCGCGCGAGGAAGCCGATCGCGCAAAGGCTGCAAAGAGCACGCCGGCACAGGCGAAGGTGGCGCCTGCGAAAGCTCGTGCCGCCCTCAATCGATCCGCGCGGCACGAGGCGTCGTCCCGCGCCGGGGAGCGCCACCGGGCTTGCGCGAAAGGACGCGTGTTCCACCGCAAGGGTCAGCGATGGTATTTGACCGGTGCACAGGACACACTGTGGAGTATCGCTGAGCGATATTACGGTTCGGGTTCCGCTTATCGTCGCATCTATCGCGGCAACCGGAAAAGGCTCGCAAATCCGGACGTCGTGAGGCCATGCCTTGCCCTTCGGTTGCCTGGGCGCGGCTGATTTGTTCCGTGGCTGCCTCGACCTGATGCAGCAATATAAACCGGTGCGTCCACACGTGCCGTACGGACTTGTGGAACTCATGCAGCGCGGTCGCTAAGGTCCTGCTCCTGCAGACGCCTCGCCAGTCGGAAGACTGACATCAAAGACTTTACGCCTGAAGGCCCATCAACATCATGAATGCTCCGATCACGACGCCGCGCGTGGCTCCGCCTGGCACAAAGACCCGGGGAGAGAATCCCAACCTGCTTGGGCTCGCCAGCACGGCCGACCACTGGACCGTCTTCAAAGGCCTGCTTCCGTTCGTGTGGCCGGAGGGACGGCCGGACCTGCGCTTCAATGTAGCGCTGGCGTTCGTGATGCTCGTCGTTGCCAAGCTCGTGACGATCGCCATTCCGGTCGTTTTCAAATACACGATTGACTGGCTGACCGCGGATGCCCCAAACCCCAACACGCTCGGCGCCGGTCATCTAGCGTTCGGAATTTCAGCCCTCATCGTCGCCTACGGTGTGGGGCGCGTACTGGCGATGGCGTTGAACCAGGTCCGCGACGTGCTGTTCACGAAAGTGGGCCAGCATGCGGTTCGCTCGCTGAACAACCGCACGTTCGAGCATCTGCACAAACTCTCGCTCCGCTTTCATCTGGAGCGGCGGACTGGCGGGCTTTCGCGTGTGATCGAACGCGGCACGCGCGGGGTCGATCTCGTCATGCGAATGGGGATCCTGCAGCTCGCGCCCACGGCTCTCGAATTGCTGCTCGTGTGCGGTCTCCTCATCTATTACTTCAATTTCGGCTACGTCGTCATCCTGCTCGTCACCATCGCCGCCTACATGTGGTTCACGTTTGCAGCATCGGAAAGGCGCATCGCCATCCGGCGCGAGATGAACGAGAGCGATACGGATGCGAATACCAAGGCCATCGATAGCCTGCTGAACTTCGAGACGGTGAAGTATTTCGGCAACGAGGACACCGAAAGCCGGCGCTTCGATACGGCGATGCAGCGCTACGAAATCGCTGCGGTCAAGACCTATGCGTCGCTCGGGTTTCTCAACACGGGACAGGCGCTGATCTTCACCATCGGCATGACGATCGTGATGTGGCTCAGCGCGCGCGGCGTGATCGCCGGAACGCATACGATCGGCGATTTCGTGATGATCAACGCCATGCTGATACAGCTCTACATGCCGCTCAATTTCATGGGCATGGTCTATCGCGAGATCAAGCAGGGGCTCGTCGATCTCGAGACGATGTTCGCGCTGCTGGGAGAATCGGCGGAGGTTGAGGACAAGCCGGGTGCGAAGCCGCTGAAGGTGCTTCAGGGAGACATCCGCTTCGACAACGTTTCGTTCGCCTACGATCGGGACCGGCCCATTCTGAAGAACGTCTCGTTCGAGGTGCCTGCCGGAAAGATGGTGGCGATTGTCGGTCCCTCGGGGGCGGGCAAATCGACCATCTCGCGCATTTTATTTCGATTCTACGATATCGGGGCGGGCTGCGTGACCATCGACGGACAGGACATCCGGGACGTGACGCAGAAATCGCTGAGGGCTTCCATCGGCGTCGTGCCCCAGGACACGGTTCTGTTCAACGATACGATTATGTACAACATCCGCTATGGCCGGCCAGATGCGTCCGACGAGGATGTGATCGCGGCCGCGAAACTCGCGCAGATCGACGATTTCGTGCAGACGCTGCCGCAAGGCTACAAGACGATGGTGGGCGAACGCGGGCTCAAGTTGTCGGGTGGCGAGAAGCAGCGCGTAGCCATTGCGCGAACGCTGCTGAAGGCGCCGCCGATCCTCATCCTCGACGAAGCGACAAGCGCTCTCGACAGCCATACGGAAAAGGAGATCCAGGATGCGCTGGATCGTGCCACGCAGGACCGGACCACGCTCGTCATCGCGCATCGCCTCTCCACGATCGTGCATGCCAACAACATCGTGGTGCTCGACAAGGGAGAGGTGGTCGAGCAGGGCTCGCACGCCGAACTCATCGCGAAAGGTGGCCTATACGCAAGCCTGTGGAGCCGCCAGCGGCAAGCAGAAAAGGCCCGGGAAGAACTGGCGCTCGCGCTGGAGGAAGCGGAGCGGACGGGCGCGCTGCGCGCCGCCGATACGCTGCTGCCGAAAGGTCTTTGACGGGCGATTAACCTGCTCGTTGCGATTAGCGCCTATGGTGGCCCGGGCTGTGGCGTCGAGCGGCGTGAAATGCTGGAAGAATTTGGGCGGAAGTTGAAAGAGGCCGGGCGGCTGGTCGCGGCGGGGCTGCGGGTCGCCGCTTTCCTCGCCTGGTCCATGCTGAAGCCAGCCCTTACGGCCCTTTTTCAGATCCTTGCCGCCCTCATTCTGCTCTTCGAGGAATGGGGATGGAAGCCGCTTTCGGACGCCCTCGCATGGCTTGCGCGGTTCCCGATCGTCGCGAGGCTCGAAGCACTCATCTCCAGGCTGCCGCCTTACGCGGCTCTCGCTGTGTTCGCGTTGCCAACGGCGATCCTTCTGCCCGTCAAGCTTGTGGCCATGTGGCTGCTGGCCAAGGGGCAGGTGGCGACCGCGACGGCGACGTTCGTTGCAGCAAAAATTGCGTCGACCGCCCTGGTCGCGCGCATCTTCATTCTGACACGCCCGTCGCTCATGCAGATCGGCTGGTTCGCGCGCGCCTACACCTGGTTCATGCCGTGGAAGGACCGCTTGTTTGCCCAAATTCGCGCGTCGTGGGTCTGGCGTTACGGCCGGATGATGAAGACGCGGGTCTCGCTTGCGATCAAGCGAGCGTGGGCAAGATGGAGACCTGCCGTGCGTGCGCAAGCACTCCGGTTGCTGGAGCGGGCTCGCGCCATCTGGAGCGGTTACTTCGGAAGAAGCACATAAACGTAGGCGATGTATCCCGCAAGCAAGGTGGCGCCCTCCAGCCGGCTGATGCGATATCCGCTCCAGGCGACCAGGAACATGGCGAGGCTGGCGGCCAGCATCACGAGGTTGTCGAAGGTCACGATCTGGGCTGGTATGGCCGTTGGCGAAATGAGCGCGGTGACGCCACCGATACCCAAGAGATTGTAGATGTTGGACCCCATGATGTTTCCGAGGGCGACATCGCCGTGCTTGCGGATGGCGGCGACGACGGAGGTCACGAACTCGGGCATCGACGTGCCGACGGCGACGATCGTCAGGCCGATCACGGCCTCTGACATGCCATAGGACCGAGCAAGGCCAATGGCACCATCGACCAGCAATTTGCCACCAACGACGACGACGGCCAGGCCGCCGAGCGCCATGAGGAGTGGAATGATCGGCCCCAGCCTGTCGGCGAGTTTCTTGGCTTCCGTTTGATGGCGGATGGGACCGTCGTGCAGTTCGTCGTAGGCCTCTGCTTTTTCGAAGGCCGACGTGTGCCCGTCGGAGGCGGTGGCAGGTGTGCGCTCCTGGCGGTAGGCGTAGAGAACGTAGCTGACAAGAAGGCCGACGAAGATCACGCCGGCGATGCGGTCGAGCGTATAGGTGTAAGACACCACACCAAAAAGCAGCGCGGTCAAGACAACGATCACGCCGTCACGCCGAAGAGCGTTGGACTGGACGGCAATCGGCGTAATGATCGCAGACAGGCCGAGTATGAGGAGGATGTTTGCGATGTTGGACCCGACAATGTTCCCGATGGCAATGCCGGGTGAATTAGCGAGAGCCGCCTGGACGCTGGTCACGAGTTCGGGTGTCGATGTGCCAAACCCCACGAGCGTCAGACCAATCAGGAGCGGCGACATGCCCAGGCGCTCGGCCACGGCGACGGCCCCGCGGACCAGCAGTTCGCCGCCGATGACCAGCAGCACCAGGCCGCCCAGCAAAAGTCCAATATCCAGCATTCGTTTTCTCCCCCCGAATGGCCGTAACCTAGAGACACTGGCGGCGTTGGCAATCACTTAGTCGGCGAGCACAGTCAGCCCCTGGAGATGCAGAAGGGCCGTCAGACCGGCGTGATCAATCACGGCCCCATGGGGAACGGAGCGCACGGCGGCCCGGACGGCGGGTTTGGCCCGGAATGCCACGCCAAGACCTGCGGACTGCAACATTTCAATGTCATTTGCGCCGTCCCCCACGGCAAGCGCGCTGGTTTCAGGGAGCCCCCGTTCGGCGGCGAGACGAGCGAGGATTTCACGTTTGCCCGCGGCGTCCAGGATCGGTTCGGCCACCTGACCGGTGATCCTTCCGCCTTCGATGCCGAGAACGTTCCCGTAGGCCCGGTCGAACCCGATGCGTTTGGCGACAGGCTCGACGAAGACCGTAAAACCGCTCGAGACCAGTGCCGTGAACGCACCTGCGTCTCTCATACTGGCGACCAGCGGGACCGCTCCCGGCATGAGCCGGACTCGGGACGTTATGGCTTCGATGGCCGACGCAGGCAGCCCCGCGAGCAGGGCCACGCGCTTTCGCAGCGACTGACGGAAATCCAGTTCGCCCTGCATGGCGGCCCGCGTGATTGCCGCGACCTCATCGCGAAGGCCGGCGATGCTGGCCAGTTCGTCGACCAGTTCCTGTTCGATCATGGTCGAGTCCATGTCGGCCACGAGGAGCCGCTTTGCGCGTAGACCCGGATCGGCAGGAACGATGTTGACGTCGACCGGCCGCCCGGCGAATTCGCGTTCGACGAGGTCGCGACAGCTCAAGTCCGATACGGGTATTTCGAAGGCTGCGCGAGGGGCAATCCAGCGTCCGGTAGACCCCGTGATGGCCGCGGCGCGGCGGGCCATATCGTCGTCCAGTGCGCCCGATGCGGCGTCGGCTGTCAGCACGAGGACGAAGGCTTGCATGGGCGGCATTTGGAGCATCCGAGCGGTGGCGTGCCCCGGATAGGTCAGCTATGGAGGGCCATGATCTCTCCCAGAGCTATCCTGATTGCCGGGCCGACGGCGAGCGGCAAATCCGCCCTGGCCATGAGGCTTGCACGGGAACGAGACGGTGTCGTCGTCAATGCCGACAGCATGCAGGTCTATGCCGAGATGGAGATCCTCTCCGCGCGGCCATCGGCGGCGGACATGACGGAGGTTTCCCACCGGCTTTACGGGCATCTGCCCCTGCGTGAGGGTTACTCCGTCGGCCGGTTCATGCGCGAGGCGGAAGGTGTGCTGGCGGAGGCGAGGGCAGAAGGGCGCGTGGCGATCTTCGTGGGGGGGACGGGCCTTTACATGAAGGCGCTGCTCGAAGGTTTGTCCCCAATACCCGAGATACCGGCAGACATTCGCGCGCACTGGCGTGCCGAAGCGGAGCGGCTGGGGGCAGAGAATTTGCACGCAACGCTTGCCGCGATGGACGAGCGGACTGCGGCGCGTCTCAGGCCAAGTGATCCGCAGCGCATCGTGCGGGCGCTGGAGGTTTTCCAGGCAACGGGCAGACCTCTTTCGGACTGGCAGCGGGAAAAAGGCCGTCCGCTTCTCAATCCCGATGAGACGGAACGCCTTCTTATCCTGCCCGACCGGGCAATCCTCTGGCAGCGAAGCGATGCCCGTTTCGATCACATGATGGCTCGTGGCGCCCTGCAAGAGGCGGAGCGCATCGCTTCACTTCGGCTCGATCCAAAACTTCCGGGCATGCGGGCGCTGGGTCTTAGGCCACTGATGTCCCACCTCAGGGGCGAGACGCCCCTCGACGCCGCGGTTCAGGCGGCCAAGGAGGAAACGCGGCGCTACATCAAGAGACAGACGACCTGGATCTCAGGCAATATGAAGTCGCGGAAGACGATTTATGCGCAATAAATGGAAAGTTCAGCAGGCCTTTTTGTCACATTTATTGATTGATTACCTTGACCGTGCAATCTCAGGTCCTTAGCTTGCGCCACCTTCCGAGTGGTCCGACGCGTACGCCGTGTCCGCCATCTGGAGGGTGATACATTCGACTGAGGCTCAGGGGCACGACGATGGCACGCACGATGACGGGCGCCGAGATGGTTGTGAAGGCGCTGATGGACCAGGGGGTCGAACACATCTTCGGATACCCCGGCGGGGCCGTGCTGCCGATCTATGACGAGCTGTTCCAGCAGGACAAGATCCAGCACATTCTGGTCCGGCAGGAAGGCGGCGCTGTTCATGCCGCCGAAGGATATGCCCGCTCGACCGGCAAGGTTGGCGTCGTGCTCGTGACGTCCGGGCCTGGCGCAACCAACGCCGTCACGGGTTTGACCGACGCGCTCATGGATTCCATTCCAATCGTGTGCATCACGGGACAGGTGCCGACGCACCTGATCGGCAACGATGCTTTTCAGGAATGCGATACGGTCGGCATCACGCGTCCTTGCACGAAGCACAACTGGCTCGTGAAGGACGTGAACGATCTCTCGCGCATCCTGCATGAGGCGTTTCATATCGCGCGCTCGGGGCGCCCGGGACCGGTCGTCGTCGATATCCCGAAAGACATCCAGTTCAAGGCCGGCAACTATACGGGTCCCTCGAACGTCGCGCACAAGACCTACCGGCCGAAGCTGAAACCGGATGCGGGTCACCTGGCGGAGGCGGTCGATCTCATCGCGTCGGCGAAGCGGCCCGTCTTCTACACGGGCGGCGGCGTGATCAATGCTGGGCCGAAGGCCAGTCAGCTGCTTCGCGAACTCGTGCGCCTGACGGGATATCCGATCACGTCCACGCTCATGGGGCTCGGCGCCTATCCGGCCTCCGACAAGCAGTGGCTCGGTATGCTCGGGATGCACGGCACCTACGAAGCCAATTGGGCGATGCATGACTGCGACGTGATGATCAACATCGGCGCGCGCTTCGACGATCGCATCACGGGGCGTTTGGATGCCTTCTCACCCCATTCCAAGAAAATCCACGTCGACATCGATCCGTCGTCGATCAACAAGAATGTGAGGGTGGACATTCCGATCGTGGGCGACTGCGCCTACGTGCTGGAGGAAATGCTGAGGATCTGGAAACAGAAGGCGCCGCAGATCGACAAGGCCGCGATCAAATCCTGGTGGAAGCAGATTGAAGGCTGGAGGTCGAAAAAGTCGCTCGCCTACAAGAATTCCAGAGACGTGATCATGCCGCAGTATGCCTGTCAGCGCCTCTATGATCTGACGAAGGATCGCGACACCTACATCACGACGGAAGTCGGCCAGCACCAGATGTGGGCGGCGCAGTACTATAACTTCGAGGAGCCGAACCGCTGGATGACATCCGGCGGGCTCGGCACGATGGGATATGGCCTGCCGGCGGCAATCGGCGCGCAACTGGCGCACCCCAAATCGCTGGTGATCGACATTGCGGGTGATGCCTCGATCCTGATGAACATTCAGGAGTGCTCGACGGCGGTGCAGTTCAATCTTCCCGTCAAAGTGTTCATCCTGAACAACGAGTACATGGGCATGGTGCGCCAGTGGCAGCAGCTTCTGCACGGCAACCGGCTCTCGCACAGTTACACGGAAAGCCTCCCCGATTTCGTCAAGCTCGCGGAAGCCTATGGCTGGCGCGGCATGCGCTGTGAGCACCCCGCCGATCTGGACGACGCAATTCTCGACATGATCAACACCAAGGTTCCGACGATCTTCGATTGCCGGGTGGCGAAGCTGGCCAACTGCTTCCCGATGATCCCCTCGGGCAAGGCCCACAATGAAATGTTGCTCGGCGAGGCGAGCGAGGAGCAGATCGAGAAGGCCATCGGCAAGGAAGGCAAGGTGCTGGTGTGATTTTGGCCCGGACTTCCGCCG
>Ga0209254_10002840_pt1 | contig 15814 bp, 11 predicted proteins | sample FrelakmetDIP11DI_FD_187148 | JGI IMG/M metagenome (GOLD analysis project Ga0209254, IMG submission 187148) | Freshwater lake sediment microbial communities from the University of Notre Dame, USA, for methane emissions studies - DIP11 DI (SPAdes)... | ecosystem: Environmental > Aquatic >... | reverse complement strand
TGCTAGAAGTTCAGCACCTAACCTATTTAGTATTGGCACTGTTAACGTTCTATAGTATCCTTGATTGTATAGTCTTTTTTTAATTGATGTAAGTGTTGACAGTTTTACGTTTATTATATCAGATAGTTCCGTATCATTAATTTGTGGATATTTTGTTATTCCATATAGTACTTTTTGCTCTTTTTTTGTCAAAAAATTTTTTTTCACACTTTATGGAAATATAAAAACTAAATAAATATTTTTCTCAAATTCGCAAAATTAAAAATAAAAAATGTTAAAAAGAGTATTTTTTATTATAAAAATTTACATTATTACATTTATTTATTATTTTATTTCATTTTTTGTAGAATTATAATACAAAAGATTTATTAAATAATTTAGTATTCCTCGAAGAAAATATAAAAAGAAAAAGTGAGATGGTTAAAAATGGGGTTTACAATAACTGAAAAAATTTTAAACAAACACATTGTAGAAGGAAAAACTGAAAAAGGAAAAGAAGTAGGCATAAAAATAGATCAAACCTTAACACAAGACGCAACAGGTACAATGGCATATCTACAGTTTGAAGCAATGGATGTCTCAAAAGTAAAAACAGAATTATCTGTCAGTTACGTAGATCACAATACTGTACAAGTTGGTTTTGAAAATGCAGATGACCATAAATATTTACAAAGTGCCGCAGCAAAATATGGAATTATATATTCGCGTGCAGGAAATGGAATATGTCACCAAGTACACTTAGAACGTTTTGGAAAACCAGGTAAAACACTACTCGGTTCTGATTCACACACTCCAACAGGGGGGGGAGTTGGAATGATTGCAATTGGCGCAGGCGGTCTTGATGTCGCAGTAGCAATGGCAGGTGGTCCTTTCTATTTAACATACCCTAAGGTAATAAATATATATTTAACAGGAAAGCTAAAACCGTGGGTTTCTGCAAAAGATCTAATTCTAAAAGTACTTGAAATATTTACAACAAAAGGAAACGTTGGAACTATATTTGAGTACACAGGCCCTGGTGTAAAAACACTATCTGTCCCAGAAAGAGCAACAATTACAAACATGGGTGCAGAATGTGGCGTTACAACGAGTGTTTTTCCAAGTGATGAAATAACGAAGGAATTTTTAAAATCACAAGGACGAGAAAAAGAGTGGGTTGAAATAAAGGCAGATGAAGATACCGTTTATGATAAAACAGTTGAGATAAATCTTAGTGAACTTGAACCTCTAGCTGCTACACCACACAGCCCAGGTAACATAAAAAAAGTAAAAGAAATCGAAGGAATTGAAGTTGACCAGGTATGTTTTGGAAGCTGTACAAACTCCTCATATAGAGATCTAATGACTGTTGCAAAAATAATTAAAGGTAAAAAAGTTCATCCAAATGTTAGTTTTGTAATTGCCCCTGGCTCAAAACAAGTAATTGAAAACATTACAAAAGATGGAGGATTCGCAGATTTACTTTCTGCTGGTGCACGTTTTGCAGAAAACACTTGTGGATTTTGTATAGGCAATAGTCAATCACCAAAAACTGGTGCAGTTTCACTAAGGACAAGTAACAGAAATTTTGAAGGACGCTCGGGTACAAAAGATGCACAAGTATATCTTGTAAGCCCTGAGACTGCAGCAGCTGCTGTAATTACTGGAAAAATCACTAATCCAATGGATCTTGAAAAATTAGGATTTAAATATCCTCAAATAAAAATGCCTAAAGAATTCTACATTGATGATAGCATGTTTATCCAGCCACCTAAAGATGGAAAAAATATTAAAATCTATCGTGGGCCAAACATTGGTGAACCACCAAAAAGCACCCCGATGCCTGATGAGATCAAAGGAGTTGTTACAATAAAAGTTGGAGATAAAATCACAACAGATCATATAATTCCTGCAGGTGCAAGGATGAAATATCGGTCAAATATTCCAAAGTATTCAGAATTTGTCTTTGAAATAATTGACCCAAAATTCCACGAAAAAGCAAAAAAAATTCGTGAAACAGGAAAATTCAATATAATTGTAGGGGGAGTAAGCTATGGGCAAGGATCATCCAGAGAACACGCTGCAATATGCCCAATGTATCTAGGTGTAAAAGCAGTTATCGCAAAATCACTTGAAAGAATACATAAAGCAAACCTAGTAAACTTTGGAATAATTCCATTAAAATTCAAAAATGAAAACGATTATGAAATAATTGATCAGAACGATGAACTAGAAATTCCAAATATAACTACATTACTTAAAAAAGGAGAAAAAATAACAATTAAAGATAAAACAAAAAATAAAACATTTGATGTAGAGTATGATCTTTCTGATAGAGAAAAAAAGATTCTACTAGCAGGAGGAACTCTAAATATAATGGGAGGAAAATCAAAATAAAAAATTTAGGGAGTTGATAAAAAATATGGCAAAACAAGATAAAATCAAAGTAAAAAATACTATAGTTGAAATTGATGGAGATGAGATGACAAGAGTTATGTGGAAGATGGTAAAAGACCAACTTTTAATACCATTCCTTGACATGAAACTTGAATACTATGATTTGGGTCTTAAAAAAAGAGATGAGACAAATGACCAGATAACAATAGATGCAGCAAATGCAATAAAAAAATATGGCGTTGGTGTTAAATGCGCAACTATTACACCAAACAAGGCGAGGGTACAAGAATACAATCTTAAACAAGAATGGAAAAGCCCAAATGGTACAATAAGAGCAATGCTTGATGGAACTGTTTTTAGAGCACCAATCATGGTAAAAAATATTCCTCCATCGGTTAGAAACTGGACTAAACCAATACTTATTGGCAGGCATGCATATGGAGATGTCTACAAAAACCAGGAGATACGTGTCCCTGGACCAGGTAAAGGAGAACTAATCTTCACACCTAGTGAAGGTGGCCAACCTGTTAGGTTAACAATTCAAGAGTTCAAGGGACCAGGAATACTTCAAGGTATTCATAACACAGATAAATCAATTAGTAGTTTTGCTAAATCCTGTTTTACATATTCTCTTGATCAAAAAGTAGATCTTTGGTTTTCAACAAAAGATACGATATCAAAAACATATGATGCGCGTTTCAGACAGATATTCGAAGAAGAATTTAAGAAAAACTGGGAAGAAAAATTCAAAAATTTAGGGATTACATATTTCTTCACACTTATAGATGATGCAGTTGCTCGTATTATAAAATCTGATGGTGGAATGCTATGGGCATGTAAAAACTATGATGGAGATGTAATGTCAGATATGCTTGGTTCAGCATTTGGTAGTCTTGCAATGATGACATCGGTACTTGTTTCACCAGAAGGTTTCTTTGAATATGAAGCAGCCCATGGAACAGTACAAAAACACTATTACAAATATTTGAAAGGAGAAAAAACATCATCAAATCCTATGGCACTTATTTTTGCATGGACAGGTGCTTTAAAGAAACGTGGAGAACTAGATAACACACCAGATGTTGTAAAATTTGCAGAAAAACTTGAAAAAGCATCTATTAAAACAGTCGAGAGCGGAATAATGACCGGAGATCTTATTAAAGTAGCAAAACCTGATAAAAAGAACAAACAGGTTTATACTGAAGAGTTTATTGATGCTATTGCAAAAAATCTAAATAAAGAGTTATAAAAAATGGGGGAAAATTATGGCACAAAAAGCAATTAGAGAAGCAGACGGTAAACAAATGATTGCGCGTTTGTTAAAAGAATATACCTCGAGTAAATATGTTGTTGAGGATAAATTCCTTTCAATTGGACCAGAAACTGATCTTAAGAACCTACCAAACAAATATAAATGGCTTACAAACGAAAAACTTGTTGTAAAACCAGATCAACTAATTAAAAGAAGAGGTAAAAACAAACTTCTTTTATTAAATACCAATTGGAAAGATGCTGAAAAATGGATAAAAGAACGAATGAACAAACCAATAACCGTTGGAAATGTGACAGGTATTCTTGATCATTTCATCGTCGAACCATTCATACCTCATGAAGAATCTGATGAATACTATTTTGCTATAATATCAAATAGAGCCGGAGATCAAATATTATTTTATCATGAGGGCGGTATAAACGTTGGAGATGTTGATGCAAAAGCAGTTAAAATGCAAATAACTGCAGGTGACCTTCCAACCGATTCTGAAATCGAAAAAAAACTACTTGGACAAGCACAAAATGATAGGAAAAAATTAATCGCTGGTTTCATCGAAGGTATGTATAAATTCTATTCAGATCTTAACTATGCTTATCTAGAGATAAATCCTTTTGTTGTAACAAAAAATAAAATTTATCCACTTGATCTAGCTGCAAAACTTGATGATACTGGTGAATTTATGAGTGGTACAAAATGGGGTAATATAACATTTCCTTCACCATTTGGAAGAATTCTTACAAAAGAAGAAGCATATATAGAAGAGCTGGATTCAAAAACTGGTGCTTCATTAAAACTAACAGTTCTTAATGCCGAAGGACGAGTATGGACAATGGTTGCTGGCGGTGGAGCTTCAGTAATATATGCTGATACTATCACTGATCTTGGTTTTATGAGTGAAATGGCAAACTATGGTGAATATTCTGGAGATCCTAATGAAGAGTTTACTTATCTTTATGCAAAAACTATTCTTGATCTTATAACTAGAAAAAAGAATCTAAAAGGAAAATTTCTTTTAATTGGTGGTGGAATTGCAAACTTTACAGATGTAGCAAACACTTTCAAAGGTATCGTTAGAGCACTTAAAGAATACAAAGACAAACTTAAAGAAAACAAAGTTAAAATTTATGTTAGACGTGGGGGACCAAACTATCAAGAAGGACTTAGGATTATGAGAGAACTTGGTTCTGAACTAGGTGTTCCAATTGAGGTATATGGTCCTGAGACTCATATGACAAAAATTGTTACTATGGCACTAAAAGGAGGTAATTAAAATGGCAAAAAATGATTATATATTATTTACAAAAGATACCCAATGTTTCATCTATAACAATCAGGTTAGAGCAACACAACGGATGCTTGATTTTGATTATGTAGCGCAAAGAAAAACACCATCTGTTGCAGCAATTGTCAACCCAACTGGTTCAGATAGCTTTCAAAAATTCTTTTTTGGACCAAAAGAGATATTGATACCAGTATATAAATCACTTAAAAACGCAGCAAGCAGACATAAAAATGTTGATGTTATGATAAACTTTGCATCATTTAGATCAGCAACACCATCAACCGAAGAAGCACTTGACATCCCCCAGATAAGAACTGTGGTAATAATTGCTGAGGGTGTACCAGAAAGAATGATGAAAATACTTATTGCTAAATCAAAGAAACTTGGAAAAGTAATAATTGGACCTGCAACCGTTGGAGGGTTAATGGCAGGTGCTTTTAAAATCGGTAATACAGGTGGAACAATAGATAATATCATGGAATCAAAGCTACATAGACCCGGATCTGTTGGTTTTGTCTCAAAATCAGGTGGTCTTAGTAATGAGGCATACAATATCATATCACGTAACACCGATGGTCTTTACGAAGGAATAGCAATTGGTGGTGACAAATACCCAGGTTCAACACTTATTGAGCATCTCTTAAGATATGAGAAAAATCCTGATATTAAAATGCTTGTATGTCTTGGTGAAGTCGGTGGAACAGATGAATACGAAATAGTTGATGCATTAAATAAGAAAAAAATTACAAAACCTCTTGTAATGTGGGTTACAGGAACTTGTTCAAAGGCATTTAAAACAGAGGTTCAGTTTGGTCATGCTGGTGCAAAAGCAGGATCTGATCTAGAAACTGCTGATGCAAAAAATGCTGCTCTTAAAAAAGCAGGCGCATATGTTCCAAACTCTTTTGATGACTATGGTGAGCAAATCGCAAAGGTCTACAATGATCTTGTAAAGAAAAAAATTATTATTCCAAAACCTGAACCTAAGCCAATTAAAATGCCTATGGATTATGCTGATGCATTAAAAGCAAAAGTGGTACGAAAACCAGCAAATTTCATAAGTACAATATCTGATGATCGTGGCGAAGAATTACTCTACGGAAACATGCCTATTTCCAAAGTCTTTGAAAAAGATATAGGCATTGGTGGTGTGCTAAGTACTCTCTGGTTTAAAAAACTCATGCCAAAATATGCGACAAAATTCATTGAAATGGCGATAATGGTAACAGCAGATCATGGCCCTGCGGTATCAGGAGCACATAATACTATTGTTGCAACAAGAGCTGGAAAGGATCTAATATCATCCCTTGTATCAGGAATGCTAACAATTGGACCAAGATTTGGTGGGGCAATTGATGGTGCTGCACAAATGTTTTCTGAGGCATATGATGCTGGAAAAACACCTCAACAATTTGTAAATGATATGAAAGTAAAAGGAGTAAATATCCAGGGTATAGGACATCTAATTAAATCAATACATAATCCAGATATGAGAGTTACAATAATTAGTGAATATGCAAAGAAAAACTTCAAAAAAACACCTATTCTTGATTATGCTCGTGAAGTTGAAAAACTCACAACCAGTAAAAGAGATAATCTTATCCTTAATGTAGACGGATGTATAGGAGTCTGTTTTGTTGATTTATTAAGAAACGAGATGCCCAAAGAAGAAGCAGATGCATACGTTAAGATGGGTGCATTAAATGGTTTATTTGTACTTGGCCGAAGCATTGGTTTAATCGGACATTACATGGATCAAAAAAGACTTAAACAAGGTTTATACAGACATCCATGGGATGACATAGCTTATATGTTATCTGATTAAAAAAACACTTAATCAACTTTTTTTTAATTTAATTTTTACTTTATAAAAATTTATTTAAATAAATAATTTATAATAAGTTTGTAAGTAGGATGGGTGCAATGGATAAAATTGTAAAAAAATACCAAGATGGTGCTGTTTTAAATCTTTTTGTTACCGCAGGTTCCCACAAGGTAGTTTTCCCTGTAGGAATAAATAATTGGCGTAAATGTATAGAGATAAGTGTTTCATCTCCTGCAAAAAACAATAAAGCAAATAAAGAAGTGATAAAAACTGTTGCCGATTTTTTTGAAAAATCAATTCATGATGTTTTTGTTTTAACTGGAGCTAAAAATCCAAAGAAAACAGTTTTTGTAAAAGGGGTTACAGTTGATTTCGTATCAGATAGATTGAAGGAATCACTAAATGGATTATAAAAAAAGCTTTGAAGAGCTTGAAAAGGTACTATTTGAACTTATAGTGGAAAATAAAAAAACACCTATTGTCGTTGAAGGTGACAAAGATGTTTTTTCTCTTAGAAAACTTGGTATTACCGGTGAAATTATTATAACAAATTCTGGTTTGTCAATTATTGACTTTTGTGATAAAATAGCAGAGGACTACAAAGAAATAATATTACTAACAGATTGGGATAGAAAAGGTGGTTTTATTTGCTATACAATCCAAAGAAATCTTCAGGGACGGGTTAAATGTAACCTGCATTATAGGGAGTTGTTTGCTAAAAAAACTATGACTAAAACTGTAGAGGGTTTGTATTCTTGGTTTAATACAATCAAAGAAAAAATCGAGTTTAATAATAAAAAATTTTAAAAAGATTGAAGGAGTTTGGTAAGCAATTATTTTTCAAGGAGAAGCCCGGTGAGGAGACTTCAAGAAAACGAATTGCTTATCAGCTCCCTATTTCTGCATCTAATATGAATATAAAAATTTTGCCTTAATCTTTATAGACTATTGACGATTTTTATTGTTATCAATTATTAACAAAATGCTCATTTTATAGAATAATTTGTTAAAAATAAAAAAAAATAAAATAATAGAATATTGTCGAAATCAAAAATTAAAGTAAATTTTTTTTATTTTAGTCGATATTTTGTTTGGACTTTTTTCGGTTTGACTTTTGTTGCGGAAATTTTTCCTTCTTTTGCAAGCCAGCCTATTGCATAAAATGCATCTTTTTCTGTTACACTTGCAAGTTTTGGTATGTATGTTTCGTCTAACTCATTATATGTGTTTAATATATGCCATACTTTTCCTGCATTTTCACCTATGTAATTTTCATAGTTGGCTGGTTTAAGTTCATATATATCTTCGTCGAACCATATTTTGTTTTCTCTTGCAAGCCAGCCGACTGCAACAAAAAAATCTTCTTGTGTAAGGCCTGTGTTCTTAATTATTGTAGTAGTATTACATGGCCCACAATTTTCTAGCGTCTTCCAAACTTTACCAGCATTTTTTCCGTATACTTCAATAATATCAGGCATGTTTTTTTCCCATCCTTATATTTGTTATATTTTTTTAGTAAATATAGTTTATCATTATTTTTAATATATTTTTTTGTAAATCTAAAGAGAATCACCTTAATATATATTTTTAGTTATACTATAGAATACATTATAACTTATCCATCTAAAAACAAATTGCACACCACAAAGTCTTAAATCAAACTTAGCATTTACTTTTTATTTAATAATGAAAAATATAGATCCAATATGTGGAATGAAAGGGACAATTCCTGTACACGGGCATTACTTCTGCAGTGAACATTGTATTAAAAAATACGAACAAGAACATAATATTCCAAAAGAAAAAGAATACTGCCCAAGCTGTAATATAAAACCTGGTACACCTTGGTACAAAGAAAAACTATACATATTTACAATAATAACTATAGTTTTACTTATAATAACTTATTTTTTTGAACCACATAGGTATTTTTTAAATGCATTTATAGATTATTTAAAGTTGATATGGTGGGCGATACTAATTGGATTTCTAATAGGTGGAATAATAGACTATTTTATTCCAAGAAAATACATTGAAAAATATCTTTCAAGACATAGGAAACGTACGATAATTTATTCAATTATATTTGGATTTCTCATGAGTGCTTGCTCACATGGAATACTTGCAATTGCAATAGAGCTTTATAAAAAAGGAGCAAATACATCATCAGTTATTGCATTTCTTTTAGCATCACCCTGGGCAAATCTACCAATAACTTTCTTGCTATTCGGATTCTTTGGTCTAAAAGCTTTATTCATTGTTGTATCTGCACTAATAATCGCAACTATAACTGGATTAATTTACCAAGTACTTGAGAAAAAAGGACTAGTTGAATGCAGGCATTGTGAAATAGGTGAAGACAAACCAATACATGAAGATTTTTCAATTATAAAAGATATTAAAAGAAGATGGATAGAATTTCAGTTCACATCAAAAAATATAAAAGTTGCAGCAGTTGGAACGTTTAAAGGAAGTTGGGCTCTTACAAAAATGGTTATGTGGTGGTTAATTATCGGGATGCTAATGGCTGCTTTTGTCAGAGCCTACATTCCAGGACATATATTTATGGAATATATGGGTCCTGGAATACTTGGTTTACTTGTAACATTATTATTTGCAACGATAATTGAAGTATGTTCAGAAGGTAGTTCACCATTAGCCTTTGAAATTTATAATAAAACAGCAGCATTTGGAAACTCATTTACATTTTTAATGGCAGGTGTAGCAACCGACTATACTGAAATTGGACTTATCTGGCATAATATAGGAAAAAAAGCAGCATTATGGTTACCAATTATAACAGTTCCACAGATCCTTGTTTTAGGATATTTATATAATATTTTTTTGTAAAGTTGTTAAATTGATTTGAAGGTATTTTAGGTTTAACTATAAAGCATCAATAGTTATATATCATTTTATGTACCATTTATTATACTATTTTTAAGGATAAAACTGGTACAGTTTCTGGTACAAAAAAATGTAACATAGCTTCGAAAATAAATATGAATGACGTTTAGTATGAATTTTTTGAGTATGCTTAAATCATTTTTATAAAAACATATTTTCAAAAAACTATGCTTTTTTAGTTATGTGATATACGTGTTTGTGTTTGACCAGTCGAAACCTTTAATTAATTTGATAGTTTGTGTTTCATCAGGTGGTAACCATCCTTGAATAGGGTAAACAAGGTTTGGAAAAAATTGTTTTATATCAGTTGAAAGTTTTGTAGCAATATGTTTTTCTCCATAGTATTTCTTTGTGATTTCATATGTTTTCTGTTTTGTAAATTCTTCATTAAGAAAACCAAGTGAATGTATATATTCATGTAATAAAACATTGAATCCATATGGTTTTAACAATTCTGGTTTTGTCTCGGTTATTCTACGAATAGGTGTATTATTTACAACAATGATATTTGATGAAACTGGGAAATATGCTCCTATAAATCCTTCTATTGAAGAACCAAGTTCTTGTAGGCCAAGCATTAATCCTGCACGGGATAGCTTAGTGATTTTTTGAACTGCATCTTTTACTTCTTCGAAACTTTCAATTAGACTATGTTCGACTTTGTTTTCGTTATATCTATACATACATAAAAATGTAATTAACAATCGTTAATAATCTTTTCTATTGATTCGATATGATGTAACCAAAAAGATAAGTATATATCGAATAATTCTTCACCAAAAACGATAATAGCTCATAATTATATTTTAAATAGTTTTTTAAAGAGAAGGACATTATAAAACCTCTATTAAACAGCAATTTTGCTGGTATTAAGGAGAGGTGATAAAAGATGGATACAATTTCAATTTTAGGCTGGTTATTGTTGATTGTAGTATTAATATTTCTTCTAGGTACGGGTTTTAGAAAAGTACACCAAACGCAACGAGGGTTGATTGAAAGATTTGGTAAATATAAAAAGTATGCAGTACCTGGTCTTCATTGGATTATTCCGGTGATTTATATGATGAAAAAAGTTAATATCACAGAAATGATGGTGAACGCTGAACCACAAGTTATTATCACAAAAGATAAACTAAATGCACAAGTTGATGCACAGGTTTATTTCAAAGTTAAACTAGATGAAGAATCAGTGAAAGCATCTCAATACAATGTTTTCGACTATAAATATCAGATTGTCAACTTAGCAAGAACAACACTCAGAAACATAATAGGAACTTTAACTTTAAATGAAGCAAATAGTGATAGAAATAGAATAAATAAGGAACTAATGGAGACTCTCATGGTTGAAACAAAAAACTGGGGAATTGAAGTTGTACGAACAGAACTTAAAGAAATCGATCCTCCAAAAGATGTCCAAGAAACAATGAACAAGGTGGTAAAAGCAGAAAATGAAAAACAAGCAGCGATTGATTTTGCAACTGCAGCTGAAACCCAAGCTGATGGTCTAAGAAGAGCAGCTATTAAGAATGCAGAAGGTATAAGACAGGCAACAATCCTTGAAGCAGAGGGACAGGCACAAGCAACCGTAAAAGTAGCTGAGGCAGATGCAAAAAAAATAGAAATGATAAATATAGCTATTCAAAAATTCTTTAAAAACGAAGCACAAATGTACAAAAAACTAGAAACAGTTCAAGCATCATTGGAAAAAAATACAAAATATGTTATTGATCCAAACACTGAAATTACTAATGTTATTGCAGAAAGTATGGCAGGTGTTGTTCCGATAGAAACAAAATCCAAGAAAGAAAAACAATAAATATATTTTCTTTCCTCTTTTTTTAATATAATTAAAATTAATACTTTTAATAACCTTCACATTAGTTTTTAAATAAAAGATTAAGATACTGTTTTTCCGTTTGAATAAATGATATCTAAACAACAGAAAGAATTAACAATAGTTAATTTATTTCGATTTTGGATATAATGAGGAAAGGCTTTGAAAAACATAAAGATAAAAGGAGCAAGAGAACACAATCTGAAAAATATAAGCTTAGAGCTCCCTAGAGACAAATTCATAGTTATCACAGGACTATCTGGTAGTGGTAAATCTACTCTTGCATTTGACACAATTTATGCAGAAGGTCAACGAAGGTATGTTGAGTCACTCTCAGCATACGCAAGACAGTTTTTAGGTCTTATGAACAAACCAGATGTTGACAGTATTGAAGGATTATCACCAGCGATTTCAATAGAACAAAAAACAACCAGTAAAAACCCTCGTAGTACCGTTGGAACAATTACTGAAATCTATGATTATCTAAGATTACTCTTTGCCAGAATTGGACAACCTTACTGCCCGGAACATAACGTAAAAATAGAATCACAAAGCCCACAAAAAATTTCAGAAAAAATAGCCAGTGATTTCTCTGATAAAGCTACGATACTCTGTCCAATTATCCGACAAAAAAAAGGAACATACGAACAACTATTTAATGATTTAAACAAAGAAGGATACATTCGTGTTCGTGTTGACAAAGCATTATATAGAACAGATGAAAAAATTACACTGGATAGATACAAAAAACATGACATTGAAATTGTGATGGATAGAATCAAAACAAATGATAAAACAAGACTTGCTGAAGCTTGCGAAAACGCTTTAAATAAATCAGATGGACTTCTTATCGTAGTTGATGAAAAACAAAACGAAAAAGTGTATTCATCAAAAATGGCGTGTCCTTTTTGTGGAATGATTTTTGAAGAACTACAGCCACGTATGTTTTCGTTTAATAGTCCTTTTGGTGCTTGTGAAACCTGTCATGGTCTTGGTATTCGCATGGATTTTGATCCTGATTTAATAATCCCTGATAAAGAGTTTTCTATTGCCGATGGAGCAATAAATCTTTACAGAAATGTAATGGATGCTTGGAGAATAAAATATCTTGGTTCGGTTGCCAAGCATTTTGGTTTTGATATTTTTACACCATTTAAAGATTTAACAGAAGATCAATACAACGTTATAATGTATGGTTCTAATGAAAAAATAAAGTTTAATATGGTTTCAAGAAATGGCGAGGCTCAATGGTCTGGTCATGGAGCTTGGGAAGGTCTTATCCCTCAATCGGAAAGGTTATACAAACAAACAGAATCTGAACATCGTCGTAGGGATTTAGAGCGCTTCATGCGCATTACACCTTGTCCAGTTTGTGATGGTAAACGTTTGAAAAAAAAAGTTTTGTCAGTAAAAATTGCTGATAAATCAATAGTAGATATTACAGATATGTCTATTAAACAATGTATTGTTTTTTTCAAAACACTTTTACTTTCAAAAAAACATGAAGAAATTGCTTGGCAGATTTTAAAAGAAATAAAAGAACGTCTTGATTTCTTGGATAAAGTTGGTCTTAACTATATTACTCTTTCACGTGGTTCAGGAACATTATCTGGAGGAGAAGCTCAGAGAATTAGGCTTGCTACCCAGATTGGTACAAATCTTATGGGTGTACTTTATATTCTTGATGAGCCAAGTATTGGACTTCATCAGCGTGATAATAAAAAATTAATTGATACGCTTCGCAGGTTAAGAGATCTTGGAAATAGTTTAATCGTAGTTGAGCATGACGAGGAAACTATTCGAAATGCTGATTATGTTGTTGATATGGGTCCTGGTGCAGGAATACATGGTGGTAAAATTGTTGCTCAGGGAACACCTGAAGAAATCGAAAATCATCCGACTTCACTTACCGGTAAATATTTATCTGGTAAGTTACAGATAGAAACTCCAGAAAAAAGAAGATACTCAAAAAGATATATAAATATATATGGTTGCAGACAACATAACCTAAAAAATATAGACGTAAAAATACCAATAGGGGTACTAACAGTAATAACTGGATTATCAGGAAGTGGAAAATCAACATTAATCTATGAAATACTATACAAAGCAATGATGAAAAAACTACACAATTCAAAAGAAAACCCTGGAGAACACGACGATATAAAATTTGATGAAACAATAGACAAAGTAATAATAATAGATCAAAGTCCAATCGGTAAAACTCCAAGAAGCAACCCTGCAACATACATAAAAGTCTTTGATGAAATAAGAAACCTATTTGCAAAAACAGTTGAAGCAAAAAAAAGAGGATACAAACCAGGTAGATTCTCATTTAATGTAAAAGGTGGACGCTGCGAAACATGCGAAGGTGACGGACTTATAAAGATAGAGATGAATTTTCTACCAGACATATACATAGAATGCGAAGAATGCAAAGGAAAAAGATACAACAAGGAAACTTTAGAAGTAACCTACAAAAATAAAAATATCGCAGAAGTCCTAGACATGAGCATAGAAGAATCATTAAGGCTATTTATAAATATACCAAGTATAAAAAGAAAACTAGAAACCCTCTCACAAGTAGGTCTTGATTATATAAAACTAGGTCAAAGCTCAACAACATTATCTGGAGGAGAAGCACAAAGAATAAAATTAACAAGAGAACTAGCAAAAAGAAGCACTGGAAAAACATTATATCTTTTAGATGAACCAACAACAGGATTGCATTTCCATGATGTAAAAAAACTAATAGATGTGCTAAATAGTTTAGTTGACAAAGGAAATACAGTTATTGTAATCGAGCATAACCTAGAAATAATAAAATCAGCAGACTACATAATTGATATCGGGCCTGAAGGGGGGGATCTTGGGGGAGAAATAGTTGCAATAGGAAGTCCAGAAGAAGTTTCTGAAATTAAAAGTTCTTACACAGGTCAGATTTTAAAACCAATTTTATCAAAAGGAAAAAAAGAGATATGTTTAACATAGAAAACATACCAAAAAACCCAGGTTGCTATTTATTCAAAGATAAAAAAGATAAAATTATTTATGTTGGAAAAGCAAAGAATCTGAAAAACCGGCTTAAAACCTATCAGATTAAAAAAGATTTAGATATAAAAACACAAGTGATGCTATCTCAATTAAAAACAATTGATTTTGTAGTAACAGACAATGAAGTTGAATCACTAATTTTAGAAAATACTCTTATAAAAAAACATCAACCACGATACAATATCAGATTAAAAGATGCAAAAAGCCATACATATTTACTGCTAACAGATGAAGAATACCCTTGGGTTTTAATTAACCGGGGGAAAAAAGGAAAAGGAAAATTTTATGGACCATTTGTAAGTGCACATGAAAGAGACTATGTCCTACATTTCTTAAGAAAAACATTCTTACTTAGAACTTGTAAAAAAATGCCAAAAAAACCTTGCCTGCGACATCATATAAACCTATGCGATGCTCCATGTACAGGCATAATATCTAAAAAAGATTATGAAAATAAAATAACAAAAGTAAAAATGGTTTTATCTGGTAAAACGCAAGAACTAATAAAAAATCTTGAAAAAGAAATGAAGGTTTTTTCAAAAAATAATATGTTTGAACAAGCATTAAGTGTTCGTGAGGAAATAAACGCTGTTAAAAATCTTAGTGAACATCAAAAAATGCAGCGTGAAAAAAAATACAATGAAGATATTATAAATTATCAGATAAAAGATGATAAAGTCTATCTTATGCTCTTCAATATATACAAAGGAACGCTCTCTAATAAAAACGAATTTATTTTTGATTATAATCCTGATTTTTTTGAAGAATTTATAGTTCAGTATTATTCTGATAATCCTATTGCAAAAGAGCTTATTATTCCTCAGAAAATATCTGATTCAATTATGCATTTCTTATCTGATAAAAAGAAAAGTAAAGTAAAAATTACGATACCTGTAAAAGGAGAAAAAAAACAACTTCTCGAACTTGTTTTAAAAAATATTGATATAGTGTTTTTTACAGATCTTGACAAAGTTAAAACACTTAAAGCAAGACTTAATTTGAAGGAAAATCCTGGGGTAATTGAGTGTTTTGACATAAGTCATTTATCAGGAACAAGCATGGTAGGCTCAATGGTACAATTTAGAAACGGCAAACCTGATAAAAACAATTATCGTCGTTTTAAAATTAGAACTATTAAAGAAATAGATGATACTGGGGCAATAGCAGAAGTTGTCAGGAGAAGATACACTCGTCTTAAGAATGAGGATGTAGAAATGCCAAACCTTATAATTATTGATGGAGGACGCGGACAACTTAATTATG
>Ga0209254_10002837_pt1 | contig 15821 bp, 11 predicted proteins | sample FrelakmetDIP11DI_FD_187148 | JGI IMG/M metagenome (GOLD analysis project Ga0209254, IMG submission 187148) | Freshwater lake sediment microbial communities from the University of Notre Dame, USA, for methane emissions studies - DIP11 DI (SPAdes)... | ecosystem: Environmental > Aquatic >... | reverse complement strand
GCGCCTTGGTGACCAAGCTGAGACGCGATCACCGAGAAATTCAATTTCAAGCGGTAGAAATCGAGGCGCTGGAAGGCCGTCAAGTCGTTCAGGATTTGCTTAGCCTCACGCACGCGCTGCATCATCGCGCAGACCGCGTGCATTGGCTGGCAGTGCTGCGCGCGCCTTGGTGCGGCCTCACCCTGCATGATTTGTACGCACTGGCAGGCAGCAACCATCATGTCACGATTTGGTCGCTGATGCAGCAAGACGAGATCGTGAATAGTTTATCTGCCGACGGGCAAACGCGATTAAATCATGTGCGCGATATTTTTACCGAGGCATTTTCCACACAGGGTCGCATTAACAATAGTCGATGGATTCGCGGCATTTGGCTGATGTTAAACGGTGCGGCTTGTTTGTGGGAGCAAAACGACATCGTCGATGTGCAGGCGTTTTTCAGCTGTATGGATGCACTGGATCGCAGCAACCAATTCTCGCCAGAACGTATGGAAGCCGAAATTACCAAACTTTTTGCGACACCCGGCAGCACGGGTGAAAATTTGCAAATGATGACAATACACAAATCAAAAGGACTGGAATTCGACACAGTGATTTTGCCCGGTTTAGGCGCGACTACAGGCGGCAACAATGGTGATAAGCCATTGATTTTATGGGAAGAAGTTTCTGTAAATGAAAAACATGTACTGCTCGCTGCACCATACATTCCCAAAGGCCTGCGCGACGAAAGTGTGACTGCCTATGATTATCTGCAAATGCTGGAAAACGAGCGCGAAGCCAATGAAGCGGTGCGTGTATTGTATGTAGCTGCCACGCGTGCGGAAAGGAAGTTGCACTTGGTGGGCACTGCTAACCAAAACGCTAAGGGTGAAATAAATCCTATTAAAAAGAGCTACCTGGATTTACTATGGCCAGCACTGAGCCAACAATTTAAAACCATGGAATTACCTGAAAACTCAACTGAAACCGAAGATGAAATCGCCAATTTTGTACCCGATTTAATTCGGCAGAAACAACTGCAAATACCCGCCGCATTCCAACTGGAAGGAACCGCCGCAACCTTATTGAGTAAGCCACAATCCAACCAACTCTTGCCGCAAGCATCGCTCAATCTCTCCGCCGACGCAGGCTCTTTGGCGCATATATACATGGAAATGATTGCGAATGAAGGCTTGGAGCGCTGGCCTGCAAGCCGCATGGATATTGCCTTCCAGAGCATGCTTTTTTGGCTTATGCAGCGCGGTCACGCTAAAAATGAAGCCGAAAAACAGGTGCCGCAGATTATCGCCGCACTCAAACAAACTATCAACAGCCCACAAGGCTCATGGATATTAGCTTCTAGAGCATCCACCCAAGCTGAATTAAGCATAACTGCGATGAATGATAATGCAGTGCAAGAGCATCGTATTGATTTAACTTTTGTGGAAAATGATGCTTTAACTAAAACCAAGATACGCTGGATTATCGATTACAAATTTGGTTTGGAAGTCACCGAAGCCAATGCGCACATTGCCGCACAATCTCACAAGCCACAACTGGAGCGCTATGCCGCCTTATTTGCAGATGAAAAACTACCAGTTAAACAAGCAGTATTTTTCTTAAGTTTAGGAAAGCTCATTGAAATTTAGTTTCTTCAGGTAGAATTCGCAACTATATGAAAATATTCTCTCTCCTTTATCAAAAAGTGATGGTTTGGTCTAGACTACCTAATGCGCAATGGTATTTAGGCGCATTAAGTTTTGCCGAATCTTCATTCTTTCCAATTCCTCCAGATGTAATGCTCGCTCCCATGAGCTTGGCAAACCCGTCTAAAGCGTGGTGGTTTGCCATTTTAACTACCATGGCTTCGGTATTAGGCGGCTTGTTTGGTTACTTGATTGGTGCAATAGCTTTTGATTTAATCGAGCCCTTTTTAAAAACAAGCAGCTACTGGGTGCATTTTCAAACCGCGGAGCTTTGGTTTAAAGAATGGGGCTTCTGGGCAATATTTGTCGCAGGCTTTTCACCCATCCCCTACAAAGTATTCACCATTGCAGCAGGCGCGCTCTCAATGGCAATTCTGCCGTTTACTATCGCCTCTTTAATCGGTCGAGGCTCACGGTTTTTTATTGTTGCAGGCTTGATGAAATGGGGCGGGGCGCGCATGGAGGCTAACTTACATAAATATGTTGACCGTATCGGCTGGGCAACCGTCATGCTGGTAGTGCTAGCTGTCTTGTTTTTTAAATGATGCCCGGTTCTAAACAAACTCTTTCAATAGCATTTTTACAAACTCCGTTCGGTGACTTACGTTACCCAATTGTACCGTAACACGCAATTTATCTGGTCCATTCATACGACAACGGCGATCGCGCTGCAGTAAATTAATCAGCTTCATCGGATCCAAGTCAGTATTTTGAGAAAATTGCAATTGCACTGCGCTATCAGACGCATCTATTTTGTTAATCCCAAGCGGTTTAGCAGCAATACGCAGTCTATGACATGCCAATAATGCTTCACCCTGCTCCGGTAGTAAACCAAAGCGATCAATCAGTTCCTCTTGTAGCGTATCCAGCTCATCGTCTGTATTAGCATTTGCCAGACGCTTGTATAGCACTAAGCGCTCATGCACATCTGGGCAATAGGCGTTTGTCAGCAATGCAGGTACGTGTAGATTGATTTCCGTCGTGATTCCGAGGGGTGCGTTTAAATCCGGTTCTTTGCCTGCCTTAAGTTGTTTTACAGCATGGTTGAGCATATCAGAATACAAATTAAAGCCAATTTCCTGCATCTCGCCGCTTTGGCTATCTCCTAACAACTCACCGGCACCGCGAATCTCTAAATCGTGCATTGCCAAGTGAAAGCCCGCGCCTAAATCTTCCAGCAACTGAATAGCATCCAGACGTTTTTGCGCTTGAGTTGTGATCTTTCGATCCGGCTCTGTTAACAAATAGGCATACGCCTGATGATGGCTGCGCCCTACTCTGCCTCTAAGTTGGTGCAGCTGCGCCAAACCAAACATGTCTGCCTTATTGATGATGATGGTATTAGCGGTTGGCACATCGATGCCTGTTTCAATAATGGTAGTACATAACAACACATTGAATCGTTGCTGGTAAAAATCGCGCATCACCGTTTCCAGTTCGCGCTCGCGCAGTTGCCCATGCGCAATGCCAATTCGTGCTTCAGGGGCGATTTTTTCCAGTTTCTCACGCATCACAAAAATAGTGTCGACTTCATTATGCAGAAAGTACACTTGGCCGCCACGCTTGAATTCGCGCATCATTGCCTCGCGAATGATGCCTTCGGAGTAATCTGTATGAAAGGTTTTAATGCTCAGCCGTTTTTGCGGCGGTGTGGCGATGACGCTAAACTCGCGCAGCCCTTCCATCGCCATACTTAGCGTACGCGGTATCGGCGTTGCGGTTAGCGTGAGAACATCAACCTCGGCGCGCATCGCTTTGAGCTGTTCTTTTTGGCGCACTCCGAAGCGATGTTCTTCATCCAGAATCACCAAACCGAGGTTTTTAAATTTCACGTCTTTTTGAATAAGACGATGCGTGCCAATGATAATATCCACTTTGCCATCTGCCAGATCAGCCAATGCTTGCGTTTGCTCTTTGGCCGTTCTAAAACGCGAAATTTCGGCAATTTTAATCGGCCACTCTGCAAAGCGATCACAGAAATTTTGATAATGTTGTTCTGCAAGTAATGTTGTCGGTACCAACACCGCCACCTGCCTGCCACCCATCACTGCTACAAATGCCGCTCGTAGAGCCACTTCTGTCTTGCCAAAACCCACATCGCCGCACACAAGCCTATCCATCGGGCGACCTGATTGCATGTCCTTGATTACATTCTCTATCGCTTCTAGTTGGTCTGGCGTTTCTTCAAACGGAAAACCCTCACAAAACGCTTCATAATCTTTTAGACTCAAGGTAAACGCATGACCGCGCCGTGCGGCACGCTGAGCATAGAGATTCAGCAATTCCGCTGCAGTATCACGGATTTGTTTAAGTGCCTTTTTCTTGGCCTTTTCCCACTGCCCACTGCCAAGCCTATGCAATGGCGCACTCTCTGGTGGCCCCCCGGAATAACGAGAAATTAGAAACAATTGTGAAACTGGCACATAAAGCTTGTCGTCGCCATAATACTCCAGCAGCAGAAACTCAGTTTCACCTTCACCAAAATCCAGATTTACCAAGCCTTTATAACGTCCCACGCCGTGCTGTTCATGCACAATCGGATCTTCCAGATGCAGCTCGGATAAATCCTTGAGCATACCCTCTGTGCTGCGCGCTTTTTCTTTTTCTCGACGACGTTGTTGGCGTACCGTGCCTGAATAAAGCTCGGACTCGGTGATTAATACGAACTCATCATTGACAAACCCGCTGTGTAAAGTTGACACGCCGAGCATTAAAGATTGCTGGCTAGCCTCAAACTCCTGCCAGGTCTCGCATGTTGGCATTGGCAGGTCATATTCCGTAAACAATTGTGCCATCGTCTCACGGCGACCAAGACTTTCAGCAGTAATCAAAACGCGTTTATTAGTTGATTCGGTAAAGGCCTTTAATTTATGCAAAGGCTGCTCAGCCCGCCGCTCAATTTCCAGCGCTGGCAATGGGTTGCCTGCTTCAAGCGTTAAGATTAAGGTTGGATAATCATGCGTTTGCGCAAAAAAATCATCGGTCTTAATCAACAAATTTTCTGGCTTCAGGATTGGCCGTTCTGCATCGTGTGCCAATAATCGATATCTTGAGCTTGCATCAATCCAGAACTGCTGTGCGGCTTTATCCAAATTGCCATGTAAACAAAGATTGGCGTTATTTGGTAAATAATCCAGAAATGTTGAGGTTTCATCAAAAAATAGCGGCAAATACCATTCTATGCCGCCACTAGCCACGCCTTTGCTCACGTTTTTATATATGGTTGCGCGCTGGGGATCGCCTTCAAACTGTTCTCGAAAGTTGCTCCTGAACTTGCTGATGCCCGTTTCATCCAGAGGAAATTCGCGCGCCGGTAACAGTCTGATCTCCGGCACCGGGTAAAGACTGCGTTGGGTATCGATGTCAAATGTTCGAATCGTTTCTATTTCATCATCAAACATATCGATGCGGTAAGGCAGCACGCTGCCCATAGGAAACAAATCTACCAAACCGCCGCGCACGCTGAACTCCCCCGGCGAAATCACCTGACTGACATGATGGTAACCCGCTTGCGCGCATTGATGGCGCAGCGCCTCCAAATTGAGGTTCTGACCTTTTTTCAGCATAAACGTATATGCCGACATAAAAGCCAATGGCGGTAAACGCAATAAAGCCGTAGTTACCGGCACAATCACCACATCGCATTGACTCTGGCTGATTTTGTATAAAGTCGCTAAGCGTTCGGAGATCAAATCAGGATGCGGAGAGAACACATCGTAGGGTAAAGTTTCCCAATCCGGCAGCAAATGCACGCTCAAATCTGGCGCAAAATAAGGCATTTCATCCAGCAAGCGCTGCGCCTCGAAAGCGCTGGCAGTAATAATCACCAACGGTATCGGTTTAATTTCTTGTGTTGTTTTTAAGCGACATGCAAGTAAAGCAAGAGATAAGCTATCTAACCCATTGGCAGAATAAGAAAAACGGCTTTTTTGCCCCAGCTTAGGCGGTGATAACTGCATAAATGAACTTGAAAATGGCTTGGTTTAAAATCGGATTTTACCTATTATAACTGTAAGCATGTCGCATCAATTAAGCCTATTTAATTAAACTTAATTCCAATTAAGCCAAAAATAAAAAAACATTGAGGAGACAGACATCATGAATGACAAGCAACTTGTCGCAATTCATGCGGCAAAGTACGTCAAAGATGGCATGTTGGTGGGGTTAGGCACTGGTTCAACGGCTAACTATTTCATCGAGGAACTGGCGCATCGCCAATCGGAAGAAAATCTCAAAGTCACATCCCTCGCCAGTTCGCATATGAGCATGATTAAAGCGCAAAGCTTAGGATTAAATGTCATCGCGCTAACACAGGTTGCAGAAATCGATTTATATGTGGATGGTGCAGATGAAATCACGCCGGACATGACGTTGCTTAAGGGACGCGGTTACGATTTGGTGCTGGAGAAACTGCTTGCCAAGGCAGCTAAGCGATTTATCGTGGTCGCCGATAAAAGTAAGTTGGTGGATCGTATCGGCACCAATTATGCCATTCCCGTCGAAGTCATGCCCTTTGCCTGGAAGGCTGCCAAACGCAGCCTAGAGGCAGCCGGGGGCATAGGCGAGCTACGAATGAACGTTGCCAAAGATGGCCTGTCTATTAGCTCCTACGGTAGCTTGATACTTGATATGGCATTCGATAAATCCATCCCGGATGAATCACTCAATCACTTGATTAACAATACGCCGGGTGTAGTCGAGCATGGCATCTTTCGTGGATTGGCCAACGCAATATTGATTTCTGGTGATGGTAAAGTTGAAGAGCGCTGGAAATAAATCAAATCCCTCGAGACTAATTTTTGTTTATATTACGCAACATTATAATTTTTTTATTGCTGCTCATTGCTGGTTGCGATAAGCCTAGCGGCCTTCCCACACCCCAAACAGGCTCAGAGGTAGCAGCTCAAAAAGACAAAGTTATCACTTTTGTCACCATGAATAGCCCTAATACTTACTTCGTTAATAGCAATAACGAATTTGCCGGGCTTGAGTACGATCTGGCCAAACTTTTTATTCAGGAGCTGGACGACGGTACGCAATTAAAATTTATTGTGGAAAAGCATATCGATCAAGTTTTACCAAATTTATTAAATGGCAAGGCGGATATTGCGGCGGCTGACATCACCGTGACGGAAGCGCGTAAGAAGAAATTCTATTTTACAACTTCGTACCAAGACGTTCAGCAACAGATAGTTTACAACAAGGAAACCAATAAGAAACCTCCCAAAAACTTGAAAGATTTGGTAGGTCTAGCCATTGCCGTACCAAGCGGCACCAGCTTTGTTGAGCGACTTGTAAAACTACGTAAAACTGAACCCGGCCTGATGTGGGAGGAGCGCGATGACGCGAACTCTGAAAAATTGATGGTGGAAGTGGCCAATGGCGATATTGAATATACGATTGCCGATAGCCACCTGGTTTCTATTTTGCAAAATTTCTACCCTAATATAGGCGTGGCTTTTGCGATTGGCGAACCGGAGAAAATCGCGTGGGCGCTCTCTAAAGATTCTGACCCAATGTTGCTAGAAAAAACCAACGCGTTTTTTACTAAAATTAAAAAAGATGGCACTCTGCGCAATTTGATTGACCGTTACCATGGCAATGCAAAACGACTTAACCAGCTGGATATTAAGACTTTTCTTGTCAATAGCAATAGGCTGCTACCCAAATATATTCATTTGTTTAAACAAGCGCAGGAAATTACCGGGATCGATTGGCGCCTACTTGCAGCCATTAGTTATCAGGAGTCTCATTGGGATACTTTCAGCACCTCTCCTACCAATGTGCGTGGCCTGATGATGCTGACAGAAGCGACGGCCGACCGTATGGGTGTTACCGACAGGCTGGATCCTAAACAAAGCATCCCGGCCGGCGCAAAATACATAAATCTACTTATAGACACTATTCCCGAGCGCGTTCCGCAACCAGATCGCACGTATATGGCGCTTGCAGCTTATAACATTGGTTACGCACATGTAGAAGATGCACGGGTACTGGCACAACGTCTAAAGCTAAATCCTGATAGCTGGGCAGATGTGAAGAAAACTTTGATGATGCTCACCAATCCAGACTACTACTTAAATGCTAAATATGGCTACTGCAGCTGTGGTCAGCCAGTGATTTTTGTAGAATCAATACGTAGCTATCAAAACATATTAGAACGCTATCAACCCAGCCATAATCCTAATCAAGATGATTACAAGATTGCACGCGTCCATCAAATTCTAGCAGCTAACTAACAATCAGTTTTTGCAGCCCACCCATGTATGGGCGCAGCATATGCGGCATCGTTACACTGCCATCAGCGTTCTGATAGTTCTCTAACACTGCCACAAGTGTTCGGCCTACCGCCAAACCGGAACCATTCAGCGTATGTACGAGTTCAGGCTTGCCATTTTCATTCCTGAAACGCGCTTGTAAACGACGCGCCTGAAAGGCCTCGCAGTTAGAAACTGAAGAGATTTCACGATAGGTATTCTGGGCCGGCAACCAGACCTCCAGATCGTAAGTTTTAGCCGCGCCAAAGCCCATATCGCCCGTGCATAAGCTCACGACACGGTAAGGCAATTCCAGCGCTTTCAAGATATTCTCGGCATGTCCGACCATTTCCTCTAATGCCTCATAGCTCTTACTCGGATGCACAATTTGCACCATCTCTACCTTGTCGAATTGATGCTGACGTATCATGCCTTTAGTATCTTTGCCATAAGAACCGGCTTCGGAACGGAAACAAGGCGTATGCGCAGTCAGCTTAATCGGCAAGGCCTCCAACGCTACAATTTCATCACGTACGGTGTTGGTAAGCGTCACTTCAGAAGTCGGAATCAGATATAAAGGTTCGCTTTCACCTTCTTGACCGCCTTTTTTCGCTGCAAATAAATCTGCCTCAAATTTTGGCAACTGCCCAGTACCGCGTAGCGTTTCGGCATTCACAATGTATGGTGTATAACACTCGGTATAGCCATGCTGCTCGGTTTGCGTATCCAGCATGAATTGCGCTAATGCTCGGTGTAACCTGGCTACCTGCCCGCGCATCAGGGTAAAGCGTGCGCCAGAAAGTTTCGCACCTGTATCAAAATCCAAGCCTAGTGGCGCGCCAACATCGGTATGGTCTTTGATTTCAAAATCAAATATGCGTGGAACGCCTACTTTGCGCACTTCAATGTTATCAGCTTCAGATTCACCTACTGGGACACTTTCATGTGGCAGGTTAGGTACATCCAGCAACAGTTTCTGCAATTCCCATTGAAGAATAGCAAAGCGCTCCTCATCTGCCTTAAGTTGCTCACCCAAGCCTACGACTTCAGCCATGATGGCGCTTGTATCCTCGCCTTTGGCTTTCGCTATACCAATTAATTTGGAGGCATTATTGCGCTTGGCTTGTAGCTCTTGTGTACGCGTTTGAACTATTTTCCGCTCTTGCTCTAAGGCAGAGAATGCCGTTGAATCAAACTCAAATCCGCGTTTTATTAATTGGCTCACAACGCCGTCTAAATCATTTCTTAATGATTGAATATCTAACATGCGATTCCTATTTCTTTACTTTTTTGTTTAATTCTTTAAGGTCAAGCTCTTTAAGGTGAGCCAGCTTTTCCGCTATTTTACCTTCCAAACCGCGCGGTGTGGGTGTATAAAATTGCTGCGCAGTCATCTCGTCTGGAAAATACTGCTCGCCTGCTGCGTAAGCTTCAGGCTCGCTGTGGGCATAGCGGTATTCTTTTCCGTAATCCAAGGCCTTCATCAGTTTGGTAGGTGCATTGCGTAAGTGTAGCGGCACAGACCGCGATTTATCATTGCCCACAAAGGCTTTGGCCTGATTATAGGCGTTATAAGCCGCATTGCTCTTGGGTGCGACAGCAATGTATATCACAGCGTTTGAAAGCGCCAATTCACCTTCCGGTGAGCCTAATCGCTCGTAAATGTTGCAGGCTTCCAATGCCATCGTCTGCGCACGCGGGTCAGCCAGACCGATATCTTCTATCGCCATACGTATGATGCGGCGCCCTAAATACAAAGGATCTGCACCGCCGTCTATCATGCGTAAAAACCAATAAAGCGCTGCATCCGGATTGCTGCCGCGTACCGATTTATGCAAAGCAGAAATCTGGTCGTAAAACGCTTCGCCGCCTTTATCAAATCGGCGAAGTTTTTCCGCCATCGTGGTTTGTAAAAAGGCTTCGTCAATTTGCGTTATGCCAGCCCCGGAAGCTGCATTGAATAAGCCCTCTGCAAAATTCAGCAAGCGCCTAGCATCGCCGTCAGCATAGGCTAATATCTGCTCACGTATCTCATCCGCTATTGTGAGTTTCTCAGCAACCAACAGCCTCGCCCGCTCTAGCAAAACGGCCAGCTCCGCCTCCGACAGACTATTCAGCACAAACACTTGCGCACGGCTTAAAAGCGCGCTGTTGACTTCAAATGAAGGGTTTTCGGTCGTTGCCCCAATAAAGGTAATCAACCCGCTTTCCACGAAAGGTAGAAAAGCGTCTTGCTGGCCTTTATTGAAACGGTGCACTTCATCCACAAATAGGATAGTTTTTCGGCCATGCTGCTGCAAGGCAAGCTCTGCACGCTCTACTGCATCGCGAATATCCTTGATGCCAGATAGCACGGCAGAAATAGGGATAAAATCGGCATCGGCAGTATTAGCTATTAATCTCGCCAATGTAGTTTTGCCCACACCTGGCGGCCCCCACAAAATCATAGAGGGCAATTTGCCTGATTCAAACGCCAGGCGCAATGGCTTATTCTCACCCAACAGGTGCGATTGTCCAACTACTTCATCTAAGGTTTTAGGTCGGAGCTGTTCTGCAAGTGGCGCTTGTGGCATTACAGGTTGAAATAAGCTGTTCACTTAATTTCTCAGATCAATTCTATTCACCCACCACATCAACACCTTTGGGCGGCGTAAACAAGAATGTCGAGTCTTGTAAAACTGGGTTACGTTCTACTTCATTAAACGTAATGTGAGTAATGTGGTTAAAACTGTCGTAAAGTTCCATTTTACGCAGTTTGTCTGCCTTAAATCCAAGCAGCACACGTTCAAAACCGCTTTCTTTATCCTTAGGCAAGGCCAGCACCCAGGTCAGCCCATCTTTACGGACAGCGTTTTTTAGAGTGAAGCTTTCTTCCACGCCCTTACCGCCCGCCAACATAGCGGCTGGACTTGAACCCAGCGTTTTGCTCAATTCCCGAATCGTCACTTGCTGCAGTTCGATGTCAAATAAAAACACTTGTTTGCCATCGCTCACAATCTGCTGCTCGTATGGTTTTTTATAGTCCCAGCGAAATTTGTTAGGACGTTGCAACTGCATCGTACCTTCTACTTCCTGCTCCTTGCGGCCTTGTTTGTCATTCACTACTTGCTGAAACTGCGCGCGCATGGTGTTTGTGTTATTAAAAAAGTCCAACAAGCTGGAAACACCATCCGCCGCCGCAAGATTGGTAAATATACTTAAAATAATAAATAAAATTCTACTCGTCACTCATACTGCCTTTAGCTAATACTTCTCGATTCCCATTACTCTGCATCGCAGAAACCAAACCTGCACGCTCCATATCTTCTATCAAGCGCGCCGCACGGTTGTAGCCTATTCGAAGTTGGCGCTGTACCGATGAAATGCTCGCGCGCCGCGTTTTAAGCACAATCGCCACAGCCTCATCGTAAAGCGGATCTTTTTCCGCGCCGTCATCGCGAAACTCGCCAAGCTCACTGCTGCCTTCTGTTTCATTGGTCAAGATGCCTTCAATATAGTTCGGTTCACCCATCGCTTTTAAGTAATTCACCACCTCGTGCACCTCATGATCGCTCACGAATGCGCCATGAATCCGTTGCGGGTAACCACTGCCTGGCGGCATATAGAGCATGTCGCCCTGGCCTAATAACGCTTCAGCGCCCATTTGGTCTAATATAGTGCGCGAATCGATCTTGCTGGACACCTGAAAGGCCACGCGGGTTGGGATATTTGCCTTAATCAAGCCGGTAATCACATCAACCGAAGGGCGCTGTGTCGCCAATACCAGATGGATGCCGGAAGCACGCGCTTTTTGTGCCAAACGTGCAATCAGCTCTTCCACTTTTTTGCCAACTACCATCATCAAATCAGCAAGTTCATCAATCACTACGACAATCAGCGGCATTTCTTCCAATGGCTCCGGCGCATCCGGTGTCAGGCTGAATGGATGCGGGATTTTCTCGCCTGCTTTTTCAGCATCTTTGATCTTTTGATTGTACCCAGCCAAGTTCCGCACACCTAAGCTAGACATAAGCTTATAGCGGCGCTCCATCTCGGCCACGCACCAATTCAGCGCATTAGCCGCTTGGCGCATATCCGTCACTACCGGTGCCAACAAATGCGGAATACCTTCGTAAACCGAAAGCTCAAGCATTTTCGGATCAATCAAAATCATGCGGACCTTGCTGGCTTCCGATTTATACAGAAAGCTTAAAATCAGCGCATTAATCGCCACCGATTTGCCTGAGCCAGTCGTACCTGCCACCAGCACATGCGGCATTTTGGCTAAATCAGCCACTACTGGTTTGCCGGCGATATCTTTGCCCATTGCAATCGCAATCGGTGAGTGCATCTCTGCGTATACCTGACTGCTCATGATTTCTGATAAAAATACGATTTGGCGTTTTGGGTTTGGAATTTCCAGACCCATGCAGCTTTTACCGGGAATCGTTTCTACCACACGGACACTGACGACCGACAACGCACGTGCCAGATCGCGTGCCAGATTGGTAATTTGGCTGCCTTTTACGCCTGCTGCCGGTTCAAACTCAAAGCGCGTAATCACTGGGCCGGGCTGGGCTGAAATGACTTTTACCTCAATGCCGAAATCCATGAGTTTTCGCTCAATCAGCCGCGAAGTGAAATCAAGCGTTTCATCCGATGGCAGCTCTACCGTATTGTTCGCTTCGTCCAGCAGATGCAACGGCGGCAAGGTGGAGTCCGGATCTGAAGCAAATAACGTGGTTTGTTTTTCCTTTAACACGCGCTCGCTTTTTGCTATCTCGGTCTGTGGCGCTTTAATCTCAAGCGGCGCACGGTCTTCGATACGTTTGCGCTCAAGTTCTACAAACTCTTCACGTTTAAGTTCGACTTCCTTACCAACTTTTCTATCCTGCCAATCATAGTATTTGTTATAGGCCCATTGATAACTGGCAATTAAACCGGCACCGAGTTTCTCGGTCATCATAATCCACGACCAGCCTGTAAATAGGCTGAAGCCGATAGCGAATAACAGCAATAACAGCATGGTAGAACCGGCAAAGCCGAACATGTCACGCAGAACACCGTCTACCGCATTACCCAGCATACCTCCCGGCTCGAGCGGCAGTGCGGCTGGAAAGCCAATCAGATGTCCGGCCTCCAGCGCGCTGGAAGATATTAGCAGCAAGCCGAAACCGACCAGATTGAATACTAAGAACGGACGCTCAGAAATGGTGAGCTCTAATCGGTGATACATCAGCCACACACTGTATAAGGCAAGCACCACCCACCACCATGCAGAAAATCCGAACAGGTAAAGCAGCATATCGGAAATCCACGCCCCTACCGCACCACCGGCATTGTGTATAACAGCGTTCTCACTCGCCATATGCGACCATGAAGGGTCTTGCTTGTCATATGTTATTAAGATTGTCGCAAGATACAAGCCAACTAATACTTGACCCAGCCACCAGGCTTCGCGAACCAGTTTAGCGCCATGCAGTTGGGTTGGGCTTAGCGGCGCTTCTATACGGCCGTTTAAAGCGGATGATTTTTTATTAAAAAACAATATGTTACAAACCTTAAAAAATAGTCGCGTACAATTAAAATTAATTGTTGATTATAGCAAAATCGAATTGCGTAAAGTGTGTCTAAAAACTAAAATTATGTTAATTAAATCCAAGAGGAATAAACATGGATATCGGCATTAAGGAACAAGATAGAAAAGCAATTGCTGAAGGTTTATCAAGATTGTTGGCAGACACATATTCTCTGTATCTCAAAACACACTATTTTCATTGGAACGTGACAGGCCCGATGTTCAACACCTTGCACTTGATGTTTGAGACACAATATAATGAGCTGGCGTTAGCGGTGGATCTGGTGGCAGAACGCATTCGTTCTCTCGATATTTATGCCCCCGGCACTTATAGCCAATTTGCGAAACTGACTTCAATAAACGAATCCAAAGGCGTACCTAAAGCCAATGACATGATTGCCGAACTGGTAGCAGGCCATGAGGCGGTTTGCCGCACTGCGCGCAGCGTGTTTCCTGCGGCGGAAAAAGCAGCCGATGAAGCAACTGCAGATTTATTGACTCAACGTTTACAGATACACGAAAAGACAGCTTGGATGTTACGTAGCTTGCTTGAAAAATAAGCAATTAACCTCACCTTAAATTACAAATCAGAAAACACTAGAAAGTAGTTCACATGGCAACACGTCACGCCCATCTTCTCATTCTCGGTTCTGGCCCAGCGGGCTATTCTGCAGCGGTTTACGCAGCACGCGCCAACCTGAAGCCCGTACTCATCACCGGCATCGCACAAGGCGGCCAATTGATGACCACCACCGAGGTGGACAACTGGCCTGCCGATGCCGATGGCGTGCAAGGCCCAGAGCTGATGGAGCGCTTTCAAAAGCACGCTGAGCGCTTTAACACCGAAATGATTTTTGACCATATTCATACGGCGCACCTCAAAGAAAAACCAATTCGTCTGGTGGGCGATAACGGCGAATACACCTGCGACGCGCTGATTATCGCGACAGGCGCATCGGCGCAATATTTAGGTTTGCCTTCTGAAGAAAAATTCAGCGGCAAAGGCGTTTCTGCCTGCGCGACCTGCGACGGCTTTTTCTACCGTAATCAAGAGGTTGCAGTGGTCGGCGGCGGCAATACTGCGGTGGAAGAAGCGCTTTATCTCGCCAATATCGCCAGCAAAGTCACGCTGGTGCACAGACGCGATAAATTCAAGGCTGAAGCCATTATGGTGGATAAACTGATGGCGCGCGTTGCCGAAGGTAAAATTGCACTGGAACTCAACAGCACGCTGGACGAAGTCCTGGGCGACAACAGCGGCGTGACCGGCATGCGCGTTAAAAACACGCAAACCGGCGCGACCAAAGATATCGCGCTTAAAGGTGTGTTTATTGCGATTGGCCACAAGCCGAATACCGACATTTTCGCCGGACAGCTTGAGATGGAAGGTGGCTATATCATCACGCAAATGGGCCGCACTGGCAACGCCACTGCGACATCCGTACCCGGCGTATTTGCTGCGGGCGACGTGCAGGACCACATCTACCGCCAAGCCGTCACCAGTGCGGGTACCGGCTGTATGGCCGCGCTGGATGCAGAACGTTATTTAGATAACTTAAATTAACCAGGCTATATATTCAAAAACGACCGACCTGCAGGCCGATGCTTTTTCCTTCTTGCAAGCGGGGTTAATATCTCACATCATGAGCGCGGACGAGAAAGAACCGGTAGATTTACACCTCTTTCACGAGGCGGTGAAAGACGCTCGCCCGCTCAACGTTGAACCTATTCACACGCCCAAAGCGCGCCCCAAACCTGTCGCCAAGCACTTTTTGCGCGATGAAAAACAAGCGCTACGCGACTCACTCAGCGACGACTACATTCCCGCACACGAGCTGGAAAGCGGCGAGGAGCTGCTCTACCTGCGCGAGGGGCAAAGCCCCAATATTTTAAGCAAACTGCGCCGCGGCTTTTGGGTGGTGCAAGCGCAAATCGATTTGCATGGCCTGATTACCGACGAAGCGCGCCTGTACGTGGCCGATTTTCTAAACTCCTGCAAAAAACGCAATATCCGCTGCGTGCGCATTGTGCATGGCAAAGGCCTAGGCTCACGCAACCGCGAACCGGTGCTTAAACACAAACTTCGCAGTTGGCTGATGCAACGCGATGAAGTCATCGCCTACGCGCAAGCCAAGCCGGAAGACGGTGGCAGCGGCGCGGTGATAGTGTTGTTGAAGGCCTAGAAAAATAACATGCCAAATTCAATATTCACAATATTATTATACGGACCCACGGGTCCGTATAATAACTGTTAGGCGTCTATGACAACTGAAACGCTTAAGCAACATGACGCAGAACGAGAGAAGTGGGTGGCTTTAGTCG
>Ga0209254_10002836_pt1 | contig 15825 bp, 13 predicted proteins | sample FrelakmetDIP11DI_FD_187148 | JGI IMG/M metagenome (GOLD analysis project Ga0209254, IMG submission 187148) | Freshwater lake sediment microbial communities from the University of Notre Dame, USA, for methane emissions studies - DIP11 DI (SPAdes)... | ecosystem: Environmental > Aquatic >... | reverse complement strand
CGCGTTCCAATGTACCACTTCCTCAATCTTGCGGGCCAGGGCGAAATCCTTAGCGGTGATCCCTTTCGCCGAGTGGGTCATCAGCTTGACGATCACAAACGCATACGACACCGTCAGATCGGGGTGATGCCAGGCCGCTTCGGCCAAGTGGCCGACGGTGTTGACGACCATCAGGGTCGATTTCCAGCCGCTGGTGCGGAATTTTCGCCGAATCCAACCCCTCTCATAGGTCCAATGCGGCAACTCGAGCCGCAAGCGCTCTTCGATTTCGCTGTCTGTAAAGATCTTGTCGGCCATACTCAACCTCACTTGTGGGTGGCACTTCAATGAAGACTCTGCCGCCATCGCGGTTGCTATCCCAGGCCGCTTCGGCCAAGTGGCGTAGGTGCGGCTCGATCGCAACCCAACATTTCTCCTACATCTCCCGACCGTTCTTGCCGTGCCGCCTGAATCTCCGCCTCGATCTCGTCGTCAGCCAAGGGCGGCAGGTTCAAAGCGTCGAGTTTTGCGAGCGACTCGCCCAGGCGCACTCCCGCTGCGGCGCGAGCCTCGCGCATCGTCAAAAACTCCACAAAATCTTCAACCTCCGCCAGACGTTGGGGTGGAAGTTTCTGTAATTTTTCAATTAATGTTGGTGCAATGGCGGCCAATTAGATCTCCTCAGAGCTTGTGGAATTGTTATGGGGATTTCACTCTTAAGCAAGCAACCCGGCTGGAGCAATATCCTTCTACTTTGCCGCTCGCGCTATTCGCTCGTAGCATGATTAATAGCGGAACTGCTCCAAAAGAGCAGCATCTTGCGCTCTGTTGCATCAGCTAGGGGGCTTGGGTTCTTCTTCTGGAATGCGTGGGACGCACACAGCGGCAACTAGGCGGGCGGAGCGCGACTATCCGGTTGGACCTAATCGTACTTCGAAGGAGTACAGGACGCATAGCGGCAGCGGAGCGAAGTACTCCTTCCACGAGGAAGGCGAGGGGCGACGGATTGCTGCAGAGATTTGTTCTCCCGCGCCGCTTCAACAGCAGCGATTGATGCCACGCCATTTGCGCAGCGTGCGCTCGCGGAAGAAGTCCTTTCGGCTCAGCGGATTATCGGTCTCGTCACGGTGATGGGAATACCAGTGGTCGAGATAGGCCGCATAGGCAAGATCCCCGGAAAACCACCGGAACGCCCGTCGCATCGCGCTAAGCCATTGACCTTTCACATTCGTTACCATGGCGGGGACCTCTCGGCATGTGCGGCGCAGTGTAGCGAATGGCTGGGGTGGCGGGCAATCCAACCCGCGGACGGCCTGCTGGCCGGTGGTCATCCGCGTTAAGAAACCACTCTCGGTTGAGGCTGTCATTCCGGCACAGATGCCAAGGAAGGCAAGGGGTTTACGTCCCCGTGACCTGGATCCGGGCCATCCCCCGAATCGATTCCGGGGCAGGCGCTGCCGGCGTGACGAGATCGCATTACGGGCGCTAAGCCGAAAGCGGCGATGGATCGCCGCCATCCGGAGCAGCCGCCCAGCACGGGAACTGGAATCGGTGTTATCCTCGTCGTGCTAGAGGGTCGCGCGCTAACCGAGGAGTCTGGAGTCATCCCACCCGCCATGATCCGGTTATTCAATTACTTTGCACTGTTCCTGGCAGCCGTCGTGGGGATCGTGGTCTTCGACGATGACCCCAGCGCTGTCTCCACTCAGGAGTGGATTCTGTTCGCCGTGATGGTCTACGCCGCAGTGGCGTTTTTCAGGAGCTATCGGGAGCTCATGCGGGACAGCCACGGTGGCGGGTAAGGGTGCGGGGCAAGGCCAGCTTGTCTTGCCGGAGAGCCAAACCCCCGGCTCTCATGGTCAGCCAGGGCGTTAGGTTCCCGCTTCCTCAATCATCCTCGCGGGTTCGCTGGCGGAGCCACCGCCGCGATGTCTCATCCAGGTCGCGAACTCGCCCGCGGGCATCGGGCGAGCGACATGCGCTCCCTGCATTTGGTGACAGCCGATCGCATGGAGAAAGTCGGCTTGGGCCTGCGTTTCCACACCTTCGGCGATGACGCGGAGATGGAGGTTGTTCGCGAGACCGACGATGGTGCGGGTGATGGCTTCGTCGTTGGGGTCGCCTGGAATGTCGCGGATGAAGGAGTGGTCTATTTTGAGCTTGTGAATCGGAAAACGCTTCAGATAACTCAAGGACGAATAGCCGGTACCGAAGTCGTCGATGGAGAGCGCGACCCCCATGGCATGGAGTTCCTCAAGCGTCTTGATGGACTCCTCGGCAGACGACATCAGTAAGCTTTCGGTAAGTTCCAACTCCAGGAGTCGCGAGGGTATGGCGCTTTCTTCCAGCGCCTTGAGCACCACCGGCGCGAGATCGCGCTTGAACTGCAAGGCCGATATGTTGACGGCGATGGTCGTGCAAGGCACGCCGTCGCTTCGCCACGTTGCGAGATGCTGGCATACCGTCTTGATCACCCATTCGCCGATCGCGCTGATCATCCCGGATTCCTCGGCCAAGCGAATGAACTCATTCGGTTCGAGTAAACCCATCGCGGGATGTCTCCAACGCAGCAGGGCCTCCGCGCCGACCACCAGACCGGTTGTGATGTCTTCCTGTGGCTGGAAATACAAGACCAACTCATCCCGGTCGAGGGCGCCGCGCAAGGCGTTTTCCAGCAGGAGCCGTTCTAGCGACTGCGCACTCATCGCCGCCTCGAAGAACTGGAACGTGTTGCGGCCCTCATCCTTCGCCTTATAGAGCGCGACGTCGGCGTTCTTGACGAGAGTGGCAAAGTCATTGCCGTCGGCCGGGTAGAGACTGATTCCGACGCTCGCGGTCACAGACAGCTCCTGATTCTCGATGCGGGTCGGACGGGCAAGAACATCGATGATTTTTCGCGCGACCAGCGCGGCATCTTCGCGGCCACTCAGTTCGGCGAGCAGCACGACGAATTCGTCGCCACCGAGTCGGGCCACCGTATCCGCGTCCCGCACGCAACCCCGGAGTCGTTCTGCGACCGTCCGAAGCAACTCGTCGCCGGCCAGGTGGCCGAGGGAATCGTTGATGGTCTTGAATCGGTCGAGATCCAGAAAGAGGACAGCCAGCCTGTGCTGGTCTCGGCCTGCATGAGTGATGGCCTGCTCGCCCCGCAGTTCGAGCAAGCGTCGGTTGGCCAGCCCGGTGAGGGCGTCGAAGTAAGCAAGATGATGGATATGCGCGGCGGCTTGCTTCTGCTGGCTGATGTCGGTCAGTGTGGCGATGAAGTTGAGAACGCGGCCCTGTGCATCCTTGGCGGTGCTAATCGTCATCCAGACAGGAAAAGTTTCGCCATTCTTGCGTCGATTCCATGTCTCCCCCTGCCAGCGCCCACTTTCGGCCAGCGTGGCCCAGGACGACGAACAATGGCCTCCCTCATGGTCACCGGAGCCCAAGAGGCTCGGGTTGTGTCCCACAATTTCGTCCAGGCGATAACCGGTGATCGAGGTGAATGCCGGATTCACAGCGATGATGCGGTGCTGGGCATCGGTGATAACGATTCCCTCAGCCGTGCTCTCGAAAACCCGGGCCGACAAGTTCAGTTCCCGAGAGCGATCCGATGCCATTTCCTGGGCGCGGCGGCGCTGTCCGGACAGGACGAGCAGCGCATAGGCGAACAGCCCGATCAGCAGCATACTGCCGAAGATTAACGCCCAAGACTCGACGCTGGCCTCCGCCGCAAAGGAGCGTGTCCAAGTTTCGATGGCCCCATCGCTGGACTGCTGGCCAACGTTCGGTGCATAAGATCCCTCGCGGCGTGCTCGCATTTCGCTCGTGATCACTTGCACCATCAAGGCGCCACTCACGCTCACGGCCAGCAAAAAAAGCGGGGCGACCGTGACGAGCCGGTGGCGCCAGACGTCCCTCGGCCGCGCGATCAGAATCAAAGTCAACGGAGCACCGATGATCACGCCGATGGAATCGCCGATCCACCAGTTGCGCCAACTCAAGAGCCAGCCGGGCGGAGGATCGACAAGACCCAGCGCAATCAGGCCCGGTACGCTTAGAGACGCGCTAAGCAGGCACGCGAGTGGGCCCCCGAGACCGAAGAAGAGGACGATGTCACGCGGGGTGTCGAGCAGGTTCGGGAAGCCGACCACTCTTCGAATCAGCACGCAACCGAGCAGTGTTTCTAGGGTCACTCCGCTCGCGACGATCACGGCGCCGACAAAGTGGGCCACGCCCAGTTGATCGGTGAGTTGAGCGCTGTTGTAGAGCGCGAAACCAAAAGCGCCGAGCCAGATAGCCGGCCATACACGAGTCCCATAGACCAACAGTGTCGCCAGCGCGATCCCGATGGAAGGGAAGATCGGGTAGGCATAGCCGGGAGGTTGCACGAGCGTTACCAGCAGGGCCACCACGAAGTAGGTGATTGCCAACGCGAGAGCGCGAAACAGCGAAGGATCGATATGGAACAAAGGATGCCTCTATCAGCAGTTGGCTTGGCTTGTCATCGGATTGTCCGGCTCATCGAAGGGGGCTTCAGCAGTTGATCGTCGGCACCGTTGCGCCGTCGCCACTGACTACGATACAGGCTTCGGATGAATGATAGCGCGCCCGCACGGCGGAAACACGGGCGTGTTGACCCGCGCCTTCGGTCCGCATGATTCGCGTCCCGCGCATGGCCAGGCTTCCCTCGACAGGGCAAAATAATCGCGGTGGACCTATGGGTTGCCGTGCCGCCCAGTTCACCCCAAGCGGTACAATTACGATGCCATCCAAGAAAACAAGAAAACTTCCTCAACTCGCAGACAATAGAAGCAAACTATTTCGTTTGCAGCTCCTTGGGTTTGTACCAAGTAGGACATCATGATGGTTTTGTAGTGTTTATGACCTGCCATACGCCGTTGACACCCCTGATCCGCTACCTACCCGCGAATGGCCTGGGAAGAGATTTTGCGGTTGGAGATCTGCACGGCTGCCGACAGATGCTCGATGCACTGTTGGCGAAAGTGCGTTTCGATCCCGCCATCGACCGCTTATTTTCAGTGGGCGATCTGGTGGACCGCGGGCCGGATTCCATCGGGTGCCTTGCGCTGCTGAAGGAACCTTGGTTCCATGCGGTGCGAGGCAATCACGAGACGATGCTGCTGGACTACCTGTGGAGCTTCATGCAGTACGGCATCCCGCTTAGGCGAACCGAGAGGCACGAGTTCCTGCTCAACGGGGGCGAATGGATTTACCGGCAATACGACTTCACCGACGACACCCTGCACGACGAATTGGCAGCAGTGTTGCCGCTGGTCAGGCAGTTGCCTCTGCTGATCGCAGTGGGTGAAGGCGCCGAGCGCTTCAATATCGTCCACGCGGACCTCTATGACGCCGGCAAGCCGGATGGGGTGCTGCGCGATGCCGACATCGATGCCCTGGCCGAAAAGTGGCGCACAACCGACTTTGCAGACGTTAACCCGGAAGACTACCCGTACTGGACCTCCCGCTGGCTCTGGAGCCGGCGGATCATGGGCGGGATGGAGTCGCAGCTTTCCGCCAGGGTGCCGGATCTGTCTCCCACCTATTGCGGCCACACCATCGCGCCCCACGTCCGTAAGGCCCTGTCCCACGTTTGTATTGACACGGGAGCCTGCATGGCGGGTTACTCAACGACAGGTGGTGCAAATTATGGCTTGACCTTGATGGAGGTCAAAGAGCCGAAGGCCTATTTCTTGGGCGCTGGCTCGCAAGCGCGGCCGGTTCCCGGCAGCTCCCTTAGGCTTGAACTCGCTCCGGCGGGGAATGGAACATAGGGTAAACGGTGCTTTCCACACCCACGTTGATCCGGCGTATCCTGCCTGTCGACATGGATGCCTTCTTCGTTAACGCTGCCGAACGGTGCCGCATTTCTCTGAGGAAGAGGCGGCTCTCCTGCGGCGGGGGTTGGAGGAGACAGGCGCAGGGTGGCGAGAAAGCGAGGGAGCAGTCTTTAGGGCGCCCGGCCAAGGCTCACTCCACGCGCCGCACGAGCGGGCGCTATCCCGGCATTGACCCACCGTCGTTGCCCTGGTTCGTTGAGCGGAGTTACGGTTTGTTGTCGCGCGTCCAGGCATCGAACGCGCGGAAGATGACCTGGGTCAGGATGAAGCCCACCATGAATCCGCCGATGAAGAACTCGGACGCATGGTGCTGCAGGGTTGCCGCGAGGAACTTGCCTACTAGGAAACCGACGACTAAGGAGAAACCGACACGGAGCCGATGGATGATTTCAGAGGTAGTCATGTTGAGTGCTCTCGAAGGAAGATAGTCGGGCGGCGGCGCTCGCGTTGTCTTAGGCTCGACGATTCAAGGATAATAGACAAGGCGAACGGTACCAGGGACAAGATTCTATTCCTTCATGATCAAGAACCGACTCACGAATCTTCTTCGAAGTGCCGTCGATACCTTGAGAGACGCGGGAGATATCCCGGCCGACCTGACAACTCCCCTTGTGATCGAACGGGCTCGCGATGCCCAGCATGGTGATTACGCCTCCAATCTGGCCTTGATGCTCGCCAAGGGAGCAGGATGTTCCTCTCGGGAATTGGCTGACAAGATCGTGCGTTCGATGCCGGCAGACAGCATGGTGGCAAAAGTTGCAGTGGCGGGCCCCGGATTCATCAACTTCTTTCTTGCGCCCGAGGCTCAATTCGCCGTCGTCCGGGCCATTCACGAGCGCGGTCCCGAGTTCGGCAGAAGCACGGCCGGCGCGCACCGCAAAGTCCAGGTGGAGTTCGTCTCCGCCAACCCGACTGGACCGTTACACGTCGGACATGGGCGAGGTGCGGCTTACGGATCGGTGGTGGCCAGTCTGCTCGAGGCCACGGGCTTCGAGGTCCATCGCGAGTATTACGTCAACGACGCCGGACGGCAGATGGATATCCTCGCCGCGAGCGTGTGGCTCCGCTATCTGGAGGAATGTGGCGAGGTCCTGCCGTTTCCGAGTAACGGCTACCGCGGCGAGTATGTCCGGGAGATTGCCTGGCGCTTGCACCGTGACCGGGGCGAGCGGTATCGCCATCCAGCAGCCGTGGTCACGAACGCTCTGCCGCCGGACGAGCCTCAGGGTGGCGACAAGGAAGTCTACATCGATGCCGTGGTCAATCGCATGAAAGAATTGCTGGGGGCCGCCGATTATCGACAAGTGTTCGATGCCGGACTGGTCAGTATTCAGGAAGATATCCTCCAGGACCTCGCCGAGTTCGGTGTGCACTATGACCACTGGTTCTCGGAGCGCGGACTGGCCGAGCAAGGCGCCGTGCAGCGGACCCTGGAAAAACTCCGCGAATCGGGGTTCCTGTACGAGCGGGAGGGCGCCACCTGGTTTGCCTCGAGCCGGATCGGTGACGAGAAAGATCGGGTGGTTATCCGGGAGAACGGCCAGATCACTTACTTCGCTTCGGACATCGCCTATCACTGGAACAAGTTGGAACGGGGCTACGATCAACTCATCAATATTTGGGGTGCGGATCATCATGGCTATGTCCCCCGTGTCAAGGCGGCACTGAAGGCTTTGGGTGGCGATGCCGATCGCCTGCACGTCCTGCTGGTTCAGTTCGCGGTACTTTATCGGGGCGAGGAGAAGGTGCAGATGTCGACGCGCTCCGGGGAGTTCATCACGCTGCGCCAGCTTCGCAGCGAGGTCGGTATTGATGCTGCGCGGTTCTTCTACGTGATGCGCCGATCGGATCAGCATATGGATTTCGATCTCAAACTGGCGACGTCGAGGAACAACGAGAATCCGGTGTACTATGTGCAATATGCACACGCCCGTATTTGCAGCGTGTTTCGGCAACTCGACGAAAAACGGTGGGTACGCAATCTTCGGCAGGGAATGGATCACCTGGGACGCCTCGTTGACGATCATGAGCTCACCGTTCTGGGAGAGCTGGCTCGGTACCCGGAAGTGGTGGAGGCGGCGGCTTTGCAGCACGAACCGCATCACTTGGTTCATTACCTGCGGGATCTGGCCTGCGGCTTCCACACTTATTACAACGCCTGTCAGTTCCTGGTGGAAGACGATGAGATCCGCAACGCTCGTCTTAATCTCATCGATGCCGTGCGGCAGGTTATCGCCAACGGACTCCAACTGTTGGGCGTCTCAGCTCCAGAAGCGATGTAAACATGCCAAGAGACTATAAAGACCGAGTTCCGGGAGCGTGGAGGCGACCCGCACGCCGTCGTCGTAACGACTGGCTCTGGGTCGTTCCGGTTGTCCTCGTGGGCGCGGCTGCGATCGCGGTTTTTCGGTTCGGCAGCGCCGACAAAAAGCCTGCCGAGGCAAACTCGCGCAGCACGCGTGCTGAAAGCACGACCTCCACACCGGGTGATCGTCACTCCGCTGCACCTGCCGACCCGGCAGAAGGGAAAAAGGGCAAGGCCGCAGGCAAGGAGAAAGACGCGACGAAAACCACGAAGGAGAAAAAGGCCGACAAGTCGGAAAAAATCCCCGAGATCCAATTACCCGAGCCGCGGTTTACCTTTTACAAGATTCTGCCCGAGAAGGAGGTCATTGTTTCCGACAGCGAGATTCGAAATCTCGCGCGTGACGAAAAGGCGGGCAAGACGGGCGCCTCGGGCAGTTACGTGATTCAGGCGGGTTCCTTCGGCAAGCTGGAAGACGCGGAGAAACTAAAGGCGCGTCTCGCCGAGGTCAAAGTCAAGGCGAAACTCGAAAAGGTCCTTATCGAGAACGCCACGTGGTATCGCGTCAAAATCGGACCCTACAACAGCCTCATGGAGGCAGAGCAGATGCGGGCCCATCTTCGCATGAACAAGGTTGACAGCGTTCTGCAGCAAACCAAGTCGACCAAGTAGGTCGAAATGCGGCATAGGAGTCAATTGACGAGCCGGTAACAGGGTTCGTATTTCGTCCCGGGTAATTTCATCCTTCCCTGATCCACGAAGGATGACAGCAGACGGTCCAGCGGGCTCAGCACGTCTTCTTCTCCGCGAAGCTCGAATGGACCGCATTGTTCGACGCGCCGAATGCCTTCGTCCTTGACGTTGCCCGCCACGATCCCTGAAAAGGCACGGCGCAGATTGGCGGCGAGCTGATGTCGGGGTTGCTCGCGAGTCAGTTCAAGCGTGGCCATGTTCTCGTGCGTGGGCACGAAAGGGGCTTGGAAATACTTCTCCACTTTGAGCAGCCAGTTGAAGTAAAACGCATCATTGTGCTGGCGGCGAAAGTGCTCGACCATCGTGATGCCTGATTTAATCTCCCGGGCAACCCGAGCCGGATCGTCGATGATGATGCGGTAGCGTTTCTGCGCTTCGGGGCCCAACGTTGCCGCGATGAAGTTATCGATCATCTTGAAATAATCGGCACTTTCCCGCGGTCCGGTGAAAATGACCGGTAGAGGGATGTACTTGTTTTCCGGATGTACCAGGATACCGAGCAGGTGGAGAATTTCCTCCGCGGTGCCAACTCCGCCGGGAAACACGATGACTCCATGAGCGAGACGGACAAAAGCCTCCAAGCGCTTTTCGATGTCGGGCATGATCACCAGTTCGTTGACGATCGGATTGGGCGGTTCGGCCGCGATGATACCCGGTTCCGAGATTCCTACATAACGCGCGCGGGTCAATCGCTGTTTAGCATGGCCGATGTTGGCTCCTTTCATGGGCCCCTTCATTGCTCCCGGTCCACAACCGGTACAAACATCCACTCCCCGGAGCCCCAACTCGTGTCCGACTTCCTTGGAATAGTCGTATTCCTCGCGGCTGATCGCGTGTCCGCCCCAGCACACGACGAGATTCGGCTCACGCTGAGGAGTTAGGCAATCGGCATTCCGCAGAATGTGGAAGACGGCATTGGTGATGTCTTCGTTCTTGGACAAGTCGAAGGCTGGATTCGCCACGATTTCGAACTGGGTATACACGACGTCGCGGAGTACGGAAAAAAGATGTTCCTTGATTCCTTTGATCATCGATCCATCGACGAACGCCCCAGCGGGTGCGTTGACCAATTCCAGTTTGATACCGCGCTCCTGCGGGAGAACGCGGATGTCGAAGGTGCGGAATTTTTCCAGGATAATCTTGCTATTGTCATCGGTGCTACCGCAGTTCAATACCGCCAGCGAACAGCGACGATAGACTTCATGAAGTCCGCTTTCGCTGGTGTCCAAGAGCCGACTGACTTCGTGTTTGGAAAGAACTTCCAGACTCCCTTCCGGGCTTACTTGAATATTGACCGTCACCGGAGGCTGTTGTCGCAACGTCGGTGCATGAGAGGAGGTGTTCATGGTCTGCTCTGGGCGTCGGTTGCCGGTGGTGGCATCGAGTTAGGATACCCACAGAATCTGTGGATAAACTTGTGGAGTAACTTTTGGAAAACAGCTCGACCCCTGATTCTGCTTGAGCTGGCTTCAACCTGACTGAAATGTAGCCAGATCAAGAAATATAATAAAAACAGCATATTAAGAAGTCCTTGAAGTTTCAGGGGGGCGACCGCGGGTCTGGACCGGCACCCCAAGAATTCTGTGCACAAGCAGGGGCCTCGCGGTGCTTCAAGGGTCGGCGCCATAGCACAATTTTCTCCCGTTTCAAGTGGTTGATCTGCTGTGCGGAGATTTCCGTCCGTATCACGCCCGACTGAGGAGAGAACGGCTAGGCCGTGAAAGGGCGAGCCGCAGCCCTCTTTCCGCGCCCCCTAACTCGCATTCGCGGGGTCAGCACAAGCTCGCTGTTGCACTGAAGATGCGCGGCAAAGCGTGTTTGCGGCGCGGCAGGGTTGGAACACACAGCAGTTTCACTTCTCATTGGGCGTTGCGGCTCCAGGACAGCGTATGAAGCCGCAGCAGTGACTCAGGGTCCGCGACAAGCGCGCGCTTATCGCCCTGCGACAGGCTGCCTGAACCCTCTTCGACGACCTGATAGATCAATGCCCGCAACTGGTGGCGAGTGCGCTTCTTCACGAGGCGATCGGGCAGCAAGGCAACGTGCAGCGCGCAAGCCGCCGGATCGGCTATTTTCCGCTGTTCGTCCCGATCAGCCTCGTCGATTGAGTCCGCCCGGTCCAAGTTCGCGCGGAGATAGCGAATTACGCACGGAGGCTCGGTTTCATCCGGTGTCAGAAACAGACCCAGACGCTTTGCCAGCAATCCGAGCGCGGTGCTGCTCGAGAGAATCGACACCGGAATGGCGAATACCAATCCTGCCAGGACCGGTGTAAACCACCAAAAAAAACTGGGAATATAGAGATAGCTGACGATTCCTGCAGCAATTCCAATCAGGGTTTGGCCCCCATGAGCCAAGGTGGCTTCCTTTAAGCTCAAGCGATGGTCACCACGCTGCTGAGCGGGCCAGCCGATGCTGCGTCGCGACAGAATGGATAGAACGAAATTGGTCTGGTACAGCATCAATACGGGCGCAGTCAGAACGGAAAAGATGCTCTCCAGTGCCACGCTGACCAAGACGCGAAAGAACCCCCCGTACGACTTGCGCTGTCCCCGGCGAAGGAAAAGGATCAGTCCCCACAACTTCGGCAGAAATAACATCGCTAGGGTGACCAGCAGGACGGTCGTCATCTCCACGGCATACGATTCGGGCCAGACGGGGAAGATGTTGTCCCCGAAAAAATAGACGGGCATCGTCTGGCTCTGGACGTAGGCCTCAAAGCCGGTCACCAGCAGGAAGAGGAACCACAGGGGGGAAGACAGATAGGACATGATGCCCATCGTGAAGTGCAACCGGCTCAAGCCCGAAATGCCACGCGCGAAGACCATGCGGAGATGCTGCAGGTTACCTTGGCACCAGCGGCGGTCCCGCTTCGCGTAGTCGATGAGAGTCGGCGGCAATTCTTCGTAACTGCCTTTGAGATCAAAACCCAGCCAGACCTCCCAGCCGGCTTTTCGCAACAAAGCGGCCTCGACGAAGTCGTGGCTGAGTATTTCTCCGCCGAATGGCTCCCGACCGGGCAGCTTGGGCAGTCCGCAATGATCCGCAAACGGCTTGATCCTGATAATGGCATTGTGCCCCCAATAATTGCTGTCCGCGAGCTGCCAGAATGAGGCTCCAGCCGCAAAGACATCTCCGTACAGACTACTGGCGAATTGCAGAATCCTCGCAAACAGCGATTTGTGGTTTACCGGAAGCGGTGGGGACTGGATCAACGCCACGTTGGGATGCGCCTCCATAAGGTCTACCATCCTGATAACGGTGGACCCGCTCATCAGGCTGTCGGCGTCCAACACAATCATGTAGCGATAACGGCCGCCCCAACGACGACAGAATTCTTCGATGTTGCCGCTCTTGCGCGCGATATTTTTCTCCCGATTACGGTAGAAAATCTTGTTGTGCGCATTGAAATCGCAGCACATCCGGTACCAGTTGACCTCTTCCTCTATCCATATATCCGGGTCACGTGAGTCGCTGAGAATGAAGACCTCGAACTCGTCGGCCCGCCCCGTATCCAGCAGCGACTGATAGATCGCACGAAGACCGGCGAAGACCCGCGTGGGGTCTTCCTGGTAGATCGGCATGAGGAGCGCCGTGCGCGCCGGCGTCCGATCCCGGATTCTGTCGGAGGCGCGAGGCGGTAGTCGGCTGATGGACTTTCGGTCCCCACCCCAGAACAAGATCCAGAAACCGATCGTTGCAGTCCAGAAAGAGTTGCTGATCCATAGGATCAATAAGGCATAGAGGATCAGCAAGATTAACTCTTGAGGCGTGATCCCATTCTGCTGGAAGGCGCTGGCGATCATTGCCAACGCGGTGAAGGTCGTCAGGATGACCAGGGAGAAGAATAAGGTCCTGCGAATGGCACGGATATGTCGAGGGAAAGTCGCGGTTGGCGGCATGAGCTTTTTTCTCGCAAGCCTCGATTCAAGTGGACTTGAAAAAGAGGAAGTCGATTTTTTGCACCGGCATCGCGATGGGCGCCTCGGGCGGAGTCGGGACAGGCAACGATGCTTTCAACCGCGGCACCCGGGCCTGCTCGGTGTCCGGGGCGCCGAACAGGAAGTCAGTCGATTGACCGGTCGCGCGGAACAATAGCGCCGCCCGCGCTTCGGCAATCTTGTGTGCATCGCGCGTTGGACTGAGCCCCAGGAGTTTCGCCACCGACGCATCCATGTGTCTTTGTGCCTCCTCGATGGCTCTTCGCAGCAGATCGTCCACGGAGCCTGTGCTCACTCTATTCCGAGCTCGGCTCAAGCAATCAGCGGCGAGCGACTGCAGAAGGCTGGGATCATTGACGCCGAGGTTACGGAGATAGTCCACCAGGTGCTCCCCAGCTTGTTCCCATGCGGCAATTTCGGCCAGATCGACGTTCTCAGAAGGCGCGGCCTTCATCGCGCGCTCCACTGATAGATCCAGGTCTCCGAAAGAACGTCGGCGCCCGATTTCAAGACCGCGCGGAGCTCCACCGGGTCCTTGCCTTCCTCCGGAGCGAGATCGAAACTCAGGCGCCAGACCCCCGCATCCTCACTTTTTTCGACACGGATGTTCCCGATCTCTCCAGAGGAGCTGCCGACATCCCCACCCAGCTGCGCTTGGGCGCTCAGCCTCTTGAGCGACTCGCTGGAGAAATCGACGACGAACCTTCGCATCGGTTTCTCCGAGCCATTCGAAGGGCTAGCGCCGATTCGCGTCGCAACCACTTTCCCACCGCGAGGCACCATGTATTCGTCCGACATGAAGTGCAAGCGATAATTAAAGCCCAGGTCCGTGCCTTCCTTAATGGGCTGATCCGGAACCCAGAAGGACACGATGTTGTCGTATTTCTCCGCGTCGCTCGGAATTTCGATCAGATAAATCGCTCCCTGCCCCCAGGGCTCGAGCGCCTCTACCCAGGCACTCGGACGAAGATGGTAGTTGGCATCGAAGTCCTGATAATGATCTAAGTTGCGGTCCCGTTTCAGGAGGCCAAATCCCGCCGGGTTATTTTCGCGGAAGACGCTGATCCGCAATTGCCGTGGGTTATTCAGCGGACGCCAGACCCATTCACCATTGCTTCGGCCCATCAGCAGGCCATCGGAATCATGCACCTCGGGTCGGAAATCATCGGCAAAACGGTCAGTGTTCTCACCGTGGAAAAACATGCTGGTCAGAGGCGCTATGCCGAGCCGGTCGACCGGGTGTCGGAAAAAGATGCGGTTCGTTACATCCACGGTATGATCGTAGCCGGGACGAATCTCGAAGCGATAGGCGCCCGTTACACTCGGGCCGTCGAGGAGTGCATAGAGTGTTAGGGAAGATGAGCCTTGGGAAGGTTTTTCGATCCAGAACTCCCGAAAAAACGGGAATTCTTCCGCCTTCGGAAGGCCTGTGTCGATCGCCAGGCCTCTCGCGGAGAGGCCGTAGGATTGGCCCAGACCGATGGCGCGGAAATAGCTGGCACCGAGAAATACGGTGATCTCATCATACGATTGATCGCGCCGCAGCGGATAGTGAAGGCGTAGCCCTGCGAAACCGAGGTCCGCCGGCAAGGGGGCCGGGAACTTGTTCGCCCCATAGTCGAACAGTTCCGGCGAGTAAGCCAACCGGGTCGGATTGCCCCGGTCGACGATGTTGACACTAACCCGTTCACGAAACATGAAACCGCGATGAAACAATTGCACTTGGAACGGCAGTCCCTCGTCCCGCCACAGCGCCTTGTCGCTCTTGTAGTGAATCTCGCGGTACTTGTCGTAGTCTAGTTTGCTCAGGAACTCGGGCATCCCGCCATCATCTCGCAAGTACGGCTTCGCGGCCAATTCTCTGGCCGTGGTAACAACGTCACCGAACTCAAACGGCTTCGCCGGGGGTGCCGCACGGGGAGGCGCTGGGGGCGGAGGAACAGGCTTAACCGGATCCGCAATCGCGTGCCCTCCAAGCAGAACGATGAGGCAGAGCCAGAGTATTCGCCCAGGACTACTCACAATGGCGTTATCCTTCCTTTCCAAGCGATGCGGTGAACATTTTTCCCGCTTCAGCAACGCAACGCCGCCGCGCGAATCGAATCGGTCCCGGCGGGACGAGCAGCAAACCGGACAGCCGACGAACACAGCCTCCCTCGCATCCGATACTATACCCATGAGCCTCCCGTGACATCGTCGTGACCTAGCGGTTTTTCGGTTCCGTCCCGATGCGGCCGACGACGGGACGCAGGATGCACCGATTGTCCGAAAGCCGGATAGTATACCTTTGGGCATGAGAATCCAGAATGGCCTCCAGGCCGATTGTCCGGCCACCTTCTGTCACCCTATTTCCGCGTTGGTCCATTGGCGGGAATTGATTGGGATTCGCCACTCGGAAAAGGCAAGGAAAGACAACATGAAAACTCTGATCATCATTCGGCATGCCAAATCGAGCTGGGACGAGCCGGCAGTACCGGACCGGGAGCGCCCGCTCAGCAAACGCGGAAAGCGAGATGCGCCGTTGATGGGCAGCGTGTTGAGGTTGCAAGGGCTCACCCCGGATCTCATCCTGTCGAGCCCGGCAGTTCGAGCGCGCAAGACAGCCAAACTGCTTGCCAAAGAGGTCAAGTACCCGAAAGAGCGTATTGTGGTGGAGGAAACGATTTACCTACAAGGCGTTCAAGCCTTGGTGGAACTCATCGCAACGTTCCCGGACGAGTCCAAGTGCGTCTATCTGATCGGTCACAATCCCGACCTGACCGATCTCGTGAATCTATTGGCGGACGCAGGAATCGGCAATATTCCCACTTGCGGAGTAGCCTCGGTCGACTTTCGCGTCGACTCCTGGAGTTACATCACTGCTGGAGGCGGCAAGCTGGCGTTGTTCGATTATCCAAGACGCCACCTTCCCCCAGCCGGTGCAGAACCAAGCCAGTAAGGCCGGCACCCGGGCTCTTCCGGGAAGGATTCAGGGATCCGGTCAAGCTAACAAACTCCCGCC
>Ga0209254_10002835_pt1 | contig 15826 bp, 12 predicted proteins | sample FrelakmetDIP11DI_FD_187148 | JGI IMG/M metagenome (GOLD analysis project Ga0209254, IMG submission 187148) | Freshwater lake sediment microbial communities from the University of Notre Dame, USA, for methane emissions studies - DIP11 DI (SPAdes)... | ecosystem: Environmental > Aquatic >... | reverse complement strand
ATCCGCCGAAGCAGTGATACCTCGGTTCAGGATTAGCACAGACACCGCTCACGCATTCATCCACGGGCAGAGCCCGTGGTCTTCTGCGTAGGCGGATAAGGAAAACGGAAGAGACACCGCTGAATGGCACGGCGTCTCTTTCCTATCCGTAAGGTCATGGAACGAAAAGGTGCTCGACCAGCCGGTTGAGCATCTTCGCTCCCTTGACCTCTGTCTCAAAAAGAGGGACAATCGATCTCACCCTGTCTCCAAAGATCTTCCAGATTTCTTCCATGTGTTCGTCCTGCATCTGTATTCGGTTGAGGACAAACTCGACGGTGTCTTTTCCGACCTGTTCTTTTTGAATGACTCCATTCACGATGACGCCACCCACTGGAATTCCGAATTCATGGAACCAATTGATAAAACGGGTGATGACAGCAATGGGTAGGCTTTCGGGGAGCGTTACAAAAAAGAAGGCGGTCAGAGCATCATCGGTTAAGAGATCTTTGGCATTACCCATCCTATCCTTGAAATTTAATAGGTAATCCAGGAGAGGGTCCTTTTTTTCTTTTTTCGAGAAGGAAAGCATCTCCTTCAGCGATTTTGCCTCCTCTCGGCTCTTCAGCATCTTCTCCACCCAGAGGGAGTAGACCTTCGACATTCCGAGAAGGCGCCTCGCATTCGCTGTGGGAGCAGTATCGAAGACGTAAAAATCATATTCATCCTTGAACATGAGATCCACCATATTTTCAAACATAGCCGACTCTTCGAAGGCAGGATTCATCGTGGCTGATTCGATAAAATCTTCTGCTTTTGTTGTTATGTCCGCAAATTTAAGGAACCAGTTAATCTTCTCGCGGATTTCTTTTTTGGAGCGTTCAATGGTATCCTTTGTGTCGATCTCAAAGGCATAGCATTTCTCTTCGTCGCACACGACAGCCGCTTTCCCAAAGACATCTTTTTCTAAGAGGGTTGAAAGGCTGTGAACAGGATTGGTCGAGGCGAGCAAGGTCTTCTTCCCTTGTTTAGCTGACCATAAGGCTGCCGCCCCTGCCATGACTGTCTTTCCCACCCCTCCTTTTCCTCCGAAGAAGATATATTTCAATTTGGGGCGATCCTTCAAAAATTTTTTCATATTGATTGTGATCTGGTCCACGGTCTAACTCCTAACAAACGTTGGTTATAGGGTTATAGGAAAATTTTAGGGCGTGATCCCCCTGCCTTCGCCGGAGCGGCTTCGCGCAGGCAGGCGATCACGCCTTTCACCGGTGCGTTCGGGGAACGCACCCTACAGACCTATTGGCTATGAACGATCAGCTAAAAATTCCCGAACATGGCTTTCGCCATCTTCTCAATCATTGGAAGGCCGGTTACATCTCGTTCCATCTCAGGAACAGATGCTAAAATCTGTTTACCAAAAGTGGTGTCAATCACCTTCAGGTAATGTTGCTCCATCGTGAGACGATTTTTTAGATATTCGGGAATATTTTGGTCCTTCAATCCAAGAGGCAGAACCCGATTGATGATATATCCACTTAAAGGAACGTCAAACTTAGCAAAAAGTTCTGCCGCTTTTAGGGTGTCCTTGATGATCATCTCCTCAGCTGTGATGACGAAAAAGAAGGCTGTTTTCTGTTTATCAGTCAGGATGCTTGAGGATTTGTTGATCCGGTCTTTGATATAAAGAAGTTCGTTCAGGATGGCGTCTTCGTCCAGATCCTTTTCCCGACGGATGACCGCCGCGGCCTTATCATATTCCCTCATTTGCTCCCGGAGGCCGGTGATCTTACCAATCCAGGCATCATAGACCGATGCCATGCTCAGATAGTAGAGGGCGTGGCCCAAGGGAACTAAATCATAGATATAGTAGTCATAGCCCCCCTTGACGACGATATCGACCACTTCATCAAAAATGGCGCTCTCCTCCATTGCGGGCTCTGCAGCAGCGGCCAGGATGTAGCTCTCTATCTCTTCCGGAATCTTATCTATCCCATACATATCAAAGATCTTCTGCCGGATTTCCTGCTGATATTCCTTCACACGACGATCGGCATCAATCTCCTGGGCATAGAGATTGGGCAGAATCTCTGTGGGGCCTTTGCCAAAGATATCCCTCTTGAAGATATCGGTCAGGGAGGCCTGGGGATCAACGGAAAAAACTAATACTCTTTTTCCCTTTTTTGCCAGGTAATACGCTGTGGCAGCAGAAAAAGTGGTCTTCCCCAATCCACCCTTTCCACCAAACATGATGTATCGCCGATCCGGGTATTGATCAAAAATGTCTGCTAATGGAATGTGAATCACCCCCTCTTTGGGTTACTGGGTCATTAGGTTATTGGGTTATTGAGTTATTAAGTTATTGAGTCATTGGTCATTAAGTCACTGGGTTATTGAGTTACTAGGTGCCTGAGTAATTGGAAAACGGGTAAACCCAAAAGGTAAAACAAATTACTCAACTTATTGGTGTTACGAATAACCTAATAACCTCTTCTCTTACGCTAATGCGTCGGTTAGGTCTTTTTCCCTCAACATTCTTCGCTTCCAGGTGGAGATTTGAGGGACAACATAAGGCAACAACCTTAAGGAATAGTATGGGGGCAAGATGGGAACACCCAGCATGTCTCCCATGGTGATGAGAATGAAGAGGTGCTCCATGCTTGCTCTGGTTTTCAGCGCAAAACGTGCTGAATCATGAGCAGCCAGTCCATAGATAACCTCCTTAACCGCCTGGAAGAATCCGCCTTTCTTTTTTTCTTCTGCCATAACGAAATCTCCTCAAACAAAAATAGATTTGTAGCCGCAACCTTCAGGTTGCGTCATATTACGCTTACGCAGGTTAAAGCCTGCGGCTACTCATTCAATATAACACAAAATGTAGGGCCCGTTCACCGAACGGGCCTAACAAAACCACGGCGGCCACACCTGCCTGCCGGTAGGCAGGGAGGGCCGCCCCCGCAAACCCTTTGAATGAAGACCAAACGATTTTGGAATTACCTCTCGCCTCCAACCTCTGGCCTCTAACCTTTATCAGGCTTTGGCTGGTGCGGGCTGAGCTTTTATCGCTCGATATCGAGCGAATGCCTTCACTCCTTCAACTGCCAGAATGATCGCCGCAATAACAAGGAAGAATCCGACAAGCCCCATGAGCGTGTTTCCTACAATTCTCTCTGTTCCCTTCACGACCCCTGTAAGGACTCGGTAAAGCAGTCCATAAGAGGTATAAAGGAGCGCAGCCACAGTCGTAATAAACATGAAGATCATCGGATAAAAGGCGTAAGCAGCTGGTCTTCCCTCTGACATCAAATAGGCGACCACCAACATCAACGCCAGAGATGCCATCAATTGGTTCGCCCCTCCAAAAAGTATCCATAGGTATTGAAACCAGCCTGTCAAGACCAGAAGGATTCCGAGTAGGCTGGCGATGATGGTTCCCACATGAGCATTCTTAAAGATAGGGCTAACGTCACCCAGCAACTCCGAGGTGGCAACCCTCATAAATCGGACGACAAGTTGCAAAATGGTAACGGCCAGGACGATCATCATGACGCTACCATAAGATGCGCCCACACCCGCTGGGAGTCCTAATGCTCCAAGAAACTTCGAAACCCCGGCTGAAAAAACAACTCCGGCCCCCTTACCCAACGCCGCCCCATATTCAGTTGGGGAAGCATAAATCGATCCCGCAATAATGAGTGCAAAAACGGCAAGCATCATCTCCACAAACATGACCCCACCCCCCACGGGACGAGCGTCTGTTTCGTACTCTAATTGTCGGGCTGTTCCTGAAGTGGATACGACGCTATGCCACCCGGAGATAGATCCACAGGCAATGGTTACAAACAAAATGGGCCATAAGGGGCCAATTCCTATTGAAAAAGTGGTATAAGCGGGGAGGGTAAAATCAGGGTGGAGGACAAACACCCCAATGATCCCAAAGAATAGTCCCAGGAAAACGATGTAAGAGCCCACATAGTTAATGGGAAGCGCGAACCTCCAGATGGGCAAAACGGCCGCAAAATAGCAAAACACAAACGCAGCGATCGCCCACAGGACTTTACTATTGGCGAGGGAATCCCCAATAATTGTATTTGAGGGTGCAAGGTTTCCGAGCCATATCCCAATCAGGGCAATCACAACCGTAACCACAGTGGTCAGGATGATATCCTTTTTCCAACGATAGATCATCTGTCCAGCCAGAATTCCACCGATCGTTAGGAAAAGCCAGGCCATGGGCGCGGCTTTGAGTCCTATGGCTGTACCGACTACAACATTACCAAAAGCACCGGCGATGAGAAGCAGGTAAAAATAGATAAAGGAGAGGAGGATGATCCTCGCCCTTGGTGAAATAAGTTTGTGACTCAACCCCCCAAGAGATGCGCCCTCTTTCCTCATCGCTACCATTGCAGTCGAGTAGTCTTGAACCCAACCAATGAACAATGCTCCTCCTAAGATCCAGATCAATGCAGGGAGCCACCCCCATTGAATAGCTACGATTGGCCCGATGATGGGTGCTGCACCTGCAATCGACTTGAATTGGTATCCGAAGAGGACATTCTTGCTGGTGGGCATGAATTCCACTCCATCCATATACATCTTGGCTGGAGTGGCCCTTTTCGGATCCGCCTTCATGACTTTCGTGTCTATGTACTTGGCGTAGACACGATACCCGATAAAGGCAACCGCTAAACCAATTAATACGACCACGACTGAATTCATACGTTCACCTCCTTAGAGTCTATCAAAACCATGTGACCTACTTTCGCTTTTTCGATAACCCCCTCTCACCCCCTTTGAACCCCGTTTAAGGATTCCATTATATTCCAACAAAGGATTATGTCAAACTAAAAAAGTTACTTAAAGCATCCCAGCTGGCAGTAACTAATTTTGATCTTCATCTGGTTCAGAATCTCGCCCATCTCTTGTTTCGAAATACCGAAGTCTTCCGCAATCTTGAAGCAGGAAGCACACGGGATTTTTCCTTCCTTGGTCTTTGCCAAAATCGCCTCTTCCAGTTTCTTGCGATCCATCATTTTTCCTCCCTTCACTTGTTTTCCCTGGCAATGAGAATCCCGTATTCGAAGCCATCCACCAGGGCCAGGAAGGAGGACTTGTTAATGTTCTCAGAAAACGCCTTCACCCTCCAAGCATCCTTCCCATTGCTGAACAGGATCTCCACTTCCACTCCTGCCGCTGTTCCGGCACCAGGGTCAAAAACCCTGGCGCTGAAGTCGATCAGTTTCACCTGGTCGATCTCAGGGAAAAGCGACATGAGAGACTTCTTCAAGACCTTGGCCAAAGCATCCACCGGCCCTACTCCGGTATCGGCTTCGTGCATTTCTCTACCGTTCGCTCGAACCATGATCGTGGCTTCCGGCCGGATTCCGTCGTCAATCAAACGGTAATTGCCCAAGACTTCGAAATGAGGCTTATAACCCTCCATTGACCTGAGAACGTTCAAAATCTTCGTCGCATCCTTCACTCTTTCCTCAACCAAGGGTGGCCTCCAATTTAAATGAATTGATAGAAATCTATACCATTTGAGGGAATTGTCAAGAAATTGTTTATTTGACCGGTCATAAAAGGTCATGTTATCTATTAACCTAATCTTAAGACGGGCCGAGTGAATCGGTGTCAGAATAATGTGGAGGAATAATCCATGACCAAGATTCTGGAAGGGATCTATATCATCCCTGGACAAGATGAAATTATTCCAGACTCCCACACGTACCTGATCGGTCAACTTTCGTCTAACGACCTCTCTCTCGTTGACCCAGGCCTCGTTGGAAAAGGGAGTTACAAGATCGAGTCCATCCAGAACATGGGGATTGATCCAAAAAGTATCAAGAGAATCATCCTTACCCACACGCACCTCGATCATATCGGGTGCCTCTCCGAGATCCAGAAGAAACTGCCGCGGGTGGAGCTCTGGATCCATCGGCTGGAGGCCGAACCGCTCGAGGAGGGGGATGAAAGAACCGTTTATGGCATGGACATGTTTCGTGCCATGGTTCAGGACCAGTACGGCCTGAAAGCAGGAACCTTTCGTTTTGACGTCCACCGAAAACTTGAAGGAGGCGAGGATCTTGAGATCGGAGGCATGACGTGGCAGGTTCTCCATATTCCAGGGCACTCCATGGGAAGCATTGGTCTCTACCATGCGTCTGAAAAAGTCCTCATCCCCGGCGACGTCATCTATGCGGACTACGCTATTGGCCGTTTTGATCTCCACGGAGCGGACGCAGCCGAGCTTAAGAAATCTCTGATGCGGCTCGCTGACAAGGAGGTGGGGGTTCTCCTCCCCGGCCACAATGATGTCATGAAAAAGGTTCCTTCAGGGTACATTCGGAAAACGGCAAAACAGTGGGAGTCGTATCTCGCGTGATGGCGACAGGCAGGAGTGAGGAGATAAGAGTTACAAGGTACACGTTGCAAGTTTCGAGTTGGAAGTTTGAAATGATAAACACAGCGTTTGGATCGGAGGAACATATGAGGCTATTGAGCAAATCAACACTTCTAATATTGGTTCTGACCTTGATGGTTGTTCCCGTCGCTTTGGGGCAACCAAGACAGAAAACATTCACCCCGGAGGAGATCAAAAAAATGGCAGAGACCCAGGTGATCATCGAAACGAAGTTTGGAAAGATCGAATTGAAATTCTTCCCTGAAGTGGCACCCAATCACGTCAATAACTTTATCGAGCTGTCGAAAAAAGGGTTCTATGATGGTTCGACTTTTCACCGTGTTATCCCAGGCTTCATGATTCAAGGAGGAGATCCAAACTCCAAGAATCCAGACAAGTCGAAGCACGGCATGGGCGGACCGGGATACACGATTAAGGCGGAATTCAACAACAAACTGCACAAGCGGGGAACGCTCTCCATGGCCCGAGCCCAACATCCTGACAGCGCGGGCTCTCAGTTTTTCATCTGTGTTGCAGATGCCGCTTTCCTCGATAAGAAGTACAGTGCCTTTGGTGAAGTGGTGTCAGGAATGGAAGTCGCAGACAAAATCGTCAACCAACCCAGGGATTCAAAGGACAATCCTCAGGAGAGGATCGAGATAAAGGTCCAGATTCTAGAAAAATGAGAGTGAGAGGTCCCTATCACTCCTGATTGGTGCAGATCTGGCCAAAAGGACAGACTCTGCATGCCCGCCTTTCCATTCTCGGAGCTTCGAAAGGCCTATGAGGGTCAACGATCTCTCCTAAGAGAATGGAGATGATGCGGTGGAGAATATTCAATTTCTCTTCACGTTCATCTCCATCCTCAAAGAGAGGGAGTTCAATCCCTTCGTCCACTCTTGTCTTCCCCAAGAGCAAGAACATGGAATCCACATCTTTCGGGTGGGTTCGAGTGGCCTCCGAATAGATCAGCGTGTAGAGGGGAAGCTGAAGGGTTCCAATCACCTCCGGCCAAGCCTCCCGGGTGTCTAAGTTGAGTTTCCGAAAATTGATGGTCAAGGGCTTTGGGTTCGCAGAGGTCTTGTAATCCAGAATGACGGTTCGGTCCTCCCTCTTCTCTACCCGATCAACACGCACTCCGAACCTGAACGAGTCTTTAACGACCTCGATCCTCTGCTCAAGACTGGTGATCTCTGTCGGCACCCTCTTGATCTCTGGGATCTGATATCCTCTGATGAAGTCCTTGAGATGCCTTTCGATCTGCCTCTTCAGTAGGTAGGTCTCACCCGCTGGACTGGGGCCATAGCTTTTCTCGAAACGACTTCGTAAGGTTTGCTCAAGCTCTCGAAGGCTCATATCCTTCTCTGAGAGAATTCGCCCCATTTTGTTCCGAAAGTAGTCATGCAGGACCTGATGAACAAAGAAGCCCACTTCTTCCCTCTCGATCTCTTCCGAGATCGCCTCTCTCTCCCTGAGACCGAGGACGTACTGATAGTAAAACTGAAGAGGGCATCGCAGGTAGGTGTCGAGGGAGGTCGGGCTATAGGAGTAGTCTCTAAGGAATTCGATCATCTCCTCAGATTTTTCGATTGGACGTGGGGTCTGGGTCTGAAGAGATACCCTGTAGTGGACAGCGCGGACATCCTTTCCCTCGTCTCTTCGCCCTTCCCTCTTCTGGCGCTCCCACAAGAGTTTCTCAACCCATCGGCTTCTGACCCTCTGGTCGTTTTCAGCATAAAGGAGATGGACTTCCTTCGCTCCCCTGATCAGGGTCTCAAAGGTGTAAGCCATAAGCCTTTCTCGATCCTGATAGGTGGGTAACCCCAAGGTTTGGCGAGCCTTGAAGGGCAGGAAAAACTCTTCTCTTGTTGCATCTGGAACGATGCCTTCGTTGACGTCGAGAAAGAACACCCGATCGAATAGGATGTTTCTCGTTTCCAGGAAACCCAAGACCTGAACCCCTCGCAATGGAGTTCCTACAAACGGCGTGTAGGCAGCCATCAGTGATTTCTTGACCAGGGTAAAATAACTTCTCCTCTCTTCAAACTGGGTATCCTTCATCAAAGACTTCTGAACGAGATCGAGGTGGGTGACGAAGGACTCGGCGTAGGGATAAAAGAAAGGGTGGAGCCGGGCTGTGCTGTTCTGATAAATATATTCAATGACTTCTTTAAGTTTTCCGGCAAAATCCCCAACGTTGTTGAAAAAGAGCATTTTCCCGATGGTGTTCTCGTGGATCGACGTGAGGTGCTCCCGCAGCCTGTTTAAGGTGATGCCTCCTTCTGTACTCAAGAGCCTTTCCTTGAGGTATTGAGCAACAGCTTCGTCCCTTTCAATGTCCTGCAAGGACACAAACTTTCTTGTCCTCTGCCGAGTCAGTCCTTCCTCGATGGCGTGAAATAGAACCCGGGTCGTTTCAGCTTTTCCTTCGAAGTAGATATTTTTCACGTAAGGGTGAAGGACCACGTTCAAATAGTGAGGAACGTAAACGCGGTCGCCATCCATCGAGAGAATGAGTTCCATCACATTATTGAAAAAAGTGAAGAGGGGTGTTCTCTGGAGGGGGTACCCGAGAGATACATTGTATTCGTCTGGTTTCAGGTGATGGAGGCTGTGATGATAAAGAGGGAACAGGGTCTCTGGAGATGGAAGAACGATGACCGTCTTCTCATCCAAAGCTTCTTTCTCTTGGAGTCTGTCCTTCAGGAGCTGGCTAACGGTAAAGACTTGTCCGTGCGTGTCTGGACTGCTGTAGAAGTGAAGCTCTGGCTCTCCTGAAGGCTGTTCCCCTTCGAGTCTGATTCCAAAACCAGAAAGATCGATTTCGGATCCTCCCTGAAAGATGAAGAGGGTATTTTCATGCTTCAAGAGAGATCGAAAAAGCTCTTTCTCAGACCTCGTTAAGGCAAAGAACCCTGCAAAAATGATCCTCCGAAATGGGCTCAAGTCAACTCGGTCGATGTTGTCAGAAACCCTCCGATATCTTGAAGAACGGGTGGACCATCGCCCTTCCTCCATCTTCTTGTAGAAGCTTTCATAGAAATGGGAGATGGATTGGAGCCTTTGGGCTGTCGGCTCGGGGATTTTCTCTCGTCCCAGGGACTCGACCTCTTTCACACGGCGCGCAGACACGCCTTCGATGCAGAGCTCTTCGAGGTCGCTGTAGAGCTTCAGCCCGATCGGAAAAAATCGGTCAGGGCTGAGAAAGCTTTCTCGGCCAAGAGGGTAAGATGAGTTCTTGTGGATCTGATGGAGGATTGCCACTGCATCGATGATCTCGAGTTTCCGATCCCACTTCCCAAGACACTCTTCGTAAACGAAGTCAATGAACTCATCCATGGAGAAGATGCGGGGCGGGATGAAACCCGATTTCTCTCTTTCTGCCAAGAACTTTCTAAGGAAATGGGAGGGCCTTTTCCCTGGAAAGACAACGAGGCTTGACGAAAAATCCCTGTCTTTCTCAACCAGGTGGCTTGCCGCTTCTTCGACAAGACTCTTTGAGGGGGGAATGGCGTAGCTTTTCAATCAACCTTCCTCGTCTCTTTCAGGTCAACGTAGGCAATCAGGCCACAGATTTCCTTATCGGGGTACAGCCCTTTCAGAACATTCAAGTAGTTCCTGAGCTGGGAAATATGGCTTGCCTCGGCCTTCCTCTCACTTCCTGTTTTATAGTCCATCACCGTAACCCGGTCTTCGTCGATAATGACTCGATCCATCCTGAGAAGACGGCCCTTGCTATCCACGTATTCCTGCTCCCGTTTGATTGATCGTCCCGGTCTTGTCACAAAATATGGAAGAATTTCCTCTCCCGTGACGAATTCGAGGAGGATCCTCTTGGCATCCCCCACAGGATAGTCCGTCCCCTGGACATGGTTTGTCTGACGCACCGCCTCTTCGAATCTGGATTCGATGTCTTCAGTGAAGAATTCGACCGAGGACAGGACCTGATGCAAGAACTCTCCTCGCCTCCTTTCTTCGATGTTGAGATCCTCACTTTCGCCTCTTGTGAAGAATTCGACAGGCTGATTCGAATGGGTGGGGAAAAAAGTAACTCGCTCGCTCTTTTTGGAAAAACAGACAGGGCCATCCTTTTTTCCCGCACCGAATTCGATTCTCTCCATCAGATCAAGAGGAAACTGTTTTCTCTTGCTCGATATCCCCAAAAGATAAAGCTCTCCCTCGGCCCGTGTGAAGGCAACGTAGAGGGTATTCAGTTTGTTGACCAAGCCCTTCCCCCGTTCAATCTCATAGAGCTTTGTGAGGAAGGAACTCGCTTCAGCAATTTTCTGATTGACCTTGAGTAGAAAGGCTCCGTGAGGTCCTTCGTCCAGAATGTATTTGAATCCCCGGCTCATCTCCTCATAAAGAAGAACAATCACGACGGGAAATCCGAGCCCTTTGGCCTTGTGAATGGTCATCACCTGGACGGCCTCGATGCCCTCCGGAACGTCAATGTTCCAATCGGACTCCGACGTCTCCTGTTCAGAGGCACGCCTGAGAAAATCGGCCGGGTTATTCATCCCCTGGCTTGCAAAGTTCTTGATCACCTCCAAAATCTTGACGAGGGTTGCCTCTTCTTCCTGAAACGTTTCAAAGACGTCAAACACCCGGTAGGCCTCGCTCACCAAATCATAGAGCGGAAGATAACCTGTCCCTCGAAACAGCCCATCAAAGTAATCATCCCAAAGAGCTGGAAAGCCTTCCTTGAAGGCCCTGTAGAGGGGAGCCCTTTTCCGGTTCCTGAATAGGAATTCATGCAAACGTCGCAAGGTGAAAGATGGATCTCGTCGGCCCAGGGCCCTTCTGAAGATGTCGCCCAGGAGGAACCCCGCGAAGGAAAGATCATCGAGCGGAGAGTCAAGAAAGGTGAGAAGAAAGAGAATCTCCTCCGTCAGCTTTCTGGTTCTCACGTCGAGGTTACTATAGGAGATGAACGGAATCTCGATCTCATCGAGCCACGTCGTGACGTCCACGACGTGCTCATTTCGAAAGGTGAGGATTGCCAGATCGGAATAGCGGTACCCCCTCTTTCTAAGTTCCATGAGGAGGTCTTGAAGTTTTCTTTTCTCAGGAAGTTCTTCCTCGTCTTTTTCGCACCGGATGACCTCCACCACTCCCGATTCCTTACGGTCCCCTTTGACCTCTTGTTCATAATGGGTGAGGCCGCTCTGGTCTGCTGCTTTTTTGTACGTCTCATCCTCATTCACAATCTTTTTGAAGAATGTCTTATTGAATTGGACGATCTTTTCGCGGCTGCGGTAGTTGACGGTGAGTTCCTTGACTTCGTGACGAGCAGAAGGGAAAGGATTCTCTGACTCTAGCCCCCTCATGATCCTGTAGTCCGCGTTCCTGAAACCGTAGATCGCCTGTTTCGTATCGCCTACGACAAAGCAACTTCCCCCCTGGGACAAAGAGTTTTCAATGAGAGGGAAGAGGCTTCTCCACTGAATCGGGGAAGTATCCTGGAATTCATCGATGAGGTAGTGATAGATGGTCTCGCCGATTCTGAAGTAAATATCCGGGACCATGGAGAGGTCAAGATAATGGGTGAGTTTTCGGCCCATGTCATCGAGAAAGACAACCCCCTCTTCCCTCTTCACATATTCGATGAGGTCTTTGAGGGCTCCATACGTTTTTACGTAAGGCCAGTAGTAACGGAAGGCATAGAGCTCGACGTATCTCCGGATGGCCCCCCCCAATTCACCCCATCGGTCTGTGATCTGTTGGTAGTCAGTATTTTCTTCGTCCCTTTTCGGCTTAATGACCGGAACGCTCTTGAGGCCTCTGCCAATGAGATCAGCGTAGGTGTCTCGTTCGATGGCATCGAGGATACTCGAAAATGTGCTCTGCTTGCTCCTTTGAAGTCCAGATTTTTCAATCAGCTTGTCTAACGCTTTTGCTCTTTTCGCTATGTCGGTCTTGACCGATGTCACGTCCTCTGCCTTCTCAGGCAACTCGACTTCTCTCAGGGTTCCGGTCAGTTTCTGGTAAAGCTCCAACATCTCGTCGAGGAGTTCCTTCGACGGATCCCAGGGGTATCTGTCTTCTGCTCCTTTGCCTTCAAGAATGAGATCCAGGAGTTCCTCGAGAAGGTTTGTTTCCTCTGACCCCTGCTTCACCTTTCTCAAGAAACGGTTGAATGCAAAGGTCACGACGGTTTCCGGAGCCAGGACCACCTCAAATTCAGGGCTATGCCCGAGATCGATCGCCGAGGCCCTAAACAGGGAGGTCATGAAACTGTCGATGGTCTTCACCTGAAAATCTGTGTAGTTCGAGAAGATATCATCGATTCGGGTTTCTGCCCGTTTGCTAAGCTCCTCTTCTTTGAGGCTAAGGATTTGAGCCATCTCATCGAGTTTCTCTCGATCTTTGAAATAAATATCCTTAAGCCATGTGAGGGTCCTCTCTCTCATTTGTTTTGCAGCATTGTTTGAAAACGTGATGGCAAGAATGTTCCTCAGATGGTTCCAGGGAATCCTATCGGAAAGAATGAATTGGACAAATCGTTGGGTGAGGGCGTGGGTCTTCCCTGATCCTGCCGAGGCCTTCAGGATGGCAAAGTGCGGAAAACGGATGTCCGTATCTTTTGCAAGAATGGAATCGGACATAAGGTTTCTCTCGGCCCCAGTGTAACATAAACCCTGTCGGAATTGGAAAACTCGGGAATCCGTTTGAATAAAATCAAGAAAAGGTCGTCTAAATAGATGTAAAGGAAGCGAAAGGGGATGATGGAATGAAAAAAAGGGTGGTTCTTCTACTGATCCTATTCGTGATGACCTTCATGCTGTCGGGTTGTTGCTTCTGGGGCGGTTGTGGTTACTATGGATACCCCGTTGGATTCGGTGTTGTTTACTCTCCGCCCCCTCCTGGTCACGGTCACTACCCGTATCAAGGCCACGGGGGTGGACACTATCGCCGCTGGTGATGACAGGTCCGAGTGGTGGACTTGCATCCTCCAAAAGAAGTCATTCTAAACGGGCTGTTCAAAAAGGCCCCTGCCTTCGCCGAAGCGCCTGCCCTCCGCAAGGCTTCTGGAGGCGGGGCTTCGCGCAGGCAGGCAGGTGCAAGTTGAGCCTTGCGAAATCCCGTTTGCGGGAGCGCCTCCCTTGACAAAATCAGGATAAACTCACCTAAGGGTGCGCGGGCCGGACAACGCCGCAGATGCCTGCCTGCGGTAGGCAGGGGTATTTTTCAGCGGTCCCCTATAGATTTCTTAGGAAGCCGAGCAACGCAGCGTTAAACGCCCCGGGCTGCTCCACATTCGAGAGATGACGGGCAGAGGGTAGGATCACCAGTTTCGACTCTGGGATCCGTTCGTGAATGGCCTGGGCAGAAGAAACAGGGGTCCCCGGATCCTCTTCCCCAACGATGATGAGCGTCGGAAGGCTAATCTCTCCCAGCCGATCCGTGTAGTTTAGTTTTCGGATCGCCTCACCGCAACCCACATAGCCCTCTACGGGCGTCTTCAGGATTTCCTGCCGAATCTTTTGAACCATGGGCGGGTTCAAGCGGAGAAAAAAGGGCGTAAACCACCGCTCCATAGTCGCGTCTGCCAGGGCCTGCATCCCCTCTTCCCTTACTGCATCGAACCGCTCTTGCCACAAGGGTTGCGCTTCTTCTGAAATGAACGAAGCCGTGTCGCACAAGGCGAGGCTCTTAAGCCGATCCGCATGATCGAGAGCAAGACCTTGCCCTATCATTCCTCCCATGGATAGCCCGACCCAGTGAATCGAATGGATGTTCAGTGCATCCATCAGACCCATGACGTCCTCCACAAGCAATTTCAACGTATAGGGTCCTTTAGGTGCCTCAGTGCCTCCGTGGCCGCGAACGTCATAACGGAGGATCTGGAAATGGGATTTCAAGACATCCATTTGAGGATCCCACATGATCAGACTCGAGGCGAGGGAGTGGCTAAGAACAAGGACCGGAACATCTTGTTTCCCCGAGAGTTCATAATTCATCTGAATGCCGTTCGCTTTGATTCGCATGAGTCCTCCTCCTTCGAGGCCCAAGAATCCCCACAAACTTTCTACGCAGGATTTGTCTCGTACGTCATCATAAGTCTCACTCTAAGTATTGAGCCCCTGGTCCCCTGATAGGAGTTCCTTCTCAAGGTGCTCGGGCATCTGAATGGCTATAACTTCTCCTCTGGCACACACTTCTCCCAAGGCAGAAACCGTGGCTGTGACAGTGACCTTTCGACCTTTGATTTCTTTCACGCGACCCCTCACCTCCAGAGGCACACCGAGGGGAGTGGGCCGAAGATATTCGACATGGAGTGAGCCGGTCAAGAAACGTAAGGCCGGTTCCGTATCCATACCCCGCCCCTCTGCTCGATAAGCTGCCGCGGAGGCTGTTCCCGTGCCGTGGCAATCGATCATCGAGGCAATAAGGCCACCGTAAACATAACCGGGAATGGCCGTATGAAACGGCCTAGGATGGAAGACGGCAACGCTCTCTTCTCCATCCCAGTAGCTCCTGATCTGAAGGCCGTTCTGATTAAGCCGGCCGCAGCCATAACAGTGACTCAGATGATCTGGATAGTAGTCCTGAAAAGCTTTTTGACCCATCTTTTCTCCAACCCCATTTTTCGGAGCCTGCTCTTTCGGAGCAGGGAACAGAGACGTTAACGCAAAAGGTCCTGCAAGAAAGCCTTGAGTTTGGTCACCGCCTCTTCTGAAATGTCAATGAACTTCACTCCTGACCGATACTCTCCTGAACTCTCGACCGCTCCCATGTCCATCCAAACGACTTCAACCAGGGCGTCGATCGCCACCAAATCGGGACCGGAAGAAAGGAAAAGATTGACCTTCAACTGCTCGCCGATCTCGAGCCGTTCTGGAAAGAAGATTCCGAACCCTCCTTCGCTCACATTTCCCGTGCGTGCAGATTGCTTTGTCGCTGAGTCAACTCGGCGATATTCAATGGGAAGCCTAACTTTGACTCTTGGGTATCCCCGTCTCTCGAAGTCAATGATACCGTAACGGAAATCTTTATCCTTCTCCTTCGTTCCCATGGAATTCCCTATTCCGGCAATGGAGCCCCATGGGCCTAGCCCATGGTACCTCCATAAAAAGACCCTCCTACGCCCCTGGGCGCCGAAGCGCTCCTGCCTTCGCGAAGCCCACTGCGGCGGGCATGGGAAGGTCGGTACGTAGGCGCCAAGGCTTCGGAGGGTTATCCGCCAGTGGCGAAATCCGCCGAAGCAACGAGCTTGTACTCATCCAGAGTTGAAGCACAAGTTACGCATTCATCCATGGGCAGAGCCCATGGTCTTCTGCGTAGGCGGATAACGATGACGTTGCAGCTATTATTATGACCCAAAAAAGAGAAGAATGTAAGCGATTTCTGACAGAGACGCAGCTTGGCAGGCTACCGAAAAGGTCATTTTTTGCAGGTTGCTCAAAAAGGACCAGATGCAAGGCTCCTGAAATCCTGAGG
>Ga0209254_10002834_pt1 | contig 15826 bp, 16 predicted proteins | sample FrelakmetDIP11DI_FD_187148 | JGI IMG/M metagenome (GOLD analysis project Ga0209254, IMG submission 187148) | Freshwater lake sediment microbial communities from the University of Notre Dame, USA, for methane emissions studies - DIP11 DI (SPAdes)... | ecosystem: Environmental > Aquatic >... | reverse complement strand
TTTCACCCTTCCCCCTTCCCCCTTCCCCCTTCCCGCTGCTGTTCCGGAAGGAACAGCAGCAACAGCTCGTTCAGGAACCGCCGCCCCAGGGCCGTCGGCCGGATGCGCTGGTGATCGCGCTCGATCAGGCCCTTCGCCTCCGCCGCAGCGAGCCCGCGCTCGGCGGCGGCGAGCGGCAGCCCGGTGCGCTCGGGGAACAGCTCGACCGGGAAGCCCTCCGCGAGGCGCAGCCCATTCATCATGAACTCGAACGCGAGATCGCGGCGCGCGAGGTCGCGGCGCTCGACCACCTGCGTCCCTTCCGCCATGCGCTTCATGTACTCCGCCGGCGTGCGCGCGCGCGTCTCTCGCACGATGCGGTCGTGGAACGAGAGCTTGGCGTGAGCGCCGGCGCCGATGCCAAGGTAGTCGCCGAAGCGCCAGTAGTTGAGGTTGTGGCGCGATTCCCGTCCCGGGCGTGCATAGGCCGAGGTCTCGTAGTGCGCGTAGCCCGCGCCGGTCAGGCGCGCCTCGACGAGCTCGTGGATCGCCGCCGCGGCGTCTTCGTCGGGCAGCGGCGGCGGGTGCACGTGGAACAGCGTGTTCGGTTCAAGGGTCAGGTGATAGAAGGACAGGTGCGGCGCCTCGCACGCGAGCGCGGCGGCGAGGTCGGCCTCGGCCTCGTCCAGCGTCTGCCGCGGCAGCGCGTACATGAGGTCGAGATTGAAGTTGTCGAAATGGCGGTGCGCGATCTCCACCGCGCGGCGCGCCTCGTCCGCGTCGTGGATGCGCCCCAGCGCTGCGAGATGGTCGGGGTTGAAGCTCTGGATGCCGATGGAAAGGCGGTTCACGCCGGCCGCGCGGTAGTCGCGGAACCGGTCGGACTCGAAGGTGCCGGGATTGGCCTCCAGCGTGATTTCGCAGTCTGCGACGATTGCGAGCCGCGCACGGAACGCGACGATCAGCGCATCGATCGACGCGGCCGAGAACAGGCTGGGCGTCCCGCCCCCGAAGAAGACCGAGTAGACCCGCCGGCCCCACACCTGCGGCAGGGCCGACTCCAGATCGGCCACCAGCGCGTCGACGTACTCGCGCTCGGGCAGCGCACCGCGCGGCTCGTGGGAGTTGAAGTCGCAATAGGGGCACTTGCGCACGCACCACGGGATGTGGACGTAGAGCGCGAGGGGAGGGAGCGCGGCGAGCGCAAGGCGCGTTCCCGCCGCGGGGACGGCGATGGTGCTCATGCCGTGCCGCGCTCCGCAACCCCCGGGGAATGCCTGCCGCTCCGCCGTCGGCGGCCGCCGGCAATCGCCTTGCTGTCGATCCCCATCGTTCCGACGGGGGCTTGGGTGGGAAAGGAAGGGTCCCACCCCTTCCCTCGCTCCAGGTGGCTCATGCCGGCATTATCCGCCGGCGGCCTGCTCCCGGAGGAGCGCGAGCAGGCGCCTGAGCGCCGTGCCGCGATGGCTCACCGCGTTCTTGGTGGCGGAGTCGAGTTCCGCCGCCGTCAGCCCGAGATCCGGCAGCAGGAAGTGCGGGTCGTAGCCGAAGCCGCCGTCGCCGCGCGGGGCGTCGATCACTTCCCCGTGCCAGCGCCCCTCCCCGATCAGCGGCTCGGGGTCGTCGGCGCGCCGCACCAGCACGATGACGCAGTAGTAGTGCGCGCGCCGGTCGGACTGCCCGGCCAGCGCCGCGACCAGTCTTGCGTTGTTGCGCGCATCGGACTTCGGCTCCCCGGCATAACGCGCGGAGTGCACGCCGGGCTCGCCGCCGAGCGCTGCGACGCAGATGCCGGAGTCGTCGGCGAGCGCGGGCAGGCCGGTGTGCGCGGCGGCGTGACGCGCCTTGGCGAGCGCATTTTCGACAAACGTGAAATGCGGCTCCTCCGCCTCCGTCACGCCGAGCCCGCCCTGCGGGACGATCTGGTAGCCCTCGGGCGCGAGCAGGTGCTCGAACTCGCGGAGCTTGCCGGCATTGCCGGAGGCGAGGACGATGCGCTTCATTCGAAAGACTGATCAACCACGGAGACACCGAGGCACAGAGAAGACATCGACAACTTCATTCCCTATCGCTGGGTCTGCGTGCCTCTGTGGTTCATTCCGGAGCCAACGCCGCGCGCTGCTTGAGAATGAGCGCGCCGATCCCGGAGGCGGCGAGGTCGGTCAGCGTGTCCATTTCCGCGCGGCTGAACGGATGCCCCTCGGCGGTGCCCTGGACTTCCACGAACCCGCCGCTCCCGGTCATCACCACGTTCATGTCGGTGTCGCACGCCGAGTCCTCGGCGTAGTCGAGGTCGACCACCGGAACGCCGCGGTAGATGCCCACCGACACCGCCGCCACGAAGTCCCGGAACGGCAGCGCGGGAATCAGCCCGCGCGCGACCAGCAGCGAGCACGCGTCGTGCACGGCGACGAATGCGCCGGTGATGCCTGCCGTGCGCGTGCCGCCATCGGCCTGCAGCACGTCGCAGTCGACCTGCACGGTACGCGCGCCCAGCGCGGCAAGGTCGGTCACCGCGCGCAGGCTGCGGCCGATGAGCCGCTGGATCTCCTGTGTCCGGCCGGACTGCCTGCCCCGCGCGGCCTCGCGATCGGTGCGCGTGTGCGTCGAGCGCGGCAGCATGCCGTACTCGGCCGTGACCCAGCCCTGGCCGCGATCCTTGAGAAAGCCTGGCACCTTCTCCTCGACACTCGCCGTGCACAGGACCTTCGTGTCGCCGAACTCCACCAGCACCGAGCCTTCCGCATGCCGCGTATACCCGCGCGTGATCCTGACCTCGCGCAGCGCCTCGGCGGCGCGGCCGGAAGGCCTTGCCCACCCGTCCCCCTTCCCCCTTCCCCCTTCCCGCTCCTGCGTCATGTGGAGTGCTTCTTGATCGCGGTGCGGATCTCCTCGATCGCGCGCTCGATCTCGTCGTCGGAGAGATAGCCGCCGGCACTGGGCGGCACGGTGCGGCCGAACTGCTCGATGGTGCTCTTGAAGTCCTCCGGGCGCATGGTCTGGGTGGAGATCCAGTCGGACGCGACCGCGTCGCCCTCCTCGGCCCAGGCCATGGCCACCACCGACGCGTTGTCGCCGTCCCGGCCCGCGCGCGCCTCGGCCTGGTCGAGGATCTGCGGCACCGCAGTCATGATGTCGGCGCGGAGCAATGCCTCGACGATGTTGCGCCCGGTGAGCGGTCCCCACACCCCGTCGGTGCAGAGCAGGATGAGGTCGCCGTTGCGGAGCATCGTCCGACGGGAGAGATCCACCCGCGGCGGGTTCACCTGCCCCAGGCAGTTGAAGATCTTGTTGCGGTCCGGATGCGCGGCGACCGCCTCCTCGCGGATACGGCCCGCGTCGACCAGGAGCTGCACGCGCGAGTGGTCCTTGGTCTGCGCCTCGACGCGGCCCTCGCGGATGAAGTACAGGCGCGAGTCGCCGACGTGCGCCCAGTACGCCGCGCCATCCTGCACGATGCACGCGACGCAGGTGGTGCGCGGCGTCTCCATCAGGTTGCGCACATTGGCGTAGTCGATGATCGAATGGTGCGCGCTCGTGATCGCGTCGAGCAGGAAGCGCACCGGGTCGGCGAGCCGGGGCTGCGCATCGCGCTGGAACGCCTCGGCGATGAACTGGGTGGCGATCTGCGCCGCGACCTCGCCGTGCAGGTGGCCGCCCATGCCGTCGGCCACCACCATGCACAGCGCGTCGCGGCTGTACACGTAGGCGACGCGGTCCTGGTTGGACTTGCGGGGTCCCTGGCGTGTCTCCTGATAAATCGTGAATCTCACGATCAGGCCCTCTTCGCGAGCCGCGAGAGCGCGCCGCGCAGATTGGTCACGAAGGACTTCTTGGTCGGACCCTCCGGATCACGCTCGCGCAGGAGCACCTTCTGCAGCGCCATCACGCTCTGCGGGCGCTTGAGGTGGTCGAGCTGCAGGCACCAGTCGATGGTCTCCAGCATCTGTTCGGAGTAGCGGCCCGCGAACAGCCTGGTCGCGGACACGTAGCGGTCGCGCTCCATGCGCAGGTCGGCGGCCTGGGGCGCCGCGCCGGCGAGGCAGGCGAACATGGACGCGCCCACCGAGTAGATGTCGCTCCACGGCCCGAGGATCTCGCGCTTCTGGTAGTGCTCCGGCGAGGCGAAGCCCGGCGTGTACATGGGATTCAGCTTGAAGCCCTCGGCCGTGAGCGTCTGGCGCGCGGCGCCGAAGTCGATCAGCACCGGCGTGATGTCGTTGCGGATGTAGATGTTGGCCGGCTTGATGTCCAGGTGCAGCAGCTTGTTCGAGTGCACCTCGCGCAGGCCGTTCAGCACCAGGGTGAACACGCGGCGGATGAAGTTCTCCTTCATCGCGCCGCGACGCGCCTGGATGTGCTCCTGCAGCGTGCGGCCACGCTCGTAGCGCATCACGAGATACACCGTCTCGTTGGCGCGGAAGAAGTTCAGCACTCGCACGACGTTGGGGTGCGACAGCTTGGCGAGCGCGCGCCCCTCCTCGAAGAAGCACTTCATCCCGTAACGGAAGGTGGCGATGTTCTCCTCGGAGATCGAGGGCAGGGCGTCGCCCTCGCGGCGCAGCGCCAGCGACGAGGGCAGGTACTCCTTGATGGCGACCGGGGTGTCGTGCTCGTCCTGGGCGAGATACACCAGGGAGAAGCCGCCGCACGAGAGCACCTTGTTGATGGTGTAACCCTGCAGCTGGTAGCCATCGGGAAGCGGCTGGTTGGCTTGCGATGGCATGGGCCTGGGGCGCGGTATCATTCAAGCTTAGAACCGTTGCATTGTCGCCACTTTGCCCTTCCCGAAGCAAGCGAGTGCGCCACGCTGCGGCCGGCGCCACGACAACTAGTTCACCATGATCCGAAGCATGACCGGTTATGCGGCCGTCGCCCGCGAGTTGCCCCGGGGCACGCTGGCGCTGGAGCTGAAGAGCGTCAACAGCCGCTTCCTCGACATCGCCTTCCGCGTCGCCGACGATTTTCGCGCGGCCGAGCCGGCGCTGCGGGAGGCGATCGCCCAGGCGGTGGGTCGCGGCAAGGTCGACTGCCGCGCGGCGTTCAATGCCCAGCCGCTGGCGCGCGGCGAGGTCCGCCTGGACGCGGCGATCCTCTCCGGGCTGGCGCGCCTGCAGGCCGAGGTGCGCGCGGCCGTTCCGGACGCGCAACCGCTGCGCGTCTCCGACGTGCTGCACTGGCCGGGCATCTTCGGCGAGGACCCGGACGCCGGCGAGGCGCTGCGCGAGGCGGCGGTGGCCGCGCTGCGTGAGGCCCTCGGCGAGCTGAACGCCTCCCGCGCCCGCGAGGGCGAGAAGCTCGACCGCATGATCCGCGAGCGCGTGGGCCGCATCCGGGCCCGCCTCGCCGAGCTGGCGCCGGCCGTGCCGGCGGCGATCGCCGCCTACGAGGAAAAGCTCGCGGCGAAGCTGCGCGAAGCCCTGGGCGCCGGGGACGAGGAGCGTATCCGCCAGGAGATCGCGGTGTTCGGCGTCCGCGTGGACGTGGCGGAGGAGCTGTCGCGGCTGGAGGCGCACCTCTCGGAGGTCGAGCGCACGCTGTCCGCGGGCGGGGCGGTGGGCAAGCGGCTGGACTTCCTGATGCAGGAGCTCAACCGCGAGGCCAACACGCTGGGCTCCAAGTCGGTGTCGCGCGAGGTCTCGCAGGCCGCGCTGGAGTTCAAGCTGCTGATCGAGCAGATGCGCGAGCAGGTGCAGAACCTTGAGTAGCGTGAGAAGGGGGAAGGAGGAAGGGGGAAGGGAGGCGACTTGCTGAAGGGTCTTCTCTTTATCGTTGCAGCGCCTTCGGGGGCAGGCAAGAGCTCGCTGGTCAGCGCCGTCCTCGAGCGGGACCCCAACCTCGTCCTGTCCATCTCCCACACCACGCGCCCGCCGCGGCCGGGAGAGGTGGACGGGCGCGAGTACCACTTCACCGACCGCGCGACGTTCACCCGCATGATCGGGGCCGGCGAGTTCCTCGAGTCGGCCGAGGTGCACGGCAATCTCTACGGCACCTCCCAGGAGGCGGTGCAGGGGGTGCGCGAGTCCGGACGCGACGTCGTGCTGGAGATCGACTGGCAGGGCGCCCAGCAGGTGCGACGCCTCTTTCCCGACGCGGTGGGGATTTTCATCCTGCCGCCTTCCATGGCCGAGCTGGAGCGGCGCCTGCGCGCGCGCAACCAGGACCCGGACGGCGTCATCCGCCGCCGGCTCGCCGCGGCCGCGGACGAGATCTCGCATCTGGCAGAGTTCGATTACGTTATCATTAACAATTACTTCGAGGAGGCCCGCCGGGACCTGGCGGCGGTGGTGCGGGCCTGCCGGCTGCGCCTTCCGATCCAGGCCGAGCGCCACCCCGAGTTGTTTCGAACCTCACCTTGAAAGCACCCTCATGGCCCGCATCACCGTCGACGACTGCCTGAAGAGAATTCCCAACCGCTTCCAGCTCACGCTCGCGGCCACGTATCGCGCGCGCCAGCTCGCGCAGGGCGGGTCGCCGCAGCTCGAGGCCAACCGCGACAAGCCGACCGTCATTGCGCTGCGCGAGATCGCCGCCGGCAAGGTCGGCGTCGAGATGCTGAAGCGCGTGCACTCGCAGGGGTAGCGCAGGACGGAGGCCGAGTGACGACGCCCGCCTCCTCGTTGCCGACCGGCGCCCCGCCGCCGCTGCCTCTCCTCGTCGATCCCGCTCCGCTGTCGGAGCTGAAGCAGGTCCTGTCGTCCTACCTGAAGCCGGTCGACCTCGATCGCATCGCCGAGGCCTACCACTTCTCCGACGCCGCCCACCAGGGCCAGTTCCGGAAGAGCGGCGAGCCCTACATCCACCACCCGGTCGCGGTGGCGGAAATCCTCTCGCACTGGCAGCTCGACGGCCAGACGCTGTGCGCCGCGCTGCTGCACGACGTGGTCGAGGACACCGCGGTGTCCAAGGACGACATCACGGCGCGCTTCGGCAAGCCGGTCGCGGACCTCGTCGATGGCGTCTCCAAGCTCGACCGCATCGAGTTCCAGAGCCAGCAGGACGCGCAGGCGGAGAACTTCCGCAAGATGCTGCTGGCGATGGCGCGCGACGTGCGCGTCATCCTGATCAAGCTCGCCGACCGGCTGCACAACATGCGCACGCTGGACGCGGTGGGGCCGGCCAAGCGCCGGCGCATCGCGCGCGAGACGCTGGAGATCTACGCGCCGATCGCGAGCCGGCTCGGCCTGGACGGCCTTTACCGCGAGCTGCAGGAGCTCGCGTTCAAGCATCTCTATCCGCTGCGCTACCAGACGCTCTCCAAGGCGGTGCGCTCGGCGCGCGGCAACCGGCGCGAGGGCGTGGCGAAGATCCTCGAGGCCATCCGCACCAAGCTCGGCGAGGCGCGCATTCACGCGACCGTATCGGGGCGCGAGAAGCAGATCTACTCGATCTACAAGAAGATGCTCGAGAAGCACCTGTCGTTCTCGCAGGTGCTGGACATCTACGGCTTCCGGGTGGTCGTCGACGACGTGCCCTCGTGCTACCTCGCGCTCGGCGCGCTGCACGCGCTCTACAAGCCGGTGCCGGGCAAGTTCAAGGACTACATCGCGATCGCCAAGGTCAACGGCTATCAGTCGCTGCACACGTCGCTGATCGGGCCGTTCGGCATCCCGGTGGAGGTGCAGATCCGCACCTGGGACATGCACCGCATCGCCGAGACCGGCGTGGCCTCCCACTGGCTGTACAAGGAGGACGAGGAGAACGCGCTCTCGGAGGTGCAGCAGCGCACCCACAAGTGGCTGCAGTCGCTGGTGGAGCTGCAGCACACCAGCGGCGATCCGGCGGAGTTCCTCGAGCACGTGAAGGTGGACCTCTTCCCCGACGAGGTCTACGTGTTCACGCCCAAGGGCAAGATCATGGCGCTGCCGCGCGGCGCGACGCCGGTGGACTTCGCCTATGCGGTGCACACCGACATCGGCAACCGCTGCGTCGCCGCCAAGGTGAACTACGAGCTGGTGCCGCTGCGCACCGAGCTCAAGAACGGCGACCGGGTGGAAGTGATCACCGTGGCGCACGCCCACCCGAACCCGGCGTGGCTGTCCTACGTGAAGACCGGCAAGGCGCGCTCGCAGATCCGCCACTTCCTGAAGACCATGCAGTACGAGGAGTCGGCGGCCCTTGGCGAGCGCCTGCTCAACCAGGCGCTGCGCGTGCTGGACGCCGACCCGGCGGCGATCCGGCCGGAGCGCTGGGAGCGGCTGGCGAAGGAGTCCTCGGCCAAGTCGCGGCAGGAAGTGCTGGCCGACATCGGCCTCGGCAAGCGCCTCGCGGCCATTGTCGCCCGTCAGCTCCTGTCGCTCGCCGAGGGCACGCCGGACGAGCCGCGCTCGTCGGGCTCGATCCTGATCCGCGGCTCGGAGGGCATGGCGGTGCAGTTCGCGCGCTGCTGCCGGCCGATCCCCGGCGATCCGATCATCGGCTTCATCAAGAAGGGCCAGGGGCTGGTGGTGCACACCCACGACTGCCCGACCGCGGCCAAGTCGCGCACCGATCCGGAGAAGTGGATCGACGTCGAGTGGTCGCCGGACACCGAGCGCGGCTTCGACGTCTCCATCAAGGTGGTCGCGGCCAACCAGCGCGGCGTGCTGGCCAAGGTGGCCGCGGCGATCGCCGATGCCGGCTCCAACATCGACAACGTCAGCATGGACGAGGAGCGCGGCCTTTACACGACCATGCAGTTCACCATCCAGGTGCACAACCGCATGCACCTCGCCAAGGTGATGAAAAGCCTCCGGCACATCCAGGACGTGGTGCGCATCACGCGCGTCAAGGACTGACCGCCCCACCACCCCCCGCACCAGGAAAGGACAGTCATGCGCGCCAGGACCAACGGCATCGAGATGCATTGCACCGTCGACGGCGCAGGGCCGTGGCTGGTGATGAGCCACTCGCTCGCCTGCAACGTGCACATGTGGGACCCGCAGGTGCCCGAACTGGCGCAGCGCTACAAGGTGCTGCGGTTCGACACCCGCGGCCACGGCGAGACCGACGCGCCCCCGGGACCGTACACCCTCGACATGCTGGCCGACGACGTGAAGGGCCTGTTCGACCACCTCGGCATCCGCGAGTGCCACTGGGTCGGGCTATCGATGGGCGGCATGATCGGCCAGACGTTCGCGCTGAAGTATCCCGGGGTCTTCCGCAGCATCGCCCTGTGCGACACCACCAGCGCCTACCCCGAGGGCGCCGCGGCGCTCTGGGAGGGTCGCGTGAAAGTCGCCACCGAGCAGGGCATGGAGCCGCTGGTGCCGCCGACGCTGGAGCGCTGGTTCACGGAAGGCTTCCGCAAGGCGCAGCCGGAGAAGGTCGCGACGATCGCCGACATGATCCGCGCCACGCCCGTCCCGGGCTACGCGGGCTGCTGCGCGGCGCTGCCGAAGATCAACAGCACCGCGCGGCTGAAGGAAATCGCCTGCCCCGCGCTGGTCGTCTGCGGGGAGCAGGACATGGGCACGCCGCTCGCCATGTCGCAGGCGATCCATGCAGCGATGCCGGGCTCGGAACTGGTGGTGATCCCGAACGCCGCGCACATCTCCAACCTCGAGCAGCCCGAGGCGTTCACCGCGGCGCTCGGGCGTTTTCTCGCGCGCGTCGCGAGCTAGATCGCGATCGCCCGGGCGAGCAGGTTGCGCCCGGCGTCGCCGCCGGCCTTGGAGAGATAGCCCGACGTCGCGTCGAGCAGGCCCTTCGCCTGCATCGAATCCATGCCGAGCTTCTGGAAGGCCGAGTTGAGGCCGGCGACGTTGGTGATCGGCGCATCGAGCAGGCCGGCGCTCTTGGCCACCTGCAGGTACTTGTCGGCATTGGGAAGGAGCTTGGCGAGCTGCGTGAAGTCCCCGCCGAGGCGTGATTGCGCGAGCGACGTGATCGCCCCCAGTCCGCCGGCGGCCTGGGTCGTGGAGAGGCCGCCCGCGCCGGAGGTGAGCGTACTCATCAGGGCGTCGCCTGCGAAGCTGGGCGTGGCGGGCGAGGAGGCGCAGCCGGCGAGCGCGGCGGGGATGACGGCGGCGGCGACGATGAAACGGCGGCGGGAAAGGGGCATGGGATCTTCCTCGGGGGAATGAACGAGCTGCGTATGGTGTCAAACATCCGCCGCGCCCGGACACGCCGCTTCGATGGGCGGCACGCGTAGCCCCGGCGGATCGCATGGCGATCCGATTGACACGACCTGCCCTGCCGGGGATCATTTCAAGCCTCATCTTTTGAGGCTTCAACATTCCCTTGTCCGCCACCCTGCCGCTTGCCGGGCATCACGCCGTGGTCACCGGCGCCGGCCGCGGCATCGGTCTCGCCATCGCGACCGCGCTCGCCCGGGCTGGTGCGCGCGTGACGCTGATGGGCCGCGACCGCGCACGCCTCGATGCCGCCGCGGCCACGCTGACGGAGGCGACGGCCGTCGCGGTCGACGTCACCGACGAGGCGTCGGTGCGCGGCGCGTTCGCAGCGGCGCGCGAGCGCTTCGGGCCCGTCGCCGTGCTGGTGAACAACGCCGGGCAGGCCGAGAGCGCGCCGTTCGGCAGGACCGACCTCGCGTTGTTCCAGCGCATGATCGCGGTCAACCTCACCGGCACCTTCCTCTGCAGCCGCGAGGCGCTCCCGGACCTCCTTGCGAACGGCGCCGGACGCATCGTCAACGTCGCGAGCACCGCGGGCCTGGTCGGGTACGCCTATGTGAGCGCGTACTGCGCGGCCAAGCACGGCGTCGTGGGCCTCACCCGTGCCCTCGCCCTGGAGACCGCCAAACGCGGCGTCACCGTCAACGCGGTCTGCCCGGGCTACACCGAGACCGACATCGTGCGCGACGCGGTCGCGAACATCGTGAGCAAGACCGGCAAGACCGAAGCCGAGGCACGCGAGGCGCTGACCGCGCGCAATCCGCAGGGCCGGATGGTGCAGCCGGAGGAGGTCGCCGATGCGGTGCTGTGGCTCGCCTCGCCGCGCGCCGCGGCGATCACCGGTCAGACCGTCTCGGTCTCCGGAGGGGAGGTCACGTGAACGAAGCCCACGCCGAATCCGTCGACCAGGAATCGCGCGTCTCGCCGGACGACCACGAGGCGCTCCGCATCTGGCTGCGCCTGCTCACCTGCACCAGCATGATCGAGGGCGCGATCCGCACCGAGCTGCGGCGCGACTTCGAGTGCACGCTGCCGCGCTTCGACCTGATGGCGCAGCTCGAGCGCCATCCAGAGGGGTTGCGCATGGGCGAGCTGTCGCGCCGGCTGATGGTGACCGGCGGCAACGTCACCGGCATCACCGACCAGCTGGTGAAGGAAGGGCTGGTGACGCGGGAGGCGCCTCCCGACGATCGCCGCGCCTTCGTGGTGAAACTGACCGCTGCCGGGCGCAAGGCGTTCCAGCGCATGGCCGAACTGCACGAGGCCTGGGTGGTGCGGCTGTTCGACGGCCTCTCCGCCGCCGAGCGGCGCCAGCTCCATGGCCTGCTCGGCAAGCTCAAGACCGCGGTGCACAGAACCGTGGGCGAAGCCGAGAACTGAACGAGGACCCTCCCATGAGCATGGCCCATCACAAGCGCGCGTTCGCGGGGTTCGAGCCGCGGCACTTCAAGTGGCACGCCGCAGGCAAGGTCGGCACGGTGACCATCGATCGCCCCGACAAGAAGAACCCGCTCACCTTCGACTCCTACGCCGAGCTGCGCGACTTCTTCCGCGCGCTGCAGTACGCGGACGACGTCAAGGTGGTGGTGCTCACCGGCGCGGGTGGCAACTTCTGCTCCGGCGGCGACGTGCACGAGATCATCGGGCCGCTCACCAGGATGACCATGCCGGAGCTGCTCGACTTCGCGCGCATGACCGGCGACCTGGTGAAGGCCATGCGCAACTGCCCGCAGCCGATCATCTCGGCCATCGACGGCGTATGCGCGGGTGCCGGCGCGATGATGGCGCTCGCCTCCGACTTCCGCTACGGCACCGCGCAGTCGAAGACCGCGTTCCTGTTCACCCGCGTGGGCCTCGCCGGCTGCGACATGGGTGCCTGCACGCTGCTGCCGCGGCTCATCGGCCAGGGCCGTGCCTCCGACCTGCTGTATACCGGGCGCTCCATGGGCGGCGAGGAAGGCCTGGCGTGGGGCTTCTTCAACAAGCTCTGCGCGCCGGACGCCGTGCTCGCCGAAGCGGGTGCGCTGGCGAAGTCGCTGGCCGACGGACCGACCTTCGCCCACGGCGTCACGAAAAAGATGCTGCACCAGGAGTGGAACATGGGTCTAGACGAGGCGATCGAAGCCGAAGCGCAGGCCCAGGCGATCTGCATGATGACCCAGGATTTCCGCCGGGCCTTCGAGGCCTTCGCGGCGAAGCGCAAACCCGAATTCCAAGGAGACTAGGCACCATGAGTGGCACCATGAACGGGAGCTGGATCGACATCAAGGGCAAGGACGGAACCTTCGGCGCCTACCTCGCGCTGCCGCCGACGGGCAAGGGCCCGGGCATCGTCCTGTTCCAGGAGATCTTCGGCGTGAACCGCCACATCCGCGCCTGCGCCGACCAATACGCGCTCGACGGCTACGTGGTCATCGCGCCCGACATGTTCTGGCGCCAGAAGCCGCGGCTCGAACTCGGCTACACGCCCGGCGAGATCGACACTGCACGCGGCTACATGACAGCGTCCAAGCCCGACGAGCAGCTCCCCGACATCGCCGCGACGGTCGCGGCGCTGAAGGCGCGCCCGGAGATGACCGGCAGGATCGGCGCGATCGGCTACTGCATGGGCGGGCGGATGGCCTACTTCACTGCAGCGACCGCGGGCATCGACGCGGCGTCGTGCTGGTACGGCGGCGGCATCCACGACAACCTCGACCGGGCCGCGGCCGTGAAATGCCCGATCCAGTTCCACTACGGCGAGAAGGACGCAATGATCCCGCTGGATCCTGCGGTGGAGAGTGTCCGCAAGGCCTTCGCCGGCAGGCCGGCAGAGGTGCACGTCTACCGCAACGCCGACCATGGCTTCAACTGCTGGGAGCGCGGCACCTACTACCAGCCGGCCGCGGCGCTGGCGCACGGGCGTACGCTCGAGTTCTTCGCGGCACACCTGTCGCAAGCGTAGATGCCCGACACGAGCTTCCTCGACTGGCCGTTCTTCGACGACGCGCACCGCAGCCTCGCGCGCGGCGTGGACGCCTGGGCGGCGCGGAATCTCGCCGACGTCGACCACACCGATGTCGACGAGGCCTGCGAGATGCTGGTCGCGCGCCTCGGCGAGGCGGGCTGGCTCGAGTACTGCGTGCCGGCGCAGCATGGCGGCCGCCGCGACCAGCTCGATTCGCGCAGCCTGTGCATCCTGCGCGAGACGCTCGCCCGCCACGAGGGGCTCGCGGACTTCGCGTTCGCCATGCAGGGCCTGGGCTCCGGCGCCATCACGCTCGCCGGTTCGCCGGCACTGCAGCGCCAGTTCCTGCCCCGCGTCGCGCGCGGGGAGGCGATCGCCGCGTTCGCGCTGTCCGAGCCGGATGCCGGGTCGGACGTCGCCGCGATGTCCACGCGCGCTCGCGAGGAGGACGGCTGGATCGTCCTGGACGGCACCAAGACCTGGATCTCGAATGGCGGCATCGCGGACTTCTACACGGTGTTCGCGCGCGAGACTGACGCGCCCGGTGCAAGGGGCATCAGTGCATTTGTCGTCGAGGCCGCGACGCCCGGGCTGGACATCGATGCGCGCATCGACGTGATCGCGCCGCATCCGCTGGCCACGCTCGGCTTTCGCAACTGCCGGATCCCGGCGGCGCATCGCCTCGGCGCGCCCGGCGAGGGCTTCAAGGTGGCGATGCAGACGCTGGACATCTTTCGCGCGTCGGTGGCGGCAGCCGCGCTGGGGTTCGCTCGCCGCGCCCTCGACGAGGCGATCGCGCGGGCGAAGTCGCGCAAGATGTTCGGGCAGACGCTCGCGGACTTCCAGCTCACCCAGGCGGCGATTGCCGACATGGCAACTGCCGTCGACACCGCCGCGCTGCTCACCTACCGCGCCGCCTGGATGCGCGACGTGCAGGGCGCGCGCACCACCCGCGAGGCCGCCATGGCCAAGATGGTCGCGACCGAGGAGGCGCAGCAGGTGATCGACCGAGCGGTGCAGATGTTCGGGGGCGCCGGGGTGGTGAGCGGCAACGCGGTCGAGAAGCTCTATCGCGAGATCCGCGCCCTGCGCATCTACGAGGGCGCCACCGAGGTGCAGAAGCTGATCATCGCCCGGGAGACCCTCAAGGGGTGACCGCCGCCATGGCCAAGACCGCCCACGTCGACACCTTCGCCATCGACAACCTCCCGCCGCGCAGCCAGTGGCCGGAGATGTTCTTCGAGCTGCCCGAGCTCCGGTATCCCGAGCGGCTGAACTGCGCCGTCGAGCTGCTCGACCGGCGCGTCGCGGCCGGGGAAGGCGATCGTCCCGTCATCCACGCGCTGGTCCAAGGCAAGCCGGTCACTGCGACCTATGCGCAACTGCTCGCGCAGGCGAACCGCATCGCGCGCGTGCTCACCGAGGACCTCGCGCTCGTTCCCGGCAACCGCGTGCTGCTGCGTGCGCCGAACAACCCGATGATGGCGGCTTGCTGGCTCGCGGTGATCAAGGCGGGCCTGATCGCCGTGGCGACCATGCCGCTGCTGCGCGCCAAGGAGCTGAAGCAGATCATCGACAAGGCGCGCGTCGGCGCGGCGCTGTGCGACGTGCGCCTCGCCGACGAAATGGACGCAGCCAGGGCGCAGTGCCCCGACCTCGCGCAGGTGCTGTACTTCAACGACGGCCGGCCCGGCTCGCTGGACGCGCTCGCCGCCGCCAAGCCGGTGACCTTCGACGACGTCGACACCGCGCTGGAGGACCCCTGCCTGATCGCGTTCACGTCGGGCACGACCGGCCAGCCCAAGGGCACGGTGCATTTCCATCGCGACGTGATGGCGATGTGCGACTGCTTTCCGAAATCCACGCTTCAAGCGCAACCCGACGAGATCTTCTGCGGCACGCCGCCCCTCGCCTTCACGTTCGGGCTCGGCGGCATGCTGTGCTTTCCGATGCGGGTGGGCGCGTCCACCGTGCTCTCGGAGCGGCTCACGCCCGAGACCCTGCTCGCTACGGTCGAGCAGTTCCGCGCCACGACCATGTTCACCGCGCCTACGTTCTTCCGGCAGATGTCCGCGATCGCGAAGAACCACGACCTCTCGTCACTGAGGAAATGCGTCTCCGCCGGCGAAGCTCTGCCAGACGCGACGCGCCAGCTCTGGAAGAACGCCACCGGCATCGAGATCATCGACGGCCTCGGCGCGACCGAGATGATCCACATCTTCGTCTCGCACACGCCGGAACGCGCCCGCCGCGGCGCGACCGGCTACGCCATCCCCGGCTATCGCGCGGCGGTGCTGGACGACGAGGGCACGCCCTGCCTGCCCGGCGTGGTCGGCCGGCTCGCGGTGAAGGGCCCGACCGGCTGCCGCTACCTCGCCGACGAGCGCCAGACGACGTACGTGAAGTGGGGCTGGAACCTCACCGGCGACGCGTACCGGATGGACGAGGACGGCTATTTCTACTACCAGGCGCGCACCGACGACATGATCATCTCCGCCGGCTACAACATCGCCGGGCCGGAGGTGGAATCCGCGCTGCTCGCCCACGAGGCGGTCGCCGAGTGCGGCGTCATCGGAGTCGCGGACGAGGAGCGCGGCCAGATCGTCAAGGCCTTCGTGGTGCTCAAGCCGGGATACACCGGCAATACCGCCATGGCGAAGACGCTGCAGGACTACGTGAAGAACGCCATCGCGCCGTACAAGTACCCGCGCGCCATCGAGTTCCGCGACGCCCTGCCGCGCACCGAGACCGGGAAGCTGCAGCGCTTCAGGCTGCGCGAGGGCGC
>Ga0209254_10002833_pt1 | contig 15830 bp, 14 predicted proteins | sample FrelakmetDIP11DI_FD_187148 | JGI IMG/M metagenome (GOLD analysis project Ga0209254, IMG submission 187148) | Freshwater lake sediment microbial communities from the University of Notre Dame, USA, for methane emissions studies - DIP11 DI (SPAdes)... | ecosystem: Environmental > Aquatic >... | reverse complement strand
ATAGCGGCAGCGGCGGCCTGGCCGTAGGCCGCGGCCGCCGCCCGCAGGACATCCGCATCTAGACCGCAGGCGGCGGCTTCGCCGGCTACGTCCACCTTCTCCAACGAAGCCAGAAAAGCGTCGAAACCCTCCGTACGGTCCGCCACGAACTCCGCATCGTTGAGGCCGAGGTCGAGCAGGTGGCGCATCATCCCGCGAAGTAGCGCAAGATCCGTCCCCGGCTTGATGGCCAGGTGATGCTTGGCCCGCCGGGCGAGCTCGGTGGTGCGCGGATCCACGACGATCACGGTCTTGCCCTTGCGCATCGCTCTGATCACATCGAGCGCAAGAACCGGGTCGGATTCGGTAAGGTTGGCGCCGATCACGAGGATCACGTCGGCCGCCCCCAGGTCCTTGCGCGAATTGGTGGCGGGGGCCGCTCCGAAGGCGGCCGGGAGAGCTTCCTCGGAGGCAGCCTGCCAACCGTGGTCGATGGAATCGATGTTGTTCGAGCCCAGGAGTCCGCGTACCAGCTTCTGCAAGAGGTAGGCCGCTTCATTGGTGCAGTGTGTCCCACACACCGCCGCAATGGCTTGGCCCCCCTTCTCCTTCCGGACCGCCGCGGCCTTCTCGACCACCCGAGCCAGAGCTTCCTCCCACGAGGCCTCTTCCAGCTCTCCGGCAGCGCTCCTCACCAGAGGGGCAGTCAGCCGGTCGGGAGCGTCGGTGTAACCGATCCCGAAGCGCCCCTTCACGCACAGGTTGCCGGCGTTGAGGCCCTTCTCCAGTTCCGAGGCGACCCGGACCACCTTGTCCCGGTAGCTGTGCAGGACCAGACGGCAACCATTGCTGCAGTAAGAGCAGGTGGTGGCGGTCTTCGTAGTCTGCCACTCGCGCGCGCCCTGAGGAGTGCGCTGACCGATGACCGCCCCGACCGGACAGGTGCTCACGCACTGTCCGCAGGAGACGCAACCCACTTGCTGCAAGGGGAGCCGATAGGCCGTGTCGACCTCGCTCTCGTAGCCGCGATTGAGATATCCCCAGCAGCCGATCGACATCACTTCGCGACAGATGCGTACGCATCGACCACACAGAATGCACCGGGCCCCGAAGTGAGCCACGTTCGGATGGTCGCCTGGATCGCCGGCCAGTGGTCCCCGCCAGCCCCATGGCACCATATCCACGAGATACTCGTAGGCATAGTCCTGTAGACGGCAGTCGCCGGCGGCCTCGCAGACGGGGCAATCGAGCGGATGGTTGGTCAGCAGTAGTTCCATCACGAACTTGCGCAGCTTGAGAATCTTCTCGCTGTGCGTCTCCACGACCATGCCTGCCCTGATCGCAGTCCCGCAGGCTGCCATGGGGCCGCGGGCGCCTTCCACCTCCACCAAGCACATACGGCAGGCGCCATAGGGCTCAAGACGGGGATCGTGGCACAGGGTGGGGATGTCGACGCCTGCTTCGCGCGCCACCTCCAGGATGGTCTTGCCAGGGAGTGCCTGGATCTCCCGCCCGTTGAGGGTGAGAGTCACCGGTTGGGCCCCGGTCGGCTCGGCGGCGACGGACATCACGACCTCCTCACAGCGTCGAATCGGCACTTGTCGTAGCATTCTCCGCACTTGATGCAAAGCTCTTGATCGATCACGTGGATTTCCTTGCGCTCTCCGGTGATGGCCTGGACCGGGCAGACACGGATGCAGGCCCGGCACCCGGTGCAGGTCCCGGGGTCGATGGAGTAGGTGGTGAGGGCTTCGCAGGCCCCCGCCCTGCATTTGTGCTCGATCACGTGCTCCTCGAACTCCTCCCGGAAGTACTTCAGAGCAGTGAGGACCGGGTTCGGGGCCGTGGTGCCCAGTCCACACAGCGAGCCGGTCCGCACTTGCTGCGCCATCTCCTCAAGGAACGTCAGGTCGCCGAGCGTGCCCTTGCCCTCACAGACCTTGTCGAGCAGATCCAGCATGCGTTTGGTGCCGATCCGGCAGGGCGGGCACTTGCCGCAACTCTCGTGTTGGGTGAAACGCAGGAAATAGCGGGCGGTATCAACGATGCAGTTGTCCTCGTCGATGACGATCATTCCACCCGAGCCGACGATCGCACCGGTCTGGTTGATAGTCTCGTAGTCGACAGGAAGATCCAGGAGCGATTCGGGCAGACAGCCACCCGAGGGGCCTCCCATCTGCACCGCTTTGAAAGCCTTGTCGTTCTTGATTCCGCCCCCGATCCCAAAAATCACTTCCCGGAGGCTCTTTCCCATCGGGACCTCCGCCAGGCCGGTGCGGTTCACCTTGCCCGCCAGGGCGAAGACCTTGGTGCCTTTGGACTGCTCGTAGCCGCGGGAGGCAAAAGCCTCTGCTCCGTTCAGGATGATCCAGGGTACTACCGAGAGGGTCTCGACATTGTTTATGTTGGTCGGACGGCCCCACAGCCCCGATTCGGCCGGGTAGGGAGGGCGCAGGCGAGGCATCCCGCGTCTGCCCTCGATGGACTCCATCATAGCCGTCTCTTCGCCGCAGACGAAGGCCCCTGCACCTTCCTTGATCGTGACATGGAAGGAGAAGCCCGAGCCCATGATGTTGTCACCGATGAGTCCCCGTTGCTCAGCCACCTGCACGCCGATCTTGAGACGTCTAAGAGCCAGGGGGTACTCTGCCCGCACATATACGTAGCCCAGGGGGGCTCCGATCGCATACGCACCGATGGCCATACCCTCGAACACCGCGTGCGGATCGCCTTCCAACACCGAGCAGTCCATGAAGGCGCCGGGGTCGCCTTCGTCGCCGTTGCAGATGAAGTACTTGATCCCGTCCGGCGACGAATAGCCCGCAGCGAACTGCCACTTCTGGCCGGTGGGGAAACCCGCGCCTCCACGACCTCGCAGCCCCGAGCGTTTGATCTCGTCGACGACCTCCTCGGGCGACATGCTGGAGAGGACCTTGTAGAGAGCCTGATAGCCGTCGGCCTCCAAGTAGTCGTCGATGTCCTCGGGATCGATGATCCCCACGTGCCGCAGGGTGAGCTTCTCCTGCGCCTCGTAGAAGGAAGCGAACTCGGTCGGGCCATCATCGCTAAGCACCAGCCACTTCGCGATCGGCTCCCCGCCGATGATGTGCTTCGCGATGATCTCGTCCACCATGGCCGGCGTCACCTGACCATAGGTGACTTTGTGAGCAGATCCGTTGCGCCTGAGTATCACCTCCACCAGCGGGTCCATGGCGCAGAGACCCTGGCAACCGGTGCCCGTGATCGAGGCGCACTGCCCCCCGCACTCATCCTCGCGGGGACGGATCACTGCGTAGACCCCTGAGAGGGCGAGCTTCTTCTCGAAGGCCTTCAGTACCTCCCGGCTCCCCGCGGCGACGCCCCCGGTACCCAAGCAGATGCGCACTTCGACTTCGGGAACGCTCAGGCGGGGGTTGCGCGGCGCCGGTCTTTCCAAGACTCGCTCGGGAGCCATCACTCCTCACTCTCCTGCCCGCTCGTGGCAGGAGAACCGCCGTTCTCCCCCTCTACCTCCGCCTGGAAGGTCTTGACGACTTCCACCGCCTTATCCGGGGTCAGCTTGCCGTGCGCCCGGTCGTTGATCATCACAACAGGAGCCATTCCGCAGGCACCCACGCAGTGCACCTCTTCGATCGTGTACAGCATGTCCGAGGTGTTCTCACCGGCATGGATGCCGAGATGCTTCTCGATCTCGCGCGAAATGAGCGGCGCACCGGACACATGGCAGGCGGTGCCATGGCAGCAGCGGATGGTGTTCTTGGCGTGGGGTTGCAGTCTGAACTGGGAGTAGAAGGTGGCCACGCCGAGAGCCTGGCTGAGGGGCTCGCCAGCCGTCTCGGCCACACGAGCCATCACCTCTTCCGGCAGGTAGCCGAAGATGGCCTGTGCTCCCTGTAGGAGAGGCACAAGTGCGCCCGGTTGTCCCTCGTAGTGATCGAGTAGCTCCTGAAACTGCTCTTCCAGCTCCGGCTCGATCGTTGTCCCAGCCACAGTCCCACTCGTCATCGATATGGCCTCCGTAGGTCCGGGCTATTGTAGCTCGGCGTTTAGGACAGAATACAAGGATTTGTCGGTCGCCGCCCGCACCAGGCGCACCATACCCAAGGGGCCGTAGAGAGCGTCGGACCCGGCTGCGACCATGTTCAGGTTGTCCACTCCGACGAACACCGGTCCTTGATCACACCAGGGGTTCTAGCTTGGGCGAAGCTCTCGCCCGCTTGGAAAGAGCTGCGAACGAACGGCCCGGCCTGCACTCGAAGACCGAGAGCTTCGCCCCACTCCCGGTATCTTGCGAAGACCTCGGGGCGCACATACTCCACCACCGGGAGATGGCACGCCGAGGGCCGCAAATACTGCCCGATGGTCACCATGTGTACTCCGGCTTCCGCCACCTGACTCAGGAGGTCGGCGATCTCCTCCTGCGTCTCACCCAACCCCACCATCCAGCCGGTCTTCACCACACTCTGTCGCACCACGGCCGCCCGTCTCAGCACCATCAGGGAGCGCTCATACACTGCCTGTGGCCGAACGGTAAGGTACAGGCGGGGGACGGTCTCGATATTGTGGTTGAAGACCTCTGGCGCTTCGGCCAACACCATGTCGAGGTCCTCCATTCGACCGGCAAAATCAGGGACGAGCACTTCTAGGGTCACCCCGGGAGCTCTTGAACGGATGGCCCGCATGGTATCCACATAGTGTCCCGCCCCCCCATCTTTCAGATCGTCGCGAGTGACTGAGGTGACGACGGCGTGTAACAGTCCCAGGCGGCTCACAGCGTCGGCGACGTTCTTTGGTTCCAGGGGATCCAAAGTAGCCGGCCGTCCGGTGGCCACGCCGCAGAAGCCACAGTCCCGAGTGCACACATCCCCCATGATGAGGAACGTGGCGGTGCCCGCCGCGAAACACTCGCCCAGATTGGGGCAGAGAGCGCTCTCGCAGACAGTGTGCAAGTGCCTGTCGCGGAGCAAGGTCTCCATTCTCCGCAGGGCGCCGGACTCGGGCAGTGGCTTCTTGAGCCAATCCGGCTTTCGACTCGGCCGGTCGTCCCTGCTGTCAAACACCGTGCGCTCGTTCACGAGATCGAGACACCGTGTTCGAGCCGTGCGGCCGCGGCCTCGGTCGCCAGCTGCATCACGACCCTCAAAGGCAGGCCGGCCGCCGTCGCTGCGCCGGCCGCGTCTTCGTACTCCGGCGCGATACTCACCAGACGGTCGCGCCACCGGCCCCATTTCACCCTCACCTCGCGACCCGCTACCTCGACGGTCACCGTTCCCCGTGTGGCCAGCCAGCGCGAGGCCGGCTGCCGGCGGACGCCCAGCGTCCCCGTCTGTCGAAGCAGGAGTTCCACCGCGGCGGGCTCAGCGTCAGGGCGGACGAGGGCATGAACGATCACCCCTGGGCGGTCCTTCTTCATCTGAGCTGCCACGGTCCACACGTCCAGCGCTCCTGTTTCGCGCAGCAGGCGACACGTGTAGGCGATCACCTCCGGCGAGACATCGTCGAGGTTGGTCTGCAGTTCGACGACCGTATCCAGTCCCTCCTCGCCAGCGAGGGATGCACCCCGACCCTCCCACGAGCGCCCCAACAGGACCCTCAGAATATTGGGACCGTTATCCAGCTTCATACTCCCGGCGCCGTGCCCCACCTTTTCGATCTCCATCGGGGGCAGCGGGCCGGGCACAGCTCCCAGTTGACTCACCAGCAGAGCCCCCGTGGGTGTGGTCAGCTCCCGCATCTCAGGGCCTCCCACTATCGGATAGCCTTTGAGAAGAAGGGCAGTCGCGGGCGCGGGCACACCCATCCGTCCGTGTGCGATCTCGACGGTGCCGCCTCCCACCGGGATCGGGCCCACCATGACCTTGTCGACCCCGAAGGCCTCTACCAGCACGAAGGCCCCGACCACATCGACCAGGGTATCCACTGCCCCCACCTCGTGGAAATGGATCTCCTCCACCGGACAGCCATGGACCTCGGCTTCCACCGCCGCCAGCCGCCGGACCGCAGCTAGGCTGTGAGAGCGCACCCATGCCGACAGAGACGAATCCTCGATGATGTGTTCCATGTCGGCCAGGTGCCTGAGGGGAGCGTTCTCGGCAGCGCGCACCCGCACCCGCGTGCACGAAACGCCCCACTCCACGTCGCGTACGATTTCCACCATGGAGTCATCCAGGTTCAAGGCGGCCAGGGCCCTCCGCAGGTCGGCTTCGAGCTTACCGCCGGCTTGATCGGTGCTCAGCAGCGCGCCCAGGAGCATGTCCCCGGACACTCCGGCCCACGGATCCAAATAGAGCAGCGTCCGGTCGATCGCCGTCGCCCCACCACCCGAGTGATCCGCCATCCCGTTCTCCTTGTCCGCTGTCTCAGTCTCGGTGGTTGCATTCTCGCATGCCACCCCATACACTGCAGAACGTAGGCTCCGGCAACCTTCAGAATCGGGTCAAGGCAGTGACACAGAGGCGCCTAGCCGACTACATAGGCTTCACGGTGCGCCGTCTGCGCGCGGACCGGGAGTTCACCTTGCAGGCCCTGGCCGACGAGTCCGGGGTCTCCAAGAGCTACCTGGGTGACATCGAGAAGGGTCGCAAGAACCCCACCACCGACGTCATAGAAGCCATTGCCGACGCGCTGGGCGTGCCGGCTCGAGAACTGCTTTACCATGCCGCGCTCGACGAGGAGGACCCGTTCCTCCAGCCGGAGCAGCTGAGCTTGGAGGAAGTGGCTGAGGAAGACGCCGAAACGCGGGAGTTGACCCAACTGGCCAGGCGCATGCGGACCATCGATCGCCGGCTTCTGCTCGAGTTCGCCCGCAGGCTCTCGCACTAGGGGCAGCTGCATCCCTCAAGACAAGGCCACTCGGGTGCCTTCACCAGCCCAGCTCGTCCAGACGCTCGTCGTCGATCCCATAGTAATGCGCGATCTCGTGGATAACCGTTTGACGCACTTGCTGCTTGATCTCCTCGTCGTCGCCGCGGGCCACCGCCTCGATGGGTTTCTGATAGATAGAGATACGGTCCGGGAAGGACATGTAGAAGACCCCCCGGTCAGTCAGGGGCACGCCGTGGTACAAGCCCAGTAGCGAGTATTTCGCCCTGGGCGACAGCCCGGCGGCCGCCAGGTCTTCGGGCGTCGGCCATTCCTCGATATCCACCTGGATGTTCTCGAGCCCGTCGAGGAACTCCTCCGGCAACGACTGCATCGCCTCAGAAACCAGCTCCGCGAAGGCGTCAAGATCCATCGCCGATAACCCCTTCTTCCCTCAGACGCGCGAGGAGAGCTCTCGCAGCCGCCCCTCGATGCGAGACGCTGTCCTTGTCCGCAGGGTCGGCCTCGGAGAGAGTCTCCGCCCATCCGAGTGGTTCGAAGATCGGATCGTACCCGAAGCCATCGCTACCACGGGGGGAGAGTGTGATGGTCCCCTCCAGCAGTCCCTCTGCTGCGGAAACCCGCGGAGTCGAGCCGGGACCGGGCTGGTGGGGCGGAAGGATGAGACACAGTGCGCACACGAAGCGCGCGGTCCGGTCCTCATGCCCGGACAACTCCGCCAGAAGCTTCCGTACATTGTCTTCGTCAGAGGCATGATCGCCGGCGTAGCGGGCGGACCGTACCCCTGGACTGCCGCGTAGTGCCGCCACCTGCAGTCCGGAGTCGTCCGCCAACACGCCTGTTTCACCCCCGAGGGCGGCGAAGACCGTGGTGGCTTTCAGGCGGGCGTTCTCGGCGAAAGTCTCTCCGGTCTCCTCGGGCAGGGGGATCCCCGCAGGCGCTGTGCGCAAGTCGAAGGCACCCTCCAGCAGACGCGCGAACTCTCGGGCTTTTCCCGGGTTGCGCGTCGCGAGGACTACCTTGGGAGGGGCGGTCACGGCCGGGACATGCTCCCGGTTCCGCCGGTGTATGCCTGGGCGACCACTTCCATCTGAGCCGCCTTGATCTCGGCGATGCCCTTCTGAGCCAGGTCGAGCAGTTCGTCGAGCACGTGCCGCTCGAACGGATCGGTCTCCGCGGTCGCCTGGACTTCGATCAAACGCCCGTTCCCGGTCATCACGACGTTCATGTCCACCTGGGCGACGCAGTCCTCTTCATACTCCAGGTCCACCACCGGCATCCCCCCGACCACACCCACACTCACAGCGGCTACGGAATCGTTCAGAGGCAGCGCTCGGAACAGCTTGTTGTCCACCGCTCGCTTCAGAGCCAGATGAAGGGCGATGTAGCCCCCACTCACGGCCGCACAGCGGGTGCCCCCGTCGGCTTCCACCACGTCGCAGTCGACATACACCGTGCGCTCGCCGAGGGCCGCAAGCTCGACCACAGTGCGCAGGCTCCGTCCGATGAACCGCTGGATCTCGATTGTCCGCCCCCCTTGCTTGCCTCGGACCGCTTCCCGCGGAGTACGCTCCCGAGTGGAACTGGGCAGTAGGGAGTACTCGGCCGTGACCCATCCTGCGCCGCTTCCTCGTCGCCAACCGGGGACACCGTTGACCACCTGGGCCGTGCAGAGAACACGCGTGCCGCCTAGCTCCAGAAACACCGACCCATCGGCCGTGCGCACGAAGTCCGGGGTGATCTTCAGGCTCCGCATCTCAGCAGGACCCCGCATGCCGACTCCACTTCTGCCGCTCATATCTGGGTCACCTCCCGGATGGGCAGTTGGAGGAAGCGCATGCCCACCTCCCTGAACTCCTCGCTGTCCCCGGTCGAGAAGAACTCATAGGCGCCTTCCCGCCGCGGGCCGTTACCGATCGCCTTGCGCTCCAGAAGCTCCCTGACCTCCCTGGCGGTCTCCTCCGCGGAATCGATCAGGGCGACCTCGGGACCCAACAAACGGCGGAGCATCGGCGTTATCAGGGGGTAATGGGTGCATCCCAGGATGACCGTGTCGACCTCGGCCTCTTTGAGGGGAGCCACGCATCCGCGGGCGGCCTGCTCCGTCTGTTCTGAGAACACGTCGCCTTCCTGGATAAGGGGAGCGAGACGCGGACACGCGACCGGGAACACCTCCACCCCGGCATCGAGCGTGTGGAGGGCGTGCTGATAGGCGTTTGAGCGCACGGTGGCTTCCGTGGCCAGCAGCCCCACCCGCCGGTTCCGCGTCTCCTGGGCCGCCGCGCGGGCTCCCGGCATCACGACCCCGACGATAGGCGTGGAATAGGCCGTCTGCAATTGGGAGAGCGCCGCGGCCGCGGCGGAGTTGCAGGCGACGACGACCAGCTTGACCCCTCTTGCCACCAGGAAGCCCACGGCGGCAAAGGTCAAACGACGAACTTCGGCCAGAGACTTCGAACCGTAGGGGAAATTGCCCGTATCGCCCAGGTAGACGAAATCCTCATGAGGCAGGTTCACCAGACATTCGTGCAAGACCGTGAGGCCGCCGACCCCAGAATCGAAGACTCCAACGGCACGTGTGTCGGGGATGGGCGCGTCTGGTGCAGTCATCGTCAGCCGATTCTACCAGACCCTGCCTGCATCCCCGCTCGAATCCGGCCGCGCCGCCGCGGCGGCTACCGGGCCCTACTCCGTGTAGACGCGCACGCCCGGGTACTTGCAGGCGTAGCTGGGAACAAGCGTATTGAGCCGGGCCACGAGATTCCCGGCCAGCAGTCCGTCAAGAGCGTGCTCAACTGCGGGTTCCGGACACGAGACTCTGGCCACTATCTGTTTCTGTGTCAGCCCGGCCCCGGCCTGTTGTAGACAGTCGAGAACCTTCTTCTGTTCGTCAGTCAGCTTTGCAAGCGAGGAGGCGGACGTCGTGTCGCCGTCTCCGACGAGTTTCTCCGCCGGCTTGTCCCGGTGCTGGTCGGCTCCGGTCTGCCGCTTCACTAGGGCCCTCCTTCCCGGCGCCCAAACTCGCGCCAGCGCGGTCCTTAGAGATAGCTTGCCCAGCCGCAATCTGCTTCAAACGTCAAGTGCCTCAGCGTTGTCGCCGCCTCGGAAGAAGAAAAGCGAGATCACGATCATGAGTGCCGAGACCAGCCAGATCACGGCGTACTCCCGGCCGTCTTCCGCAAATGTGGCGGTGATGTCGATCGCCACGCCGGCAACGATGGGTCCAAGGATGTTGGCGAAGCCCCTCGTCATGGAGAACATGCCGGTGAACTGTCCGATGTGTTCCTTGGGCATCAGTTTGATGAGAATGGCGTACGGCAGTGTGAGGACAATCGATCCCCCCAAGCCGAATATGGGCAAGAAGATAAAGGCCCACTTGATATCGGTGAGAAACACGCCCAGGATGCACCCGCCCAAATAGATCCAGAGACCGATACGCATGATCCGAACTCGCCCGTATCTGTCGGCCAGGTACCCGCTCGAAACCCCGGCGATCATGTAGGTGACTCCGACCAGACCGAGGAGGAGGGCCCCCAGCTGCTCGGTCGCTCCCAGCGTGTAGATGAAATAGAGCATGATGAAGGGGCGTAGGGCGGCCAGAGTGGACTCCCACAGAAAGCTGGCGACCATGAAACGCTGGATGCCCTTGGTCTGGCGGGTCGATTGCCATACTCGGTTGATCTCGACCCAGATACTCGCGCGCGGGGGCAGAAGGAGGTGCTCAGGTTCCGGTTCCTGGATCTTCACAACAGTCAGATAGGTGAACACCATGATGAGCAGGCTGCAGAGGATGAACGGAAGTGGCTCCCAGCGATAGAAGAGGAATCCGGCCACCACCATCCCGAGAAACATGCCTCCCCCGCGCATGAAACTCTGGAATCCCTGCGCCCGGCCCTGGACGTTCGATGGAGTGACGTCGGGCAGCAGCGACTGATAGGGCGACGTGTAGAAATGGTAAGCGGCGAAGAACACGAAGGTGGAGACGGCGATGGGCACGTATCCCGGCTGGAAGGGGGCCAGCATCAAGGCCGCGGCCATGAAAGGAGCGGCGAAGATCATGAACGGCTTGCGCCGGCCCCAGCGCTTCGTCCAGATGCGATCGCTCATGACGCCGGCCCACAAGGGGATCAAAGAGGAGAAGATCCCTTCTCCACCTATCGCGAACCCTATCAGCGTGGCCGACGAAGTGAAGCGTTCTAGGATAAGGGGGAGATAGGTGGTGACCAGCGAAAGGCCGGTGGCGAAGCCCAGCGTCGGAAGCGTCAGGATCATCAGGAACCTGACGCCCACCTTCTGCTCGCTACTCACACTGCCGCACCCTTCCGCCTCCTAAAGCATGCTTCGAAAGACTTCAAGGCCCTCGTTCAGTGTAGGCCAAACCGGATTCTACCAAAGGGGCAAGCGGCAGCGCGAATGGGCACGGCCTTCCGGAGTCTAGACCCGCCGGGGGGCTCGCGATTCCCGGGAGAGCCTGTGCTATCCACGGGTCGGCGCATGCGCGAGGCCGACGTCAGGTCAGGCGGGGCGACCCGCGCAAGATCTATCCGTGTCCGGGTGCGAGAGGTCCGCCGCCTCGCCCCTCATCCCTCAGGTGTCTCGCGAAGCGCTTCAGCGGGCGGCGGCGTGGTTCGCAGCCACGAAGTCCCAATCGACGAGATTGCTGAGGAAGGTCTCCACATACTTCGGACGAAGATTGCGGTAGTCGATGTAGTAGGCGTGCTCCCAGACGTCCACCGTAAGCAGGGCGGTCTGCCCGTGCTTCAAGGGGAGGTCGGCGTTGCCTGTCTTTACGATCTTGAGGCTGCCGCCTTCGACCACTAACCAGGCCCAGCCGGAGCCGAACTGGGTGACGGCCGCCTGAGTAAACTCCTTCGCGAAAGCCTCGTACGACCCAAAAGCCTCGTCCATGGCCTTGGCCAGTTCACCACCGGGCGCTCCGCCGCCGCCCGGCTTCATGCATTTCCAGTAGAAGCTGTGGTTCCACACCTGGGCCGCGTTGTTGAAGACGCCCCCGTCCGAGGCCAGGATGATCTCCTCGAGAGTGCTCGCCGCTAGGTCGGTGCCCTCGATCAGACCGTTCAGGTTCGTGACGTAGGCGTTGTGATGCTTGCCGTGATGGTATTCGAGCGTCTCTTCGCTGAGATAAGGGGCAAGGGCGCCCTTGGCGTACGGCAGGTCGGGCAACGTGAAGGCCATGACGGTCTCCTCCTCCAGGGTTGACGTTTCGGTGTGCGATTTACCCGGATGGAAGGGCCTCTGAAACCTATTCGCCCCTGAAACCTGCTCGCGTCTGGGACCTGCCCGGTCCTGAGACCTTCGCGGCGCGTGTCAGCCGGTCAGTTCCCGCTTTCGTAGGAACGATCGGATGAAGTCCGAAAGCCTCGGCTCGCCCCGCTCGGCCAGCTCGTAACTCACCTGTACCAGAGGCTTGTCTACCTGGATGAGGCTCTTCAGAGAGAAAGGCGTGGCGCTCACCACCACGTCCGCCGGCACCGCTTCGACGGTTGCCTCGAGATCTCGCAGTTGGTCCTGGTAGTAGCCCAGGGCTGGAAGGATCGGCCCGAGATGCGGGTAGGCGGCATATGTTTCCGCCAGGTGCCCCTGAGCAAACGGCCGGGGATCCACCAACTCAGCCGCCCCGAACTCCCGCGCCGCTTCCACTCCCGCTCCGGTGGCCATGCCCCCATGGGTGAGAGTGGGGCCGTCCTCCACCACGAGGACCCGCTTGCCTCTTATCTGCTCACCTCCCGGGACGCTTATGATCGAGTCGGTCTGGACGATCACCGCCTCCGCGTTCACCCTCCGGATGTTGGCCACCACCCGATCGACATTCTCCCGCGGGGCGCTGTTCACCTTGTTTATCACCACTACCTTGGCTCGCCGCACGTTCACCTCACCCGGGTGATATGCCAGTTCATGCCCAGGCCTGAAGGGGTCCACGATCACTATCTCCAGATCCGAGCGCAGGAAGGAGAAATCGTTGTTCCCTCCATCCCAGATAATGATGGATGCCGCCCTCTGAGCTTGCTCGACGATCGCCTCGTAATCCACCCCCGCCCAGACCACCAGGCCGCGACGGATATGCGGCTCGTAGTCCTCTCGCTCCTCCACCGTTGCTTGATGGCGGTCGAGATCCTCGAGGGTGGCGAACCGCTGAACTTTTTGCCGCACCAGGTCCCCATAGGGCATGGGGTGACGAATGATCGCCGGTCGTAGGCCCTCGACGATCAACAGATCGGCCACGAATCGCGAGGCCGGGCTCTTGCCGGCACCGGTTCGCACCGCGAGAACCGAGATCACCGGCACGGAGCATCCCACTTGGGTGCTTTGCGGGCCCAGCATGGTGAAGTCGGCCCCGGCGGCGAGGACCCGGGAAGCTTGATGCATCACATACTCGTGGGCCACGTCGCTATAGGCGAACACGACCTCGTCGATCCTCTCCTTGCGTATAAGGTCATCGAGTGAGTCCTCCGGAATGACCGGAATGCCCTCGGGGTAGAGGGATCCGGCCAACTCGCGGGGGTACTGGCGCCGGTCGATGCCCGGAATCTGGGTGGCCGTGAAGGCGACGACTTCGGTGTGGGGATCGTTCCGATAGACCACATTGAAATTGTGGAAGTCGCGCCCTGCCGCGCCCATGATCACCACCCGCTTCCGCTCCACGCCAACCTCCTCGTCATTCGCGGTGACGTTCGCTCGCGATTATGGCTGAGGCCCCTCCCGTTAGGAAGGAGCCCCCGCGGTAGCAGCCCTGTAAGCCGGATTCTGTCCAGTAGGCTGCTGGGAACTAGAGCCCGGCCGCCAAACCACACTCGGCGGCGAGAGCCATTTCCCAGCAGCCTCTTGGGTAGCCATCTATCTATGGCCGACCGTTACCGGACGGCTCATGCGACCAACCCGAAGGCATCGGGCGAGCAGCCCTCGAACGCCTCCCTATTCGGCCTTGCACCGGGTGGGGCTTGCCTGGCCGCCGTGTCACCACGGCGCCGGTGCGCTCTTACCGCACCATTTCACCTTCGCAGCCGGATGAACCGGCGTGCTGTGTAATTTCTGTGGCGCTTTCCCTGGGGTTTCCCCCGCTGGACGTTATCCAGCACCCTGCTCTACGGTGTCCGGACTTTCCTCAAGGGCCCGCGCTTGGCGAGTCCCTGCGGCTACCCGGGCTGCATAAGGAGTATACCAGTATGCAGTCCCGACAGGTCGGCCCCTACGAGCCCGCCTTCCAGTCCGCGGGGATAGGGAAGGGCTTGGCGAAATGGCAGGCGGCTCGATGACCGATGGCCACCTCGTTGAACGGCGGCTCCTCCTCTTTGCAGATCGGGAACTGCGCGATGGGGCAGCGGGTGTGGAACCGGCACCCACTGGGCGGATCGATGGGGCTGGGCACGTCGCCGCGCAGGATGATGCGGGCCCGCCGCCGCTGTTTCTCGGGATCCGGTACAGGGGCTGCCGAGAGCAGTGATTGCGTGTAGGGGTGGTTGGGGGTGTTGTAGACCTCTCGCCAGCCGCCGAGCTCTACCACCTTCCCTAGATACATCACCGCCACCCGGTCGCAGATATGGCGGATCACGGCCAGGTCATGGGCGATAAAGAGGTAGGTGAGGCCGAACTCCTCCTGCAGCTCCTCGAGCAGGTTGATGATCTGCGCCTGGATGGACACATCCAGAGCCGAGACCGGCTCGTCGCACACGATCATCTTGGGCCGGAGCATGAGGGCCCGAGCGATGCCCACCCTCTGCCTCTGGCCGCCTGAGAACTCGTGCGGGTAGCGATGGATGTGCTCGGGATTCAGGCCCACGATCTGCAGCATCTCCTTGCAGCGTTCCTCGCGCTCCTTGCGCGTGCCGATGCCGTGGATGACGAGGGGCTCCGACATGATCTCTCCGAAGGTCATGCGCGGGTTGAGGGAGGCATACGGATCCTGGAAGATGAATTGGACGTCGCGGCGGAAGGCCTTGAGGCGTTTTCGTTTGAGAGCCCTCACATCCTTGTCTTCGAAGTGGACCGATCCGGCGGTCGGCTCGAGAAGACGGATGATACAACGCCCGGTGGTCGACTTCCCACAGCCCGATTCCCCTACCAGACCGAGGGTCTCACCCTGTGCGACCGAGAAACTGACGTCATCGACCGCCTTGACCGTGTCTCCCAACCGCGAGAAGATCACTCCCTTGCTCACCGGGAAGTGCTTCGTCAGGCCCTCGACCTCCAGGAGCGCGGTCACTTCGCCCCGTCCCCTGAAGCGCTCCCCACGTAGCAGGCGCGATTCTCGAACCGGGCGATGAAATCTGGATCGCCGGCGAAATGGCAGGATGAGTAGTGCCCAGAGTCCAGCTCAACCAAGGGAGGCACCTGGCTGCGACACAAGGGCTGCGCGTGGGCGCAGCGGGGACTGAACGCGCACCCGGCCGGCAGATTGATGAGGCTGGGAGGTTGACCCTTGATGGGGCAAAGCGCGCCCTTGTCATCCACATCGTGGCGCGGCAGACTCTCCAGTAGACCCCAAGTGTACGGGTGTATGGGTCGGTAGAAGACATCGTCGGCCCGGCCGAACTCGACCGCCCTGCCTCCGTACATGACCAGGATGTTGTCGGCCATATCCGCCACCACGCCCAGATCGTGGGTGATCATGATAATGGCCGACTCGGTGCGTCTCTGGATCTCCTCCATGAGCTCCATTATCTGCGCCTGGATGGTGACGTCGAGAGCAGTGGTGGGCTCGTCGGCGATGAGGATGTCGGGACCGCAGGCGAGGGCCATCGCGATCATCGCCCGCTGGCGCATGCCCCCCGAGAACTCGTGGGGGTAGTTGCGCGCCCTCTCCTCGGCCTGGGGAATCCCTACTTGATCCAGGAGTTCGACGGCGGCGGCCCAGGCATCGCTCTTGCTCATGTTCTTGTGTATCCGCAGAGGCTCGGCGATCTGCTTGCCGATGCGATGCACGGGATTGAGCGAGGTCATCGGGTCCTGGAAGATCATAGCTATCCGGTTGCCCCGGAGCTGGCGCTGGTCCTTCTCGGACATAGTCAGGA
>Ga0209254_10002832_pt1 | contig 15838 bp, 17 predicted proteins | sample FrelakmetDIP11DI_FD_187148 | JGI IMG/M metagenome (GOLD analysis project Ga0209254, IMG submission 187148) | Freshwater lake sediment microbial communities from the University of Notre Dame, USA, for methane emissions studies - DIP11 DI (SPAdes)... | ecosystem: Environmental > Aquatic >... | reverse complement strand
GCCGCCACGCCCGCCGGGATATGGCTGGTCCAGAACTACGACCTGAAAGAGTTAACCCCGCTGCTCGACTGGTTTAACGTGATGACATATGACTTTTCCGGCACGTGGAGCAAAGCGACCAATTTCACCGCGCCGCTCCATCGGGCGAAAGATGATCCTTACCCTGCTAACAATGTCGATGCCACAGTGCGCGGCTACTTGAAAGCCGGCGTGCTGCCGCACAAAATCACGCTGGGCATTCCCTTTTACGGACGCGGCTGGACGACCGCCAGCAAGGACAATGACGGGCTGTATCAAAAACTGGCGCGCGGTGACATCAGCGGTACGGCCTTCACCTACCGCAATTTGGTCGATAACTACATTGGCAAGAACAATTACTCACGCTACTGGGATTATGGCGCGAAAGTACCCTGGTTATTCAACCCCACCGATCGGGTGTTCATCACCTACGAAGATCCAGACTCGATCGGTTACAAGGCCGACTACATCGCCGAGCATTATCTGGGCGGCGCGATGATCTGGCACCTGACCAGCGACGACGACAGCCTGTTACTCCAGACGCTGTACGACCGCCTGGCGCAGTAGTTGTTCGCCGTGACTCTGATCCGTTGACCGTTGCCATGCCCCGACAAAATCGCGTCACACCCTTTAGCACATTGATGGTCACCCCGGCCCGCGGCACCCTTATGGGCAATCGCGGCTGCCTGCATGACGATCGCGGCCAAATTCGACGACCATATCGGGGCCAGCGCTGGATCATTTGTCTGCTTGAATTCAAGGGCCGCCGCCACCCCATCATGTACCCCGGCCACTACACGGAGTTATTCTTTCTCGATGAAGCCACGGCCTTAGCAGCCGGCCATCGCCCCTGCGCGGAGTGTCAGCGCGAACGCTTCAATCTCTTTCGAGAATTCTGGGCGCAGGCCAATCCAACACTCACGAACGTCGCTCGCCCTGCGGCGACGGCGATTGATGCTGCCCTGCACCAGGAAAGAACGGCGACCCACGTCGAACAACGTCGATTCTGCAATTCGATCGCCGATCTTCCCGATGGAACTTTCGTCACGGACGACGAACGCCATGCGTACCTGGTGCTGAACCATCACCTGCTGCACTGGGGCCCCGCGGGGTATAATTCTTTGGAGAAGCAAGCGATCAACTATCCGGCCCGCATACTGACGCCCGCATCGATCGTGCGAGCGCTATCCGCCGGTTATCCCGTAAACATCCATTCTTCGGCGCGACAGGCAGGCACAACATGAAGTGGAAGAAACGAGTCAATCCTTTTGCCCGACCAGGCGATTCCCCGCAGATCGCCTCTAGCCCGGATGATGCACTGGACGTCCGCCGCGAACCGATCGGGACAGCCACCGGCCGCGGCGTCGATCTGGTCTTTGTCATCGACACTACCGGCTCCATGTCCGACAAGATCGAAAGCCTGCTGGCGACCTGCAGCAAGTTTGTAGAAGACTTCAACGCGCTGCACCTCAATCACCGCATCGCTATTGTGTCGTTTGGCGATCTGCGCGTCCGCGGCGACAAGATTCAGAATACGGCCTTTACCAGCAATGTCGAGGTCACCCAAAAGAGCCTGCGCAACATCCCGCGCAACAGCGGCGGCGGCAACGAAGGCGAATCTTCGCTGGAGGCGCTGGACCGGGCGCTGTCCCTGCCCTTCCGGCCGGACGCCGTGCAGGCAATTGTCTTGATCACCGACGAGCCGGCCGACCAGCATCAGATCCTTGCCGACGACATGATCAATCGGCTGGTGGAGCGAGAATGCCTGGTCTTCGTCGCCTCGCCGGCGCAAGGGTACTTCAAACAGATGGCCCAGCGCAACGGTGGCAAGTGGTACAAGATCTCGGCGCACACGCGCTTCAATGACTTGTTGGATCTCTTCAAAGACCTGGCCCGGAAAGTCTCGCAAGTCGTCTCGGATGTCTACCAGATCGGCGACGGTAGTGTCGCCGACTATCTCCGGCTCAAGCCACCCGAGAAATAAAGCAACGCGCTCAAGCCTGGGACCATCATGAGCACTGAAGATATCTACAACTATCGCAAAGTGAATGACCAAACCTGCACCGGCGGACAACCGAGCGAAGAACAACTCCGGTCGGCGGCCGCCGAGGGCTTCAAAACGATTATCAATCTGGCGACCATCGAACCGCGTTATTCATTGGATGACGAAGAAGGTCTGGTCCATTCGCTGGGTATGACCTATCATCATATCCCGGTGGAATGGGAGAATCCGCAGGAAAGCGACTTTGCGGCGTTTGAAGCGGCCCTGCAGGAAAGTTCGACGGACAAGACGCTGATCCATTGCGCGGCCAACTTTCGCGTAACGGCTTTCTATGGGCTATATGCGATGAAGCACCTGAACTGGACGGAAGCACAGGCCGACGAGTTCCGCGCGCCTATCTGGGCCGGCAGCGATTATCCGATCTGGGAGAAGTTCATCGGCGTGATGAAAGCAAAGATATAACTGATCAGCCTTCACGACGTTGTCATTCCCGCATGCTTGAAGCGGGAATCCAGCGACTTGCACTTGTAACCATGTGGATGCGCCCAGCGCGCCTCCGCCGCTCTGCGGCGGACAAGGCGAAAGCACTCGGGCACACTTGCACCCATTCCCACTCTGCTTCGCTGCGGGGACTTCGTGCGTGCAATGCGGTGTGACGGCTGAGCCGTTACGCAACGCAACGACAAGAAATCAATCTTGCGCGTCAACATCCCCAACGCCATGGAGATAATGTATCACCCGGCTCACACTGTTTGGAAACTCATTCGCTTCAATCAAGTCCGTGGGCAGGAGTCGATCTATGTCGACCAGGACGAACACACAGGTTCGCCTCGACAACAAATAGAGAACGCGTCTGCTTCGACATCCTCTCGGCTTCGTGGTGATTCGTGAGAATTCGTGGATCAATCAATACTGCGGCAAAGTCGGATCGATCTCGCGCGCCCAGGCATTGATGCCACCCCGCAGGCTCTTCACGCGAAATCCCGCCGACTTTATCAAGCGCGCGGCCTCCAACGAACGCACCCCGCTCTTGCAGAGCAGCACATAGTCCTTCGTCGCGTCAAACTCCTTCAGGTGATCGGGCAGATCGCCCTTGGGAATCAGCTGTGCAAAATCGAGATGCGAGATGTACCACTCGTGCGGTTCACGCACGTCAATCACGACGAGTTCTTTGCCGTTGCTATCCAGGCGCGACTTCAAATCCTTTACCGTGATCTCCATGCCCCGCTCGGCCTCCACTTCGTGCGGCACCACGCCGCAGAACTGATCGTAATCGATGAGATGATCGATCGTCGGATGATCGGAGCAGATCACGCAGTCGGGATTCTTGCGCAGTTTCAGCGTGGTGAAACTCATTTCGAGCGCATCGTACAGCAGCAGCCGCCCGATCAGTGGATCGCCCTGCCCGATGATCAACTTCACTACCTCGGTCGCCTGAATCGTGCCGATGACGCCGGGCAGCACACCCAGCACGCCGCCCTCCGCGCACGATGGCACCAGCCCGGGCGGCGGCGGCTCCGGGAACAGACAGCGATAGCACGGCCCCTCTTTCGCGTAAAACACCGAAGCCTGTCCTTCAAAGCGAAAGATGCTGCCATATACATTCGGCTTGCCCAACAGCACACACGCATCGTTGGTCAAATAGCGCGTCTGAAAGTTATCCGTGCCGTCGGCCACGATGTCGTACTGCGGCACGATCTCCATCGCGTTCGCGGAGGTCAATGGCTCTGCGTAGCCCGTAATCTCAATCAACGGATTGAGATCATGCAGTCGGGCTTTGGCCGATTCCAGTTTCGATTTACCCAACGTCGACGTGCCGTGGATGATCTGCCGCTGCAAATTGCTCTCGTCGACGACGTCGAACTCCACCAGTCCGATGTGCCCCACGCCCGCGGCGGCCAGATAGAGCGCCAGCGGCGATCCCAATCCGCCCGCGCCCACGCACAGCACGCTGGCCTCTTTCAACTTGCGCTGGCCATCCATGCCCACTTCGGGCATGATCAAATGGCGGCTGTACCGCCGGATCTCTTCGTGGCTTAGCTGGGTTGCCATTCTTTCTTACCTCGCCGATCAAGCGCGTGCCCGGCTGTCCCCTCGGCCCTTGCGATCTGTTCACGCAGTTTGTGCTCGTGCGCCACGCCTTGATTGATCGCGATCACCTGGCGCTGCGTGTCCAGCACGATGGTCGTCGGCAGCGACCACACGCCGTACCGCGTCGCCACCTCCGGCTGTTCCGTGACATCGATGATCTCTACATCGATCTTATCACGCCAGTCAACCATCACCCGATCGAGGATGGGCAGCTGCTGCAACTTACACGGCGCGCAGGTCGGGCTGGTGAAGACCAGCACGGCCGATCGGCCGGTGGCAGCCCGATCGAGCGATCGGCGCGCCGCGCGACGCCGCTGCGCCTGCAGGAAAAGTTGATACGCCAGCACACCGAGGCTGACAATCACCACCGCAATCAATATTCGTTCCCACATGATCGACCCCGCTATTCTCGATTCGTTACTGCAACCCGGGCATACTTGAAACCGGGCACGCCCAGGCGATTGAACCAGTAGTACATCAGGCAGCCCACGCAGATGCCCGCAAACAAATTCAATGCCGCTAGTGCCACGACAAACCACGACAGTATCCAACCTAATGCGGGCGCACTCGCCCAGAAGGCTAAAGTCGCGACCAGCAGCACCGCCCCGCCCACGCCCTGCGCAAACAGATGTGGCTCGGGATTGTCCCGGCGCACATCAGGTCGGGCGATCTTTGTCGGGTTCAAGATGTACCTGTACACAGCCTTGAACAACGCGATCTTCGGGAAGAACGTCCCGATCAACATCACCGCCGACACGAACGCCACCAACCACTTCACATCCAGCACGAAGGCGATCACCAACAATCCGATGATAAACGCCTGATTCGTCCGTAGTGCCGAATAATCAACCCTTCTATTGCTCATAATCTCCTCCTTGATCTCTCTGCCATTCAAACTATCGCACTATCTCTCTATTCCACTATCAAACTGGCGCACTACCCCCGCCCCCGGCGGCACAATCGCCACTCCACCCGCATCCGTGCCCCATAAACAAAACAAGACCAACACACGCCCACGCGGCGAATGCCTTTGCACTCTTATTTGAGGCAAAGGCCACCGTCTGCGCGTTGTTGGTCTTGAAGTAAGTCGCTGTGCTTACGGTCGCGGGACGATGGCTATAGCCTCATCCCACAACACATGCAAACCTGCGGTTTCATTGCAATCTCCAGTGATGTTCGTTCGTTGCGAAAATTGTAACACGTCAAAGCGCATCGTCAAGGGTCAATGTATGACAGCCTGCCGCGCGGCAAGTTGTGCCGCCTACACAAGTCAAACGCGCGGCCCCAGTCTGATCTGATCCAGCGGCACACCCAGTTCACGTGCCAGCGTCGCCAGGTCGAAATATAACCGCTCGCCCATGATCTGGCCGTTGAGGATAGGAAAAACGATCGTCAGCGGCAGCGCAATCTCGCGCCCTGTGGGCGGAATGCCGAGCAACGTGCCGCGCTGTGTGCCCCGCAAAATCGATTCTTCCACGACGCCTTCTTCGCCGACGAAAGCATTGATCAACTCAAACGTGGCATCAGGCACGCCGTCAAACAGTCCAGCATAGAATTGCGCCACCTGATCTCGCCCCTTGAAGGTAGCGTTCGTCGCCATGATCTTGTAGATGGGTTCGCTGCACAGCGTCTCCAACAAGCCTTCGATGCTGCGGCGGTTCTCGGCCAAGACGTGGCGCTGCCATAGACGACGGTTTTCATGCAGCAGGGACATCGATTCTACCTCCGGCGAAGATAGCGGCTTGATTGTAGTCCGTGACCGGCGGAAAGGCAAATGAAGCCAGCAGTACGCTTTGACTTGCATGCCTTCTGCGAGTATCATTAGGCTCAATGGCACGCCGCATCATTCAGTCGTCAACTCCACAAACCCGGAAACCAACGCAGCGCGGACAACAACCCGCCGCCAGCGGCTCCCAAGTCATCACCCTGGCGGCGATCGGTTTCGTCGGCGCGTTGTTACTCTTCGTCATCACCGGCGCCGCAGCCAACCGCACATCCGATCGCGAAGTGATCGTCGAGTCGGGCGCGGCAAATCCCACCCCGGGTGTCGCTCTGGCAGCTCCCGCCGCAGTGGCAAGCCCCACACCCCGACCGACCAATGAACGCCCGACAGGGCCTTACGTGGGTATCGTCGCCGGCCATTGGGGTAACGACTCTGGCGCTGTTTGCCCGGATGGCATAACCGAACAACAAGTCAACCTGGAAATTGCCAAGCGCGTGGCCGAACGCCTGCGCGCGCGCGGCGTGTGGGTTGATCTACTACAGGAATTTGACAGCCGATTGGACGGGTTTAGCGGCGACGTGCTAGTCTCCCTTCACGCCGACTCGTGCGATCCGATCGATGCCGATCCACCCGCCACCGGCTTCAAAGTAGCTCGCTCACAGGCCAGCCAGATTCCCACCATCGCCGACAAGCTCGTTGATTGTCTGCATGCCGAATATCAAAAAGCGACCGGCCTGGACTTTCACGAAAACAGCATCACCAACGATATGACCTTCTATCATTCGTTCAATGAGCTCGATCCCAACACGCCGGCCGCCATCGTCGAGACTGGATTTTTGCGCCTCGATTATGATATGATCGTGAAGCAGCCCGAGCTGCCCGCCGAAGGCATTGCCAACGGAATCTTGTGCTTTCTGAAGACTCAACTATGAAATCCGATCCACGTCTCACGCTTCAACAACTGTTGCAGTACGGCATCCGGCTGGTCGAGGAAAATCAACCGGAAGCGGCGCGGCCCTTCTTTGAGAAGGCTCTGGACCGCGATCCCCGGAACATTCCGGCGTTGATGTGGCTCGCCGGACTTGGTCAAACGCCGGCCGATAGCTACGTCTATATCGCCCGCGCGCTTACGATCGATCCACAAAATGAGCGGGCGCACGCCGCGATTCGCTGGAATCACTGGCGCGAACAGGACGACAGGCTGCGCGCCGCGGGCTTTGAACCGACGGGGATGGCCGCAGCCCAGCGGGGCAGGAACAACGCCGCACAAGCGCGCACGGCTCCGGCGTGGCTTGGCGCCATCGCCGTGCTCATCGTGTTGCTTGGCGCAGTTGCCTCGATCTATTTGGGCCAGCCGCAACCCGTCTCGGCAACGGTGCGGGAGCCCGCCGCGGCGATCACCGAAATGGCACAGGCGCTGCCGAAGACCGCGCCGCCGCCCCTACCGACGCGGACGCTGCTGCCTTCGGCAACGCCTGCCCCCACTGAAACGCCAGCTGCCACGCCCACGCTGCCCCCTGTGCTCAGTCCCACCGCCACGCCAGAACCTCCGACGGCAACGCCAGAGCCGCCGACCGCGACGCCAGAACCTCCAACGGCGATACCCGAACCGCCCGCGTTGCCAACAGATATGCCCGCCGTCGTTAACCCCACGGGATCAAGCAGTGAGCGCTGGATTGACGTGGACCTTTCGAATCAACGCCTGGTGGCCTACGAAGGCGATACGCCAGTCTACTGGGTCACGGTTTCGACCGGGTTGGCCGGCACGCCGACGGTCACCGGACAGTATCGCATCTACGTGAAGTATCCTGCGCAGACGATGAGCGGCCCCGGCTATTATTTGCCCGATGTGCCTTACGTGATGTACTTCTATCTCGGCTATGGCATCCACGGCACGTATTGGCACAACAACTTCGGCCAGCCCATGAGCCACGGCTGCGTCAACACACCCACGTCCGATGCGCAGTGGTTATACAACTGGGCTGATGTGGGGACGTTGGTCAACGTGCGTTATTGATCTCAGATCTGAACGAACTCCGCCGGGAACTTGCAGCCGATCACCTCACGGGATCGTCCCCAACAGGGCGATCATTTTGGTTTCAGATCAATGCTGCCTTTCTCGTAAATGAAACTCGGGATGCGATTCAAATCAGCTAAGTCTTGACTCACTGCGGCGCGTGCCAGGGCGCAATGATGCTGGCCGAGCAACGGGATGGCCGCTGCCCCCATTGTGCAGCACAGATCTTTGCCGGCTCGTTCACACCCGATCGGGCGCGCGAGCGGTTAGTAGAATTGAAAGCACGCCGGCGTGTGTTGCGGCTGAGGAACACATCATGAGCGACATCGTCGTACACGGCGAGAGCCATGAAAAGCGAAATCGGTTTGTAGATTGACCATCGGCAGCTACCTGCCGCATCACCAGCCCCGCATAATCTGTGGTACAATAGAAATACGTTTAATCGGATTTAGGTGTGTCGTCTGCCGCCAGACCCTCTTACGGTCTGGCGGCTTTTTCTTTCCGGCGGAGTGCCGGTCACTAAGGAGATTTAAAAATGGAAGCAAAACTGTATGTAGGTAATTTGTCGTACGCGACCTCTGAGGACGAGCTGCGCACGTTGTTCGCGCAGGCGGGCACGGTCGTATCGGTCGCTGTGATCAAAGATCGCGACACCGGTTCCTCGAAGGGCTTTGGGTTTGTTGAGATGACAAGCCAGGTGGACGCGCAAAACGCGATCAGCATGTTCAACGCCTATCAGCTGGGCGAACGCCCGTTGACGGTGAATATGGCCAAGCCGCGCGTAGAGCGCAGCGGCGGTAGCTATCGCGGGTTCTAGCCACAGCCATCTGCGATTCACGAATCTGTCTCGATTGACTCGCATAAGGAGCGATCCATGGATTTCAGAACAGGTGACGATGTCGTCCACCCCAACTATGGGGTGGGCAGCATCGTGCGGTTGGAAGAACGGGAACTCGCCGCCAGCGGAATGCGCTGGTACTATGTCCTCGCAATTGGCACGGCGACGGTCTGGATGCCGATGCAGGCTGACGGGTCAACCACCTTGCGGGCCGTAACCCGCAAACAAGACCTTGAACAATATCGCACAGTATTGAGCAGCCGGCCAGTCCTCCTTGATCGTGATTATAAGAAGCGCCGTCTTGACCTCATCGAACGGCTCACCCACAGCTCGTTTCGGGTGATGTGCGAGATCGTCCGGGACCTAAGTGCGCTCGGCTGGGATAAGCCAATGGGCGAAACCGATGCATCGCTGCTCAAGAAAGTCCAGGATAATCTCCGGCGTGAATGGGCGGCCGCAACAGGTCAATCCCCTCAGGAAGCAATTCAGGAAGTGGAAGCGTTGCTACGAGTCGGCCGAGTGGCTTACAAAACACAGTAGGCACAGCGCTTTCAACGCCTTGGCTAAAACGACAGACCGCCTCTCCGCGATTCCAGGAATCGCAGAGAGGCGGTTGCACTTTCGAGCGTCATATCGAGGCGGCTCACATAAACCTGACCAGCGTCAGCTTACGAGGCAGGCGCCCTAAGGTCAACGGGCAAATGAAGCAACCAGGGATCAGATTCAGCGGCAAGGGTATGTTGCCAGGGGAATCGCGCTAAACCAAGCCATTCTGAATTGCATAATGGGTGAGTTCGGCATTCGTCTTCATGTTCATCTTTTCCAGCAACCGGGCGCGGTAGGTGCTGATCGTTTTGGCACTGAGCGATAATTCCGTGGAAATCTCTTTGACTTCCTTGCCGGCAGCGATCAGGCACAGCACCTGATATTCGCGATCCGACAGATGTTTATGGAGCGGCTGATCGTCCTCATGCCGCGCATGCAGCACCAGCTCATCGGCGACTGACGCGCTGATATATTCCCCGCCGCGCAAGACTTTGCGGATTGCCTGCACCAATTCTTCCGGCGCACTCTCCTTGTTCAAATAGCCCGCCGCTCCGGCCCTGATCGTGCGCACCGCATACTGATCTTCCGGATACATGCTGAGAATCAACACCGGCAGTTGTGGATGATCATGCTTGATCTGCTTCAGCGCTTCCAGGCCGTTGCCACCGGGCATCGTCAGATCCAATACCACGATATCCCAGCGCTCTTTGGCGACTAGATCGAGCAGTTCGTGGGCATTTTGCGCCTCGCCAAATGTGGCCTGGGCAAACGCCTCGGCTAAGATTTGCTTGACACCCTGGCGCACGACAGCGTGATCATCGGCTAATAAAATTCTGAGCATGGTAATTCTCCAATTCAACTCAAGTCATTACTATTCAGCCCGCGATATCCTTCGACTACGCAACGGACGTATTCTGAGCGGAACGCAGTGAAGTCGAAGAACGTCCGCTGCTCCGCTCAGGATGCGGGCTTGAACAGGCACATCATTCATTCGGTTGCAAAGGAATGGACACCGTCACGATCGTTCCGTCGCCCGGCACGCCCTGAATGTTGAAGGTGCCGCCCAATCGGTGCGCGCGCTCGCGCATCCCCAGCAGGCCCAGCGAGTGCAAGCCGACGATTTCACCGGCTTGAATCCCCCGCCCATCATCGTGAACCTGAAGCGTCAGCGCCTCAGGCGTGGCGGCCAGCTGAACCTCGATGTGCCGCGCACCGGCGTGCCGCGCGACGTTCGTCAACGTCTCCTGAAAGATGCGGAACACCGCCAGGGACGGGGCGCGCGGCAGGGGCAGCAATTCGGGTGAGGACACATTCACTTCACACATGATGCCCGTGTGTTTTTCAAAGTCGTGCGCCAGCCATTCGATCGAGGCCGCCAGCCCGAGGTCGTCCAACATCCCCGGCCGCAATTCGGTCGCAATGCGACGCACGGTTTTGATCATCGTGTCCATCTGGGCTGTAACGGCTCTGGCCTTGTGGCCGAGCGCAGCATCCTTATTCACCAAGCGATCGGTCAACCACGCCAGATCGAACTTCATGGCGGTCAACGCCTGTCCCAATTGATCGTGCAGCTCGCGCGCAATTTGTATTCGTTCCTCTTCGCGCACGGCTTCCAGATTGGCGGCCAGCGCACGCAAGCGTTCATACGACTCAGTGAGCGTTACTTCGGCCGACAGGCGCTGCTGATACGCCAGGGCGTTTTGGATAGCGATGGACGCGGCCGGCGCGAGCGCCATGAGCATTTCTTGATCACTAATGGTGAAGCCCTCGCCATCTTTTTTGTTGCGGATGTCAAAGTAGCCCAGCACTTCACCAACTGAATCCAGAATCGGGGTACAGATAATTGAGCGCACATCGGCATTGATGGCGAGAGCATGCTGCATCAACGGATCGTGGGCCGCGTCACTCGTACCGTACGGGACCTTATGCTGCAAGACCCACCCCGGGATGCCATGTCCCAGCGGCCACGTATATTCAAACGGGATGGCCGCACCCTGTCGAAAATACTTGCGGACGGTCATGCCATCGGCGGTGCACAGCCCAGCGAAGCCACTTTCGCCGTCGACGATGCGGATGGCCTCTTGCGCTAGCTCATCCAGGATGGTGTCCACATCGAGCGTCGCGTTCAGTTTCTTGCTGATGCGGAACAACGTTTGGATCGTGGCTTCGGATTGTTTTAGCTGTGCGACCGCCGCGCGGAGTTCGGCGGTGCGTTCGCTCACGCGCTGTTCCAGTTCGGCGTTCAGGCGTTGACTCTCGCGATACAGCCGGGCTTTATCCAGATAGATGGCGATATGGCTGACGAGATTCTCAGCCAGGGCGAGGGCGTTCAGATCAAAGCGGCGACCGGATTCCGCCGCCACGAACGTGATCGCGCCAAGAGTTTGCGGACGAGCGATCAGCGGCACGATCATGTACGATTTGATCGCCGCCGCGGCCGCCCATGGGTCTGCGGCAACGTCCGTGACCAATTTGGGTTCGCCATTGCGCAATACGGCCGGCAACCCATCCACGTCGTCATGGGGTAAATAATTCTGCAGCCAATCGTGAGCCGCTTGCAGTGTGACCGTCTTGGCATGCGCCAACGCCACCTGCTCGATCGAGCCATCGGCTTGCAGCAGGTGCACGGCGCACCAGTCAGCCAGCTGCGGCACGGCCAGCTGCGCCAACGTGGTGAGTTGCGTTTCGTAATCCACAGCATTGGCGAGCCGGGCACTGGCTTCGGCTAGCAGCCGATTGGCTTCCTGAAGCTGCTGATGAGCCGTGCTGTCACGCGAAACGGCAACGATGCTAATCAGGGTATTCATATCGTCCTGAATCAGCGAGGCGCTGACATGAGCAATGAAAGTCATGCCGTCTCGCCGCTGGACAAGAAATTCGCCCGACCAGTTCTCGCCACGCCTGAGCTGTCCCATGTTCGCGCGAGCCGACTCCATCAGCAGCGGGGCGGCTAAGACTTCGACGATATTACGGCCTTGCACCTCGTCTTCTGTCCAACCGTAGAGCCTCTCGGCAAATCGATTCCAGAAGATGATGCGGCCCGTCAAATCGACGGCCAGAATGGCCTGCTCCACCACATTCAGCAGCTGCGCTTGGAAATGAATTTTCTCGTCATCTGACTCAGGCACCGGTATAAGCTGCATCGAACTGCCCCGTCCTTTCTCTGGCAGCCGCTTAATAACGTGGGCGGCTCTTGAAACGACGTCACTGACTACATTATAGACCAGAGTGGGCTGGCGTGGCGCAGTCAATTCGGTTTTTTCGGCCAGTGTAGGACAAAGACTGACAAGCCCTTACCTTCAATGCCTACAAATTCTTCAGCAACGTGCTGATAGCCACTGGCGCGTGAAGCGGTTATCATCTAGGCATCCCGTCCAACATTGAAGAGGCACAGTGTGAACACAGTTGCGATCCAATATATCTGGCAGGCCATCCAGGAATCCGAGCGGAGTGATGACCTTCCCTTCATCGATGTGCGAAATCATTTGACGCAGCAGCGGCTCGATCGATTCGCTGCACCAGATCGTGGATCGATTGCGGCGGTTACAATTGATCCGCTGCGGACACGTAGCGACTCTCTGCCGACGGTTACCTGGCCCCGTTAGCGCGGCCATAGCGGTTATCAGACTGTCACTGAGTCGTGCCTCGGTCGAGTGACTTTATCCATTCGGTGCTATCACCCATGGGCAATTTCAGCCAAAAAGTCTTTGTCGTTTTCAATCCTAAAGCCGGGAAAGAAGACCAGGCCGACGGGGTTCGCGCGATGTTAGCGCACCATTTCACTTCCCCTCGGTGGGCGGCGACCGAAATCTATGAGACGACGGGCAAGGAGGATGAAGATGTCGCGGCGCTCTGCCGCGCAGCGTGCGAAAAAGGCACCGATCTGGTGATTGCGGCCGGCGGCGATGGAACCCTAGTGGGTGTCGCCAATGGGTTGGTGCACAGTTCGGTTCCACTAGGCATTCTGCCCCTGGGCACCGGCAATGCCTTGGCGCGCGCCTTACTGATTCCCTTGCAACTGGACGAGGCCATGGAGCTGTTGGTCAATGACCACGTCGTCATGGAGATCGATGCACTGCAGGTGGGTGAGCGTTACTTCTTTTCAAATGTCAGCGTGGGCATTAGTCCGAAGATGATGAAGGACACCAAGTCGGCGGACAAGAAACGCTTTGGCCCTCTGGCCTATGCCCTGGCAATGATCAAACGGTCGAGCGTCTTTCAGATACAGCGGTACACGTTAACGCTAGATGGTCAACCCCGGTCAATCCGCGCGGCTGAAGTGTTGATTTCCAACTCGACCTTGCTCGAGAAGCCGCCCTTTGTCTTTGGCCCGCCTGAAACGCTCGACGACGGTCAACTTGAGATCTACGTTGTCACGGCGCACACCCTGGGTGATTATACGCGGCTGGTCTGGGATCTGTTCCGCCGACCGGGCAAGTCGGCGGCGAAGTTATCCCACCTGGCAGCCACGCATAGCGTTCGCATTGAGGCCAACCGCTCTCATTTGGTCCAGGCGGATGGCGAAGTGATTGGTTACACGCCAGTAGAAATCCAGCTGGTCCCCAAAGCCATCCATGTGATCATGCCCAAACCGGCTTCGGTCTTAGCCGCAAACTAAGTGGAAACGTCCACTGTTCAGTTGTTTGCCGCCAGACCTTGAAGGATCTCGCGGCTTTTTTACGCAGGCCGGGCAGTGTAGTCCAAACACTGACACCCCCTTACGTCTAATGCTGACAACCTTTTCAGCCCCACGCTGATGGTCACCAGCGTATAAAGCGTTTATCATCATTGTGAAGCAGCATGCGCCCGATCACCCGGGGCTGGTTAGTCGGCGATGATATCCACATCAGTATCGATCTAGAAATCATCAAATAGCCCGAAACGGCACCCGTCGCTGCGGCGCCAGGCGGGCCACCGCTGCAAAGCAACGGGCATGGCCTAGGCCGCATAGGTTTATCGGTTAGAAGCTGGATTGGTTAGAAACACACGCCGAGGGATGAAAGCACCAGTATGCCTGCGTGCTTTCGCCCTAGTCGTGCACCGCCGGATTCCCTTTCAGTCGAGCGGGTGATATTTCTACCGGCGAACAGCCGGTCACGAAGGAGACAGGAAAATGGACGCAAGACTCGATGTGGGTAACCTATCGGACACAACCTCGAATGATGATTTGCGTCAGTTATTTACGCAGGCGGGCGAGGTCGCTTTAGTTGCAGTGATCAAAGATCGCGAGACCGGTCTGTCGACAGGCCAAGCGCTGGTCACCATGACCACACGCGCCGACACCCGAAAAGCGATCAGTATGTTCGACGCATACCGCCTGGGTGATCGATCGATGACCGTGAGCCTGGCCAGGCGGCGTCTGGTGCGCAGCAGCGGCCGACCGCGCCACTTGCAGCCATAGTTTCATCAGGTCGGCAATCAACTGGGTATCAAAAAATCAATCCTATTTAGGAGGCATCAAGCATGGCAAGCAAAAAGTTGAATCTGAGGCCGTTGGGTGATCGCTTAGTCGTCGAGCCGCTGGAAAAAGAGGAGAAGACGGCGAGCGGCATTATTCTGCCCGAGACGGCCAAGGAGAAACCGCAGGAAGGGACCGTGTTGGCCGCAGGGCCGGGTCGTACCGATGACGAGGGCAAGCGCATTGCGATGGACGTCAAGGTGGGCGATGTGGTGCTGTATGCCAAGTACGCTGGAACCGAAGTGAAGATCGACGACAGGAAGTTGCTCATCCTCAAAGAGAGCGACATTCTGGCGATTGTTGAGAAGTAAAGGGGATCAAACATGGCTAAACAACTCGTATTCACCACTGAAGCACAGCAGGCTTTGAAGCGCGGCGTCGATATGCTCGCCAGTGCCGTGGCAACGACCTTGGGCCCCAAAGGCCGCAACGTGGCGCTCGACAAGAAGTACGGCGCGCCCACCATTACCCACGATGGGGTGACCGTGGCGAAGGAAATCGAATTGAAGGACCCGTATGAGAATATGGGCGCCCAGCTGCTGAAGGAAGCGGCGACCAAGACCAACGATGTGGCCGGCGATGGCACGACGACCGCGACGGTGTTGGCGCAGTCAATTGTCCACGAAGGCCTGAAGAACGTGGCCGCCGGCGCGAACCCGATGCAGATCAAGTTCGGCCTCGAGATGGCAACCGATGCGGTGGTGGCCGCGATCAAGAAGATGAGCACGCCCGTCGTCGATAAACATGAGATCGCCAACGTGGCAGCTATCTCGGCGGCCGATCAGGAAATCGGCGACCTGATCGCCGAAGTGATGGACAAGGTCGGCAAGGACGGCGTGGTGACGGTCGAGGAGAGCAAGGGTCGCGAGTTCGAGACCGAGTACGTGGAAGGGATGCAGTTCGATCGCGGTTACATCAGCGCGTACTTCGTCACCAACACGGAAGCGATGGAAGCCGTCATCGAGAATCCGTACGTTTTGATCCACGACAAGAAGATCAGCGCGGCGACCGATATTGTGCCGCTGATGGAAAAGTTGATCCAGAAAGGCAAGCGCGATCTGGTCGTGATTGCCGAAGATGTCGACGGCGAAGCGCTGGCGACGCTGGTGCTGAACAAGCTGCGCGGCATGTTCAATTTGCTGGCC
>Ga0209254_10002831_pt1 | contig 15840 bp, 17 predicted proteins | sample FrelakmetDIP11DI_FD_187148 | JGI IMG/M metagenome (GOLD analysis project Ga0209254, IMG submission 187148) | Freshwater lake sediment microbial communities from the University of Notre Dame, USA, for methane emissions studies - DIP11 DI (SPAdes)... | ecosystem: Environmental > Aquatic >... | reverse complement strand
CGGACAGATGATGCTCGACTGGGGCTTCGCCGAGACGCTCGCCTACGCCACGCTGCTCGACCAGGGCTACGAGATCCGGCTCACGGGACAGGACACCGGCCGCGGCACGTTCTTCCACCGCCACGCGGTGGGCCACGACCAGGCGAGCGGCGACGCCTACATCCCGCTCGCGAACCTCAAGCCCGGGCAGCCGCGCTTCCGTGTCACCGACTCGCTGCTCTCCGAGGAAGCCGTGATGGGCTTCGAATACGGCTACTCGACTGCCGACCCGAACTGCCTCGTGATCTGGGAAGGGCAGTTCGGCGACTTCGCCAACGGCGCACAGGTCATCATCGACCAGTTCATCAGCTCGGGCGAGGCCAAGTGGGGCCGTTACTGCGGGCTCACGCTGTTCCTGCCGCACGGTTACGAAGGGCAGGGACCGGAGCACAGCTCGGCCCGGCTCGAGCGCTTCCTGCAGATGTGCGCCGAGAACAACATGTCGGTCTGCGTGCCCTCGACGCCGGCGCAGATGTTCCACATGCTGCGGCGGCAGATGCTGCGCGATTTCCGCAAGCCGCTCATCGTCATGACCCCGAAGAGCTTGCTGCGCCACAAGCTGTCGGTCTCGGCGCTCGAGGACCTCACGCACGGCTTCTTCAAGGAGGTCATCGGCGAGATCGACGACCTGCCGGCCGCCGCGATCCAGCGGGTGGTGTTCTGCTCCGGCAAGGTGTACTTCGACCTGCTCGAGGCGCGGCGGGCCGATGAGGTGCGCGACGTGGCGATCGTGCGCCTCGAGCAGCTCTATCCGTTCCCGGCCGAGGACTATGCAGCCGCGATCCGCCGCTATCCGAATGCTCGGGAAATCGTCTGGTGCCAGGAGGAGCCGCAGAACCAGGGCGCCTGGTACCAGATCCGTCATCGCATGCAGGAGCCACTCTCGCACCAGCAGGAACTGCTCTACTCGGGCCGGGCGCCTGCTGCCGCTCCGGCGACCGGCATCCTCCAGCTCCACACGATCCAGCAGAACGGCCTCGTGGCCGCCGCGATCAAGGCCAGCGTCAAAGAAGAGTCGGCGCGCTCGACTTCGCGTCTGCGTGCCACCGCCAGCAGGAAGAGTTCATGACCATCGAAGTGCGTGTTCCCCAGCTTCCCGAATCCGTCGCCGACGCAACCCTGGTCGCCTGGCACAAGAAGCCCGGCGATGCGGTCCACCGCGACGAGAACCTCGTGGACCTCGAGACCGACAAGGTCGTGCTCGAGGTGCCGGCGCCGGCGGCGGGCGTGATCAAGGAACTGAAGGTTCAGGACGGTGCCACCGTCACCAGCGGTCAGGTGCTGGCGCTGCTCGAGGAAGGCGCCGCTGCGGCGGCTGTGCCCGCGGCCGCCGCGAAAAGCGCGGCACCCACCGCGAAGGCGGCGCCGAAGGCTGATTCCGCCGCGACCAAGGCCGCCGCCGCGCCCGAGAAGCTCGCGCCGTCCGTGCGGCGGCTGGTCGAGGAGCACAAGCTCGACGCAGGCACGATCCCCGGCAGCGGCCGCGATGGCCGCGTCACCAAGGGCGACGTGCTGGCGCACATGGCAGGGTCGGTGCCCGAGACCGCCGGACCGGCGACCGTTGCGGCCGCAGCTGATGCGGCGGGTCGTCAGGAGCGCCGCGTGCCGATGACGCGACTGCGCACCCGCATCGCCGAGCGGCTGGTGCAGGCGCAGTCCACCGCAGCGATGCTCACCACGTTCAACGAAGTGGACTTGAAGGCGGTCAACGAACTGCGCGCGCGCTACCGGGACCGCTTCGAGAAGGAGCACGGAGCGCGCCTCGGCTTCATGTCGTTCTTCGTCAAGGCTTGCGTCGAGGCGCTGAAGCGCTTCCCGGTAGTGAACGCCTCGGTGGACGGCAGCGACATCGTCTATCACGAGTACTACGACATCGGGGTCGCGGTCTCGACCGACCGCGGTCTCCTCGTCCCCGTGCTGCGCGACGCCGACGCACTCGGCTTCGGCGAGATCGAGAAGGCGGTGGTCGGCTTCGCCAACCGCGCCCGGGAGGGCTCGATCACGCTCGAGGAACTCACCGGCGGCACGTTCACGATCACCAACGGCGGGGTATTCGGGTCGCTGCTCTCGACGCCCATTCTCAACATGCCGCAGAGCGCGATCCTGGGCATGCACAAGATCCAGGAGCGCCCGGTGGTCGTGGACGGCCAGGTGGTGGTGCGCCCGATGATGTACCTCGCGCTCTCCTACGATCACCGCCTGATCGACGGCCGCGAGGCCGTGCAGTTCCTGGTCGCGATCAAGGACGCGCTGGAGGATCCCGCCCGTCTGCTGTTGCAGGTCTGAGCCGGAGGACCCCATGTCTGAATCCTACGACGTCATCGTCATCGGCGCCGGTCCGGCCGGCTATCCCTGCGCAATTCGCGCGGCGCAGAACGGGCTTTCGGTGGCCTGCATCGACGAGTGGAAGAACTACGACGGCAGCCACGCTTTCGGCGGCACCTGTCTGAACGCGGGCTGCATCCCGTCGAAGGCGCTGCTCGAGTCCTCCGAGCTGTATCACCGCGCCCGGTCGGAGTTCGGTGTCCACGGCATCAAGGTCGGCGGCCTCGACTTCGACCTCGTGACCATGCAGAAGCGCAAGGCGAAGATCGTCAAGGCCTCGACGCAGGGGATCACGGCGCTGTTCAAGTCGGCGGGCGTCACGGGCCTGCAGGGCCACGGCCGGCTGCTGGCCGGCAACCGCGTCGAGTACTCGGCGCTCGATGGGGCGAAGCACGAGCTCGCGGCGAAGCACGTGGTGCTCGCGAGCGGCTCGGTGCCCATGGAGCTCAGGTCCGTGCCGTTCGACGGCAAGGCGATCGTGGACTCCTGGGGCGCGCTCGAGTTCGACGGCGTGCCGAAGCGCCTCGGCGTGATCGGCGCGGGGGTGATCGGTCTCGAACTCGGCAGCGTCTGGCGGCGCCTCGGGGCCGAGGTCGTCGTGCTGGAGGCCATGGAGCAGTTCCTCTGGATGGCCGACCAGCAGGTGGCGAAGGAAGCGCTCAAGCACTTCAGGAAGCAGGGGCTCGACATCCGCCTCGGTGCCAAGGTGAGCGGCGCGACGGCGGGCAAGGGCGGCGTCACGCTCGAGTACATGGATGCCTCGGGCGCGCAGACCGTCGTCGTGGACAAGGTGGTGGTGGCGATCGGCCGTCGGCCGTTCACCGAGGGGCTCCTCGGCGAAGGCACCGGCGTCGAGCTCGACGAGCGCGGCTTCATCCAGGTGGACCACGAGTGCCGCACGGGTGCGGCCAACGTCTGGGCGGTCGGCGACGTGGTGCGCGGCCCGATGCTGGCCCACAAGGGCAAGGAGGAGGGCGTGATGGTGGGCGACCTGATCGCGGGCCGCTATTCCGAGGTCAACTACAAGGCGATTCCCTCGGTGATCTACACCGCTCCGGAGATCGCCTGGGTCGGCCTCACCGAGGAAGAGGTCAAGAAGACCGGCCGCGCCTACAAGGTCGGCAGCTTCCCGTTCATGGCGAGCGGCCGGGCGCGCGCCATGGAAGCGACGGCAGGCTTCGCCAAGCTGATCGCGGCCACCGACGACGACGAGATCCTCGGCGTGCACATCATCGGCCCGATGGCGGGCGAGCTCATCGCCGAAGCGGTGCTGGCGCTCGAGTACTCGGCGAGCGCCGAGGACCTGCAGCGCACCATCCACGCCCACCCGACGCTGAGCGAGGCCCTGCACGAGGCGGCGCTCGGCGCGGACAAGCGCGCCATCGACTTTCCCAACCGCTGACCCCAGCGACGGTCCGGCGCGCCGGTTCAGGCCGCAACGAAGGCCCGGAACGGCACGCCACGGGCCTCCCAGGCCGCGGCGGCATCGCGCAGGATGTGCAAGGCCGTGTCGAGCACCTCGGGCGCGTAGGCGCGCAGCCCGTAGGTGTGCTCGAAGACCAGCAGGTGCCCCGTGCCGGGCCGCCAGCCGAGATCCGCGAGGCAGTCGAAGAACGCGTCCCAGTTGCCGCCGAACCACGCTGGGAATGCCAGGGCCTCGGCCGTTCGCTCCAGGAATTCGGCCTTGTTGGTGCAGCCGTCGAGATCGATGCGCGCGGCGTCCATGCCCAACGAGGCAGCGAGACTGCACAGTGCCGCCGCCGCTTCGGGCGCCAGCGTGATCACGTGGACCGGGTCGGGCGCGGCCTCGGGCGGGTTCGACTCGCGATCGCTCATGGTCGGGCCTCCACGCGACGAAACGACCGGTAGTGGTCGTCGGTGTAGTAGTACGCCTCCGGCGGCTGGCCGCCCGCGACGATGCGCCGCGCACCGCGGTCGGGCGAGCGGGGCGTGATCACCGTGTACTCGCGGTAGTAGCCCCGCGGCCGCTCGGGCAGCAGGCGCTCGCGATTCTGGAAGACGCTGCCATCGCGATCGTAGGGGAACGGGCCGCCGCGCTCGATGGCCTCGAGCGTCGCCACCGCCTCGCGCGGCAGGAACTCCGGCCAGCGGGCGGCGGGCTCCCTCGCGTCGGAGGTTTCGCGCGCAGCCGTCGGTTCGGGGGTGGCCTCGTCGGGGCTTCGCTCCGCCCACCACTGTAGCGCGACGAGTGCCGCGAGCAGCACGACCACGAGCCTGATCCAGCGTTGCATCCGGAGGATTCTCCCTCAATGGCGCCGCCGGGCGCTGATCACGTTCGGCAGTCCCGCGAATCGGCTCAGCAGCCGGCTCAGCTCGTCGAGCCCGTGCACGGTCACGGTGAGGTCCACCTGCGCAGTGTTCTCCGCGGCGTTGGTCGCGACGTTCATGGCCGTGATGCTGATGTGCTCGTCGGCAAGGATCGCGGAGACGTCGCGCGCCAGGCCCTTGCGGTCGAAGGCGTGGATGACGACCGCGACCGGGAACGTGCGCTCGGGCGACGGGCGCCCCCAGTCGACCGCCAGCACGCGCTGCGGCTGGGCGTCGCGCAGTCGCAGCAGGTTGGAGCAGTCCGCGCGGTGGATGCTCACGCCGCGCCCGAGCGTGATGTATCCGGCGATGGATTCCGGCGGCACGGGACGGCAGCAGCGGGCGAAGGAGCTCATGAGGTCGCCCACGCCGTCGATGACCATGCCCGTGGCCTGGTCAGTGCTCGCCGGCTTGAGCCCGCGCGGCTTCGGCGGCTCGCGCTCGTGCAGGCGCCGGTGCACCGCGCCCGCCACCTGGGCGAGTGTCAGCTCGCCCTCCCCGAGGCCGAGGTACAGCGCGTCGAGGGTGGGCAGCCCGAGTTCGGCGAGGATCTCCGGCAGGGGCGGCGCACGCACCCCGAGCCGGTCGAGCTCGCGCTCGAGCATCGTGCGTCCCTGCTCGCGGTTCTGGCCTTCGTCGAGCTTGCGGAAGAAGCTGCGCACCTTGGCGCGGTTGCGAGCCGAGGCGAGGTAGCCGAGGCTCGGCACCAGCCAGTCGCGACTCGGGTTCGGCTGCTTCGCCGTGATGATCTCGACCGAGTCGCCGTTCGCGAGTTCGTGGTCGAGCGGCACCATGCGGCCGTTGACACGCGCCCCGCGGCAGCGGTGCCCGAGGCTCGTGTGAACGTTGTAGGCGAAGTCGAGCGGCGTGGCGCCTCGGGGCAGGTCCACCACCTCGCCGCGCGGACTCAGCGCGTAGACGCGGTCCTCGAAGATGTCCGCCTGCAGACCGGCGAGCAGGTCGGGCTCCATGCCGGCACGGGCCGCGGGCTCGAGCAGCTGGCGCAGCCAGTTGATCTTCTGCTGGAAGCCCGCCTCGGCCTTGCGTCCCTCCTTGTACTGCCAGTGCGCGGCCACGCCGAGCTCGGCATGCTCGTGCATTTCGCGTGTGCGGATCTGCACCTCGAGCGGCAGCCGTCCCGGCCCCGCCACCGCGGTGTGCAGCGAGCGGTAGTTATTCTCCTTGGGCGTGGCGATGTAGTCGTCGAACTCGCCAGGGATGTAGGGCCACAGGCCGTGAACGACGCCGAGCGCCGCGTAGCACTCGCCGACTGTCTCGACCTGCACGCGCACCGCGAGCACGTCCATGACCTGCTCGAAGGCGAGGCCCTTGCGCTGCATCTTCCGCCAGATGCTGTAGATGTGCTTCGGCCGGCCGCTGATCCCGGCCGTCACGCCCACCTTCTCGAGCTCCCGCGCAAGCTCGCCGCGCACCTCCTCGATGTAACGCTCGCGCTCGTCGCGCTTCGAGCGCAGCCAGCCGGCGATGCGCTTGTAGTCCTCGGGCTGGCTGTAGCGGAAAGCGAGGTCCTCGAGCTCCCACTTCACGTGCCAGATGCCGAGGCGACTCGCGAGAGGCGCGTAGATCTCGCGCGTCTCGAGCGCGGCACGCTGCCGCTCCGCCTCGGGCGCGTCCTTCAGGTGGCGCAGGCGCACGAGCTGCAGCGCGAGTCGCAGCAGGACCAGCCGCACGTCGGAGGCCAGCGACAGCAGCAGCTTGCGCAGGCCCTCGGCCTGCGCGGGCTTGAGGTGCGCACCCGGGTTCCAGCCGGCCGGGATGCCGCTGTCGGCCACCCGCTCGAGCTCGCGCACGAGCCTGACGGTCGGGTCGCCGAACACCGCGGCGACGCCGGCCTCCGGCGCATCCAGCGACCCGATGCAGGGGACGAGCAGGCCCGCGAGCAACAGGTCGTCGTCCGCCTGCAGCTGCGACAGCACGCCTGCGAGCTCGAGCCCAAGGTCGACGCATTCGGGCGGCGCGGCGCCGCGCAGGAACTGCGCAGCCTGCTGGGCCCGGGACGATTGCCGGCCGATGTCCAACTCGGCGTGTTTCACGGTGTCGGGTATGATAGCGCGACGTTTCCTAAGACCCCGTGGGTGAGTGCGTGGCGAGGCTCAATCGAAGTGGCCGGCGCTGGGCGCTCGCGCCGCGGCCCACGACGGCGGGCACCGGTGCAAGTGGCGCGCGGATCCGCATCCTGGGCCTCGACCCGGGCTCGCAGGTCACCGGTTTCGGCGTCATCGACTGGATCGACGGCGACGCGCGCTACGTTGCGAGCGGCGGCATCCGCACCCGCGGCGTCGAGTTTCCGCCGCGTCTGCGGCAGATCTACGAGGGCGTGCAGGCGCTGATGCGCGAGTACGGCCCGCGCGAGATCGCCATCGAGCGCGTGTTCATGCACCGCAACGCCGACAGCGCGCTCAAGCTGGGCCAGGCCCGCGGGGCTGCGTTGTGCGCGGTGTTCGCGGACGAACCCGAGGTCTTCGAGTACGCCCCCCGCGAGGTGAAGCTCGCGGTCGTCGGGTCGGGCGGAGCGCAGAAGGAGCAGGTGCAGTTGATGGTCAGGACGCTGCTGAGGCTGCAGGGCGAGCTGGGTGCCGACGCCGCCGACGCGATCGGCATCGCGCTGTGCCATGCGTACTCGCGCGAGGCGCAACGCGCCGTCCGCCTCGGCGCAGCCACCGGGTCGAGACCATGATCGGCTTCCTGCGCGGGCGCGTCGCCGCGAAGCAGCCGCCGCAGCTCGTGATCGACGTAAGCGGTGTGGGCTACGAGGTCGAGGCACCGATGTCCACGTTCTACGGCCTGCCGTCGGTCGGCGCCGAGGTGCAGCTGCACACCCACCTCGTCGTGCGCGAGGACGCCCACGTGCTGTATGGCTTCGGCACGGAGCGCGAGCGCAGCCTGTTCCGCGAGCTCATCAAGGTGTCGGGCGTCGGCCCGCGCATCGCGCTCGCGATTCTATCGGGCATCACCGTCGACGAGTTCCATCGCTGCGTCGAGACCCACGACGCAGCCTCGCTGGTCCGCGTGCCGGGCATCGGCCGCAAGACGGCGGAGCGCCTCGTCATCGAGCTGCGCGACCGGCTTAAGGGACTGCCGGGCGAGCCCTTCGTGCCCGGCACCGGCGTCGCTGGCGCTTCCGGCGCTGCGAAGGCCGAGGCCTTTGCCGCGCTCGTGGCGCTCGGCTACAAGCCGCCCGAGGTGACGCGCCTGCTGCAGAAGGTCGATCCCTCGGTGAGCGGCACCGAGGAACTCATCCGCCACGCGCTGCGCGCTGCGGGCTCCTGACGCATGGGGTGGGCTGAATGATCGAGCAGGATCGCGTCATCTCCGCCGGCACCCAGCGCGAGGACGAAGCCTACGACCGCGCCGTGCGGCCGAAGTCGCTCGCCGACTACGTGGGCCAGCCGGCGGTCAAGGCGCAGATGGAGATCTTCATCGCCGCCGCCCGCCAGCGCCGCGACGCGCTCGACCACGTGCTCATCTTCGGCCCGCCCGGCCTCGGCAAGACCACGCTTGCGCACGTCATCGCCAACGAGCTCGGCGCGGGATTCAAGCAGACCTCGGGCCCGGTGCTCGAGCGGCCGGGCGACCTCGCCGCGCTGCTCACGAACCTGCAGCCCAACGAGATCCTGTTCGTGGACGAGATCCACCGCCTGAGCCCGGTGGTGGAGGAGATCCTCTATCCGGCCATGGAGGACTTCCAGCTCGACATCATGATCGGCGAGGGTCCGGGCGCGCGCTCGATCAAGATCGACCTGCCGCCGTTCACGCTGGTGGGCGCTACCACCCGGGCGGGGCTCCTCACCTCGCCGCTGCGCGACCGTTTCGGCATCGTGCAGCGCCTGGAGTTCTACGGCCGCGAGGACCTGCAGCGCATCGTCGAGCGCTCTGCCGGCATCCTCGGCGTGCCGACGGACACCGCAGGTGCCGCACGCATCGCGGAGCGCTCGCGCGGCACGCCGCGCATCGCCAATCGCCTGCTACGCCGGGTGCGCGACTTCGCCGAGGTGAAGGCCGACGGCCGCATCACCGAGGCCGTGGCGCAGGCGGCGCTCGACCTGCTCGACGTGGACCCGCAGGGTTTCGACCCGATGGACCGCCGGCTGATGCTCACCATCATCGAGAAGTTCGACGGCGGCCCGGTGGGCGTGGACAGCTTGGCGGCGGCCCTCGGCGAGGAACGCGGCACGATCGAGGATGTCATCGAGCCGTTCCTGATCCAGCAGGGCTACATCATGCGCACGGCCCGGGGTCGCGTGGCCGCGCGCAATGCCTACCTGCACTTCGGCCTGACGCCGCCCGCCGTCGAGCGCGCTGGCGGTACGCTCGGCCTGTTCGACGCCTGAGGATGCTTCATGATCGGTGACCATTCCGCACTCGACCTCATCCTGCAGGCGAGCCTGATCGTCCAGTTCGTGATGGCCCTGCTGGCCGGCGCCTCGGTGGTGTCCTGGGCGATCATCTTCCGCAAGCGACAGCTCCTGAAGACCGAGCGCGTCGCCTCCGACCAGTTCGAGGAGCAGTTCTGGTCCGGGGGTGATCTGTCGGGCCTCTACAAGTCGCTCGAGGCGGGTGCGCCCACGGGCATGGCGGGCGTGTTCGTGGCCGGTTTCCGCGAGTTCTCGCGCCTGCGCCGACAGCCGGGCATCGGCGCGGCGGAGCTGCTCGAGGGCAGCCGGCGGGCGATGCGCGTTGCCCAGCTGCGCGAGACCGACCGCCTCGAGGAAAACCTCTCGACGCTCGCGACCATCGGCTCGACCAGCCCGTACGTGGGTCTCTTCGGTACGGTGTGGGGCATCATGAGCGCGTTCCAGGGGCTCGGGAACGTGCAGCAGGCGACGCTCGCGATGGTCGCACCCGGCATCGCCGAGGCCCTCATCGCCACCGCGATGGGCCTGTTCGCGGCCATCCCCGCGGTCATCGCCTACAACCGATACGCCGACCAGGTCGGACGCCTCGAGCTGCGCTACGACGCGTTCATGGAGGAGTTCTCCACCATCCTGCAGCGCCACGCCGGGACGCAGGGCTGAGCCATGGCACAGGTCACGCGCGGCCGCGGGCGACGGCTGATGGGGGAGATCAACGTCGTTCCCTACATCGACGTCATGCTGGTGCTGCTCATCATCTTCATGGTCACGGCTCCCATGCTGAGCCAGGGCATCAAGGTGGACCTGCCCAAGGCGGCGGCCGAGCCGCTGCCTCCGGACGTCGAGCCGCTGGTGCTCAGCATCGACGTCGAGGGTCGCCTCTTCCTCAACATCGGCGATCCCCAGGCCGCGCTGCAGCCGGACCAGGTCCTCGAACTCGTCTCGGCCGTGCTGCGTCGGGAACCTGAGCGCCCGGTGGTGGTCAAGGCAGACAGGGCAGTCGCATACGGGCGGGTCGTGGAAGGCATGGCATTTTTGCAACAGGCGGGTGCGCAGAAGGTCGGGTTCGCGACCGAATCGCCCGCGGCCCCGAGTCGCACGAGCGGGACCCGCTGAGCGATGCCTGGGTTCTTCCAGGAGCACCTGCGGCCCCTGGCGGGCTCCGCGGGATTGCACGTGGCCCTGCTCGCGCTGCTCGCAGGTGCGGCGCTGCACTGGCGCTCGGAGCAGCCGCCGGTCGAACTCGCCATCGAAGGGTTCGTGACGGAGCTGCCGCCGGAGCGGCCGTCGGCCCAGTCCCGGGCGGCGGCGCCTGCGCCCGCCGCGAAACCCATCGAGGCGCCGCCCCGGCCCAATGCGCCCGCCGAGGCCGTGGTCGAACCGCCGCAGGAGCGCCGTGCCGAGGAAGCGGCGGCCGCCGAGCGTGCGGCCCAGGCGGAGCGCGAGCAGCGCCAGGCCGAGGCGCAGGCCGCGCAACAGCGCGAGGCGCAACTCGCGCGCGAACAGGCCGCCGTGGAGCAGCGGCGCACCGAGGAGGCCGAGCGCAAGCGTACCGAGGCCGCGGAGGCGAAGCGCAAGGCCGTCGAGGACGAGGCGCGCAAGAAGGCGGACGTGGCCGAGGCCCGGCGGCAGGCCGAGGCGCAGGCACAGGCCAAGCGTGACGCCGCGGTCCGTGCGGAGAGCGAGTCGGAGCTGGCGCGCCTGCTGGCCGCCGAGGAAGAGGCCGCGGCAGTCGCCCGCTCGGGCGTGGTGGACGAGTACCGCGGGCTGCTGGTGCAGACGATCGAGCGCAACTGGATCCGTCCGCCCTCGGCCCGTGCCGGTCTGGAGTGCACGCTGTACGTCACGCAGGCGCCGGGCGGAACCGTCATTGACGTGCGGCTCGGGACCTGCAACGGTGACCAGGCCGTGCGGGAGTCGATCACGAACGCCGTGTTCCGGGCCTCGCCCTTGCCGTCCCCGCGCGATCCGCGGGCCTTCCAGCGGCGCCTCGAAATCGTGTTCAAGCCGACGGAGTAGCGACGAAATGCAGGTGAGATTTACCGGCACCCGACGGTTGTTGCCAGCGCTGGCGCTGCTCGCGTGCGCGCTCCTGCTCGCGGCCGCGCCGAGCGAGGCACAGCTGCGGCTCGACATCACCCAGGGTGTGCGCGACGCGGTGCCGATCGCCGTCGTGCCGTTCGGCGGCCAGGCCGAGGGCGCCGGCACCGACGTCGCGGCGGTGATCGCCAACGACCTGCAGATGAGCGGCCGCTTCGCGCCGCTCGAGCGCCGCGATCTCGTGTCGCGCCCAACGCGCGGCGAGGAGATCCGCTTCGAGGACTGGCGACTGCTGCGCTCCGATTTCATCGTCGTGGGCCGCGTCGAGCCCGAGGGTTCCGCGCTTGCCGTGGGCTTCGAGCTCTTCAACGTGCGTACCGGAGCCTCGCTGCTCTCCCAGCGGCTGCCGTCGACCGAGCGCGGCCTGCGCGCCACGGCCCACCGCATTGCGGACCTCGTTTTCGAACGGCTCACCGGCACTCCCGGCGCGTTCTCGACCCGCATCGCCTACGTCACCGTGGACGGCCGCCCGCCGAGCCAGCGCTTCCGGCTGGTGGTGGCGGACGCCGATGGTTTCAACCCGCGCACGATCGCCGAGTCGACCGAGCCGATCATGTCGCCCGCCTGGTCGCCCGACGGCCAGCAGGTCGCCTACGTGTCGTTCGAGAGCAAGGTCTCGGCGATCTACGTGCAGCGGCTCGCGACGGGTGAGCGCCGCCGGGTGTCGGCGCGCGCCGGCATCAACGGCGCGCCGGCCTGGTCGCCGGACGGCCGGCAACTCGCGCTCACGCTGTCGCGGGAAGGAAATCTCGACCTTTACACGCTCGACCTCGCGACCCAGAGCCTGACGCGCATCACCACGGACGAGGCGATCGACACCGAGCCCGAATGGGCGCGTGACGGCCGCAGCCTCTATTTCACGTCGGACCGCGCTGGCAACGCGCAGGTGTACCGCGTCGCGCTCGACGGCGCGCACAAGGCCGAGCGGGCCACGTTCACGAACGGCTACAACGCCCGGCCACGCCTGTCGCCCGACGGCAAGGAACTCGCGCTGGTGACGCTCGACCGGGGCGGCTACCGCATCGCCGTGCTGGATCTCGCCTCGCGCAACCTGCGCGTGCTCACGAACGGGAGCCAGGACGAGTCGCCGAGCTTCGCGCCGAACGGCGCCATGGTGATCTACGCCACGCGCGAGCGCGGCCGCGGATCGCTCGCGATCGTCTCGTCCGACGGCCGGTTCCAGCAGCGGCTGAGCTCCGACCAGGGCGACGTGCGTGAGCCTGCGTGGTCGCCGTTTCCCGTCCGCTGATGAACGGCGGCGGTGGCTGTGGTAAAAGGCGCGCACTTTTTCGCGCTGCGCAAGTCGATGTCTAACCCGATCCGAAGGAGTCCGAGAACCATGAAGTCGATCCAGGTCCTTGCCGTCGCGTTGCTCGCACTGGGACTCGCCGCCTGCCAGAAGCCGAAGCAGGTCAAGCCGGAGCCGACCGCGGCCGTGACGACCACGGATGCGGCCTCCACGAGCGGGATTGGCGAGGGGAGTGCGGCGGGTGGCACCCCCGTGAAGCCGCTGACTCCGCAACAGCAGGCGCTGGCGGACCTGCAGCAGAAGAGCCTCGTGTTCTTCGACTTCGACAGCAGCGAGATCCGCTCCGAGTACGTCCCGGTGGTCGCGGCGCACGCCGGCTACCTCGTGAAGTTCCCCAGCGCCCGCGTGCGGCTCGAGGGCCATACGGACGAGCGCGGCTCCCGCGAATACAACATCGGCCTCGGCGAGCGGCGCGCGCAGGCCGTGCGCCGCGCGCTGATGCTGCAGGGCGTGGCGGATGCGCAGGTGACCACGGTCAGCTACGGCGAGGAGCGCCCCGCGGTGGAGGGCACCGACGAGGCCGCGAACGCCCAGAACCGGCGTGTCGAACTCGTGCACGCCCCGTGATGCTTCGTGCGATGAATCCCGGACCGCTACTCCCGGCCCTGGTGGCCGTGCTGCTCCTCGCGGGCGCCTCGGCGCAGGCCCGTACGGCCAGCAACAAGGAACTCGAGGCGCGCGCCGACGAACTCGCCTCCAGACTCGCCACGGTCGAGCGCTCGGCCGGCAACCTCGTGCCGATGCAGCAGCAGATCGAGGCCGCGCGCGCCGAGCTGCGCAGCCTGCGCGGCCAGATCGAGGAGGCCCGCCACGAGCTGGAGACACTTCGTCAGCAGCAGCGCGACCTGTACGCGGACCTCGACCGCCGCCTGCTGCTGCTGGAGAACGGCGCGACGCCGGCGGCACCCGGTGCGGGCACACCGACCTCGGAGGACGAACTGCGCGCCGCCGACGAGACCGGCGTGTACGGCGATGCATTCGCCGCGCTCAAGGCCGGTCGCTACGCCGACGCGGCGCGCGGATTCGAGCTCTACCTTGCGAAGTACCCCGACGGTCCGCGTGCCGACAACGCGACCTACTGGCTCGGCGAGGCGCATTTCGCCCAGAAGGACTACACCTCCGCGTTGAGGTCGTTCCAGGGCGTGCTCGAGCGGTTCCCCGAGTCGGCCAAGGCGGGCGATGCGATGCTGAAGGTCGGGCTCTGCCAGTACGAGCTCAAGGCATTCCGCAATGCACGCACGACGCTCGAGAAGGTCGTGGCCGGGTACCCCGGCACCGACGCCGACCGGCTCGCCCGGGAGCGCCTCGCGAGGATGGACGTCGAGCGCCGGTGAGCCGCGTCAAGGTCACCGAGACCTTCGTTTCGATCCAGGGCGAGGCGGACGCCGTCGGCTGGCCGACGCTGTTCATCCGCCTGACCGGATGCCCGCTGCGCTGCGTCTACTGTGACACGCAGTACGCCTTCTACGGCGGCGATTGGCGCTCGGTGGACGAGCTGCTCGAGGTCGCGCGCTGCAGCGGCGTGCGGCACGTCTGCGTGACGGGCGGCGAACCCCTGGCGCAGCGGGCCTGCCTCGACCTGCTCGTGGCCCTCTGCGACGGCGGCTACCGCGTCTCGCTCGAGACGAGCGGGGCGATGGACGTGGCGCCCGTCGATCCGCGCGTCAGCCGCGTCGTGGATATAAAGACTCCGGACTCCGGCGAATCGGCGCGCAACCGTCTCGGGAACCTCGATGTGCTGACCGGTGTGGATCAGCTCAAGGTCGTGGTCTGCTCCCGTGCCGACTACGAGTGGGCTCGTGATCTCATTCGCGGCCGGGCAGCGCTGCCGTGCCCGGTGCTGATGTCGCCGAGCTGGGGACAGGCGAGTCCCCGCGACCTCGCCGAATGGATCCTCGCCGACCGCCTCGACGTGCGGCTGCAGGTGCAGCTGCACAAGGTCTTGTGGGGCGACGAGCCGGGCCGATGAGCATCCGACGCCCAACCGAAGCTCGAGGCGCGGCGCCGACACCGGCCGTCGTGCTCGTTTCCGGCGGCCTCGATTCCGCGACCTGCCTCGCGATCGCGCGAGCGCAGGGGCATGCCTGTCACGCACTCAGCTTTGCCTACGGCCAGCGTCACGCGGCGGAGCTGGCCGCGGCGCGACGGGTCGCCGCTGCGCTCGGCGCGGTCCAGCACCGCGTGATGACGATCGATCTCGCGGCCTTCGGCGGCTCGGCGCTCACCGATGCGTCGATCGCCGTGCCGGAGGTGCCGTCGAGCGGCATCCCGGTCACCTACGTGCCGGCGCGGAACACCATCTTCCTCGCCATGGCGCTCGCGTGGAGCGAGGTGCTCGGCGCCCACGACATCTACATCGGCGTGAACGCGGTCGATTACTCCGGGTATCCCGACTGCCGTCCGGCCTTCATCGAGGCCTTCGAGCACATGGCGAACCTGGCGACACGGGCGGGGGTGGAGGAGGCGGAGCGACTGCGGATCCGGGCACCGCTGGTCGCGCTCAGCAAGGCCGACATCATCCGCCGCGGCGTGGACCTCGGCGTCGACTACTCGCTCACCGTGTCTTGCTACCAGGCCGCCGCCGACGGGCGCGCCTGCGGCCGTTGCGACTCGTGTCGACTGCGTCGCGAAGGCTTCATGGCCGCGGGCGTGCCGGACCCGACGCCCTACCGGTGATCGGTCGGGCCCGATCCGGTATCATGCGCGGCCTTCGCTATGGGCCGTTAGCTCAGCGGTAGAGCAGCTGGCTTTTAACCAGTTGGTCGATGGTTCGATCCCATCACGGCCCACCACTCAAAGACTCATCAGGGCGCCGTTGGCGCGGCGAGCGAATCCGGGCCCGGATTTGCGCAGATCCTGTCTGCGGAACGACGTGGCATCTGCTGAGGTATCGACATGGCGGTGAAGGACAGCAACGGCAACGAACTCAAGGACGGCGACACCGTCCAGGTCATCAAGGACCTCAAAGTGAAGGGATCCGGCGATACCCTGAAGCGCGGCACCGTGTTCAAGGGGATCCGCCTGATCGAGGACGACGAGGACTCGATCGAGTGCGGACAGGGCCGTAACACCGTCGTACTCAAGACCTGCTTCCTCAAGAAAGCCTGACCGGCACGCAGCCGCATCGGGCGGCTCCAAGGCGATCGGGATCGATCCCGACGACCCGCTGATGCTCCACAACGTCGCCTTACTGTTCGCGCAATTGCTCGAGACCGACCGGGCTGTGGACGCGCTCACCAAGGCTGTCATGGCCGGGTTATGGGACCACGGGTGCATGCGGCTCAGGCTCCCCTGATTGGCATGCTGCGGCGCACCTGCAGTACCATCGCGCCCCTACCGTTACACTTGAAATCATTTGCCAGGGGG
>Ga0209254_10002830_pt1 | contig 15841 bp, 11 predicted proteins | sample FrelakmetDIP11DI_FD_187148 | JGI IMG/M metagenome (GOLD analysis project Ga0209254, IMG submission 187148) | Freshwater lake sediment microbial communities from the University of Notre Dame, USA, for methane emissions studies - DIP11 DI (SPAdes)... | ecosystem: Environmental > Aquatic >... | reverse complement strand
AGCGCCGCCGTCAGCGTCGTCTTGCCGTGGTCGACGTGACCGATCGTGCCGACGTTCACGTGCGGCTTGGTGCGCTCGAATTTGCCCTTTGCCATGACTATTCCTTCGAATTCAGATTTGGACGATCAAACGCCTAGGACTTCTTGATCACTTGCTCGGCGATGCTGTTCGGCGCCTCGGCGTAGTGATCGAATTCCATCGTGAACGTGGCCCGCCCCTGGCTCATCGAGCGCAGGCTGGTCGCATAGCCGAACATCTCGCCCAACGGCACCAGGCAGTTGATCACCTTGCCGGAGGGCGAGTCGTCGGACCCCTGCAACACGCCACGACGGCGGCTCAGGTCGCCCATGATGTCGCCCATGTAGTCCTCCGGCGTCACCACCTCGACCTTCATGATCGGCTCGAGCAGGACCGGGTTGCCCCGGCGCATGCCTTCCTTGAACGCCATCGAGGCCGCCGACTTGAACGCATGCTCGTTCGAATCGACTTCATGGTACGAGCCGTAATGCAGCGTGACCTTGACGTCCACGACCGGATATCCGGCAAGCACGCCTGAAGTGAGGTTTTCGTTGAGCGACTTCTGCACCGCCGGGATGAACTCGCGCGGGATCGACCCGCCCTTGACCGCATCGACGAACTCGTAGCCCTTGCCGCGCTCCATCGGCTCGACGTTGATGACGACGTGGCCGTACTGGCCCTTGCCGCCCGTCTGCTTGACATGCTTGCCCTCGACATCCATCGCGGCCTTGCGGATCGTCTCGCGATACGCGACCTGCGGCTTGCCGACATTCGCCTCGACGCTGAACTCGCGCTTCATGCGGTCGACGATGATCTCGAGATGCAGCTCGCCCATGCCGGCGATGATGGTCTGGCCCGACTCCTCGTCGGTGCGCACGCGGAAGGACGGGTCCTCCTGCGCCAGCCGCGACAGCGCCACGCCCATCTTCTCCTGGTCGGACTTGGTCCTCGGCTCGATCGCCATCGCGATCACGGGCTCCGGGAAGATCATCTTCTCGAGCGTGATCACGTTGTCCTGCGCGCACAGGGTGTCGCCGGTGGTGACGTCCTTGAGACCCACCGCCGCGGCGATGTCGCCCGCCCGCACTTCCTTGATCTCGTCGCGCTGGTTGGCGTGCATCTGCAGCAGGCGGCCGATGCGCTCCTTGCGGCTCTTGATCGGGTTGAACACGGTGTCGCCCGAGTTCAACACGCCCGAGTAGACCCGGAAGAAGGTCAGCGTGCCGACATAGGGATCGGTCGCGATCTTGAACGCCAGCGCCGAGAACGGCTCGCTGTCGCCAGCCTTGCGCGTCTCTTCCTTGTCGTCGTCGTTGATGCCCTTGACCGGCGGGCGGTCGCTCGGCGACGGCAGCAACTGCACCACCGCGTCCAGCATCGCCTGCACGCCCTTGTTCTTGAAGGCAGAGCCGCAGAACACCGGGATCAACCGGGTCGCGATCGTGCCCAGGCGGATGCCGGCCAGGACTTCCTGCTCGGACAGCTCGCCGCTCTCCAGGTACTTGTTCATCAGGTCGTCGTTGCCCTCGGCAGCCGACTCGACCATGAACTCGCGGGCCTTCTTGCAATGCTCGAGCATGTTCGCCGGGATGTCCCGGTACTCGAACTTCATGCCCTGGGACTCCATGTCCCAAACGATCGCCTTCATCTTGAGCAGGTCGACCACGCCCTCGAAGTGCTCCTCGGCGCCGATCGGCACCTGCATCGGCACCGGGTTCGCGCCCAGGCGCGACTTGAGTTGGCCCACGACCTTGTCGAAGTCGGCGCCAGCGCGGTCCATCTTGTTGACGAAGGCAAGGCGCGGTACGCCGTACTTGTTGGCCTGGCGCCAGACGGTCTCGGACTGCGGCTGCACGCCGCCGACCGCGCACAGCACGAACACCGCGCCGTCGAGCACGCGCAGCGAGCGCTCCACCTCGATGGTGAAGTCGACGTGTCCCGGCGTGTCGATGATGTTGAACCGGTGTTCATCGAAGGACATGTCCATGCCCTTCCAGAAGCAGGTCGTCGCGGCCGACGTGATCGTGATGCCGCGCTCTTGTTCCTGCTCCATCCAGTCCATGGTGGCCGCACCCTCGTGGACCTCGCCAATCTTGTGATTGACGCCGGTGTAGAAAAGGATGCGTTCGGTCGTCGTCGTCTTGCCGGCATCGATGTGGGCCATGATGCCGAAGTTGCGATAACGCTCGATGGGTGTGATGCGTGCCACGGTCGTTTCCTGTTGACTCTTACCAGCGGTAATGAGCAAAGGCCTTGTTGGCCTCCGCCATGCGGTGCGTCTCTTCGCGCTTCTTCACCGCGGCGCCACGGTTCTCCGAGGCCTCCAGCAGTTCCGCGGCCAGCTTGCGCGGCATCGAGTTCTCGCCACGCTTGCGCGCGGCCTCGATGACCCAGCGCATTGCCAGCGCGCTGCGGCGCGACGAACGCACTTCGACCGGCACCTGGTAGGTCGCGCCACCGACACGGCGGGACTTGACCTCGACCGCCGGGGCGACGTTGTTGAGCGCCTTCTCGACCACGTCGACCGGCGTGGAGTGCTTCTCGCCGATGTGGCTGAGCGCGCCGTACACGATGCGCTCGGCGACCGCCTTCTTGCCGCTCTTCATCACCATGTTGATGAAGCGCGCGACCATCGCACTGTTGTGCTTGGGATCGGCGAGGCCGACGCGGATGGGGGTGGAACCTTTGCGAGACATGTCTTACGCCCTGGGTCTGGCGAACTGGGTACGAAGGCTTACGAGGCCTTCGGGCGCTTGGCGCCGTACTTCGAGCGGCTCTGGCGACGCTTGGTCACGCCAGCGGCGTCGAGCGAACCGCGCACCGTGTGGTAGCGGACGCCTGGAAGATCCTTCACTCGGCCTCCGCGGATCAGGACCACCGAGTGTTCCTGCAGGTTGTGGCCTTCGCCACCGATGTAGCTGATCACCTCGAAGCCATTCACCAGGCGCACCTTGGCAACCTTGCGCAGGGCCGAGTTCGGCTTCTTCGGGGTGGTGGTGTACACGCGCGTGCAGACGCCGCGACGCTGCGGCGAATTCTGCAGTGCAGGCGAAGCACTCTTGTAGGTCTTCGGACTGCGCGGCTTGCGGACCAGCTGGTTGATCGTCGCCATTGGGTATCCTGAGAAACAAAAGACAGGCCGACGTAAACGCCGGCCTGTCAGCTTTGAGACTTTAACAGGTCATCAAAAAGTCTGTCAATGAAATGCCCCGTTCCCGGAGCTCGAACACGAGGTCCATCCTGGACCTCTTTTCGATGTTTTGAGGGCTACTGCCCGTCAGGTGTCGTCGCTTGCCGATTCCTCTGCGAGGGGCTCTGCAAATGTCACTCCCGAACCGCCGAAGGTGGACGCTCCCGCGTCCTGGTCGGCGCCTGGGCGCCGCCGCTTGGCATGAAAAGCCAAGCCCGTACCGGCCGGAATCAAGCGCCCAACAATAACGTTTTCCTTGAGGCCACGCAAGGTGTCGCGGGTGCCGCGGACGGCCGCCTCGGTCAGCACGCGAGTCGTTTCCTGGAAGGAAGCGGCCGAAATGAACGACTCGGTGGCGAGCGAGGCCTTGGTGATTCCCAGCAACACAGGCTCGTGGGTGGCCGGCCGCTCCTTGCGGGCCAGGGCACGATTGTTTTCCTCGAGGGTCCGCGAACGCTCGGCCTGCTCGCCACGCAGGAAGCGCGTGTCGCCGGCATCGTTGATCTCGACCTTGCGCAGCATCTGGCGAATGATCACCTCGATGTGCTTGTCGTTGATCTTCACGCCCTGCAGGCGGTAGACGTCCTGGATTTCCTTGACCAGGTAGGCGGCCAGCGGCTCGACCCCGAGCAGGCGCAGGATGTCCTGCGGGTTCGGCTCGCCATCGACGACGGTCTCGCCCTTCTCCACGTGCTCGCCCTCGAAGACGATCACGTGGCGCCACTTCGGGATCAACTCCTCGTGCTGGTCGCTGTCCTTGTCGGTGATCAGCAGGCGCTGCTTGCCCTTGGTGTCCTTGCCGAAACTGACCACGCCGGTGCGCTCGGCCAGGATTGCCGGCTCCTTGGGCTTGCGCGCCTCGAACAGGTCGGCAACCCGCGGCAGGCCGCCGGTGATGTCGCGCGTCTTCGACGTTTCCTGCGGGATACGCGCCACCACGTCGCCCACGCCCACCGCCGCACCGTCCTGCAACGACACGATCGCGCCGGCCGGGAGGAAGTAGGCCGCCGGGATGTCGGTGCCAGGCAACTTGAGGTCCTTGCCCTTCTTGTCCTCGATGCGGACGGTCGGGCGCAGGTCCTTGGCCGTAGTGCCGCGGCGCTTCGGGTCGGTCACCACCGCCGATTGCAGGCCGGTGAGCTCGTCGACCTGCTCCTGCACCGTCACGCCGTCGATGAAGTCGTTGAAACGAATCACGCCGGCCACTTCCGACACGATCGGGTGGGTGTGCGGATCCCAGTTCGCGACCACCTGGCCGGACTTCACCGCCGCGCCGTCCCTGACCGAAATGGTGGCGCCATAGGGCACCTTGTAGCGCTCGCGCTCGCGGCCGTGGACGTCCATGACGGACACCTCGCCCGAACGCGATACCGCCACCAGATGGCCGGCGGTGTGATGCACGGTCTTGATGTTGTTGAACTTGAGATTACCGGTGGTCTTGACCTTGACGTTGTCGACCGCGGCGGCACGCGACGCCGCGCCACCGATGTGGAACGTACGCATGGTCAGCTGGGTGCCCGGCTCGCCGATCGACTGCGCGGCGATCACGCCCACCGCCTCGCCGATGTTGACTGCGTGGCCACGGGCCAGGTCGCGGCCATAGCAACCGCTGCAGACGCCGAAGCGCGACTCGCAGGTGATGGTCGAGCGGACCTTGATGGTCTGCACGCCGCGCACCTCGAGATCCTCGACCATCGCCTCGTCGAGCAGGGTGTTGCGCGGGATCAGCGGCGAGTCCACGTCGCCCGGCGCGTACACGTCTTCGGCCACGATGCGGCCCAGCACGCGGTCGCGCAGCGACTCGACCACGTCGCCACCTTCAACGATTGCGGTCATGGTCAGCCCGCCCTGGGTGCCGCAGTCGACCTCGGTGATCACCACGTCCTGGGCCACGTCGACCAGGCGCCGGGTGAGGTACCCGGAATTGGCGGTCTTGAGCGCGGTGTCGGCCAGGCCCTTGCGCGCGCCATGGGTCGAGTTGAAGTACTGCTGGACATCGAGGCCTTCACGGAAGTTGGCCTTGATCGGGGTCTCGATGATCGAGCCGTCGGGCTTGGCCATGAGGCCACGCATGCCGGCCAGCTGACGGATCTGCGCCGCGCTGCCGCGCGCGCCGGAGTCGGCCATGATGAACAGCGAGTTCATCGAGCGCTGCTCGACCGTCTCGCCCTTGGCGTTGGCGACCTTCTCGAAACCAATGCCCTTCATCATCGCCGCGGCGATCTGTTCGTTGGTGCGCGACCAGATGTCGACCACCTTGTTGTAGCGCTCGCCGGCGGTCACCAGGCCCGAGGAGAACTGCTCCTGGATCTCGCCGACTTCCTTCTCGGCGTGCTCGAGGATCTCCTTCTTCTCGCCCGGAATCGTGAGGTCGTTGATGCCGATCGACACACCCGCACGGGTCGCGTAGCGGAAGCCCGTGTACATGAGCTGGTCGGCGAAGACCACGGTCTGCTTGAGGCCGAGCTTGCGGTAACAGGCGTTGATCAGGCCGGAAATCGCCTTCTTGTTCAAGACCTGGTTGATCAGCGCGAAGGGCAGGCCCTCGGGCAGGATCTCGGCCAGCAGCGCACGGCCGACCGTGGTGTCGATCAGCGAGATCTTCGACTTCCTCGACTTGTCGTCGGCGACTTCGAACTCGCGGATGCGGACCTTGACCTTGGCGTGCAGCGACGCGACCCGGTTCTCGTAGGCGCGATGCACCTCGGCCAGGTTCGCGAACACCATGCCCTCGCCGCTGGCGTTCACCAGCTCGCGGGTCATGTAGTACAGGCCGAGCACGACGTCCTGGGTCGGGACGATGATCGGATCGCCGTTGGCCGGCGACAGGATGTTGTTGGAGCTCATCATCAGCGCGCGCGCCTCGAGCTGGGCTTCCAGCGACAGCGGCACGTGGACCGCCATCTGGTCACCGTCGAAGTCGGCGTTGAAGGCGGTGCAGACCAGCGGATGCAGCTGGATCGCCTTGCCCTCGATCAGCACCGGCTCGAAGGCCTGGATGCCGAGGCGATGCAGGGTCGGTGCGCGGTTGAGCAGTACCGGGTGCTCGCGGATCACTTCCTCGAGGATGTCCCAGACCTCGGCGCTCTCGCGCTCGACCAGCTTCTTGGCCGCCTTGATCGTGGTGGCGAGGCCGCGACGCTGCAGCTTGGAGAAGATGAAGGGCTTGAACAGCTCCAGCGCCATCTTCTTGGGCAGGCCGCACTCGTGCAGCTTGAGCGTGGGGCCGACCACGATGACCGAGCGACCGGAGTAGTCGACGCGCTTGCCGAGCAGGTTCTGGCGGAAACGGCCCTGCTTGCCCTTGATCATGTCGGCCAGCGACTTGAGCGGGCGCTTGTTGGTGCCGGTGATGGCGCGGCCGCGGCGGCCGTTGTCCATCAGCGCATCGACCGCTTCCTGCAGCATGCGCTTCTCGTTGCGCACGATGATGTCGGGCGCATTGAGTTCGAGCAGGCGCTTCAGGCGGTTGTTGCGGTTGATGACGCGGCGGTAGAGGTCGTTGAGGTCCGAGGTCGCGAAACGGCCGCCATCGAGCGGCACCAGCGGACGCAGGTCCGGCGGCAGCACCGGCAGCACGGTCAACACCATCCACTCGGGGCGATTGCCCGACTCGAGGAAGGCCTCCATCAGCTTGATGCGCTTGGACAGCCGCTTGAGCTTGGTCTCGGACGAGGTGGCGCCCATTTCCTCGCGCAGGCGGATCATCTCCTGCTGCAGGTCGATGGTGCGCAGCAACTCGTGCACCGCCTCGGCGCCCATGCGGGCATCGAATTCGTCGCCATGCTCCTCGACCGCCTGGAGGTACTGCTCCTCGTTGAGGAGCTGGGCGCGGTCGAGCGTGGTCAGGCCCGGGTCGATGACCACGTAGGCCTCGAAATACAGGATCCGCTCGATGTCGCGCAGGGTCATGTCGAGCATCAGGCCGATGCGCGAGGGCAGCGACTTCAGGAACCAGATGTGCGCGACCGGACTGGCCAGCTCGATGTGGCCCATGCGCTCGCGGCGCACCTTGGTCAGGGTGACCTCGGTGCCGCACTTCTCGCACACCACGCCGCGGTGCTTCATGCGCTTGTACTTGCCGCACAGGCACTCGTAGTCCTTGATCGGCCCGAAGATGGCGGCGCAGAACAGGCCGTCGCGCTCGGGCTTGAAGGTGCGGTAATTGATCGTCTCGGGCTTCTTTACCTCGCCATAGGACCAGGAACGGATCAGGTCCGGGGAGGCAAGCGCGATCTTGATCGAGTCGAAATCAAGCGTCTGGCGCTGCTGGTTGAACAGGTTGAGCAGGTCTCTCATGGTCTTTTCTCCGGGTCCGTGGCGATCAGGTGTTTTCCAGCTCGATGTTGATCGCCAGCGAACGGATTTCCTTCACCAGCACGTTGAACGACTCGGGCATGCCCGCAGCCATCTCGTGATTTCCGTCGACGATGTTCTTGTACATCTGGTTGCGGCCGCCGACGTCGTCGGACTTGACCGTCAACATTTCCTGCAGGGTGTACGCCGCCCCGTAGGCTTCCAGCGCCCACACTTCCATCTCGCCGAAGCGCTGGCCACCGAACTGCGCCTTGCCGCCCAGCGGCTGCTGGGTGACCAGTGAGTACGGACCGGTCGAGCGCGCGTGCATCTTGTCGTCGACCAGATGGTTGAGCTTGAGCATGTACATGTAGCCCACGGTCACCGGGCGATCGAATTCCTCGCCGGTGCGGCCGTCGTAGAGCGTGGTCTGGCCCGACTCCGGAAGGTCGGCGAGCTTGAGCATCGCCTTGATCTCGGACTCGTGCGCGCCGTCGAACACCGGCGTCGCCATCGGCACGCCCTTGGTCAGGTTCCTGGCCAGCGTGGCCAACTCATCGTCCTTGAAGGCCTTGAGGTCGACGCGCTGGCTGCCGCTGCCGTTGTAGATCTCGTCGATGAACTTGCGCAGTTCGGCAATCGGCCGCGCCGCGTCGATCATGCGCTGGATCTTCTCGCCCAGGCCCTTCGCCGCCCACCCGAGGTGGGTCTCGAGGATCTGGCCGATGTTCATGCGCGAGGGCACGCCCAGCGGGTTGAGCACGATGTCGACCGGGCGGCCATCGGCCATGAAGGGCATGTCCTCGACCGGAACGATCGAGGAAATCACGCCCTTGTTGCCGTGGCGGCCGGCCATCTTGTCGCCGGGCTGGATGCGGCGCTTCACCGCCAGGTAGACCTTGACCATCTTGAGCACGCCCGGGGCGAGGTCATCGCCTGCGGTGATCTTGGCCCGTTTCTCGGCGAAACGCTTGTCGAAGGCTTCCTTGTGCGCCTTGATCTGCTCGTGCGCCTTTTCCAGCAGGTCGGATGCATCCTCGTCCTTCATGCGGATCGAGAACACCTCGTCGATGCGCAGCGTGTCGAGGTAACCGGCCTCGAGCTCGCCCTTCTTGAGCCCGTGCGGGCCGCTGATCGCGACCTTGCCGGCCAGCATTCCGCGCAGGCGCTGGAAGATCGCGCCCTCGAGGATGCGCAGCTGGTCGTCGAGGTCCTTGCGCACGCGCTTGACCTCGTCCTGCTCGATGCGCAGGGCGCGCTTGTCCTTCTCGATGCCATCGCGGGTGAAGACCTGCACGTCGATGACGGTGCCGTCCATTCCCGGCGGCACGCGCAGCGAGGAGTCCTTCACGTCCGAAGCCTTTTCGCCGAAGATCGCGCGCAGCAGCTTCTCCTCCGGGGTCAGCTGGCTCTCGCCCTTGGGCGTGACCTTGCCGACCAGGATGTCGCCGGCCTTGACCTCGGCGCCGATGTAGACCACGCCCGACTCGTCGAGGCGCGACAGCGCCTGCTCGCCCACGTTGGGGATGTCGGCGGTGATCTCCTCGGGCCCGAGCTTGGTGTCGCGGGCGACGCAGGTGAGCTCCTCGATGTGGATCGTGGTGTAGCGGTCCTGCTCGACCACGCGCTCGGAGATGAGGATCGAATCCTCGAAGTTGTAGCCGTTCCACGGCATGAACGCGACCAGCATGTTCTGGCCCAGCGCGAGGTCGCCGAGGTCGGTGGACGGGCCGTCGGCGAGCACGTCGGCAACGGCCACACGATCGCCGACCTTGACCAGCGGCTTCTGGTTGATGCAGGTGTTCTGGTTCGAGCGCGTGTACTTGATCAGCGAGTAGATGTCGACGCCGGCGTCGTTCTCCCCGATCTCCTTCTCGTGCGCGCGCACCACGATGCGACCCGCGTCGACCTGGTCGATCACGCCGCCGCGACGCGCGACCACGGTCACGCCGGAGTCGCGCGCGACCGCGCGCTCGATGCCGGTGCCGACCATCGGGGTCTCTGAGCGCAGCGTCGGCACGGCCTGCCGCTGCATGTTGGCGCCCATCAGCGCGCGATTGGCGTCGTCGTGCTCGAGGAACGGAACCAGCGCGGCGGCGACCGATACGGTCTGCATCGGCGACACGTCCATGTAGTGGATCTCGTGCGGCGCGCGCAGTTCCGACTCGCCCTTGTAGCGGCAGGAGACGAAGTCCTCGGTGAAGCTGCCATCCTTGGACATCGGCGAGTTGGCCTGGGCGATGATGAACTCGCCCTCCTCGATCGCCGAGAGGAAGTCGACCTTGTCGTTGACCTTGCCGTTGGTGACCTTGCGGTACGGGGTCTCGAGGAAGCCGAACTCGTTGGTACGGGCATATACCGCCAGCGAGTTGATCAGGCCGATGTTCGGGCCTTCAGGAGTCTCGATGGTGCAAACGCGGCCGTAGTGGGTCGGATGGACGTCGCGCACCTCGAATCCGGCGCGCTCGCGGGTCAGGCCGCCCGGGCCCAGCGCCGACACGCGGCGCTTGTGGGTTACTTCCGACAGCGGGTTGTTCTGGTCCATGAACTGGCTCAGCTGCGAGGAGCCGAAGAACTCCTTGATCGCGGCCGCAACCGGCTTGGCGTTGATCAGCTCCTGCGGCGTGAGCCCCTCGGACTCGGCCAGCGACAAACGCTCCTTGACCGCGCGCTCGACCCGGACCAGTCCGACGCGGAACACGTTCTCGGCCATTTCGCCGACCGAACGCACGCGGCGGTTGCCCAGGTGGTCGATGTCATCGACCGTGCCCTTGCCGTTGCGGATGTCGATCAGCACGCGCAGTACGTCGAGGATGTCCTCGTTGTTGAGCACGCCGCTGCCGACCGAGTCCTTGCGCCCGACACGGCGGTTGAACTTCATCCGGCCCACGGCCGAGAGGTCGTAGCGATCGAGGGTGAAGAACAGGTTCTGGAACAGGTTCTGCGCCGCGTCCTTGGTCGGCGGCTCGCCCGGACGCATCATGCGGTAGATCTCGACCAGCGCCTCCAGCGCCGTGCGGGTCGGGTCGATGCGCAGGGTGTTGGAGATGTACGGACCGCGGTCGAGGTCGTTGACGAACAGGGTGCCCAGCGACTCGATGCCGGCCTTGCGGAACGAGACCAGGTGGCCCTCGTTGATTTCCTCGTTGCCGTGCGCCAGCAGCTCGCCGGTCTTGGTGTCGACGATGTCGTGCGCGAGGATACGGCCGAGCAGGTACTCGTCCGGCACTTCGAGCCGGCGCACGCCGGCCTTCTCGAGGTCGCGCACATGGCGCGAGGTGATGCGCTTGCCGGCCTCGACGATCAGCTTGTCGCCGACCGCGATGTCGAACGCCGCGGTTTCGCCCCGCAGGCGATCCGGCACCAGCAGCAGCTCGGCGCCGCCCTTCTTGTGCAGGGTGAATTCATTGATTTCGAAGAAGGTGCGCAGGATCTGTTCGTTGTTGAAGCCGAGCGCGCGCAGCAGGATCGTCACCGGCAACTTGCGGCGGCGGTCGATGCGGGTGAAGACCGCATCCTTGGGATCGAACTCGAAGTCGAGCCACGAACCGCGGTAGGGAATGATGCGCGCCGAGTACAGCAGCTTGCCCGAGCTGTGGGTCTTGCCGCGGTCGTGGTCGAAGAACACGCCCGGCGAACGGTGCAGCTGCGAGACGATGACGCGCTCGGTGCCATTGATGATGAAGGTGCCGGTCTCGGTCATGAGCGGGAGTTCGCCCATGTAGACCTCCTGCTCCTTGACGTACTTGATCGCCTTGTTGCTGCTCTCGCGGTCATAGATGACCAGGCGCACGAGCACGCGCAGCGGCGCGCCATAGGACAGGCCGCGCGAACGGCATTCCTTCTCGTCGAAGGGCGGGTCGCCGAGACGGTAGTTGACGTACTCCAGCGCCGCGTTGCCCGAATAGCTCGAGATCGGGAACACCGACTTGAGCGAGGCGTGCAGGCCGCGATCGTCGCGCTTGTCCGGGTCGGCGGCAGCCTGGAGGAACTCCCGGTAGGAGTCGGTCTGGATCGCCAGCAGGTAGGGGACCTCGAGGATCGACGGGCGCTTGCCGAATTCCTTGCGGATGCGCTTCTTCTCGGTGAAGGAATAGGTCGTCATCGTCATCACACCTTGGGCCGGGCAGGCCGCACGTCAGGCAAATCGCCAATCGCAAGCCAGTTCCGCGCGGGACGGCACGGGCAGAAACACTGGCTTGCGATTCACGACTCGGTTCAGTTCGGTTCCCGCAGCCGGTGCCGGCAGCAGGGGCATCACATCAACGGCGAAAGGCCGGGGGCTTTCGCCCCCAGCCTCGCGTACGCCCGAGTTGAAAATCGAGCGCAAGGACGGCGCTTACTTGACCTCGACGGTCGCGCCGGCCGCTTCCAGCTCCTTCCTGAACTTCGCCGAATCGTCCTTGCTCGCGGCATCCTTCACCGTGGCAGGGGCCGACTCGACCAGGTCCTTGGCCTCCTTGAGGCCCAGACCCGTGATCGCGCGTACCGCCTTGATCACTTCGACCTTCTTCTCGCCGGCGGCCTTGAGGACCACCGTGAACTCGGTCTTTTCCTCGACGGCCGGCGCAGCCGCGCCAGCCGGGGCGGCTGCGATGGCCACCGGGGCCGCCGCGGACACGCCGAACTTCTCTTCCATCATCTTGACCAGGTCGGTGATGTCGATGAGCGACATCTTCGCGATTGCGTCAAGGATCTCTTCTTTCGAAACGGCCATTGTCATTACCTCTTCAGAGTCGTGGATATGCCGAAGCTAAACCGGCGATCGAACGTGACTCAGCCCTGCGCCTGCTTCTGGTCGCGCACCGCGGCCACCACTCGGGCGACCATGGCAGCCGGCTCGATGAGCGTGCGGACGAACTTCTCGATCGGTGCCTTCATCACACCGAGGAGCATCGACAGCGCCTGCTCGCGAGTCGGCAGCGCAGCCAGACGGTCGACGTGGGAAGCCGGATACATCTGGCCCCCGATCGCGACCAGCTTGGCCTTGAGCTTGTCATTCGCCTTGGCAAAATCCTTGATCAGACGGCCGGCAGCGCCGGGGTCTTCCTGCGAGAACGCGTAGAGCATCGGGCCCGAGAGCGAATCCTTCACGCACTCGAACTCGGTACCCGCCACCGCGCGACTCACCAGGGTGTTCTTGGCTACCCGGAGGTAGACCTTGCCCTGGCGGGCCTTGACTCGCAGATCGGTCAGCTGGCTGACCGACAACCCGGCGTACTCGGCAGCGACCAGGGAATGCGCCGTGGCGGCCACATTCGCCAGTTCGGCAACGACCTCTTTCTTTTGGTCCAGATTGAGTGCCATTGCGTGCCTCCGAACTCAGCTGTCCCGTCGCGGCGATCCCGCCGCTAGGGTTACGAATCTGTCGGGCCCTGCCTCCTGGCGGGGACCGCCGGCCCGTGCTGGCACCGGTGGTGATTGCCGTTTCAATGAACTTGAAAGGGCTGCACCATCTACGCAGGCACACAGGGTGTGCAATTAAGTCCTTGGCGCTGCCGCGACGACGTCGTCCATTGCCATGACGCGTCCTTGCCCGTCTTGCGGATAGCGCCGCAGTCACCTGCGGTCTTTGACTGCGCCCCGGAGCCGTTTTGACCCCGGGGAGCCCTCAAAATCTTTGTTGCTCCGCGCGCTGGCGCGCGGTCACATCAAACTGGGCCCCGGCTCGACGCACATCCATGTGCTGTCCGGGGCTCGGCCATCCTGGCCTCGGATGCGCTCCGAAATCACTTCAACGCCAGCGACGCCTGGTCGACGATCACGCCGACACCCATCGTGCTGGAGAGCGAGATCTTCTGCAGGAACTGGCCCTTCGCCGTCGACGGCTTGGCGCGGATCAGGTCATGCAGGAGCGCATCGAGGTTGCGCTTGAGCGCATCGGCTTCGAAACTGGCCTTGCCGATCGAGCAATGCACGATGCCGGCCTTGTCGTTGCGATAGCGGACCTGCCCCGCCTTCGCATTGCGGATCGCGCCGACCACGTCGGGCGACACCGTGCCGACCTTGGGGTTCGGCATCAGGCCACGCGGGCCCAGCAACTGGCCCAGCTTGCCGACCACGCGCATTGCGTCGGGCGAGGCGATGACGACGTCGTAGTTGAGGTCGCCGCCCTGCATCTTTTCGGCGAGGTCTTCCATGCCGACGATGTCGGCGCCGGCGGCCTTGGCCGCTTCCGCCTTCTCGCCGGCCGGACAGAACACCGCAACCCGCACCGACTTGCCGGTACCGGCCGGAAGCACGGTCGAGCCGCGCACGACCTGGTCCGACTTCTTGGCGTCGATGCCCAGGCGCACGGCCACGTCGACCGACTCCACGAACTTCGACTTGGCGTTGTCCTTGACCAGCTTGATGGCTTCGTCGATGGCGTACTGCTTGCCGTGGGTGACGGCCTTGGCTGCCGCCGTGTAACGCTTTCCGAGCTTTGCCATGATCAAGCCTCCGTCACCAGGCCCATGCTGCGCGCGCTGCCGGCGATGGTGCGCACGGCTGCGTCCAGGCTTGCCGCGGTCAGGTCGGGCATCTTCTGCTTGGCGATGTCCTCGAGCTGCTTGCGGCTGACCTTGCCGACCTTCTCGGTGTTCGGGCGCTTGGAGCCCGACTCGATGCCCACCGCCTTCTTCAGGAGGATGGTGGCCGGCGGCGTCTTGGTGATGAAGGTGAAACTGCGATCGGAATAGACCGTGATGATGGTCGGGATCGGCAGGCCCGGCTCGAGCTTCTGCGTGGCCGCGTTGAAGGCCTTGCAGAACTCCATGATGTTGAGGCCACGCTGGCCCAGCGCCGGACCGACCGGCGGACTGGGATTGGCCTGGCCGGCCTTGACCTGCAGCTTGATGTAGCCAGTGACTTTCTTTGCCATTTCAGGCTCTCCTCGGGTTCAAGCGACTGCACGCCCTCGCGGGCTGCGGGTCTCCCCGCTCAATGAGCAAACAATCCGCTCGTTAGACAACATCCGGTTCCATTCGTCCCTGAAGCGTCAACCCCGCCCGACATCCCTGTCGGGCCGCGAATCGGGTCAATCGTCCACTGGACGATCGACAAACCCCGATTCACGCCTTCTCGACCTGGGCGAACTCCAGCTCGACCGGGGTCGAGCGTCCAAAAATCAGCACCGCCACGCGCAGGCGGTTCTTCTCGTAATTGACTTCCTCGACCGTGCCGTTGAAGTCGTTGAACGGGCCCTCGACGACGCGCACCAGTTCGCCGGGCTCGAACAGCACCTTCGGACGCGGCTTGTCGACGCCTTCCTGCACGCGTTGCAGGATCACATCGGCTTCGCTGTCCTTGATCGGCAGCGGGCGATCGGCGGTGCCGCCGATGAAGCCCATGACCTTGGGCGTTTCCTTGATCAGGTGCCAGGACTCGTCGTCGATCCGCGTGGTCTTGCCGTCCTCGTGGGTCTCGATCTGCAGCAGCACGTAACCCGGGAAGAACTTGCGTTCGCTCTTGCGCTTCTGCCCGCCGCGCATCTCGACCACTTCCTCGGTCGGGACCAGCACCTCGCCGAACTTGTCGGCCATGCCGGCGCGCGCAGCGCGCTCCTTGAGCGAGCGCGAGACCTGGTGCTCGAAACCCGAGTACGCGTGGATCACATACCAGCGCAAAGCCATCTGGACGCTCCTTATCCGGCCTTGAGCAGCCAATCGAGGATGACCTTGCCCAGCGCCATGTCGATCAGCCAGAGAATGATGCTCAGGATCACCACTACCACCAGGATGACCAGCGTGGTCTGGATGGTTTCCTGCCGCGTCGGCCACACCACCTTGCGTATCTCGAAATGCGATTCGCTGATGTATTCGCGCGCCGCACGTCCCTGGACCGTGAAGGCAGCCAGCGCCAGCGCGATGCCGACCGCAGCCAAAAGGCCCAGCACGCGGGCGGCGGCCGGGGCTTCCGCGAACCAGTAGTAGGCGAAGACGCCGCCAAGCAGCACCAGCAACGCGAGCGCCAGCTTCGCCGTGTTGGCGAGCGGGCTGCTGTCTTGTTCGGCCTTTGCGTTCATCGTGATTCGTGTTCCATGCGGCTTCGATCGCAATTCGCGCACACCCGCCGGGAGTGGCACGCCAGGAGGGACTCGAACCCCCAACCTGCGGTTTTGGAGACCGCTGCTCTGCCAATTGAGCTACTGGCGTGCGGAATTCCCTTGAACGGCTGCGGCGGACCGTTGCCGGCCCGCCGTTTCCGATCCTCACCGCCGCCGGCGTTGCCGCCCGCGGCCGCGCCTCGCGGGGCGCGTTACTCGATGACCTTGGCGACCACGCCGGCGCCGACCGTGCGGCCGCCCTCGCGGATCGCGAAACGCAAACCGTCTTCCATCGCGATCGGCGCGATCAG
>Ga0209254_10002829_pt1 | contig 15844 bp, 15 predicted proteins | sample FrelakmetDIP11DI_FD_187148 | JGI IMG/M metagenome (GOLD analysis project Ga0209254, IMG submission 187148) | Freshwater lake sediment microbial communities from the University of Notre Dame, USA, for methane emissions studies - DIP11 DI (SPAdes)... | ecosystem: Environmental > Aquatic >... | reverse complement strand
TAACAGTTTACGTTAAGTGGTTAATTGGTATGGAAATAGATGGGTTAAAATATTATCAGATTGGTGAATTGACCAATCTGTTAGGCTTGAGCCCACGGACGATCCGGTATTATGAGGAAATCGGTCTCCTCAATTCCGTAAAACGGATCGAGAGGGGAAAACGGGTTTATACGGATAAGGATCTTCAGCGTCTCAAGTTTATCCAGAGGCTCAAGCATCTTGGCCTTCCCCTCTCAGAAATGAATGAACTGGAGGACATCTATCAGATTCACCGGACCAACAGGAAGGTCTTGCCGCGGCTTCTCGAATTACTCGACAACCATGCCGCTCATATTGACGAACGGATCAACATTCTCCTCAGATTAAAGGCCGATATTCTCAATTACAAAGGGAAAGTCCGTGAGAAGTTAAGTCTCGAAGACAATACCCAGAAAGGAGAAGACCTTGACAAAAGAAGTGGTGATTACCAGCGCCGTCAGGACACCTATCGGTAACTTTCTCGGTGCCGTGAGTTCCTTTACCGCTACAGAACTGGGAGGAAAGGTCATCGAAGAAGCGGTCAAACGCTCATCCATCCGGAAGGAGGATGTGGATGAGGTGATCATGGGCAATGTTCTTCCTTTCGGACTCGGACAGAACCCTGCCCGCCAGGCCATGATCAAAGCCAGACTCCCCATGGCCGTAGGAGCCATAACGATTAATAAGGTCTGCGGCTCCGGTCTGAAGGCGGTCATGTTAGCCGCCCAGGTCATTATGGCAGGAGACGCGGAGGTGGTCGTTGCAGGCGGAATGGAAAACATGAGCCGTGTCCCTTACTATCTCGATCATGCGAGAACAGGCTATCGGCTCTTTGATGGGAAACTCGTCGATGGAATGGTCCATGACGGACTCTGGGATGTGGTGAACGACTACCATATGGGATTTACGGCTGAGATTCAATCAATAAAGTTCAACATCAGTCGTGAGGAGCAGGACCGATTCGCTCACGAATCGAATCAAAAGGCGATGAAGGCAATCCGGGAAGGAAAATTTAAGGATGAGATTTTTTCCATTCCTCTCCCTACTAAGAAAGGAGAACCGACCCTTTTTGATACGGATGAGGGACCCCGGGACACAGACCTTCAGGCTCTTGCCAAATTGAAACCTGCCTTTAAAGAGGGCGGTGTCGTCACGGCAGGGAATTCCTCCAAGATCAGTGACGGTGCAAGCGCTCTTGTGCTCATGTCTCAGGAGAAGGCACAGGCTCTGGGTGTGAAGCCATTGGCAAAGGTAGGAGCGCAGGCGGCTGCCGGTGTGGAACTGGAGGATGTGCTGGTGGCCCCCATTCAATCGATTCCGAAAGCCCTTAAAAAGGCGGGGCTCACTCTCAAAGAAATCGACCTCTTTGAGATCAATGAAGCTTTTTCAGCCACAACTCTTGCCATCATCAAAGCGTTAGGCATTGATAGAGAGAAAGTGAATATAAGGGGTGGCGCTGTGGCCCTGGGACATCCCATCGGCGCCAGTGGGGCAAGAGTTCTGACGACCATGCTCTATGCCATGAAAGACAGCGGGGCAAAGAGGGCAATGGCATCTCTCTGTCTCGGAGGAGCGGAAGCCGTCAGCCTGATTGTGGAGAGCATATAAAACATCAATACAAATTGTAAAGTTAGCAGTGAAAAATTAGCAATGATGAACTCGTAAAAAGTCGTCACTCCGGTGGAAACCGGAGTCCAGGAAATCCTTAAATATTTGAAAACACTGGATGTGCTCGCTCGCTTCGCTCACTCCGCCTCCCTTCGGTCGCCCGGCTGGAGTTTACCCCGTACTTGATACGGGGCCGGAATGACGAAACCAGGACTAAAGAGACATTTTACGAGAATCTCAATAATGATTTATTTCTTTATTGCTAATTGTTAATTTTGAAATGCTAACTTTGCATTGATCTTCTAATTTGCTTTCCATTGCTAATTGCTAATTTTGTAATGTTAATTTTGCAATGATCTTTTTTGAAGGGGGGCTTATGGAGATCAAGATCATCGGTGTTGTGGGAGCCGGGCAGATGGGCAATGGCATTGCCCAGGTAGCAGCTCAATCCGGGCTTCAGGTCGTGATGAGTGATATTGCGGAATCATTTGTCCAGAAAGGGTTGACGGCCATCTCAAAGAATCTGGACCGAATGGTGGAGAAAGGAAAGATCCCTTCTCAGAAGAAGGATGAAATCATGGGGAGGATCAGGGGGACGGTTCAACTGAAGGAAATGGCAGAGACCGACTTCGTAGTGGAAGCCGCTACGGAGAACGAGACCCTCAAATTAAACATCTTCAAAGAACTGGACCAGGTTTGCCGGAAAGAGGTCATCCTCTCGAGCAATACCTCTTCCATCTCCATCACCAGGATCGCTTCTGCAACCCGGAGACCTTCCCAGGTCATCGGAATGCATTTCATGAATCCTGTTCCCGTGATGCAACTGGTGGAGATCATCCGAGGTCTTCAAACCTCTCAGGAAACATTTGATACGGTCAAGTCCCTTGCCGAGTCGATGGGGAAAACCCCTGTGGAAGCCAGTGACTTTCCGGGCTTCATCTCAAACCGGATTTTAATGCCAATGATCAATGAAGCCATCTTCGCCCTCTTCGAGGGGGTAGGAACACCCGAGGCCATTGATACGGTGATGAAATTGGGAATGAATCATCCGATGGGACCTCTGGCCCTCGCTGACCTCATCGGCCTCGATACCTGTCTGGCTATTATGGAGGTTCTCTACAAAGGTTTGGGAGATTCAAAATATCGCCCCTGCCCTCTTCTTAAGAAGTATGTGGATGCAGGCTACCTCGGAAGAAAAACGGGAAAGGGATTTTATAATTACAGTTCGTAGTTCGGAGTTCAGAGTTCGGAGTATTTGGTTTTTAACTCCGAACTCCGAACTAATCACTCCGAACTTTCTTTGAAGGCAGATGGATTTCAAACTTACTCCAGAACAAGAAATGATTCGGGATATGGTGAGGGATTTTACGGATAAGAATATCAAACCCGTTGCGGGCCTCTTTGATGAAGAAAAACAATTCCCCTATGAGAACTTAAAAAAAATGGCCAATCAGGGTTTGATGGGAATGAACATTCCTGTTGAATTCGGGGGTTCTGAAGTTGGGGTGGTCGCCTATAGCTTGGCCATCACAGAGATTGCAAAGGGATGTGCCTCCCATGCCGTCACCACTTCTGTGACCAATATGGTCGCTGAGGTGATTTATGAGTTTGGCCAAGAGGAGATAAAAAGGAAGCATGTCCCTAAGCTTTGTAATGGCCAATATCCTGCTGGCTCTTTCGCCATTACTGAACCTCATGCTGGGTCGGATGCAGGTAATATTCGAACATCGGCGATTCGCCAGAAGGAGTCCTATGTTCTGAATGGAAGTAAAACCCTGATTACCAGTGGAGAGGCATCAGGGGTGACGGTCACCTGGGCCATCACCGATCGGAATGCAAAGAAAGGAAAAGGGATCAGCGCCTTTGTCATTGAGAAAGGATCGCCTGGGTTCATCATTGGAAAGGCAGAAGAAAAAATGGGACACCGGGCTTCCCAGACCAATGAACTGGCTTTCGATAATTGTACGATTCCAGCGAATTGTCTCTTGGGAAAAGAAGGAGAAGGTTTCAAAATCGCCATGATGGAGCTCGATGGCGGGCGAATTGGCATCGGATCTCTATCCGTCGGCGTGGGATTTGCGGCGATTGATTTCGCCACTCAATATGTTAAGGAGAGGGAGGCTTTTGGCAAACCTCTTTCAAGCTTTGAGGCCATTCAGTGGATGATTGCTGATTCTTATACCGGGTTGGAGGCGGCTCAGCTCCTGGTCCTCCGCGCGGCTTACCTGAAAGAAAATAAACTCCCATTTACGAAAGAAGCCTCAATGGCAAAACTTTTCGCCACAGAAACCGCACGGAATGTGGCCATTCGTGCCATTCAGATGTTAGGCGGTTACGGGTATACCAAAGATTACCCTGTTGAACGTTACCTCAGAGATATCATCGGAACAACCCTCTATGAAGGGACCTCCGAGGTTCAGCGGATCGTCATCTCAAGGGAAATACTTCAAGGCTAAAAAGGCTAAAGAAGGTATTGAAAGGTTAATATATTTCTGTTAGGAATAAGATTGTGAATATTATCGCAAAAAGGTCCTGAAGGAGTTGTCCAAATGGAAGTATCGGAACAAACCTTTGCCGACAAATTTGACCTATATGGTTGTTACCAATGCGGAAAGTGCACAGGGGGTTGCCCGGTCTCCCTCAAATCGAAATTGAATATCCGGCGGTTGATGATCGAAGGCATCTTGGGGAAGAACCTCGACCGTATCGGCGAGAAAGATGAACTCTGGGACTGCACTACCTGTAAGACCTGTACCCTGAGATGCCCGAGAGGATTGAAACCCATGGATCTCGTCATCGGGATGAGAGGGACCATGGTTGAAGAAGGGCATATTCCCAAGACGATCATCGAGGCCATGGAGAATGCCTATAAACATGGGAACCCCTGGGGAAAACCAAAGAACAAACGGACGGAATGGCTCAAGAGCCTTCCTGAAGACGTCAAGATCAAAGACTTTTCCCAGGGAGACCATGCGGAACTCCTCTACTTTGTCGGATGTACAGCCGCTTCAGACCCCCGAATCCAGGAGATCGCCAAATCAATGGTTTTCATCTTTCAAAAGACAGGGGTCGATTTTGCCATTCTCGGAAATGAGGAACAATGTTGTGGCAATGAAATCAGGAGGATGGGAGAGGCAGGTCTCTTTGAAGAACTGATGGACGGAAATGTCCAGCGCTTCGAATCCTATGGGATCAACCATATTCTCACTGCATGCCCCCACGGCTTTAATGTTTTTAAAAACGAGTACCCCCAGGGGAAATTCGAAGTTCTCCATGCCACCCAGATCTTGGCGAAGCGGTTGGAGGAAGGCAAGCTCTCTCTCATTCGGGAGATTAAAAAGGTTGTCACCTATCACGACCCCTGCTTTCTGGGCAAACAGAATAATATTTTTGATGAGCCTCGTGCGCTTCTCACCGCCATCCCCGGTCTCACCTTCAAAGAGATGGATCGTTCCCGTGAAAAGAGTCTGTGTTGCGAAGGTGGCGGAGGAAAGATGTGGGCAGAATCCTCTTCGGATATGGGCCAGCGTCTCTCTGAGATTCGTGTGCAGGACGCAGTGGAATTGGGCGCAGAAATCCTCGCAACCGCCTGTCCTCTCTGCGTTCTCACCCTTGAAGATGCGGTTAAAACATCGGGACATGAAGAGAAGATTCGCGTCATGGATGTGATGGAATTATTAGCGGAGGCCATCGACTGAGATGACGCTCAATGACATTCGAAAGGTCCTCGACGCCGAAGTAATTGCTGGAAACGAAAGCCTGGACAAGGAGATTGGGTATGCTTTCGCGGCAGACCTCCTCAGCGATGTCCTGGCCATTGCCAGAAGAGGGGCCGATGGTGCTCTGCTTATTACTGGGAATATCACCCATCAAGTGATTTATACGGCGGATGTCGTTGATCTGGGCGCCATCCTTTTTGTTCGGGGAAAAAGGCCAACCGAATCCATGATCCAGCTGGCCAATCAGATGCAGATTCCCCTTCTGATGACTTCTTATATCATGTTTGAAACCTGTGGCCGTTTATATGAACACGGATTGAAGGCGTGCATAGAAAAAGCAGGAGATGGATCAGACTGAGGAAAGGTATCCTTTCTACAAGACATTTAATATCGAAGGAGGCAATTTTATAGATGCCGGTTCGATCTCGAGCCAGGTTAAAAGGATATTAAAAGAAGAGGGATTTCCGAACAATGTGATCCGCAGAATGTCGATTGCCACATTTGAAGCGGAGATGAATGTCATCTGTTATGCACGTTGGGGAATTCTTCCCCTGCTCGTGTTCTCCGATTTCATAAAAGTGGTGGTAGATGATGAAGGCGCCGGCATTCACGATGTGAATCAGGCGATGATAGAAGGGTTTTCCACTGCAGATGAGAAGATCCGGGAGCTCGGATTCGGGGCGGGAATGGGGTTATCGAATATCAAGAAGGTGACGGATGAGATGGTTTTGACCTCAGTGGTGAACCAGGGAACCCATCTCGAATTTATGGTTAATGTTCACCCCGTTAGAAATTCCTGCGAGGCACTAAACCCCGCCCTCCGGGGTGGAACCCCCTACGGGGCGGAACCCGGAATTAATCTGAAATGTAATCCCGCCACAAGCGGAACTGCTGAGCAGCACGGCATTATTTCTAACGGGGTGAAGGATGAGGCGGAGAAATAGTCGAAGAAAAATTGCATAGACGGAGTAGGATTTTTTCATGCAAGTAGAAACGCTGGTGAACTCCTTAAGACTGGAAGTAAAGGCAGGCAACGGTCAACTCCATCAAGAAGTGACAGGAGGGTATGCGGGCGATCTTCTCAGCGATGTCATCGCTCACAGCGCCAGAGGGAATGTCTGGGTCACCATTCAGACCCATCCCAATATCGTTGCAGTTGCCAGCATGAAAGAACTGGCCGCCATTATTCTTGCAGGAGGACGGGAGCCTGATCCAGAAACCCTGAAAAAGGCTGAGGAGGAAGGAATCCCTCTTCTGATCTCCTTCCTTCCCGCTTTTGAACTGGTAGGCAGGCTTTATCAAGCAGGGGTCAAAGGGATCGTTTCATGTTAAAGCGATTTCGTGCTGACCTCCACATCCACTCCTGCCTTTCTCCGTGCGGGAGCGAGGAGATGAAGCCGCAGGCTGTTGTGGACCGGGCCATGACCGTTGGATTGGACATGATCGCTATCTGTGACCACAATTCTGCAGAGAACCTCGCCGCTTTTATCGAGGCCGGGAAGAAGGAGGGGCTTGCCGTTCTTCCGGGAATGGAGGTCGCCTCCAGGGAGGAAATCCACCTTCTTGCCATTTTTAACCGTACCGAGGACTGCCTGACATTACAGAGCTGGGTTTATCAGCATCTTCCCGGCAAGAATGAAGAGGACGTCTTCGGGCCCCAGATCCTGGTTAATGAGCAGTCGGAAACAATGGGGCATAATGATAAAATGCTTATTGGAGCGACCCTCCTTCCATTTGAGCAGATTGTCTCCTTCGTGGAAACCCTGCAGGGAGTCACCATCGCCTCCCATATCGACCGTCAGGCATTCAGTCTCCTTGGCCAATTGGGCTTTATTCCTGAAGGGGTTTCGCTGGATGGGCTGGAGATCTCTTCCCGCACTTCGCTGGAAGAGGCCCGGAGTCGATTTCGCTCGTATCAAGGTTTTGCCTTTGTCCGTTTTTCGGATGCTCATTCCCTCGAGGAGATCGGAAAGGCATCGACCCAGTTTCTTCTCGAGGAGAGGACATCAGCGGAAATTAAAATGGCCCTCCATTCGCGGGAAGGCCGCAGGATCGCGGAGGGTTAGGAGACTGTCGGAGACCGGAATTGGAAGATCTTTCTCTCCATATTCTCGATATTGTAGAGAATGCCATTGCCGCTAAGGCCCGAAGGATCGAGGTTTCAGTGGTAGAAGAACTCGGAGAAGACCGGTTGACGATCGAAATCAAGGATGATGGATTCGGGATGGATGAAGAAGTCCGGCAAAAGGCCATGGACCCCTTTTTCACTACCCGCACCTCGCGGAAGGTGGGGTTAGGCCTTTCCTTTCTTGCCCAAGCAGCTCAGGAGGCAGGGGGAAAACTGGAGATCGAATCCCGGCCAGGAGACGGGACGAAGGTGAAGGCTACTTTCCAATATGGACATATTGACCGTAAGCCGCTGGGGAGTATGACTGAAACGATGGTCATGCTCATTCTGGGAAATCCTGATCTCGATTTTCATTATACTCATGTGAAAGGAGAAAGATCCTATACTCTGAAAAGTGAATGGATGAGGGAGAAGTTCCATGATCAAGCTTCTGTGGCTCCGGAGACCATTCGGTGGTTAAAAAAACATCTCCAGGAAGGACTGGCAGGGATAGGGGTAAACCCCGTTAGAAAGTAGAAAATTTTCTAACGGGGCGAGCGGGGCTTTCTAACGGAGTAAAAGGATGAGGTGGGCAGAAGAGATCTCCCGTGAAGAATGGGAGAGAATTGACCTGGTCATTAGCAAATATAAAAACCGGCATGGAGCCCTGATCCCGGTGCTCAAAGAGGTTCAGGACGTTTGCGGGTATCTCCCCAAGAAGGTCCAGCACCGGATTGCCGACGGGCTTTATCTCCCTTCTTCACAGGTCTTTGGGGTGGTTTCTTTTTATGCCTTCTTTACAACCGTTCCCAGGGGGCGAAATATCATCCGGGTCTGTATGGGGACCGCCTGTTACGTGAGGGGATCGAAAGAGATCCTTGACGCCCTCCAGAGGGAGTTAGGGATTCATGTCGGAGGAATCACGAGTGACCGAAAATTTTCGCTCGAAGCGGTTCGCTGCGTTGGGGCCTGTGGTCTTGCCCCCGTGGTCGTAGTGGATCAGGACACCTATGGCATGGTCACCCCGGGGAGGGCGGTTCAGATCCTGGGGAACTACACCTGATAAGGAAGCCAGGAAGGCAGGAAAAACTCAAATTCTAAACCCCAAATTCTTTATTCATGGTTTCCTGGGTTCCTAATGAAAAGATTCCTAACCCGGCATAGCCGGAACCAAACGGGAAACGTCAAAATTCAAAAAGTTGAGATTTTCAAAAACACTCTGGAATGCTCATGAATAGGGGATCAAATGATCGTGCTAAAAATATTGTGACATCTACGCGCACCATTTTATTCCTAAGAGACTAATAAGGAAGCCAGGAAGGCAGGAAAAACTTAAATTCTAAACCCCAAATTCTTTATTCATGGTTTCCTGGGTTCCTGATGAGAAAATTCCTAATAAGGTCGAACAATGACAAAGTTGACGATTGAGGATTTGAAAAAGATTAAAGAGGAAGTTCGATCCTCCACCCTGTTGAGGGAGGGAGGTTTCCGGGCAAAGATCACCATCCATATGGGAACCTGCGGCATTGCCGCAGGCGCCAGAAAACTGATGTCGGCGGTCCTGAAAGAAATCGAAGAGAGAAAAACCCAGGATGTGATCGTAACCACCTCCGGATGCGCAGGGCTCTGCAGCCGAGAGCCCATGGCAACCGTGGAGATCCAGGGAAAACCTCCGGTCAAATATTGCGACCTCAACGAGGAGAAGATAAAAGAGATCTTCCTCCATCATGCCATCCAGGGGGAAATCGTTGAGGCCTATGCCCTTGCAAGAGGGAGTGAAACGACATACTGACAAATTATAAATGGAATGGTGCACAAAAAGGCAACATCATTTCAGCGATTGCATGGGTTTAAATTCGAAGCACGAAATACGAAATTCGAAACAATCTCAAATGACCAAATTTCGAATGTTCGAAACAAATAAAAGTTTAAGACATTTGAATTTTTAAAATTCGAATTTGTTTCGGATTTCGATATTCGGATTTCGGATTTTTTGAAAACCAAATCCCGTGGCGACTAAAGGGGAATGAAGACTTATCGAACTCATCTCATGGTTTGCGCTGGAACAGGCTGCGTTGCCTGCGGCTCCGTGCAATTACGGGAACGGCTCGCCGCCGAATTAGAGAACCGCGGGCTTTCTGATGAAGTGCAATTGGTCATCACCGGTTGCAATGGGTTCTGCGCCGAAGGTCCGATCGTGGTGGTCTATCCCGAAGGAATCTTCTATAAGAAATTGACTCCCGAAGACATCCCATTTCTGGTCGAGGAACATTTTCTCAAAGGGCGTCCTGTAGAAAAGTTTTTGTACACCGTTCCGTCCGCTAAAGAAAAAGTCCCGCTCATGAAAGACATTCCCTTTTTTCAGCATCAGGTATTAAGGGCGCTTCGAAATCGAGGCCTGATCGATGCGGAAAATATTAATGAATATATTGCAAGGGACGGATATTCCGCACTCTCTAAAGTCCTCTCCTCCATGAAACCCGAGGAAGTGATTGAAGAGGTAAAGCTCTCCGGACTGAGGGGGCGGGGGGGCGCGGGGTTCCCGACCGGCAAGAAATGGGAGGAAGGAAGGCGCTATACCTCTTTTCCTAAATATGTCATCTGCAACGGGGATGAGGGAGACCCGGGCGCCTTCATGGATCGCTCCGTTCTAGAGGCCGATCCCCATGCGGTCCTGGAAGGAATGGCCATCTGCGGTTACGCCACGGACTCCCATCAGGGCTACGTCTATGTGAGAGCGGAGTATCCCCTTGCCATCCAGCGTCTCAACATTGCCATCGAACAGGCGAAAGGCTATGGACTGTTGGGAAAAGATATTTTCGGTTCGGGTTTCGATTTCGAAATCGGCATCTATCCGGGCGCTGGAGCCTTTGTCTGCGGTGAATCCACGGCTCTGATGTACTCCCTTGAGGGGAAACGGGGGATGCCAAGGATCAAGCCCCCCCGTTCAACGGAGGCAGGCCTCTGGGGACAACCCACCATTCTCAATAACGTTGAGACCTTTGCCAATGTTCCATCCATTCTCCTGAACGGAAGCTCCTGGTTCGCCTCCATGGGCACATCAGGGTCTAAAGGAACCAAAGTGTTTGCCCTGACAGGCGCCGTGCAAAATGTTGGGCTGATCGAAGTCCCCATGGGCACGACCTTGCGAAAGATTGTCTTTGATATCGGAGGAGGAATTCTTGATAAACGGGAGTATAAGGCTGTGCAGATTGGTGGGCCTTCCGGAGCGTGCCTGCCCGCCTCTCTTCTGGACACGGAAGTGGACTTTGACTCCCTGGATGATGCAGGAGCGATGATGGGTTCCGGCGGTCTCGTGGTCATGAACGATTTGACCTGCATGGTTGATACGGCAAGGTTTTTCACGGACTTCTCCGTCGACGAATCCTGTGGGAAGTGCGTTCCCTGCCGGATCGGAATAAAAGTGATGCTCAATATTCTTCACCGGATCATCCGTGGCGAGGGAACGATCGAGGATATCGACCACCTCAAACAGCTTGGAAAGCATATCAAGGAATCCTCCCATTGCGGTCTGGGGAAGTCCGCTCCCAATCCCGTGCTTTCCACCATCCGTTATTTCCGTGAGGAGTATGAGGCTCACATCATCGATAAACGGTGCCCATCTCTGGTCTGTGCTGATCTGATTAAGTTTCGGGTCGATTCTGATAAGTGCAAGATGTGCGGCCTCTGCAAGAAGGCCTGCCCTTCGGAGGCCATTGCCTGGGAGAAGAAGACGACGGCAGTGATCGATTTGGAGAAATGCATTCGTTGTCGCTCCTGCATCCAGGCCTGTAAATTTTGGGCCATCGAATGAATTCAAGGCTAAAGCCTTGAGTTACGTAACTCAACCCTTCAGGGTTGATTAGAATGATGAAAAATCAGACCATCAAACTGAGTATTGACAGCATTCCTATAGAGGTCGAAAAGGGGAAGACCATTCTCGAGGCTGCCCAATCGGCCGGTATCCGAATCCCATCCCTGTGTCACGACCGGAGGCTCATCCCCTTTGGCGCCTGCAGGCTCTGTGTGGTTGAGGAGAAGGGGAAAAGAGAGCTTCTACCGTCTTGTTTCACCCCCGCCAAAAATGGAATGGAGATTATCACCCATTCTCTTAAAATCACCGAATCCCGGAAAGCTCAGCTCCAGCTTATTCTCCTCAACCATCCGATGACCTGCCCCCGTTGCGAAAAAGAGGGGGACTGTGACCTTCAGAGCCTGGTCTATGAATATGGGGTCAACGATACGCAATACCCCTGGGACCTGATTACCTTTCCTGTGGACCACTCCCCTCTTATCCAGAGGGACGGGAACAAATGTATCCTTTGCGGCCGCTGTGTGAGAATATGCGATGAAGTCCAGGGCGTGGGAGAACTTTCCTTCACGCGCAGGGGTATCCAATCCGTCATCGATACGGATTTCCATCGTCCTATTCAGTGCGAATTCTGCGGACAGTGTCTGGATACCTGCCCGGTGGGCGCCATCACCAGCAACTGTTTTGATTACAAGGCCAAATCCTGGGAATTGATGGAGACCACCACTCCCTGCCCTTACTGCGGAGTGGGTTGCCTGCTTACCATCGGCTCCAAAGAGGGAGAGATTAAAAGGGTCTTTTCTACGCCTGAACATGGCCCAAACGATGGAAATCTCTGTGTCAAGGGGCGTTTCGGCTGGGACGTTGTCGATTCTCCCGATAGACTGAAATCACCCCTTCTCAGGGCCAATGGATCGCTTGGAGAAGTCCCCTGGGAAGAAGCTCTTGGATTTGTGGCTCAAAGGCTCGAAGAAATCAGGGATCAATATGGCCCGCAGAGCATCGGGGCGGTGATCTCAAGCCGCCTTGCTAATGAAGAGTATTTCCTCTTTAAGAAACTCTTTAAGGAAGCGATCGGTACGGAGCAGATCGCACTGAATGGAGGAAGAGGGGATCAAGGATTGGCTGAAGGACTTTCAATGTCCCTCGGGTTTGCTTCTTCCACAAACTCCATTAAAGAAATTCGGGATGCTGATTGTATCTTGATCATCGGGGTCGATCCTGCACAGACTCACCCCATTATCAAGAATGAGATCCATCTGGCCATCAGGAAGAACAAGGCTCAACTCATTGTCCTGGGACCCTACGACATCGGTCTGAGTCGGGCGACGCATATCTCACCTCTCTCCCCCTCTTCGATCATTCTTCCCGTAAACCCCGTTAGAAATTCTAGCGGGGCATTAAACCCCGCCCTCCGGGGTGGAACCCCCTACGGGGCGGAACCCGGAATTATTCTAAAATCTGACCCCGCTGCAGAGGAGCGGGGCATTATTTCTAACGGGGTAAAGCCGGGCAGAGAGCTCTCCCTTCTCAACGCAATGGCCGGAGTCATCCTGAAGGAAGGTCTTGAAAATCAGGGATTCATCGGACAATGGACTGAAGGGATTGAAGAGTTAAGCAAGAAGCAGGATGAGTATGTGTCAAGCCTCTCTGCTGAGGAGCGCAGCACTGTTGAGAAAGCAGCGAGAGCCTTTGCCCAATCGAAGAGAGCGATAATTCTGATAGGTTCTGGCCCCTGGTCTCATCCTGATTCGGAAAGGATAGCCCTGGCTTGCTCCAATCTCGCCCTTCTGACAGGCCATATCGGTAAGGAAGGCTCGGGAATTCTTCTTCTCCTTGAGAAATGTAATAGCCAGGGAGCCATCGATATGGGGATTCTGTCGGGTGAAGAAGACATGAAAGATCTTTTCAAAAAGGTGGAGGAGGGAAATCTCAAAGCCCTCTACCTCGTGGGAAAGAATCCTGCTCTGTCTCCCAGGGCTTTGGAGAATCTGGAACTTCTGGTGGTTCAGGACCTCTTTATGACCGAAGCCGCAAAAGGGGCCCATGTCGTGCTTCCGGCCTGTTCGTTTGTTGAAAAATCAGGAACCTACACCAATCTGGAACGAAGGGTCCAGAAACTTCATCCTCTTCGTCTGCCCAAAGGTCAGTCAAAATCGGACTTCGAGATCTTCCTCCGATTGCTTCGCCTCTTAGAGGTCCCCGTTTCTGGAGAGACTCCGGAAGCCGTCTTTCAGGAGATCTCTAAAACCATTCCTCATTATCAGTCCATTCAGGATGGGGAACATTGGCCCAAAGGGGCCGGTTATCTCTACAAGGATGGTTTTCCTATTGGAAAAGCAAGACTCATTCCGCTTGCTCAACCTCAGCCTGAACCTCAACCTGACGATTATCCTTTCTGTCTGATTGAGAAGTCGTCGCTCTTCCAATCGGGCGAGCTCAGTCTGAGGAGTGAAAATTTGAAGGGGGTGATGGAGAAGACTTCTTTAAAAATGAATATCGAGGATGCTCAATCCCTGAAGATCCAGGAAGGGGAAATGCTTGAACTCTCCACTCCCGGGGGAAAAACGTTGAGGATGGTGGTAAGTCTCTCTTCCATACCCGCCCCCGGGGCAATCATTGCCCCCTGCCCTTGCTCTCTTGTGGAAGAAGGAATGGCATGGGTGAAATTGGATAGACTGAAGAAAAACTAATCATCTGCAAAAAGGAGGAAAGTGAATGAATATCATCGTCTGTATCAAAAGGGTTCCGGACACAACGGATGCGGATATCTTCATCGACAAATCGGGGAAAGATATCGACAAGAGTGGGCTGGCGTTCGACCTCAATGAATGGGATAGTTATGCCATTGAGGAGGCCATCCAGCTGAAGGAGAAGCTGGGCGGAACAGTAACCGTCCTTTCTGCGGGAGGGGAGGACTCAAATGAATCCCTGAGAAAATGTCTGGCCATGGGCGCCGATGATGCGTTCCGGCTGACCGATCCTGTTTTTGCAGGGGCTGACGGCTTTGCTACAGCCAGGATCCTCGCAGAAGCGATTCGAAAAAGACCTTTTGATCTCATTCTAACAGGCACTCAGGCCGAAGATGATGGGTATGGTCAGGTTGGCGTGGTGATGGCAGAGATGCTGGGCGTCCCCCATGTCTCCATTGTCAATCGGATTGAGGTCCAGGAGAAAAAGATCAAGGCCCATCGCGAACTCGAGGGTGGTCTGGAGGAAGTCGTCGAGGTCGATCTCCCCGCGCTTCTGACCATTCAGACAGGAATCAATGAACCGCGATATGTCTCGATCATGGGCATCCGGAAAGTAGCAAAGAAGGAGATCAAGGCCTTTGGAGCCTCAGATCTCAATCTGAAACCTGAAGAGGTAGGGCTTTCCGGTTCGGATATCCAGCTGGAAAAGCTTTTTCTTCCTCTGGTCGGCGAAGGGGCAGAGATGCTCGAAGGAAAACCAGAAGAGATAGCGCAGAAGGTCTTCGACATTCTGAGAGATAAAGGAGGGGTGGCCTGATGAAAGAGATCATTGTTGTCGCGGAACATCGACGGGGAGAATTGAGGGATGTGACATGGGAGATGCTCTCCAGGGGAAGAGAGCTTTCGGAGGGTCTTGGCGGAGAATTATCAGTCGCCCTCTTAGGAAAGGATGTGAAGAATCTCGCGGAAGCCCTTAAACCCAGAGCCAACAGGGTGCTTCTCATTGAAGACAACCGGCTCGAATTTTACAACTCGGAAACTTACGAAAAAGTTCTCACCCAGCTCATTACCGAGAGAAAACCCACACTCACGATGATCGGTCACACCGCCACAGGAATGGACTTTGCACCGAGCCTGGCCGCCCATCTGAAGATCCCTCTGGCCACGGATTGCATCGGCATCGATGCGAAGGATGATACCTTCGCCCTCACCCGTCAGATTTACGGAGGGAAGATCAATGCCGCTGTCTCCTTTTTGAAAAAAGGACCCCAGTATATGGTCACGCTTCGGGCAGGGGCCTTCCCTGTGATAGAGAAAGAACCTCTTTCGGGAGAGATCGTCTCGGTCCCTTCTTTATTGACGGATGAAGGTCTGGCCAGACGCTTTCTCGAATATATGGAGGCCGCCGCGGGTGACGTCGATATCACCCAGGCCGATATCCTCATTGCCATCGGAAGAGGGATCAAGGATGCGGAAAACATTCCCCTGGTGAAGGAACTGGCTGACTCCATGGGAGGAGTGCTTGCCTGCTCACGGCCTGTGGTCGATAAGAAATGGCTTCCCAAGAGCTCTCAGGTCGGAACCTCTGGAAAGACCGTAAAGCCGAAAGTCTATGTCGCCATCGGCATCAGCGGCGCCTTCCAGCATATCGCAGGGATGAAAGGTGCGGGTACGATCATCGCCATTAACAAGGATCCCAAGGCCCCTATCTTCGGTGTTGCCCAATATGGCATCGTGGCAGACCTGTTTAAAATCATCCCGGTGATAAAGGATAAGATTAAACAACTGAAAAAAAGTTAGGAGTTCGGAGTTGGGAGTTCGGAGTCAACACTTAATTACTATGTTTCCTCCTTAAGAAGATTTGCTCCGAACTCCCTGCCTGCGGTAG
>Ga0209254_10002828_pt1 | contig 15845 bp, 16 predicted proteins | sample FrelakmetDIP11DI_FD_187148 | JGI IMG/M metagenome (GOLD analysis project Ga0209254, IMG submission 187148) | Freshwater lake sediment microbial communities from the University of Notre Dame, USA, for methane emissions studies - DIP11 DI (SPAdes)... | ecosystem: Environmental > Aquatic >... | reverse complement strand
GAGGTCTCGTCTCGATCAGCGTCATGGGACACCTGCATTTTAAGCACCCTCGCGACCTCGCCGATCACGATTGCGTCGTCTACAGCCGGCTTGCGACCGGCGCAAATTGGAGTTTCGATACGCCCGAGGGCTCCCTGTCGGTTCCGGTGAGCGGTTCCGTCCGCATCAACAGCACGGAAGGGGTGCGCGCCGCGATCCTGGAAGGGCTTGGAATTGGATATGTTCCCGCGTGGCACTTCGTCGAGAATGAGTTGCGAGACGGCAGGCTCGTCCAGTTGCTCAAGGAATTTGAAATGCCCGCCCAGCCGATCAATATGGCATGCTCCTCACGACGGTTCCTGCCACCGAAGGTTCGTGCGGCGCTCGATTTCTTTGCCGCCGAGTTCGACCGCGATCTCCACTTGGGCGCTCGCCAGCTTGGCGTCTGACCGAACCGGCAACGAAGATCAGCGTGTCGCGACCTTTGTAAGACCTGCGAAACCGAATCTCTGGAGGAAAGACGCGATCTGTCCGCGCCTCCACCAGATGACCAGCCATGAACACGTCCAAACGGCACACGCTTCTTTGAATAATATGCCGCCATCGCCATAGGGATCGACACCGAGAGGCGTGACGAGGTGGAAAAAGATTGCACCTGTCATGAGCATCAGAGCGCCAATCGCGCCGATACCCTGAGTTGCAGGAAACAAGATGAGGGCCGAAGCGATGATTTCACAGATGCCTACGGCAAGCCGCATGACCTTCTCATAGCCGGGGAAACCCGCCCAATCCGTCAAAGTCGTAAAGAGGCCGACGCTGCCGGGATGGCCGAAGAGCTTGTACTGCTCATACCAGAGAAAAATGAACGCGATGTACGCCGCTGCTGCCCAACACAAAGCGCTTCGCATGTCATCCGTCGTGGCACCTGCAGCGACGTACGCGGCGAAGACCGCAGCGATGAGTGCAGGCAACACGATCGACCAAATACCGAAGTTGGCAACCGCCGGATTGCCCGTGGCAATCGCCGCTCCCAACAGAAAGATTGCAATCAGATCGTAGCCATTCAACTGCGTCATAGCATGTGCTCTGGTAGTTCATCGTTAGGAGAAATCTAGCATGCGCCATCATAGCGACGAAGGTGACGGCATCGATAATTACGATAGCCTGCAGCTATCATGGACCAACATAATTCAGAACCTAAGGCAAAAGCGGCGCACCGCTTGACTGTGCATCCGCCTGCTCTAGCGCTTTGCGTCAGATAGGAAGCGATAGGCGAGATCATCCCATTGTGCCGGGATCTGGTGGGCGCCATTGTGCATGCAGAGTTGCAAGCGGTGTCGAGACTGGCAGTTGGACCAGGTTTCACAAACGAATGCGCCAGTCACACGCGAAACACTGGATTGTGGCGCGCAATGATTGACCTCTCGCATAATTTCGAATGATTTAAGGACCTCACCCTGCTTGTAGGAGCCGATCCGTCGGCCAAGCATGGGCACCGTTCTATCTTGGCCGCCGTGGATGTGCAGGATGGAGACTGGGCCCGTCGTGCAAGTCTGAGGCAGCGGCTCCCAGAACGCACCGGAGATCGCAACGAAAGCCTTGAATCGTTCGCCGAGATGGCATGCCATCTCCCACACCATGGAGCCGCCCTGCGAGAAGCCAGCTGCCCAAAGATCCTTTCGATCAAGTGGGATGCGTCGCGCCAGATCATCGAGGAGATTTGACACATAGACGGTTTCATCTCGGCGGCGCGTTGGGGATCCGCTATGCGACCAGGTCCCATCGAGTCCATCGGCCGCAACAAGCGCGTATCCGCCGCGATGTGCGGCCGCAACAACAGTCGGGTTGGAGGTAAACTCAGCTCCCGACGACCGGTATCCATGGAAGAACACAAGGGCGCCGAGCGGCCGTACGCCGTCCCATCCGGATGGTGTCACGATGTAGTAGCGGCCGCCGGTTCCTCCATCGATCATGCAAGGCCTTGCAACCTCGCCGCACAAACGGTCAATTTGGTCGCCTTGCGTCATCGTCGCGCTGGCAACGAGCAGCAAGATCAGGAGTGAAACCAACGACAAGCTGTACCCCGCCTGCTTCGAAATTCGAAATGTCATCTGCACCACCTGGCATCATCGCTCGCAGCGTTCAGCGCCGGCCCTCAACGCCGCCCCCGAACACTTACGATCGCTGATGGCTATGCGTTTCGACAAGTGATGCCCGGAGACTATCAATATCAAAGCCGACAGAAACTTTTGGCACCGCAAATCGTGTCCTATCGTCAGTCTCCAGGATCGAGGCCCCTAGGAGGCGCGAGGCTCATGAAGTTACTTTATATTGCGATTGCTACCGCCTTGGCTCTGATGCCTCCAGGGCCATGTTCTGCGGACGACAATGTCGGTCGCGAGATACGCGCGCTGTATGAGCGATTCGTAACGGCGCAGAACAACCGCGATCTCACCGCCGTCCGAGACACCCTCTCTGATCGTGAAGATTTTCTATGGATCAGCGACGGAAAGCCCTTCTGGGGCCGCGATGCGATGATCGAGCGAATGGCAAGTTTTCAAACAGCCGAGGTGTGGCGTGTCGAACCGGAGTATCGGTCGGCCAAGACTGTCGTGGTTGGGCCATATGCAGCCTATCTCCACATTCCGCTCGTACTCATCCTCGGCTCGAAACAACAGCCGGGGCGACTGAAGTGGCTCGTCCAGGTGCTGTGTCGAAGGGAAGGCGGCGGCTGGCGCATAGCAGCTCTCTTCACAGCCGAAGACAAGCGACCCTGATGGCGCCTGAGATGCACGCCAGAACAGCCGAGGCCATTGCTACGGCATGTCGTGCATTGGATCCTGAGTGGGAGCGTCGAAGTGGATCACATCGGTTGAGATGAGAATAACCGGCGCCCCGGACTTGTTTTCCCACCAGTGCCGATGACCCGGACCGAATTCGGGAGTGGACTCTCCAGCCTTGTGCAGAATTGGGACCGAGCAGAACGCGCTGTGCTCGATGATTTCGCCGGTCTGCACAAGGACGATCGACGGCCTGTCGTCATGGTCATGGGTGGGAACGATCCCGTCCTTTGCGACCGTCAGGCGACGCATCCGCAATTTAAACGTGCCCATATTGCGCCAGCCCGTGAGGTCGACCTCATGCAGAATGGGCCGCTCAACTCCAACGTCTGGCGCGGTCTCGATTTGACGGGGAGACTTCAAAACTTTGTCCGTGGGACAACTCCCGGCATGGACGAGTGTCGTCGAGAGGCTGGCGAAGCAAGCGGCCAACGGAAAAATATGTTTTAGAATTTGCATCACCTAATACCTTGAAAGCGGCCTGCGCCAGGGGTCTCGTAAGCTGCACTTTCACCGAATGGCGACAGCAATGGAAATGCCCGTTGGCTCGCGAAATGATGCTTCCTCGCTATCCCGGCCATCGCCACTTTGAACCGTCATGAATCTATGGCTATGGAGTTGATAGGCAGAAGATATTACAATTCCTGACGGTCGTCCGTCATCATGATCGAGGTTCGACCGGCGTCATGTCTTGTCCATATCTTGGCCTTCGAACGCGCTTCAAGGAGAGAATGATGGTCGAGACGACCAAGTCAGTTGAAGAACCTCAGGCCGCATCCCCGTCGTCAGCAACCCATCCTGCGAACCGCGATCAAGTTGTCCTTGTATTCCAAGGCGGCGGAGCGTTGGGAGCCTACCAAGCAGGTGTTTACCAGGCCCTGCACGAGTCGGGCATCGAACCTGATTGGATTATCGGAACCTCGATAGGAGCAATCAACGCGTCCTTGATTGCCGGAAATGCCCACAACGATCGTATCAAGGCTCTCGATGAGTTTTGGACCCGCGTCTCGTTCAAGTCGCCGTTCTCCACCTGGCCAGGCCTCGAACAGATGATGCAGGCCTTTACAAGCCTTCAAACCATGTCGTTCGGGATTCGAGGATTTTTCGAACCCAATCCCACATCGTTCTTCGGTCCCCACGTCCCGCTGGGGGCTGAGAATGCCGGCTACTACTCGACGGCACCGCTCGAGAAGACCCTGACCGAGCTCGTTGACTTTGATCTGATCAATCGCAACAAGCCACGATTGACCGTCGGTGCTGCAAACGTCCGAACAAGCCAGATGCGATATTTTGATAGTCGCGACACCAACATAGGGGTCAAGCACATTTTGGCGTCCGGCGCGCTGCCGCCTGCCTTCCCGGCGGTAAGGATCGATGGAGATCTGTATTGGGACGGCGGCATCCTTTCGAATACGCCAGCTGAGGTCATTTTCGACGATAATCCTCGCCGGAGTTCACTCGTATTTGCGGTCCACATGTGGAACCCGAATGGATTGGAGCCCAAGACGATGTGGGATGTTGCTCACCGGCAAAAAGATATCCAATATTCGAGCCGGGTCGCCACCCACATCGCGAGGCAAGCGCAGATCCATCGGTTGCGTCACGTCATCAAAGCTCTCTCTGACCTGATCCCGGAGGATGTTCGAGACGCGGAAGAAGTGCGCGCACTTTCCGCCTATGGTTGCCTGACACGGATGCACGTCGTCAGACTTCTGGCCCCCAGTCTGAAATACGAGGATCAGACAAAGGACATCGACTTCAGCCCGGCCGGAATTCACGAGCGCTGGCATGCCGGCTATGAGAGAATGATGCGAACCATCGAACAAGCGCCTTGGAAGGGCGACTTTGATGACATCGAGGGCGTGCTATTCCATGAACTTATGGACACAGGCCGCACGGAACAGCTGACGAGGACAACTTCTGTCGAGCAATTGACCATGGACGTAGAAGTTCGGCCCGCCGCCTCGGATCGTCATTGACCCGTTACATTGCCTTTGAGGGCGCACCGCAGACGTTGTCGTGGGAACCGAAAATCGTTCACAACGTTCAGGCACGAACCCGTAATTTTCCGAAGGCATCGACATGGCATCGTTGGCCCACTTCGAACGAACATCGGTCTCGCACGGTCCCGGTGAAGCGCACTGCGCGGATGGCAATCTGAATGCCCGCCTGTTTGACACCCGACGTGTATCCCTTGAACTCGCCGGTCCATTGAGTCCCGAGGATATGACTGTCCAGCCGATGGAGGACGCCAGTCCAACCAAGTGGCACCTCGCGCATGTGACTTGGTTCTTTGAGACGTTTGTTTTGGCGAAGTATGCGCGCGGGTATGTTCCGTTCGATGAAGCCTTCAGCTTTTGCTTCAACTCGTACTATGAAGCGGTCGGACCCCGCCAACCCCGGACGCACCGCGGACTGCTGACCCGGCCGTCGGCCGAACGCGTGATGGCTTATCGCGCGCACGTGGACGATGCCCTCGCCGCTCTCCTATCGGACCACATCATTGACCCTGATCTGGCAACGCTCATTGAAATCGGGATCAATCACGAGCAACAACATCAGGAACTTCTTCTCACCGATATTCTCGCATTGTTCGCCGCAAGTCCTCTCCGGCCGGCTTACCGGGAGGCAGCCCCCCCTCAGATGCCGGCGGCACCGGACCCGATACGTTGGATCTCCTATGCCGGTGGCATCCACCAAATCGGTCATTCTGAGAGCGGGTTCTCGTGGGATAATGAACGACCGCGTCACGACGCCCTTATCCATCCGTTCCGTCTTGCAGATCGCCTCGTCACCAACTTCGAGTGGCTCGAGTTCATGGCCGATGGAGGATATCGCACACCCTCTCTATGGCTCGCTGACGGTTGGAACTTGGTCAATCGCGAGCAGTGGAACAGTCCACTCTACTGGGAGCAGCAGTCCTCCGGCTGGCACGAGATGACGCTTGAGGGATTGACGCCAGTCAGGCCCGCAACTCCTGTATGCCACGTCTCCTACTACGAAGCCGACGCATACGCGCGATGGGCCGGCAAACGACTGCCGACGGAATTTGAATGGGAGATCGCCGCGGAAGAACTGCCTGTAACGGGCAATACTCTCGCCACGCGTTCCTTGCGGCCACTTCCAGCGAACGATGAGCTAACTGGTACGCCGCGCCAGATGTTTGGAGACGTTTGGGAATGGACGCAAAGTGCCTATCTCCCCTACCCCCACTATCGGTCACCGGCCGGTGCGCTCGGTGAATACAACGGCAAATTCATGGTCAGCCAGCAGGTCTTGCGTGGCGCATCGTGCGCGACCCCCGACGGGCACTCGCGCGCAACCTACCGCAATTTCTTCTATCCACATCAGCGCTGGCAGTTCATGGGCCTGCGACTAGCAGCGGAAATGCTGTGATGGGTCCCGCAAACACACTCCGGCAGTCGGAGCGAATTGACAACGACGATCGTCATAATTTTGCAGCCGCGGTCGTCGACGGTTTAACAAAGGCGCGCAAATCGCTGCCATGCCGCTTCCTCTATGACGCTCGTGGCAGCGAACTCTTTGAGGAAATCACTCGGCTCCCGGAGTACTACCCAACTCGAACGGAAATCAAGATACTCTACAAGCAAGCCGAACGGATGGTTGAGGCCATACCGACCAATGGCGTGCTCATGGAGTTTGGCTCTGGCTCGAGCATCAAGACCGAGTTACTGCTCAAGCATCTACCTCAGACAATTGCCTACGTTCCAATTGATGTCTCGCCTTCCGCCCTAACCGCCGCGCGACAGCGGTTGACGAGCCGGTTTCCATCCCTTGTCGTTTGCCCGATTGTGGGAAGCTTCACAGATCCCATCGAGGTGCCCGCAAGTCTCGCCGAACGCCCACGTACGGGCTTCTTTCCTGGGTCGACCATCGGCAACTTCACACCCGGCGATGCCGTGGATCTCATGAGAAACTTCCGAGGCATTCTCGGAGACGGCGGCCGGCTTATTGTCGGCGTCGATCTGAAGAAGGACGCGCGCCAGCTCGTTCTCGCCTACAATGACTCCGCAGGAGTTACGGCGGCCTTCAATCTCAACTTGCTCGTGCGGATCAATCGGCAATTGGGTGGCACAATCGACGTCTCAAAATTTCGACACGAGGCCATTTACGACCCGCGCGAAGGCCGCATTGAAATGCAACTGGTCAGCCTGATCGCGCAAGACATTTCGGTCTGTGGCCGGCGCTTCCATTTCCACAAGGGTGAAAGCATCCACACCGAGAATTCCTATAAGTACACCGTCGGTGAATTTCAAAAGTTGGCCCAGGCCGCCAGCTGGTGCCCACGGCGTCTGTGGACTGACGACGGCGAACAATTCAGCGTCCACGAATTGATCGCATGCCAGTCGCCTTGAATGACGATGCACTCGAAAATCGCAGTCCATAGCCTTGCGCCAGGAGGCCGTCGCCTACTTATTATTGAACGCTGGCGCTCGGAGCGATAGACGACGTTTTTTTCTCCTGAGTCACATAGCGGCCTGCTATCGAATCGAAGCCTACTCGGCATTTCAGCTCGGCATGTCGAGCGGATAGTGTCTCCTCAACCGCGATGACGTTGTCGCGGCAGAGTCAACCGATCGAGGAGACCACGTATGAAATCCATCACATTCGCCGCCATTGCTGCCGTTCTTGCAGCCGGCGCCACCCCGGCCTTCGCCGCCAAGACCGATTGCGACGCCGGATTCAAAACTCACATGGGAAAAATGAGCATCTACGTCGACAAGATGTCCGGATACGAACTTGCTGACGCGGTGCGCAAGTCGCTCGATGCGTACAATACGTGCAAGGCCGGCGACGATTTTTCGCCGCACGGCGTATGGGATAAGATCCTTGCCGACATGCAGGCCAAGGCCGGCAAGTAAGCTACTTCTTCGCTACGCTTTAGCTCCCCGGTCGCAACTGGCCGGGGAGCGTAAGCTATTTGCAGCGTACCGAACGCAGGGAGGAACTCCCCAATGGCTGCAGTGCGGTCCGTTCGATCCGCTCGGTTGGTCCCATTACTTGCAGTGGCGCTCGCATGCGCAGCTTGGATGGGCTTCCAACACGCGGACGCCATAGACGAGCCCGGCGATCGGACTATGGCGCACATCCTGCTCTCGAATCCGCCGGCTTCCGACAGTCAAACCTACCGAGCGCTCCTCTCCGCCGTCTCGCCAGCGCGCATCGAGAAACTCGAAATGACAAAGGCGCAAATTTGGAGCGTACCGGTCGAGGCGGTTGTGGCCACGCTTGCCGTGGCACGTGAGCAGGGCATCGAAGCCTCGGTTCTTGGCGCGGACTGGAAGGACGTCCTCGCCCCGATGCCTGAGGGCCGGGAAATGACACCGGCCGAGAGTGACTTTCAGAAAAAGATGGCCAGCGAACCCGGTGCCGCTGGCATGAGCATGATGATGCTGCCGCCTGCGCCTATGATTGAATATGCTCTCACTGCCGATCCGGATTCCTTGCAGGGCCGGTCATCAATCGTTCTGAAATTCAACGATACACAGTCGGTTGTAGCCACGCGAACGCACCTGGAGAAGACGGCCGACGGCTACATCTGGCATGGCGTTATCGACGGAACGATGCTCAATTCCGTGACGCTTGTTTGGTGGCCCGAGGGACGGCTCGCCGGAACGATCAATTACCGCGGACAAATGTATGTGCTGAAGAATATGGGAGGAGCGATGCACGGCGTTATGAAGATGGCGCCGGACGACATGCCGCCTGAACATGCGCCTCTGGGCATCGACAAGATGAAGGCCATGCGAATGAAAAAAGATCCCCTGGTGACCAAGGGGGACGCCAGCATGTTGCGGAAGAAGTCAACAGTACCGCCGGATGAGAAGCCGCGCCAAAGACCTCATCGTAGCGATTTGCGAAATCTGCAAGATGCCCCGCAGACAACGCAACCGAGGGTTTCGGCGGCGCCACTGAATATTGAAGGCCCCGCTCCCGAGGCGCCGACGCCAAAGGTCGAAATCTCGGTTCTTGTGGCCTACACCGCAACCGCGGCCGCCCACTATTCGGACATTGAGAAGGATCTCATTCGACTGTCGCTGGAACAAGCCAATGAATCCTTCCGGATCAGCGGCGCACCTCACGTGCGGCTCGTTCCGGCGCACATTTATCAGACCGGCTATGTCGAGCAAGGTAGTCACTTCGAACACGTGTTCCGCTTTGCCGACAAAGGGGACGGCCACATGGAGGAAGTCCACGGCCTGCGTGATCGCTTTCGTGCGGACCTGGCAGTACTGATCGTCCACGATCCGATGGGGTGCGGGCTTGCGGCACAAGTTGCGGCGACGGAGGACCGTGCATTCGCCGTCGTGCATCATGGATGTGCCGCGGCGACTTATTCACTTCCGCACGAAATTGGACATCTGATCGGCGCGCGTCACGACCTTGAACTCGACGACGAAAAAACACCATTCCCATATGGTCACGGCTTCATCCATAAGCAGGCGTGGCGGACAATGATGGGCTATAAAGAAAGCTGTGGTGGCTGCCAGAGGCTGCCGATCTGGTCGAACCCCGACGTGGTGGTGGATGGTATCGCCGCAGGGAATAACGACAGTAATAACGCACGCGTTATTGCCTTACAGGCAGCCCGCGTGGCGGCTTTCCGGTGAGCGGCTGTTCATACAATTCTGCGGCGAGCCGAACAGCGATGCAAATCGCAAGACCAAGTGCGCCAAGGCACCAGTTCCAACCAAATTCATCAAAGATCTTGCCGATGACGGCGGCCCCGACGATCCCGCCAGTAAAGTATGCAGCCAGATACGTTCCTGTTGCTGCGGCCCGTTCGTTTCCAGTGACGCGGCTGACGTAACCCGTTACGACCGCCTGCGCAAAGAATGTGCCCACGCCCACGAGAACCATGCCGGAGACGACAGCACCGATCTGTCCAAAAGACAGTAATGGCAGGCCAATAAAAGCTGTGCCGAGGCCAGCCCAGATCGCAGCGCGAGTTCCAACTCGCTGCGCTAAAACGCCGGCAAGAGGTGTCGTCACGATCGCTGGCAGAAATACAAAATAGACGATCCCCAATTGCATCATGCCGAGCTTGAGCGGGGCGCGGACCAGAACGAAATTGATGTAGGTGAACACACCGATGAAGACGAACAAGATCACGAACCCTATGCCGAATGCATTCCTGAGCGGACGCGATCTGAATAGCGGTGCGAGCCTAGACGAAATGTTGAGCCGCGACTGTTCCGATGTGGTGGCTGTACCGCGGATTACAGTGAAGGCCAGAATGGCACCACAAAAATTCAAAACGGAAAACGTGGCAAAACTTGCTGCAACACTAGCGTGATCGACGACGGCCGCAGCAAGGAGCCTGCCACCCAGATTACTGGCAACGTTACCGGTGATGTAAGCCGCAAAGGCAGTTGCCAATTTTTCCCGAGACGTCGACTCGCCGATATGGGCCAGCGTCAACCCAAAAGCCGCGGACATGAGGAGGCCCTGCAGGATCCGAAGCGTCGAGAACACTATTAGATTCGGTGCGAAAGCGAGCCCCAGGGTGGGCAGCGTCAGCAACGCAAGACATCCCGCCACACTTATGCGTCGGTCGAAACTCTGACCATAGAGAGCAACGATGAGACCACCGATCGCCATTCCTAGTGTGCAGGCATTGACGGCAATTCCCATCGTGGCCGGTGTGGTGCCGTACAAGACCACAAGTGACGGCAGAAGTGCCTGCGCGGCAAAAAGATCCACCACCGTTAGAAAGGCAATGAGAGCGATAACAGCAGGATGCAGCGCAGGATTCTGTAGTATCATTCGACGATCTGCATCTCGCCCAAGTGCCTCGGCAGGTCCTGTGGCACGTCTCATCGAAGCCGTTCCTAATGCCAGGTGCAACGTGGAAAAAATGGCGGAACGCCGAGAGCCGCAGCGCTCCGCCCAATTGGACCTCACGGAACTCACATGCCGTGCTGGCCCGGATCTGTCGCGATGTCGGCCGAGATCAAGACGGCGTCCGACTGACCCGTATTCTTCCACCAGTGAGAAAGCCCGCTCTTTTCGACCGATACCTCGCCACTCTTGTGCACGATGGGAACCTGACATGTGCTGGCGTACTCGGTGACTTCGCCCGAAACGACGTAGATCAACGCAGGGCGATCTTCGTGGCTGTGCCACGCCACTTCACCACCGGGCTTAATGTCGAGACGGCGCATGCGGAAGTGGTGGCCCTGGACAGCGATTTTCTCAGTAGATAGGTCAATCTGACCCAACAGCTTTTCGGTGACGTTCTTGTGGGCTGTTGCGCCAGCCTTCTGGCCATCGCCTGTTGTCTTATCGGCCGGGCATTCGCCGGCGTTTGCGAGAGTTGCGCCGGCGATGAAGAGACCGGCGAGCACGCCAGCTACTGACAGCGCGGACCAGGATCTGCGGGAACATTCGAGCATGATTTGATCTCCGTATGTTGAAGGCGACGGCCGCTGGCTGTCTGGACATCCGAAGATTGAAGGTAATTGGGTCTCGTTAGAAATATCGATTGGTTTGCGATACGATAGCGCGCCGCTATAAGCATCCCCAACATAGGCGTCGCTGCGCTGCGGAACTGTAGGATGACGTCGATTAACTGCGTCGAGCCCCCAATAGCAGATTGGAAATAGCACCCCGGTAAGACAACTCGAATCATAGGCTCGCATAGACGGCATGTAGGGTCACTGGGCGGTCCAGCCCCCCTCAATCGGCAGAGCGGCGCCCGTTATTGAGGCCGCGCTGTCCGTGCATAAAAAGACAGTCAAACCGCCGATCTGATCCGTTGTCACAAATCGGCGCGTCGGCTGTGCCTTGAGCAGCACATCGCGCACCACCTGCTCTTCGGTGAGCATTCGCGCGTGCGCAGTTTCAGGTATCTGCTTCTCCACCAGCGGCGTCAGCACGTAACCAGGGCAGATGGCATTCGCAGTGATGCCGCACTCCGCCGTTTCGAGAGCAGTCGTCTTTGTAAGACCCACGATTCCGTGCTTGGCCGCCACGTAGGCCGACTTGAACGGCGACGCCACGAGGGCATGCGCCGATGCGACGTTGATGATACGACCCCATTTGCGCGCCTTCATGCCGGGCAAAACAGCGCGCGTCGTGTGAAAGGCGGCCGATAGATTGATGGCAAGTATCGCGTCCCATTTTTCGATAGGGAACGTCTCTATAGCCTCGACATGTTGGATACCGGCATTGTTGATGAGGATGTCCACTTGCCCGAACATGTCGTGTGCAGCGGTCATGAGCGCCGCGATGTCCGTGGGACAGCTCATATCCGCGGCCGAGTAACCTGTCCGGACATGGAACATCATCTCCAGGTCACGTCGCTCTGACTCGATATCGGCGCCGGAACCAAATCCGTTCAGCATAACGTTGACGCCGGCTTCGGCCAGCGCGCGAGCGATGCCGAGCCCGATTCCACTGGTTGAACCGGTGACTACCGCGCACTTTCCATGCAAGTTGCGGGCGGGGCAGCGCATTTTGTCAGTCGACGTTGAAATCGCGTCCATGGTCATCACCTTTACGGTCCGAAAAGAAAATGGGCCCGGGAAAGGAGGGAGCGAAACCCAGGCCCTCTGACAGTGGTGGGGGAACCACTGTTTGCCCTACTCGGCGATACCGTCGGGCTCCGGCCGGGTGGGAGGCGCCCCGGGCTTGTCATCCGCCGGCATCAGTCGTGACTTGACACGGACCTTAGCGAAAGCAGGGTCGCCGTTGAAATACAGACTAATTTGGAATTCGATAGCTGACTGCTATCGTGAAATGTGGCTTGCGGAGGACAACGAGCCTCCATTCAAATGGTTTGAGAGTCGCCAGTGGAAATGCATCAGGTGCGGTACTTCCTAGCCGTTGCACGCACGCTCAATTTTACGCGTGCCGCGGAAGAGTGTCACGTCGCGCAGCCGTCGCTCACGCGCGCGATCAAACAGTTGGAGCTTGAACTCGGTGGCGATCTATTCCGGCGGGAGCGAAATCTTTCTCACCTTACGGAACTAGGTCAGCGGATGGTTCCGCTCATGCAGCAGTGCTATGACAGCGCACAGTCCGCGAAATCCATTGCACAGTCGATCAAGGCAGGCGCAGTGGCACCTCTGCCCATTGCGCTCTCAGTTTCCATAAACCTGATGCTATTGCTGCCGTTCCTGACCGAACTTGTCCGTGCGTTGCCAGGACTTGAATTAAGGTTTCTGCGTGGCGACCAAGTGCAGGTTACAGAATATCTGAAAAAGGGCGACGCGGAGATCGCCATAGCAGGTCCCCTCCCCGAAGCCTGGGATCGTCTGGAATCATGGCCACTCTTCGTAGATCCCTATGTGCTCATGGCCGGAAATGAAAATCCAATTACTCGTAACGCCGAGATCACCGCCACGGCCCTATCCAAGCAGCACATGTTGTGCCGCACCTACTGTGAGCATAGCGACCACATAACCGAGTTTCTCGACACGCAAGGTCTAGCTGGACTCTTGCTGCATCGGATCGTGGCCGAGGATGATCTGAGCAACTTACTGCAAGCCGGTTTTGGGGTCGCCATCGCACCGGCGAGTTCTGTCACCACTCCGAACGTCCAAAGGAGACGGATCCAAGGTCTGAAGCTCGACCGAACCGTGTCCGTCTACAGCGTTACTGGGCGACAACGATCGACCGCAGCCTCAACGTTTATCAAGATGTTGAGGGCCGCGGATTGGTCGCGCTACGAGGAAGCAGCAGTGTTGGGTGTCAAAGAGGAACCATCGAATGCAACACGAGACGTTTAATCGAGGTTAGGTGGAGCTAGAGTCGCCCCAACAAAGGCCCGATCTCCGCGCGATTGCGGAAGTCCGGGACTATGAACCGCGCGCAAACGCAACCATCGCTTCCAATCAGAAACGTGGCCAGCATTGGCAAGAACCACATGCTGTTGCCCTGGAATGAGTAAGGTCTAGCCCGTCGGCGAGCGCTTATTCGTACGTCTCAGTTGTCTTCAAAATTCAACTCAGCGCGTCGAGTAAATGAGATCAATCAGCCATAGCAATGGCTTTCAAGATTTCTTCGATCTCCATCCGGCGCCGGAAATCTGGATCGACGAATCGGGCCACAATTCGTCCGTCGCGGCCCACCACAAACGTCGCCGGCAGTGGCACAAACCACCCGTCGTTCCCCTGATAGAACTCAAGATGGTATCCAGAATTCTGCATCAAGAGTTTTACTTCTTCTCCAAGCCAAACCACGAGGCCAAGCGACATGGCATACCCGTTGTCGACGTCCGTCAAAAGACGCATCGCCAGAGCGGTCTTCGGATCAACTTGTGCAGCGAATTTCTGGAGCTCCGGCATAATCGAGACAACCTGCGCACCGTGAGACGTTATCTCGGCATGATGTTCAGCCAAGGTGGCCAGCTCAATCCTGCAGAAGCGGCACCAATGCCCGCGATTAAAGCTAACAACAACCGGACCTGTAGCAAGTAGGGAAGCCAAACTCACAAGCTTGCCAGCCTTGGACGGTAAGAGAAAATCCGGAAGAATATCGCCAACGCCAGGGGCCTGCCGGCCAGCGTCGGTAGAAGCCAGTCGTGCAACCAATTCGTCGTAGGCGTCGGCGAATGCTGAGCTCTGCTCCCTGAGAGCATCGGCGTAAATCTTCAGCCGGACACCGAGAGGCGCATCCATAACGCACACATCTGCAAAGATCTGGCTGAGGATGAATTGAGGATCCAAGAGATGCATGCTCCTGCTTGGTATCGGGAGGCCCACATGGCTTCAAGCGTAAGTCGATCCGCACGGAAACAAAAATAGGCAATCTCGCCTGAAACCATAGCTAGTTGCTATTCCTCGCGGCCAGGGGCCACGCGGCTCAATCTTGGCTACGGCGGCAACGGTCAGTGAGAAAAGGGGCGTCACATGTCAGGGCTGGCCCCGGCCTAGAAACTTCCGTCACTCCGTTAGATTCTGCGCACGATTTGCTTCCGCCAACGGCGAGTTGAACGTGAATCGCTGCGGGGCGTTAAGAGAATAGCCTGCATAGCTGCAATTGAGAAGTCGTGACCGGCTGAGGGCAACGAATGTTTGACAATATAGTCACGGCGGTTGGGTCGCTTTTCAGGAGCGCGCTCGCAGTCCTGGCGGGCACGACTGCGGCGGTCGGACGGTGGGACATTCCTCCAGCGCAGGGGAGCATTATTGAAATTGAACCCGGGATTGGCCCATCGTGGGGAACGCTCTCGGGTCTGACCGCCCCATCCCACGGACCCGACCCGGCTTTATGCGGTAACCGACCAGAATTCACCGCCCATTCGCATCGTCGAAATCGAACTTGAGGCACGCACGGCCAAAGTCGTCCGTCAGATCGCGATAACGGTTCTTGAAGGAGACCTCGATCCAGAAGGCATCGTTGCCGCGCAAGATGGCAGGTTCTGGCTCGCGTCCGAAGGCGGCACGAGGAACGTGCCACCTAATCGGCTGCTCGATGTCGGCTCAGATGGCTGCGTCGTACGCGCGATCAGTTTGCCACCAACTCTTGCCCCGAGAATGGGTCCTAAAGGACTTGAAGGAGCCTGCCACGCCCCCTGTGAAGAAAATTTAACTTGGCACCTAACGACCTGTTTTTCGCATATTCGTCGTTATGGGTTCAGAGGCGAGCACCACTTCCTGAGGCGAGAGCATCACACTCAATGGTCGACGGCCTTACGCAATTCAGGGTGACGCGCCTCTGTCGAACCGGTCTCAGTTAGGCTGCGAACCAGGTCTCTGCGGCGCAGCTACGGACCGCGCCCGGAAAAGGAATTTCGAGGCCAGAGACAGCGGGACATTTCCCGCACGAAGACCGACAAGTCACGGCGCAGAGACCGCCCGAAACGCGGACGAACATCCGCTAACCGGCGGAAAGTTCGCCTCAATTTGCGATGCTAAAAACACTTTAAAATCAGTGGCTTATGGTTGGTGGAGCAGCAAGGAATCGAACTGCTGACCTCTCAGCTTTGCTGGTTCGGATGAAGCCGCCGATAACCAACTGATCTCAAATGCTCCATTCGCCCGAAGACTTGCCCGATTC
>Ga0209254_10002827_pt1 | contig 15850 bp, 16 predicted proteins | sample FrelakmetDIP11DI_FD_187148 | JGI IMG/M metagenome (GOLD analysis project Ga0209254, IMG submission 187148) | Freshwater lake sediment microbial communities from the University of Notre Dame, USA, for methane emissions studies - DIP11 DI (SPAdes)... | ecosystem: Environmental > Aquatic >... | reverse complement strand
TCAAAAAATCGATTCCGGGTCCCGGGGTCGGCAATTACGTCACGGTCGCAAAGACCATGGCGATGGCGCGACGCCTGATCGGTGACGACGGCTTGCGCCAACGCACGTATTTTCATGCGCACGGCACGAGCACCCCGCAGAACCGCGTCACCGAATCGCACATCATGAGCGAACTCGCCGGTGTATTCGGTGTCGAGAACTGGCTGGTCGCCGCGGTGAAAGCCTATGTCGGCCATTCGTTGGCGCCGGCGGGCGGCGACCAACTGGCGGCGGTCCTCGGCGCCTGGCAGCACGGTTGGATTCCGGGCATCAAGACAATCGACCACATCGCCGACGATGTGCTCCAGACGCACCTGCGCTTCTCGATCAACCATGTCGAATTCGACCCGACGACCATGGACGGCGCACTCATCAACTCGAAGGGGTTCGGCGGTAACAATGCCACGGCGTTGATCCTGTCGCCGACGGTCACGCGGCGCATGCTGGCGCAGAAGCACGGGACCGCCGTGATGACCGCCCACGCGCGACGTCACGAGACCGTGCGTAAACAGCTGGATGATTACGATGTCCGCATGAGTCGTGGCGAAATCGCTCCGATCTACCAGTTCGGCGAAGGGGTGCTCGAATCGAGCGATCTGCAGATGTCGGACACCCAGATCCGGGTGCCGGGATACGCTCACCCCATCGAGCTGAACGTTGAACACCCCTATCCCGACATGTCGCCGGATTAGATGCGGCAGCGTTTGTGATGTTCAGTGAAGCGTCGTGCGAGGTCGCCCGGCGAGACGTCTGAGGCGGCGGTCGATCTCAACCTCCCAACGTGTACCGAGCAGTTCTGCGCGCGCTTGATCGAGTACTGCGGCGGCCGCAGTCGGATCGCCGAGGTGAAACCACACTTCCGCCCGCTCCAGATGCAGCGGTCCCGCATCGGTCACCAACGGCAACTGACTATCGATTGTGGCAAGCACCGCGACCATATCGCCACGGCCCGCATAGATCGCCTTTATGTTGTTCAGCATGCGCACAGCGATGTCATCAGGTGATGCCGGGGCCAACGCGCTCGCGCCAAGCTGCGCCAGGTTCGCCTCAGTCAGCCACCGTTCCACATCGGTCGGACGCAGTAGCGTCGCGTCCAGCGGATCGATGAGCACGTCGTCCGCGGTCAGTAGAAAGTGTCCCGGAAAATTGATGCCGCGCGTCTTCATGCCGAGCGCGCGACCCACCATCAGGTAAGGGATGCTCAACGTAATCGGAATCCCCCGCCGGCTGGCAAGTACAACGTCGATGCGACTCGCATCAAGACTCTGCAGATCATCCGCACCCTTGAATCCTTCGTCGCGCAGGAATGCGGCCAGCGTCGTCGGGTCGCTGCCATGGGGTGCTTGAACCACGAATCGATCGCACAGCTCGATGAGCATGCGGCGCACGCGCGCCTCGTCGACAGACGGCTCCAGCAGTCGCGCAACCAACAACGCCGCCGACAGTTCGTCACGATCCGGGTCTTTGCGGTAAGCCTCAACCGGCGCTGACGCGAGCGGCGTCAGGACTCGGCCCCGGACAACAGCTGACCCACCAGCGCAATCAGTTCGCTGCGTGCGAACGGTTTGGCCAGCGTCGCCGCAGCGCCGATGTAGCGCGCGGTCTCGAGATAGTCGGTCGGTCCGATACGTCCCCCGCCCGACATTGCGATGACGGGAACGTTGCCGCGCAGCATCTTCATTTCGGAAATGGTCTCGAGCCCCTCTTTCTCCGGCATGATCAGATCGGTAATGACCAGATCGAACAGCGTCGCGCGAAATTTGGCGACTGCCTCACGACCGTCCACCGCTGTGGCGACCTCATAGCCCTCGAGCCGCAACATCTCGCCGACCACCTCGAGCACCTGCGGATCATCGTCGACTACCAGGATCGCGCTCATCGCACTCATTCTTGATCTGCTACTTCGTGATTCTAGTTCAATTCCTTTCCATACAAGCGCGAGCCCCGACTCGATCCGCACGACCGCGTCAGTGTTCTCGCGTCGCGGCAAAGCGAATATCCGGCCAGCGCTCCTGGATCAACGTGAGGTTGGTCCTGGTCGGCGCCAGATACGCGAGGTAACCACCCCCATCGATCGCCAGGTTGTCGGCATGTTTACGGCGAAACTCTTCGAGCTTGCGGGGATCCTGGGCATAGACCCAGCGCGCCGTATGGACGTTGCCGTCTTCATAAATACAGTCGGCTTTGTATTCATCGCTCAGCCGGAACGCGACCAGATCGAACTGTAGCGCGCCGACGGCACCCACAATCATTTCATTACGCCGCAGCGGCTTGAATACCTGGGTCGCGCCTTCCTCCGCCAGCTGGGTCAAACCCTTTTCGAGTTGTTTGGTCTTCAGCGGATCACGCACCCGCACACGTCGAAAGAGCTCCGGCGCAAAGTTCGGCACGCCGGTGAAACGCAGTGCTTCGCCTTCGGTGAACGTGTCGCCGATCTGCATCGACCCGTGGTTGTGCAGACCGATGATGTCGCCGGGAAACGCTTCCTCCGCGTGCACCCGATCTCCGGCCATAAATGTCACCGCATCGGAGACCCGGACTTCTTTGCCGAGCCGCGTGTGGTACATCCGCATGCCCTGTCGATAGCGACCCGAACAGATCCGCAGGAATGCAATCCGGTCGCGATGCTTCGGATCCATGTTTGCCTGAATCTTGAACACGAAGCCGGTGAACGCTGCTTCATCCGGTTGCACGATCCGCTCATGCGCCGCGCGCGGCTGCGGATCCGGCGCATTCGCGACGAAGCAGTCGAGCATGTGCACCACGCCAAAGTTGCCGAGTGCAGTACCGAAAAATACCGGCGTCAACTCCCCGCGCAGAAAACGCTCCCGGTCGAACGCGTGGCTGGCACCCCGCACCAGATCGATCTGCTCGCGGAACTTCACATAGTCAGCGCCGATAAAATCCCGCGCCTGCGTGCTGGCGAGGCCTTCGATCTCATCGAACCGATGCAGGTGGTGCCCGTGTCCCGTCGAGTAACAATAGAGGCGGTCCTGTTCGAAGTTGTATACGCCACGAAAGTAGCGGCCCGAACCGATCGGCCACGTCACCGGCGCACACGCAATGCCCAGCACGTCCTCAATCTCGTCCAGCAGCTCGATCGGTTCGCGCATCTCGCGGTCGAGTTTGTTGATGAACGTCAGAATGGGTGTGTCACGCAAGCGGCACACCTCCATCAGCTTGATCGTGCGCGGCTCAACGCCCTTGGCCGCATCGATGACCATGAGCGCGGAGTCGACGGCCGTCAGCGTACGATAGGTGTCCTCGGAGAAGTCCTCGTGGCCGGGTGTATCGAGCAGATTCACAACGTGGCCCGCGTATTCGAACTGCATCACCGAGGTGGTGACCGAAATGCCGCGCTCCCGTTCCATCGCCATCCAATCCGATGTCGCGTGACGATCGGATTTGCGCGCTTTGACCGTTCCAGCCAACTGGATCGCGTTGCCGAGCAGCAGCAGCTTTTCGGTGACAGTGGTTTTGCCGGCGTCGGGGTGCGAGATGATCGCGAACGTCCGACGCGTGGATAGTGGCTGTTTCACGGCGGGCAACATGGAAAAAACGCGCGATTATACGGCGTCCCAGTCGGATTGCGACGCCGGATCGTCAGCGCGGCGCCGGCAATTCCGCAGGCCCCAACGTGATTGCGAGCACCCGCGCATCTTCGCTGCCGATCTCTGCGGGGTAGTAGTCCTTGCGTCGGCCGATCTCGCGAAATCCGAGCGAAGCGTATAACGCGCCCGCGACACGATTCGACGGTCGAACTTCCAGATACACCACAGTTGCGCCGCGCCGCCCGGCGCGCTCGAGCATGTGCACGACAATCTGACGGCCGAGTCCGTGCCCCTGCTCATCGCGGCGTACACAGATATTAAGCAGATGTGCTTCGTCGGCACCGATCGACAGCACGCCGTGTCCGATGATGATCTCACCGCGCTCTGCGACCCAACATTCATGGCCTGATTTCACGCAGTCACTGAAGACAGCGCGGGTCCATGGGAAGGCATAGCTGCGCGTCTCATTCTCGACCACCCGATCGAGATCGCCCTCTTCCATAACGCGGAAGCTCAGACCTGGACTGGTTGCGAGACGCTGAGCCATAGTCGCTTCTTTGCCAGGGGATCCGCACGCAGGGCTGCGGCGTCGGGCAGCTGCAGTATCGTCACGTCGCCGACTCCACGGCGGACATCCACCAGCGAAGCTGCGATTGCACCGAACAACAACAGCCAGCGAGCCTGTGCGCGCTCGACCTGTCCGCGGAGAAACTCGCGATACGCATTGGCTGCAGCAGTGACGCCCGCATCACCCGTTTGCGTCTGCGGCCAACGAAACTGCGTGTGCTGCAGCGGCGCGCTCACTCCCGCAATTGCCTGCACGATGTCCTGCGCGATGTGCCGATCGAGCGGATTCGCAAACGCGCCAACGACCACGACGCGGGGCGCCGCTATACAGTCGAGCTGGATGCGTAGCTCAATACCGGCTTGCGCTGCGGGCGCCTCTGGTGGCACCGGCGTGGCGAGAAGCGCCGCCTCACTGACTTCCACCTTTGGCGGTGCAGTGAGGTGCTGCGCCGGCTTCCGGAGAACGGAGCGGCGAATCCAGACGTCGACACCCAGCGCATCTAAGACGCGGCGTTGCTGTGGCGACAATGTGCTGCGGGTCCCGGCCATCTGGACATTCTACCCAACCGCGCATGCGAGCCCAGTCGTGTTCTTCACCCGCTCCGCTATTCCCGGTATCGTTGACGCCCCGCGGCGCTTTGGCATTCGATGAAATACCACACCGACGATGTTCGTATTACCGGCATGGAGGAGGTTCTGCCGCCGGAAGCGCTGCTCGCGGCGCTTCCGCTATCCGACGCGGCATCGCAGCGGGTATTCACCCTGCGCCACGTGATCAGCGACATCATCCACGGGCGCGACCCACGCCTGATCGTGGTCATTGGACCATGCTCGATTCACGATCCGACGGCCGCTCTGGAGTATGCGGATCGCCTGGCCGAGCAGGCACGGCTGTACCAAGACACGCTGCAGATCGTCATGCGGGTGTACTTCGAAAAGCCCCGCACCACAATCGGCTGGAAGGGCTTGATCAACGATCCGCACCTGAATAATTCATACGACATCAACACGGGCTTGAACACCGCCCGCGGATTGTTGCGATCGTTGATCGACAAAGGCGTTGCGACCGGAACCGAATATCTCGACCCGATTTCGCCCCAGTATTTCGGTGATCTGGTGTGCTGGGGCGCCATCGGCGCTCGCACCACCGAGAGTCAGATTCATCGCCAGCTCGCGTCCGGGCTTTCGTGCCCGATCGGCTTCAAGAACAGCACCGATGGTTCGGTCCAGGTGGCGGTCGATGCCGTCAAGTCCGCGCGCCATGCGCATATCTTTTTATCCGTTACCAAACAAGGCCGGTCGGCGATCTTCTCGACGTCCGGCAACGACGACTGCCACATCATCCTGCGCGGCGGCGGTGGTCGGTCGAACTTCGACAGTGTGTCGGTGCAGCGCGCGACGCGTGTGCTGCAAGACGCGGGACTGGTCCCGAAACTCATGATCGACATGAGCCATGCCAACAGTAACAAGGATTTCCGTCAGCAACTGGCCGTGTGCAGCGATATCTGCCGCCAGCTTACGAGCGGCGAGCCGCGCATCATCGGCGTGATGATCGAGAGCAATCTCATTGAAGGCCGCCAGGAACTCAGCAGCGGCCGGCAATTGACCTACGGTCAGAGCGTCACCGATGCCTGTATCGGCTGGGACGACTCCGCGCAGTGCCTCGGCCAACTCGCGGAAGCGGTCGCGCGACGCAACGCCGCAACGCGCCGCAGCACACGATCAACCGACGACGATCAGGATGTCGCGATCGTGTAGGCCCGGTCCGTGTGGCTCGCCATCACGAAGTCATTGCGATGCAATCCCCCGACGACGTGCGTCCACCAGGTCACGGTGACACGACCCCATTGAGTGAGAATCGCCGGATGATGATCTTCGGCTTCGGCGAGCAACCCGACCCGCTGCGTGAATCCGAGTGCACCGGCGTAATCGGTGAACCGGAACTCGCGTTCGAGCCGCTCGATGTCATCCTGAACTACCGCGCGCCAATCGGGCAGCTGCCCCAGCAACGCATCACGCTCGCCGTCGGAAAGTCGCTTCGCGGATCGTGTGACGCGAATGCAATGCTCCTCAGCAAGCTGCGGCATGGGTACTCCAGCATCGATCGCCTCTCGAATCGCGCTCAGAGATCGTCATCGCTTGCGCCGGATGCAGAATCGGCGCCGCCTTTGCGCAGTCGCACGAGCCATTGGACCGGTCCACTCAGCGCGTAGAGCGCCGCGAGGGTCAACAACACCCGCGGCGGATCCGCGAGCACAATCGCAAACCCAAGTACCACCGCCACCAACACGATGAATGGAACCCGACCGCGCAGCGTCAGCATTTTCGGTGAGAAGTAGCGGAAGTTACTGACCATCAGCATCGCCGCCATCGTCGTAATCGATGCGACCAGGCCGGCTTGCACCAGGCCGACCGAGTCACCGGCCATGCGACCATCCTCGAGCACCCATATCACCGTGACGACCAGGCATGCCGCGGCGGGACTGGCGAGACCCGTGAACGACGAGATATCGCCTTGCGTGTTGTAACGGGCAAGCCGCAACGCGGTACATGCCATATAGAGGAACGTGACGACCCAACCCAGCTGCCCAAGTTGCGAAAGCGACCAGGTGAACGCTACCAATCCGGGCGCTACACCAAACGCCACCATGTCGGACAGACTGTCGTATTGGGCGCCGAACGCGCTCTGCGTGCGCGTCAGACGTGCAACCCGACCATCGGCGGTATCGAGCAGCACCGCAGCGTAGATCGATATCGCCGCCGAAATCGGATGCCCGTTGATCGCCGCGACGATCGCGTAAAAACCCCCGAACAATGCGCCGGTCGTGATCAGGTTCGGCAATAGATAGATGCCTCGCCGGGCCGGACCGCGCGCCTCGTCAAGATCGTCAGAATGACTCCGCTGCACCGGCTGAAGCGGGCGCTGTCGATCGGGTTCGCGCGCAGGATCGGTCAATGCGTAACCTCGTTAGTTCTTCTCGCGATCGACCAACCGTTTGGCATGAATCCACGGCATCATCGCCCGCAGCTTTTCGCCCACCTGTTCGATCTGATGTGCCTGACTGATACGTCGCATGGCCTTGATCGATGGCGCTCCAGCCTGATTCTCCAATACAAATTCACGGGCGAACTTGCCACTCTGGATCTCTTCGAGAATACGCTTCATCTCCGCCTTCGTCTGCTCGGTCACGATGCGTGGACCGCGCGTCAGGCCGCCGTATTCCGCGGTGTTCGACACCGTGTACCACATATTCGTAATGCCGCCTTCGTAGAAAAAATCGACGATCAGCTTCAGTTCATGCAGACATTCGAAATATGCCATCTCCGGTGCATAGCCGGCTTCGACCAGAGTTTCGAATCCCGCTTGCACCAACGCTGCCGCACCGCCGCACAGCACCGCCTGTTCACCGAACAGATCGGTCTCCGTCTCTTCACGGAACGAAGTCTCGATGACTCCCGCGCGACCGCCGCCGTTGGCGGATGCATACGAAAGCGCGGTCTGCTTTGCACAACCGCTGGGATTCTGCGCAATCGCGATCAGACTGGGTACGCCGCCGCCTTCGACGTACGTCGAACGAACGGTATGGCCCGGACCCTTCGGCGCAATCATGATCACGTCGAGATCGGCGCGCGGCTCGATCAACTGAAAGTGAATGTTGAAGCCATGGCCGAAGGCAATCGTCGCACCTTCCTTGAGGTTGGGCTCGATCTCGTCGCGATACAACGCGGGATGCAGTTCGTCCGGCGCCAGGATCATCACTACGTCGGCGTTCTTCACGGCGGCCGGCACTTCGGCGACCTCGAGTCCCGCTTTTTCTACTTTGCGCCACGAAGCAGAGGATTTACGCAAGCCGACGACGAGATTCTTGACACCCGAATCGCGAAGGTTATTGGCATGCGCGTGGCCTTGCGAGCCATAACCGATGATCGCGACCTTCATGCCCTGAATGATCGACAGATCCGCGTCCTTGTCGTAATACACCTGCATAGCGATATCCCCTCAAAACAACAGTTAGAGACTCAGAATTTTTTCGCCGCGGCTGATCCCGGAGACACCGCTGCGGACGACCTCCAGAACCACAGCCTTGCCGATGGCGCGGATGAATCCATCGAGTTTTCCGGACGGACCCGTCAACTGCACCGTATAACTCATGTCGGTGACGTCGATGATCTGCCCGCGGAAGATATCGGTCGTGCGCTTGAGCTCGGAGCGAGCAGTGCCCTCGGCACGCACCTTGATCAACATCAGTTCGCGTTCGACATGATCGCCGTCGGTGAGATCCATCACTTTGACGACCTCGATGAGCTTATTCAGCTGTTTCATGATCTGTTCGATCTTCGAGGCATCACCGCGCGTGGTCACCGTCAGACGCGACAGCGTTTCATCCTCGGTCGGCGCGACCGTCAGCGTTTCAATGTTGTAGTTGCGTTGCGCGAACAACCCCACAACGCGCGACAACGCGCCGGCTTCGTTTTCGAGCAGCACCGCGATGATCCGCCGCATCACTTCGTCTCCGCGCGGGACAGGAACATGTCGCGCATCGAGCCACCCTTGATCGCCATCGGATAGACGTGTTCGTCGGGGTCGATATGGACATCGAGAAACACCAACCGCTTCTTATATTTGGCGCCGAATGCCTCGGTCATCGCGCTCTGCAGATCACCGAGCCGATCGACCCGTATACCGACGTGTCCAAACGACTCGACCAACCGCACAAAATCCGGCAACGCTTCGCGGTAGGTGCTATGCGAATGGCGGCCGCCGTACTGCATGTCCTGCCATTGCTTGACCATGCCAAGCGCCGCGTTGTTGAGATTGACGATCTTGATCGGCAAAGCGTATTGCAGGCATGTCGACAGTTCCTGCATGTTCATCATGAAGCTGCCTTCCCCGGTGACGCACGCGACCGTCGCGTTCGGAAACGCGAACTGCACACCCATCGCCGCGGGCAAACCGAACCCCATCGTGCCGAGGCCGCCGGAGTTGATCCAGCGGCGCGGCTCGGCAAAGTGATAGTACTGGGCCGCGAACATCTGGTGCTGGCCGACATCGCTGGTGACATACGCATCGCCGCCGGTCGCCTGGTACAGCGCTTGAATGACCTGCTGGGGCAATACCTTGGCGTCGGGATCGACGTGATCGAGCATGCGGTGATTCAACCCATGGGCGGAACGCCACGCATTGATCTGTTCCCACCACTTTTGAAGAGCCGCACCGTCGGGCAGGCTGTGCTTCGTCAGCTCCTGCTCGAGCAGGGTCTCCATCTCTTCGAGCACCGCGCGAACCGGGCCGACAATCGGAATGTCGACCGGAATGATCTTGGAGATCGACGCGGGATCGACGTCGACATGAATAATCGTCGCCTGCGGACAGAACTTTTTCGTGTCGTTGGTGACCCGATCATCAAACCGCGCGCCGATCGCAAAAATCAGATCGCACGCGTGCATCGCGTTGTTGGCTTCGAAGGTGCCGTGCATTCCGAGCATGCCGAGAAACTGCGGATCCGGCGCGGGGTATGCACCCAATCCCATCAGCGTGTTCGTCACCGGGTAGTTCAAGCGCCGTGCAATCCGGGTCAGCAGCTCCGCTCCATTGCCCTGAATGACGCCGCCACCGGCATAGATCACCGGCCGCTTCGCCCGCGCCAGCGCTTCCACCGCGCGGCGGATCTGACCGGTGTGGCCACGCGTCGACGGATTGTACGATCGCAACGAAATCGACTTCGGGTATTCGTACGGTGCCGTGATCGCAGGGTCGGTGGTGTCCTTCGGTACGTCGATCACCACCGGACCGGGTCGACCGGACGTGGCGATATAAAACGCCTTCTTCACGACCAGCGGAATTTCGGCCGCACTGCGGACGAGAAAACTGTGCTTCACGACCGGTCGTGAAATGCCGACCATGTCGGTTTCCTGAAATGCGTCGGTACCGATCAGGTCGGTCGCCACCTGGCCCGAGATCACCACCAGCGGAATGGAATCCATGTACGCCGTCGCGATACCCGTGATCGCATTGGTCGCGCCGGGTCCGGACGTCACCAGGACAACACCGGGTCGGCCTGTGGCGCGTGCATAGCCGTCCGCCATATGCGTGGCCGCCTGTTCGTGACGCACCAGAATGTGTTCGACGCGCTGCTGACGAAAGATTGCATCATAAATGTGCAATGCAGCGCCGCCGGGATAGCCAAAAATGTAATCCACGCCTTCGTCCTGCAGCGCGCGGATCAACATGTCACCGCCGGAAAGATGCTCCGTCATGGGGTCCTCGGATTCAAATGCGAACAGCGCGTAACGTGCCTCTGCGCGTCGACGCGCTGTTTTCACAGCTGCGAAATAGCCGCGTATTTTTGTGCGCCGCACGACCCATGTCAATTTGAACCTCTGCGACGCGGGTGCACCACAGAGTGAGCACCAAGCCACGAAACGCGGCGCTTCGACCAATATCGCCTGTGCTATCCTGCGACCCTGTCATGCGAAAGGATCTGGGCCGCCAATGAGCGTCCGATTTGTTTTCCTTGTCTTGTCGATGCCGCTGCTGATGGGCTCCGAGGTCTACCGTTATATCGACGCGAACGGTGTGATCACCTACGCGCAACAACTTCCCTATGGCGTCAAAGGCGAACGCATCACTACGGTCGCCGGCGCAGCGAGCGTTGCGGCACCCGCCGCGCCGCCGATATCCGAAAACCCGCCTCAGCCGGTCTTAAAGCCTGAACAACAAGCGATGCTCGACGACCTCAAGAAAGCCGATCAGGCCCGCAAAGACGAAATCGCGCGAATCCGCGACGCGAATTGCACGCGTTCGCAGGATGTCCTCGAAAAACTCGCGTCAGCGGGGCGCATCCGCGTCAAGGGAGCGGACGGCCAGGAGGTCAACATGCCCGAAGACGAGCGCCAGGCTCGAATCGACGAGGCGCAGCGCGGGATCGTCACCAATTGCAGCCCCGGAGATTCAACCGCCGCACCCCAATCGGCAGTTGCCAACGCGGGCGGCTGAACCCGGCATTACGGTCCATCCGCCAGCCAGATCAGTGTGGCCATTCGGCCGGTGACGCCATCGCGGCGAAACGAATAAAAGCGCGTGTCACCGTAAGTACACAACCCTCCCCCATAGACGCGCGTCACACCCAACCCCGCCAGCTCCGCCCGCGCCAGAGCATAAAGATCCGCCCACCACTTACCCGGACCGTGTCCGGGTCTAACCGCCGAATCAACGATCGCCGCGGGGACAGTGTCGAACAACGCGTCGCGTACGTCGTTGCCGATCTCGTAATGTGTTGGTCCGATGGCCGGCCCCAACCAGGCCAACAACGTGTCGTTGCGGGTGGCCAAGCGCGCAACCAGATTCGTCAGCACACCGTGCGCCAAACCGCGCCAGCCGCAGTGCGCCGCCGCGACCAGCGTGCCGGCTCGATCGCAGATCAACACCGGTAAACAGTCGGCGGTCAAAATCGCACACGCACGTGCGCTCGATCGACACAGTGCCGCATCGGCCGTTGGCGGCGACGTGACGTTGGGACCCGCGTCAACCACCGCGACGCCGTGCACCTGATCCAGCCAACAGATCGACGGTGCCCCGGAGATAGATACCAGCCGCGTTCGATTTTCTGCCACCCGATCTGGGGCATCGCCACAGTGGGTGGCTAGATTGAACGAGGCATAGCGACCTTCGCTGACGCCGCCGCAGCGCGTCGTCACCCACGTGTGCACACGCGGCGGCGCCGGCCAATCCGGGACAATCCGTTCAGCTGCGGCCAACATCGTTCCCGGCGCGTATATCCGGATTGCCCGACTGATCGCTCTTCAGGCAGTCGATCAGCTGGGTCAGGTCGAGCGGCAGCGGCGACTCGAACGCGAGCGCCGCCCCGGTCACCGGATGTTCGAACGCCAACTCGGCCGCGTGCAACGCCTGGCGCTGGAACCCCCTAATCGCGGCCAGCAACTCAACTGAGGGGCGTGAAGGTAATCGCCCGCGTGCACCATAGCGGCGATCGCCGACAAGCGGATGACCAATCGACGCCATATGTACTCGAATCTGATGCGTGCGGCCCGTCGCCAGCTCCGCGTTCACCAGGCAGTGGGCGCGATATCGTTCAATTACTTGTACGTGGGTCAGCGCCGCCCGACCTACCGACGCCACACGCTGGCGCAGACGATTGCCCGGATCTCGCGCGATCGGCGCGTCGATCGAACGACCGCCCGTCAGCACGCCTTCGACTACCGCCCGGTATCGGCGCGTCACGTCGTGGCGGGCGAGCGCACCACTCAGACTCCGCAACGCCACCGAACTCGCCGCTACGACCAGCAACCCGCTGGTATCTTTATCGAGCCGATGCACGATGCCCGCCCTGGGCAATGCCGCGAGCGCCGGTCGAATCTGCAGCAAGCCATTGACCAGGGTTCCATCTGGATTTCCAGCACCCGGGTGCACCACCACGCCGGCCGGCTTGTCGATGATCAACAGATGCTCGTCCTCAAAAACGACGCCGAATCCCACGATTTGAGGGATGTCCCAGCGGGCGCCGACAGGCGGAGTCGCGTTCAACGCCAGCTCTTCATCGCCGAATAGGCGCTGCTTCGCGGGCACGACGCGACCGTTGAGCGTCAAGCTGCCGTCCCGAATCCACTGCGTGAGTTGGGTACGCGAATAGTCGGGCAGCAACACCGCCGCCGCCTTGTCGATACGTTGTCCGGCCAGCTCCGGTCCGACTCGAATCGTTCGACAGATTTTGGCAGAGACCTGCGGGTGGTCCATCGGATGGGATTGATTGTGGAGTTTGAGTAGACTGGCCGGCAGTTTAACGCTCGGCTCAGACCATATGACACGAATCATTTTGTTCGCTTCGCTACTCACAGTACTCGCGGGTTGTTCACTGTGGCCGTGGGGTCACAGCAACGACAACGGCGATGAAGAGGAGACGTCCGAACAGATGCTCTACCGCAGCGCGCAGTCGAGCCTGCGTTCCGCGAACTATCGTGACGCGATCATCAAGCTGCAGAAGCTCGAAGCGCGGTTCCCGTTCGGTCGCTACGCCGAACAGGCACAGCTCGAACTGATCTATGCAAACTTCATGTCGTATCAACCCGAGGCCACGCGCAGCGCAGCAGATCGATTTATCCGGCTGCACCCGCAACATCCAAACATCGACTACGCGTACTACATCAAGGGGCTTGCGGAGTTCAACAAGGATCGTGGACTGCTCGATCGTTTTGCCAGTTCCGACATCAGCAAGCGTGATCCCACGTCGGCACGACAGTCATTCGCAGACTTTTCCGAGTTTCTCGAACGGCATCCGGATAGCGAATACGCCGCTGACGCACGTCAGCGGATGATCTATCTGGTCGATCTGCTCGCGCGCTACGAGATCAACGTCGCGAAGTTCTATATGCGGCGCGGCGCGTTCGTCGCCGCTGCAAATCGTGCGCGCAACGTCGTGGAGCATTATTCGCAATCGCGTTCGGTCGACGAGGCCCTGGCGATCCGGGTCGAGGCGAACTGGCGTCTCGGTTTACCGGAGGCCGCCAACAATTCATTGCGAATTCTTGCGATCAACGATCCGCAATACCCTGCGTTCGATAACCAGGGCCACTTCGTGTTCCGCCAGCAGGCATTCGACCGTGATCGGTCGTGGCTCAACATGATGTCCTTCGGTCTCATCGATCGACCGGAGGTACCGCCGCCGATCTCCCTCGATACCCCGACCGGGGTGGATATGCCGTTGCAAATGCCCGAACCCGTGCCTGCAGCGCAAATAGCAAAACCGAAGCCCTGGTACCGCCGCCTTCTCGGCTGACGATTCACCCGCATGACAACGCTTGCGCAGGACATCGTCGCCGAGATCGAGCAGCGGCGCTTTCAGCTCAACGTCAACCTGCTCAAGGTCTACAACTACTACCGCGTATTCGTCGGCCTGGCGCTGATCGCAATGTTCCTGCAGCAGTACACCGAGACACGGCTCGGTCGTCTGCGCCCGGAGGTCTTCCTGTGGGTCGCGTTGTTCTACACCGGCATCAACCTCATCGGCGCGCTCAGTACGCAGGCGCTGCCGCAACGGTGGTTCCGACGCCAGTTCGCCTCGGTCGCGTTCGTACTGTTCGACGTCACGGCGCTCACCTGGCTGATGTATCTATCCGGTGGCGTCGGCAGCGGACTCGGCGTCGTAATTCTGGTCGCGGTCGCGGCCGGCGCGGTGCTCGTGACGGGTCGCGTCAGTGTATTTCTGGCAGCGGTCGCGGCGATCGTGGTGCTTTATGAAGAGTTTTATGTGTCGCTGGTACCACCCGATTTTCGCAGCGACTATTTTCAAGCCGGCGTGCTCGGCGCGATTTACTTCGCAACGTCTATCGCGATTCAGTCGCTGTCGGCGCGTCTGCGTCGAACCGAGATCACGTCGCTGTCCCGTGCCGCAGAGGTTGCCGATCTCGAGCGCGTCAACCGCTCGATCATCCAGCGCATGCGCACCGGCATCATTGTCGTTGATGGTGACAATCATGTGCGGGTGTTGAACCAATCCGCACGCTCGCTGCTGGGTCTGGCGGCTCACGATGAAACAGCGCCTGCGTTGCCGCGACCGCTGATCGATCGTCTGAACGTGTGGCGCGCCGACACGCGCGTGCGCACCGGTGCGTTCGACATTGCGCCAACAACACCGGAGATCCGCGCGAACTTCAGCGCGGTGCGTCCCGAACGAGCCGACGCCGACGTGATCGTCTTTCTCGAGGACACCGTCGAAATTCAACAACACGCCCAACAACTCAAACTCGCGGCGCTAGGGCGACTCTCGGCCAGTATCGCGCATGAAATTCGCAATCCGCTCGGCGCCATCAGCCATGCGGGTCAACTCTTGAGCGAGTCGCGCAATCTCGACAAAGGTGATACCCGACTGACCGATATCATCAATACCCAGTCGCGGCGGATGAACGGCGTCATCGAGAATGTGCTGGAACTGTCACGCCGCAAGCGGCCTTCGCCCGCTAGACTGAATCTGAAAAACTGGCTCGACGAATACCTCGCCGAGTTTCGCCAGTCGATCGAAGACATCGCGGAGATACGCGTCCACGTGCAACCGAATACCACCGAAGTACGCGTCGATCCGGGTCAGCTCGGCCAGGCCATGACCAATCTTGCAATCAACGGGTTGCGCTACAGCCGCGAACGGACCGGGCGAGCGACGCTATCGATCGAAGGCGGCATCGACCCGACGACAGATCGCCCTTATTTGAACGTCATCGACGACGGTCCGGGCGTACCCGCAGAGCAGATCGATCATCTGTTCGAGCCGTTCTTCACCACCGAGCGCAGCGGGACGGGGCTCGGCCTCTACATCACGCGGGAACTGTGCGAGGCCAACCAGGCACGCGTTACGTACACTCGCGACCCGCGCGGCGGCAGCTGCTTCCGGATCACCTTTGCCCATCCGGATCGTATTACCGCATAACCATGGCCGCTGGAGCTTTTGAGGATCTGCGATGACCAAACGCGCTCTGATCGTTGACGACGAGCCCGACATCCGCGAACTGCTCGAGATAACGCTCGGGCGGATGGACGTGGAGACCAAGGCCGCGAAAGACGTGCGCAGCGCGATTGAGCTGCTGGCAGCACATGAGTTCGACCTCTGTTTGACCGACATGCACCTGCCCGACGGGGACGGTATCGAACTGGTGCGCCATATCAACGCGAACCATCCGGGCCT
>Ga0209254_10002826_pt1 | contig 15858 bp, 14 predicted proteins | sample FrelakmetDIP11DI_FD_187148 | JGI IMG/M metagenome (GOLD analysis project Ga0209254, IMG submission 187148) | Freshwater lake sediment microbial communities from the University of Notre Dame, USA, for methane emissions studies - DIP11 DI (SPAdes)... | ecosystem: Environmental > Aquatic >... | reverse complement strand
AGGGCCAGGGAATGTATCTCGGGGGGGACGGTGCCCCCCTCCAGCATGATGCCCTCGCCCTTGAACTCGTCCACGTAGCAGCACTGGGGGATGCCTTTGGGCGGGCCCAGGGGCTCATCGAACAGCGCCACCGCCTGAGTGGCCGGGTGTATCTGCAGGTTCTTCCCCACCTGTCCGCTGGAGTTGGCCAGGCCCTGCCGCAGCAGGAAGTATGGCGAGTAGATGGCGCCAGCGGCGAGCACCGTCACCTGGGCCTCCACCTCGATGCGCTTGCTGGTGGGGTTGCCGGTGGCCGGGTCGATGAAGAACCCGGTGACACCGGTGGCGCGGCCTCCCGCCGTCCTGATGCCGTCCGCGCGGCAGCGGGTATAGATGTCCGCCCCCGACTTCACCGCGTCGGGGATGAAAGAGACGTCCACGCTCTGCTTGGAGCCGGAGGGGCAACCGAAGACGCAGGAGCCGAAGCCCTCGCACTCCTTGGCGTTGCGCGGCAGCCAGCCGCAGGAGAGCCCCAGCTTCTCCGCCCCCGCCATGAAGGTGTTGGCCACCTTGCCCGCCACCTCGGGATCGGCCCTTTTCACGAAGAGGAACTCCTCCAGGTGGCCGTAGATGAGGTTGAGCTCCTCCTCGGTGATGTCGGTGAGGCCGTGCACCAGGTGCCACTTCTTGAGCACCGGCCGCAGCACCCGCAGCGCGGTGCCCGAGTTCACCGTGGTGGTGCCGCCCACCGTCTTGCCCAGGGGCAGCAGGATGAAGGGCACCCCCACGGTGATGGTCTGGGCCGCGTCGCGGTACATCTTCATGTAGGACTCAGCCGGGTTGAGGTTGAAGTCCTCGCGGGTGAAGTAGCCGCCCTCCTCCAGCACCACCACGGAGTAGCCCTCGCCCGCCAGTTCCCTCGCGATGGGACCGCCGCCCGCGCCAGAGCCGACGATGACCACGTCGGCGGAGCGCGACACGTCGCCCTTGATGTCGTGGGGGCCGAGGATCATGCTTGTCCCTCCTGCTTCGGGGGGAGTTCCTTGTCGCGGGTGACCACGCGCAGGTTCGACTCTTCCTTGAGCGCCGCGGCGTCGAAGCCCAGGGGGACGGCGACCTCGGGGCGGCGGTAATACGACATGAGCAGGGGCAGGCCCAGCAGCACGCCGATGCCGCGCAGCAGGGGGTTGCGGGAGGACATGATCCGGTTGAGCAGCTCCTGCTGCTGCGGGGTGGTGAGGCGCGAAAAGGGCTTGCCCTTGAGGACGATGGACAGGGTGCGCAGCGACAGGTTGCAGAGGAAGAAGACCGCCTTCAGCTCGGGTGCGCCGGCCGCGAAATATTCCTCGATGAACGCGATCTGCCCGTCGGGATCGACCGGCGGCAGGCCTTTCGCCTCGCCGATATAGGCGATGATCAGTTCCTGCATATGCCGTCTGGAAACGTTTATCATCTCTCTCCCTCCCATGGGGATCATGCCGGTCCCGGAAGTGGTCTCCCATGCTTCTTCCAGCCCCACGATGCCATAGCGCCCATTACGCTACATTGATATTAGCATAGAGAAGCGGGGGAACCGCTCGCGGCGGCGGAGCTTCATAAGGCTTGACTGATGACGGGGCACATAACCGCGGTCGGCATGCCGCGGCTCATGGCGGGCAGGGGGATCCCTCGCTTATCATGGGGGCACTGACGATCGACCGGGTGAATCCGGGAAGGACATAAGGAGGCGGTATGAAGAGGACGGCTCTGGTTATACTCGTAACCATGATCATCGCGGCCACCGCGCTCATCGCGGGATGCGGGAGCGGTGGGGAACAACCACCGGGGGATGGCAACGGCGGGGGAGAGGGAAAGGCCCAGGCCCTGGTCTTCACCCAGCCCGGCTGAAGCCCGTGCGGACCGGCCAAAGCTCTCGTGCAGAGCCTGGTGGAAGACAAGGAAGACGTCATCACTTTCCGCGAGGTAGACGTTTACAAAGATCCTTCAACCGCGGATAAATACGAGATACAGGCCACCCCCACGGTGATCATCCTCGATGCAACCGGGAAGGAAATATATAACTACGCGGGCATACCCGAGGAAGAAGAGGTCCAGGAGGCCATAGACCAAGCCGTCGCGCCCTGATTAACCCCACGGCGATCAGCGGGGGCGTGTACTTAATCCTCCTGGCTCGTGCTCTCACTATTCAAGGGTCGGGCCCGGTCCGATGGGCGATGTGCTTCCCAGAGGGGGATGTGACCCGGGATAGTCCGCTTCGTGCGGCGACCCGCATGTTATGCGAAGAATAAGCGGTTATGCGCTCAGCCGTCGAGCGCTGCGCCGGTTCTTCTACCCAGCCTGAGTTCTTCGGCCGGCTGCTTGAATCCCGACGATATGGCCCCATAGCGGCATTCTTTTTTACATGCCAGGCAGCGGATGCAGTCGGGGGAGTTGGGGTCTTTGTAGATCTCGATGTCCACGGGGCAGACCTCGCGGCACTTACCGCAGGCGGTGCACTTGGCGTCGTCCACCGCCATGCGGTAGAGGCTGACGCGGTTGCAGAGACCCCACATGGCACCCAGGGGGCAGACCGCCCGGCAGAAGGGTCGCTTGGAGACCATCATCCACACCAGGAACGCGCCGAGGATCGCCATCTTCAACCAGAAGAACCAACCCGTTTCCGGCAGGGGCGTTTGCGGCGGCACGGCTTTGAGGAAGATGCCGCCCTCCAGGGCGCCCGCCGGGCAGAGGCGGGAGAACCAGCTCTGCGCGGTGATGAAGGGGATCAGGGCCACCAAGACGATGAGGAAGAAATACCTGCCCAGATTGATCCGCCTGGGCAGCTGCAGCTTCGGCAGGGGGATCTTGTAGAGCAACTCCTGCAGGAAGCCGAAGGGGCAGATCCAGCCGCAGGGGATCCTTCCCGCGATGACCCCCAGGATGCCGACAGAGGCGAAGACGTAGAGGAGGGCGCCCATGGCCAGCTTGAACTCCCTCACCTTGAGCGATAGCAGGGTGAAGCCGTGCTGCATGCTGCCGATGGGGCATGAAAAGGCCGCCAGGGGGCAGGAATAGCAATTGAATCCCGGGGCACAGACGTACTTGGCCCCACCCTGGTAGATGACCCGCGTGCTGAAATACTGGAAGTAGGGGTTGAGGGCGAGAACGCCGGCGATCTGGGCTATCCTTCGCGTTCGCATAGGCTAGACCAGCCCTATGCATTCCAGTCATATGATGATGGCATGGGTATAAACGGTGCGCGGCCCGTCGAAGATGGCGGAGATCGCGATCAGCGCCAGGAGACCAGCGATAAACAGGTATGCCGGCCTTATCTTCCTACCCAGCAGCGAGATGCTTCTGTTCATTGCTCCTTAAACCTCCCCTTACATTTTCTATGCGCGAAGCCTCAGCCCTTTATGAAATGCGGGGAAATGCGGCAAGTGCGGCCCGCGGATATAATTGAGGGGTAACGGCTAGCCGGTATTCGTCACAAGGGAGGAGCCATGGGGGAGAGCGGGTCGCGGTATTCCTTCACCAGGGAGGATCATGTATTCAAGAGCAGGCGGAAGAAATGCGCCGCGTGGTTGTACCGCCCGCAGGGAGCGGCACGGCCTCCGGTCGTGGTCATGGCCCACGGCTTCGGCGCGCAGAGGGACTTCGGCCTGCCGGATTTCGCGGAGAGGTTCGCGGCACGGGGCATGGCCGTCTTCCTCTTCGACTACCGCAACTTCGGGGCCAGCGAGGGCAAGCCGCGCAACCTGGTTAATCCGTGGCGGCACCTGCGGGACTGGAAAGCGGCCCTGGCCTACGTGCGCGCGCTCCCGGACGTCGACGCGGAGAAGATCGCGTTGTGGGGGTCGTCCTACAGCGGCGGCCACGTCATCGTCGCCGCGGCGCGGGACGGAGGGGTGGCGGCCGTCTCGTCCCAGATGCCCTTCGTTGACGGCATCACCACGGCGTACTGGATGGGCCTGAAGCACGTAGTGCGGGCAACCGTGGCCAGCCTCAAGGACATGGCGCGCATCGTCACTTTCAGGAAGCCGTACTGCGTGCCGGTGGTGAGCGACCCGGACACCTTCGGCCTCATGAACACACCCGAGTGCAAGCCGGGATACATGGCCATCGTCCCGGAGGACACCGACTGGAAGAACGAGTGCCCCTCCAGGGCCGTGCTCGAGCTGCTCTTCTACCGTCCCGTCGCCTATGCCAGAAAGGTGCAGTGCCCGGCCCTGGTGATCATGGGCGAGAAGGACACCCTCATCTACCCCCGGTCGGTGGAGAAGACCGCCTCGCGCATGCGCGAGGTAACCCTGGTCCACTTGCCCACGGGCCACTTCGACATCTACCTGGGCGAGTGGTTCGAGAAGGTGGTGGAACGGCAGGCCGAATTCCTCTCCCGCCACCTGGGGTTGTGAATCGGCGCATGGATGAGAGGCCGGCTTCTTCTCCTGCCATTTGGATAACCGGCCCCGGTAAGGGTCACCGCATGTGCCGGGTTCATGCCTAGCAGAGCGTTCTCCGCTCAAGGACAGGCCGCGCTTTTTTCATTCTCCGGCCCGGTCTATGGGATGGACAGATTGCCGGTCCACCGTAGGTTGACAGGCCGGAAAGAAGGGTATAACCTCGTGCTATATATGCTGAATGACGTGTCATTCCACAAGGGGATAGCATGGATTCTTCCCTCGCGACCCGCAGGCGCACGGAGATCCTGGAGGCGGCGCTCAAGGTCTTCTCCGAGAAGGGCTATCATGCCGCCAAGATAGAGGACATCGCGGCGGAACTTAACATCGGCCACGGCACCTTCTACCGCTATTTCGAGAACAAGCTGGATATCTTCAACCACGTCGTGGAGGAGATCGCAAGCATGATCGCGAAGCTGGTGAACGGCATCGATCCCCACGAGGCGGAGACCCTCGAGGACTACCGGCAGCAGTTGGAGATGATCGGCGACAGGCTATTCGGTCTCTTCAGGTCCAATCCCTCCATCTCCAGGGTGCTCTTCTACGAGGCCTTCGGCATCGAGGACGTAGGGCTGAGGGCGAGGATCCAGGAGATATTCGACCTCATGGGCAGGTATATCGAGCTCTATCTCGAGAACGGCATAGCCAAAGGTTATATACAGCTAGACCTGCACGTGAGGGAGACCGCCCTGGCCATGGGCGCGGCTCTCTTCGAAGCATGCAGGAGGGTCGTCTCTTCCGCCGATCCCGAAGCGGAGCTGCCGGTGTGGAAGGAGACCATCATCACCCTGATCCTGCAAGGGGTGACGAAACGGTAGGGGGCTTCCAGGAACGATGTGGCGCTTGCAATCGTTGTGCATAGCATGATAATCGTGGGTTGAACGGGAACGGTCAAGACGTACAGGAGGTGGGATGGATGGTTCAAGTGGACGTGTTCTGGGCCTACGGCATAGGGGCCAGCTTCGCGCTCGGGGCCTTCAGACAGCTGCGCAAGATGAAGGTGGAGAACGAGGTGCGAAGGTGGAAGCTGGGCTGGGGGAAGCAGGCGGCTATATCCGGTGTGGCCGAGCTCGAAGACGGCATGGAAGTCATAGCGGCGGGAGCCGGCGGTCGGGAAGACCTCGATTTCCAGCGCATCGTCAGCCAGCTGCAGGCCAACGGCTTCAAGCCGGGTGAGGTCGACCTCAAGAGCATCAGGGGGATCCAGCGGGCGGTCAAGGCATGGTTCGAGGCCAATAGCGATGCCTTCAACAACGAGTACTTCCTGAAGAACCTGCTCTTCCTCTCCCTGCTCTTCGTGCCCTCGGGCGCGGTGCTGCTGTGGTCTAATCCCAGCTGGGAGACGATGCAGGTCGGCAAGTACGAGACCATCCCGCAGTGGCTGGTGGGCATCTTCAGCACCACTAACATCACCCAGGGCCTGCTGGGGTTCTTCCTCACCTACCGGGCTCTGATGAAAGGCAAGTACTACCAGGCTTCGTTGCATACGGTCCTGTCCTACCTGGGGTTCTTCTTCATCCTCGCCAACGGCTGGGACAACCAGGGCTACCAGCGTTTCTTCTCCAAGAACCGTGAATCCTTCGACGACTGGCGCTGGGGCAACATCGTGCCGTGGGCCTTCTCGGACGTCTCGATGATCCTGCTCACCTACGGCGCGGCCTTCCTCCCCCTTATGTACTACTGGATCATCGACTGGCTTCTCAAGGGCGAAGACGCGGAGAAGGGCCGGGAGGAGCGGGAGCTGCTGGACCGCATACCGCAGGTCATGCAGAAGCTGGGAGAAGTCAACCTGGCCATCTTCGGGGGCACCCTGGGAGGGGCCATCGCGGCCACGGTGCTGGTGCGCCGTTTCGGCTGGGGGCCGGGCATGGCCGCCTGGGCCGCGCTGGTGGGGCTGAACCTCAGCAAGTTGGGAGTTGGGCCGTGGCTATGCAAGCGGATCATGGGGGTGGAGTCCCTCGAGGACGTGCCCGTGGAAGAGCTCGTAGCCAGGGCCATCGCAAGCGAGAGGGAGCTCGTCGCCGCGAACGCCTAGCCAACAAAACGTGCCCGCTCGTTTCAACGAGCATCCAGCGAAGGGCGGAACCCCCCGCCCTTCGCCCTTTTCCGCCAGCGAAGCCGCTCCACCGTGTAGAGATAAAGTCACCCCCGGGCAGGGGACCGCACGTAAGACACCATGAAGAGACCGGCGGGCTACCAGGCACCGCAGGTCAAACCCGCCCGGCCCGAGGATCAGTTAGCCCTGACGCCCGGCGGCGTTACGCGTTACTATGGTGTGCATACGGGAGATGCTATTACGAGTGCGTGAGAAGGCGAGGAGGTCGTGTCATGCAGGTGGAGACGGAGAAGAGCGGCAAGGTGTTCACAGTGATCATCAACCGGCCCGAAGTGAAGAACGCCATCGACTACGAGACCTCCAGGCAGCTCGCCGAGGCCTTCCGCGCTTTCGAGGCCGACGGCGAGGCCTATGCGGCGGTGCTTTGGGGAGCTCACGGTACCTTCTGCGCCGGCGCCGACCTCAAGGCGCTGGCGGCGGATCCTTTACAGGAAGCGCTTCGCCTCAACGAGGACATGGCCGCCGACGGCCCCCTGGGACCGACACGCATGCTCCTCTCGAAGCCGGTCATCGCCGCCATATCCGGATACTGCGTGGCGGGCGGGCTGGAGCTGGCGGTATGGTGCGACCTGCGCGTGGCGGAGGAGGACGCTGTGCTCGGCATCTTCGAGCGCCGCTTCGGGGTGCCATTGATCGACGGCGGCACGCAGCGTCTGCCCCGGCTCATCGGCATGAGCCGCGCCCTGGACATGATCCTCACCGGGAGGCCGGTGGGGGCACAGGAGGCGCTGGAGATGGGTCTGGTGAACCGCGTGGTCGAGAAGGGCAAGGCCAGGGAGGCGGCCGAGGAGCTGGCGGCGCAGCTCGCCGAGTTCCCCCAGACCTGCATGCGCAACGACCGCGAGGCGCTCTATCGCGGCATCGGGATGACCTTCGACGCGGGACTGGAGATGGAATACGGGCTGGGCATCAAGACACTCGAGAGCGGGGAGTCGGTCTCCGGCGCTGGACGCTTCACCGCGGGCGAGGGCAAACACGGCACATTCTAATGGGGTCAGCCCTTAACATTCGTCATAATTGCTGGAAAAACAGATACCTGCCCGCGTAACTCGTCATCCTGGTTACCTGGGTCGTATCCTGTCTTGTATTTGTAGTATTTATGCTATCCGTTGTCGTCAATCACTAAATTGCCTGGAAAGATGACGAATGTTAAGGGCTGACCCCATTAGGGGATGGTGGCGGTGTCGCCGTGGACGGTCATGGGGGTGCCCATGGCGGCGGAGAGGCCGGCCACCTGGCGCAGCCACACCACCGCCTCTGTGCCGCCCATCAGGGCCGGCCTGCCGTTGGAGATATAGGCGGGATAGATGGTCGCGCCCCTGAATCCCCCGCTGTCCAGGGTGATGTGGGCGAGGATGGTGAAGTTGCACTGCGGGCTGCCCGGGTTGAAGACGAAGTTGCCCAGGGAATAGGCGATGAGTCTGCCACGGTAGACCTCGAAGCCCTGGATGACATGGGGGTGGTGCCCCAGGACCAGGTCGGCCCCGCAGTCGATGGAGAAACGGGCCAGCTCGCGTTGGCGCCCTTCGGCAACGTATTCTCGCTCAGTCCCCCAGTGAAAGGACACCACCACCAGGTCTGAGTTCTCCCTGGCGGCCGCGATGTCTGAGGCGATCCCCGCCTTGTTTGCGGCGTTGGCTACGCCCGGATAGCCCGCCCCCGCGGTCCACCCCGGCCAGTCGATGTCGTTGTAAGCGAGAAAGGCCACGCGCAGGCCGTTGGCGCTGGCGTAGGCGGGGGCGTGTGCGGCGGCGTAGTCCATGCCGGAGCCACATCGGCCGATGGCGCTGGTATCCAGGAAGAAGAAGGAATCCATGATGGCGTCGGTGCCGAAGTCGCGGGCGTGGTTGTTGGCGTTAGAGACCACGTCGATGCCCGCCTCGCGCACCGCGGGGAGGGCGTACGGATTCCCCCGGAAGGTGAAGGCCTTCCCCGGTACCGGGCTGCCGCGGAAGGAGACGGTGCACTCCAGGTTGGCGAAGGCGACGTCCGCCGCCTGCAGCAGAGCGGCCGTCCCCGTCCAGGGGTAGCCGTAGGTATATCCCTGGCCGAACTGGTCGAGGTCGAGGTTGACGTCTCCCACCGCCGCCAGGGTGACCGGGGCGGCACAGCGGTAGGAGAAGTACATGGGGCGTTCCGCCACCAGCGGGAGGTCCGATGACAGGCGCACCGAGACGTCCTTATCCGGGCCCGCGATGTCTCGCACGCTCAGGGTGAGGCGGCTGCGGTTCCCCACGACACAGGTGCTGCGGGTCACTCCGCCGCCCGAGTCCATGCAGGCGACCTGGACGGTGGCGGGAGCGTCGTTGGGGTTCAGGATGCACAGGAACTCGTCGAAACCCCTGCGGGTGCATCCCTCCGCGAAGAGGGCCTCGGTTGCCGGGGCTGTGCATCCCGCGCAGATGTGGCCGCCGCGCTGCCGCCCCTGGTAAGAGAAGTAGATGGGCCGTTCGGCCACCAGAGGCGTAGGGGAGGACACCTCGCACGACACGTGCTGACCCGGCCCCACCGCTTCGTTGACGGACACCGTCTGCCGGCGCCCGGCCGGTATATCTAACTGAAGGAGGCGCAGCTCCCCACCCGCGGACATGAAGGTCAGGGTGGCCCGGGCGTCCCTCGAGTCGGGGTTGAGGAGGCAGATGTATTCGTCGAATCCCGTCTGGGTGGTTCCCTCGGCGAAGTACCATTTACTGGAAGCATTGCTGGACCCCAGCGCGGCGTGGCCGCCGTCCCATCCGCCGCGGTAGCTGAAATAGACCGGACGCTCGGCGACCACCGGGCGGTCCGAGGTGACGCGCAGCGAGACGTCGCGTTCCGCGGGCACGGCATCGTTCACGCGCAGGGTGAACCTGCTGCGCGGCTGCAGGCGGTAGCTGCCCGCGAGGTTATCCCCCTGCCCCGCCCCCAGTATGAAGTCCACGCGCACCGTGGCCGCGTTGTCCTGCGGATTGGACAAGCACAGCCAGGTGTCGAAGCCCGCGCGGGTGGTCCCCTCGGCGAAGAGCCACTGCGCCGAAGCGGAGACGGCGCCGTGTTCGCAATGCCCACCTGCCCAGCCTCCCGTGCCGTAGCGGAAGTACATGGCGCGTTCCGCCGCCACGGGTCGGTCGGACTCAAACTGCACCGAGACGTCCAACCCCGCCCCCGCCGCCTGGTTCACGTTGAGGTTAAAACGGCTGTGGGGGGCGAGTTGGGCGCAGAATGGTTCACCTTCCCCCCCGGACAGGAGGAAATGAAAGGTGAGCCGGCAGGGGTCGTCACCGGGATTGAGCACGCATATCCACTCGTCGAAGCCGGGCCGGGTGGTCCCCTCGGCGAAGAACCAGGAGGTGGAGGTGTTTCCCAGTGCAGTACCGCAATGACCCCCGCTCCAGTCGGCGGCGGCTGGGGAGGGAGAGAGAAGGAACAAAGCGAGCATCGCCGCTGTGAGGAGGAGCATGGGAGAGAGCCTCGCGCCCTGCATGGTCACGCATCCTGTCTCTTGGCCAGGAGGGATGGCTGCCCCCCCGGCGTTTTCCGTTATCCAATATTCTAGGACGGATGGGCGGTACGGCACCAGTAAAGGTGGATCTAGGCTCGCGCCGTTGCTACCGCCGCCGTCCTTCAGGGGAGTGCGAACGCAGCGGCGAGTTCGCTCACGGTCTCCGCGATACCGGCCGCAGGATCTCCGCGGTATACCTGAGCGATGCAGGCGGCGATGGTCTCCATCTCCTGCGGACCCATGCCGCGGTGGGTGGCCTCGGCGGTGCCCAGTCTCCCCCAGGCATCCATGAATATCAACGACTCCTCCAGGTCCCGGCAGAGCTTTTCCGCCTCCGCAGCGCCGAGGTCGAGCAGGACCTGGTGGGACGAGGTATAACCACGCTCCGAAAAACGCACCGGCACGCCCTGCTCGTCAAGGGCACGGGCAAGGGCGCGGGAGTTCCCCACCACCCTGCTGCCGTATCCGGGGTCCTCCCGCATCTCCTCCAGCGCCAGCCCCAGGGCGGCGATGCGGTTGAGGTGTGGATTGTCCACCAGGCCGATGCCAGCCTCGAGGTCCAGCTCCAGCATCTTGCGCATAGGCGAGGCCAGGTGTGGGGAATCGCTGAGGACGAGCCCTCCCTGCGGTCCATATAAGCTCTTATGGGTGCTGCCGATGAGTATATCGGCGCCCTCCCGCAGCGGATCCTGGAACTCCCCGCAGGCGATGAGGCCGAGCACGTGCGAACCGTCGTAGACAAGGAGGCAGTGGTGGCCGGCCTCCTCCAGCCCCCGCCGGATCCCAGCGACGGGGTGGGGGAAGGGGATGAAGGAAGCACCGAGGAAGGCGAGCCCTACCTTCTCATGGACCAGCAGTTCCACCGTACGCGCCGCGTCCATTGACAGACTGCCGGAGTCCGCGGGGATGTCCACCCGGCGGCGGTTGAACTTCTCTACGCCGAGGGGATATCCGCCAGCGGCGAAGGGGAGCATGGCCACAGCATCGCCCGGGGAAGTGAAGGCGGAGACCGCCGCCAGCACACAGAGGTTTCCCGACAAGGACGAGACCAGGGCATGCTCCGCGCGGAAGAGCCGTGCCGCCAGCTGTTCCGTCTCGCTGACGATCTCGCGCGCATGCACGGAGCCGCCGTATCCCGCATCCTGGTATCTCCCCGCCAGGTCGCTGGACAGGGCGTCCCGCACCCGCCGCGACAGGCGGTTCTCCGAGGCGAGCAGGTTCACCCCGCTCGCGCGCAGGCGCTCGTGCTTAGATACCAGGCCTTCTATTCCCGGAGCGTCCAACGGTTAACCTCCAGTATCTACGTCAACGGCCCTGCGGCAGCACGGGGCTGTAAGTCATTCTCTTATACCAGGTCCGTATCCGCCCAGGTGATGATCCAATTGAGTGGATCCGTTGCGTAGTCGAAGTCCAGGTCGGGATCGAGGACCCGAAAGGACAGGTTAAGTTCCCGCGGCATGAAACGGTTTGATACCCTGAAGAAACCCAGGCTTTGCAGCGCCAGGGTATAGGCGTTCTTCCCTGCCATCATGCAACTGATCGTCTCCACCTCTCGGGTTTCGAACCACCTGGCGGCCTGGGTGATGAGATACCTTGCCGGGCGCAGGGCGAGGGGATGGACCAGGATGTCCACGATGAACCCGATCCTGAACCCCTCGTAATCCATCACGGCCAGGACGATATAACCATCGGTGCTGTTCTCACGTCCCCCTGGTTCGAGGAAGATCACGGTATAGTCCATCTCGGGGTGGCGGTCGAACCGCCAGCGCAGGAAAGCCTCGTCCCGCTTGAAATAGATGCCGCACGCGTCGCGAGGGTAGTCGGCCAGGCTTTTCCCATCCTCGAAACCCCGTCTCTCGTCGTGTCTGTAGCGTTTCTCCCACAGAGAGGGCAAGGCGATGAGGCTATACAGCGCCCGCATCACCATGTTCACGCCGGCGGCCACAAGGGACGGGATGCGCGTCCACCCCAGCCCCCGGAAGAGGGACGAGATGTCCTGCATCCGCCAGTACAGCGGCGCTTCCCCCAGGTAGTGGGGGCCTTTCTTGATGGTGGGACCGGTGGATTTGTCGTTGGGAAAACTGGTTACCAGGGAGATGCGGCCCTTCATGTGCTGCCGTATGCTCTCGATGAGGAAGAGGCCGAGGCCCATCCTCTGCCGGTCGGGGCGGATCATGAGGTCGAGGCGCAGCGCGCCGGGGATCTCCCTGCCGCGATAGCTAATGGATAAAGGTAGGCCCGCATAGTGTCCGCACAACTCATCCCGCTCGTCCCTGACCAGGAGGATATTGTCGGTCCCCCCCGGGAGTTCCCCGTACCTCCACCGCCACAGGGCGAGGCTGCGCTCCTCCCCGAAGGCCTCGCGGAAGAGCTCGAGGATGGCGTGTTCGTCTCCCGGCAGGTAGCGGTCTACTCTCCACTCAACGATGGATATTCCCTCCCCTTTGTGGCCTGTGTCGTCTCAGCGATACAGTTGCCGCATAGATTATACCCCTGAAGGTCATGTGGGTAGAAAGACGCATCCCGACCCAAGTTCGTATGTACTGACCTCGCGCCTCCCCGCATACGGGACAGCCGTTTATCGCGATCCCCTCCCTTTCTGTATACTGGATGGCGGTGCACATCGCGGCAAGGAGGGTGGAAATGGCGGGAGAGATCGAGATCGTAGGGGCGGGACTGGCCGGCCTGGTAGCGGGGATAAGCCTCGCCCGCCAGGGTCACCTAGTGAGGATCCATGAGGGCAGGGAGTACATGGGAGGAGACCTGTCCTACGCGGACTCCACCATCATGGACGTCCCGGCGATAAAGGGCGAGCTGGGGGTGGACGTCGAGGAAGCCCTCGAGCCCTGGACCCTGACCAGGGCGTGGGCCTATGGGAAGAAGTACGAGTTCGGACTGCCGCGCGGCGTGGAGGGGTTCACGGTCGAACGCGGGAAGGGCGAGCACTCCCTTGAGAACGTGCTCTACCGCCAGGCGCGACGGGAAGGTGTGGAGGTACTTCTGGGCAGCAGACTCTCCAAGCAGGAAATAAAGGAGCTGCCGCCCGGTTCCATCCTCGCCACCGGGCTGGACCGCGAGGCCTTCGAGGCCATGAACCTGCCCTGCCGCCCTTTCTTCTGCCATATGGCCACGGGCAGGGGAGATCCCTCACGCCCCGGCGTTATCATCTACCTGGACGGGTTCACGCGCGAGTTCGGCTATTACTTCCAACGTGGAGAGGCGGCGGGAGCCCTGGTCTTCAGCGTGCAGAGGCCACTCACCGACGGGGAGAAGGATGACTTCAAGACCAAGCTGGCTAAGGGAGACGGCATCGAGTTCAACAGCTGGAATGACCACGTTGCGTCCTGGGCAGCCTGGCCCCTGGGGAGCTGGAGTAATCGGCGGCTCCTGCAGGATGACAAGATCCTATCTGGCACCCTGGCGGGTCTCATCAGCCCGGTGCTGCTCTTCGGGGTCAACGGGGCCCTGGTCTCGGGGAAGATAGCCGCGATGGCGGTTACCGACCGCGAGGCCGCGCTGCGGGAGTTCAGGCGGCTTACCCCCCTCTACTGGCCGCAGTTCGCTTTCCGCAAAAGCCGGGAGTACCTGCCCCACGCGGTGCTCAAGCCGGTGATCCGGGCCATCCTTTCTACCTACGATCCCGACTCTCTGCCGTACGGCATGCTGTTCACGTTGTGGCCCCCGGGGTACCGTTATAGGGTCAGGTCTTGATTCTTGCATACCTCGGTATGTATAAAAATTCCATACCGATTTAGCCAACAATGATAAGGGTTTCAACAGAACAAGCAAAAGAACAGGAATGCAAGAATCAAGACCTGACCCCCAGATGTTCCGCGCCTTAATGCTTCCGAGCGTTAAGGCCTGGCACGCATACGTCCGGTTTTGACTATACGAGAAAGGGCCCGGGGTGACCCGGGCCCTTCTTGAACGATTGGGTCAGTCGATCTTCTTGAACATCTTCTTGGGGGCGCCGCAGATGGGGCACTTGTCCGGGGCCTCTCCCTCCACGGTGTTGCCGCAGACCTGGCAGACGTAGATGTCGGTATCCTCGTTGCTGCCCAGGTTGTCCAGGGCCTTCTGGTAGAGGCCGGCGTGGATCTCCTCCACGGCGTTGGCGTTGGCGAAGGACATCTCCGCCGCGCTGTTGCCCTCGCCCTTGGCCCGCTCGATCATCCCGGGGTACATCTGCTTGAACTCCTCGGTCTCGCCGCTGATGGCCCCGTTCAGGTTATCCGCGGTGCTCCCGATGCCCCCCATCACCCGCAGGTGGGCATGGGCGTGCACCGTCTCGGCGTCGGCGGCGGCGCGGAAGAGCCTGGCCACCTGGGGATAGCCCTCATCGTCAGCCTTGGCGGCGAAGGCCAGGTACTTGCGGTTGGCCTGCGATTCCCCGGCGAACGCTTCCTTGAGATCGTCCATGGTGCTCATTTCAACCTCCTGAGTATTAGATAGCTTACCGGAATATTGTTCCCGAATTTCAAGAATATAATGCAGGCAGAGCAAGTATATCAACCATGATGTATATCACCGGCGGAAACCCGGCGCTACTCCGCGCCGTGCAGCGCACGCGAGACATCGTGCAGCCTCAGGCCATCCAGCACCGCGGCTTCCGGGCGCCCGCCTTCGTCGATCCTCCTCAGACGGTAATATTCCTCCAGCATGGGTTCGAAATCGACCCCGCCCGAGCCCGCCGGCTCCGCCCCTGCCCCTCTCAGTCGGCGGGCTATGCGCCGCGGCGAGGGCATGAGCTTGCCAGCGAGGTTCACCGTCCTGAAGGTGTTGCGCAGGACCACCTTGGCGTTGAACAGTTTTACGTACTCCAGGAGTTTTTCGCTTCTTATCATCGCCAGGAGACGGTTATTGACCCTGACCAGGGGGTTGAGGGCCCTCAGCAGGTCGGATGCTTCGCCCTCCAGGTGGGGCTCGATGATCCTCGCCGGCACGCGGTCGTCCGCGCGGCCGAGACCGCACAGGTTCCCGATGGCCCTCTTCATGTACCAGATGCGGTCACCTATCTCCAGGAGGTCCTGGTTTGAGAGGCGATAACCGGTCACGGCGCTCAACATGTCCCTGAGGATGGCGATGGTCGAGCCCATGCCCTTCCAGGCGAAGATGCAGATGACCGCGGAATCGCAGACGGACGCGATGGACTGGGAATAGATGGTCATCTGCGCCTTGCCCTCGCGGCGCTGCGGGCGCGTGCGCGGAAACCCTATCTCCGCGAGGTCGTCCATGCCCATCTCCAGCCCGAGGTTGGTGTCCCGATTGTGGCAGCCCCCCCTGATGCTGGTGGCGTAACCCAGGGACATGGACCACAGGGCCCGGGGGTCGTGCATGGGACACTCCATGCCCTTGACGTGGATGGCGAAGTCCGCGCCGCCGTATCTCTCCGCGAGAGCCCTGCACCCTTCCGCCAGCTCGTCCCCGAAGCCCTCCCGCCGGGCGATCATACAGATGAGCGCGATGAGTTGGTCGGGCCGCCCCCAGTCGAGGTCCATGCCCCCGGTGCGGTCCGCGCCGATGAGGCCGCCGCGGAAGGCCTCTATGGCGTAGGCGATGGTGCCCCCGGTGGAGATGGCGTCCATACCGTATGCATTACAGAGGGCGTTCGCCTTCACCACCGCGTGCATGTCGCCGACCCTGGGCATGAAACCGAGGGAACCCACGCCCTCGTACTCGGGCCCCGGTCCCTCGGGCATGGCGTATTCCCCACCCGCGATCTCCACCACGCGCTTGCAGGCGATGGGGCAGGCGTAACAGGAACGCCTGGCGGTGAGGATGGTGTCGGCGATCCTCACGCCCGAGAGGTTCTGCATCCCCTCCTTCCACTGCGCCTCCCGCCA
>Ga0209254_10002825_pt1 | contig 15865 bp, 11 predicted proteins | sample FrelakmetDIP11DI_FD_187148 | JGI IMG/M metagenome (GOLD analysis project Ga0209254, IMG submission 187148) | Freshwater lake sediment microbial communities from the University of Notre Dame, USA, for methane emissions studies - DIP11 DI (SPAdes)... | ecosystem: Environmental > Aquatic >... | reverse complement strand
GTCCGTGACCAGATCTCAGAAGTGGATCAACTCATCGGGCAGGTCTGTGCGCAGTGCCCATCGTATGAGTATCTCTTGTCCATTCCAGGATTCGGTCCCTATGTCGCCTCCAAGGTCCTGGCCACCATCGCCGATCCCCGGCGCTTTGACAGTGCGAAGCAGGTCATCAGAACCTCTGGGTATGATTTGTGCGCCGAGCGCAGCGGAAAAAGGAGCGATCAGGCAGTGCCTGTCATATCGAAAAAAGGCAACAGTCAACTACGGTATGCCCTGTACCAGGCGGCCATGATCGCTTCCTCAAGACATCGCTTCTTCATGGCCTACTTTGCCAGGATGCTCCGGGGCCGGGAACGGGAGCAAGGGATAAGAACCAAAATGAGAGTGAAGCTTGCGGCCAAAATGCTGGTGATTGCGTGGACCCTCATGAAGAAAGGAGAACCCTTTAATCCAGACAATTTGAACGTGCAATAGCCGATGCAGCAGTTTCGGCGAGAGAGCCCGGCTAACAGCGTCGAGGCTTTAGACCTCGTGGGGGACAATCCCTGGGCCTCTCACTGAACTCAGAAATCTGGATAAGGGATGATCGGAAGCCTAGCGCTGACTTGGCATTCCGCATAGTCGTAACGATCAGATCAAAGTGAGTTTACCCTGAGCTTGTCGAAGGGCTTGAGTGAGAGATTCGCCGAAAACCAATGTCAAAAACAAGGGAGGACTATGCACTTCGATTACTCATCATTCCAACCCATTGTTTTTACTTGAGCATGGTCAACATCCACTTTCCCCTTGACAGGAGAACTATAGGATGTCCCCTAGGTTCTCCTTGATTGCAGCAACCCCATGATTTCCTTTAATGCACCGGCCAGGTGGGTCATGGCGATCTGGTGTTGTGCTTTCAATTGGTTCAACTCCGTTTGCAAAAACTGTATCTGTGCAAGGTTCGAAGCAGTCAAAGCATGTCCCGGGTTTGCCATATACACATCTCCTTATTATAAATCCATAGATACTGCCACCACAACGTACGCCAAATGTACACGTACTTGTTTTTATCAAAATATCGCGTCAGAATAAAGGGTAATCGAATATGTTCGCCGGTTGTAACACATATGCGACGATGAAAATACGCTCAATCAGAACAGCCGTTCCCTTACCCTTATAATCGATATAACCGACCGGATGTTTTATCCGCCTTCGCTAAAGCTGCGGCGGGTCAAACAGTTTGCATTTTTGACGCTGAAGGACTCGTCCGCTTCCCCCCGTTTCCCCCCCCAAAAAATGCTCAATGTCATTCACAAAATCGACTTTTTGCGAATTCATCAACTTTAGAATTTTTAAAAAAGCATTTGCCTTTTTTTCTCCACCGATATAAAAATAACGATCCTAGAAAAGTTCGTTGTCATCCGACTTTTTTAAACCGGTCATAAAAGGTGACTCGTGGCCCTGTCCTTTTTCATTCCCAGCCTCTTAGACGTATGCAATAAATTCAAATGCCCAGCCGACGTCAAAGCACTGGCTTCGCAGAATCTCTCTCCGTCCCAATTCATCAAAACACTGCAGGAACAAAAAAAGAGCGTCGAGGCCGTCCAGGCACTATCAAGAACCATGCCCAAGGAAAAGGCCGTAGAGTGGGCCGCGCAAAGCGCCGAAATTCCTGGTAAAAGGGCAGGGATTTCTAACGAAGAGATGGCTTCCCTGAACGCCGCTCGCGAATGGGTGGCAAACCCATGTGAGGAGACCCGAAAAGCCGCTCTCGCAGCGGCCGAAGGATTACCGGAGACCTCCCCTGCGTACTGGACTGCCAATGCGGCGGGGTTTTCTGAGCCTGCATCTCAAATGGCCGAAGCAGGACAAGTTCTAGGGACGGCAGAAGATGCCACGGCCCATTTTTCGTCCGGGGCTGTTTTGCTTTCCGCCAACCAGGTGGCTTCCGCCGAAAAGATTGAGGCCGCCCAAGCTGTCGGCCAAGCCGTTGACACACCGGCTGCTGTTCCCAAAGTCTTGGAAAAAATCGCACAGGTGCAAGAAATGACTCCGGAACAAATAACAAAAACAGCAGATGCGCTTGAACCTTTCATCAATAACGGTTTAGAAATAGCCAAGGGTATACCGGGTTGGAGTTAGTTGGCTCTATTAATTTTTGTGGGCGATAAATGTTAATAATTAAGATGCGAACCGTTTTTTTTCCGGATGCATTCATGTCAAGCAAAAAGACATTGACGACATGCGAAAGAAGGGCTACTCTAGGCCTGGTAATTCCTTATACATTCACAAATATTCCGAAAATTCGTTACTTCTACCACGGGGCAAAGGAAAACCTCGATTTGAAGTCCACTTCTTCCCGGGGTGCGATTGTTTATATGAAGGATAAAGGCAAAGAATTGGTTTTAAACACTACGCGTGGATCAATTGACTGGTGTTGCAAGCGGCACACTGTCAAGCCCCCAAAATAATTAAAATGCCTAAGCATATAGTAACGCAAGGTCAATGTGTCGAGAGTATCGCATTCGATCATGGGCTGTTTTGGGAGACAGTCTGGAATGATGCGCAGAACGCCGAACTGAAGCAAAAGCGCAATAATCCGAATGTACTGATGCCCGGCGACGAAATCTTCATACCGGAGAAGCAGGAAAAACAGGTTTCAGGCGCAACCGAGCAGACCCATCGCTTTCGCCGAAAAGGTGTGCCGTCGAAGATCTACATTGTGGTAAAAAAAGAAGGCGAGCCTAGGGCAGAGGAACCCTATAAGCTGAAAATAGATGATAACTGGTTTTATGGCACTACAAATGCTCAGGGGGAGATAAAGCACCCGATCCCACCAAACGCAAAAGAGGGTAAGCTGATAGTGGGCAAAGATGAAGATACATTGGAATATACATTGCAACTCGGCGGGGTTGATCCGATAGATGAAATCAGTGGCATCCAGGGCAGGCTCAACAACTTGGGTTTTTTGTGCGGTGCGGCCGATGGGAAAATGACCCCTGAGACTGAGAAGGCAATAAAGAGCTTCCAAAAACAGGCAGGCTTGGAGGAGACCGGCAAACCGGACCAGGCAACGCAGGACGCCCTAAAAAACGCACACGGAAATTAAGGCCTGCGGCGCTAGAAGATATCTGAAAAATTTAGTAAATGTTGGGATGTAGTAAGAATGACTAAACCGCTTTTAAAAGAACCTAAGCCGGCACACCCTCCGGGTGATTGGAAAAATAAAAAACCTGCAAACCCGGATGGCTTGAGCCCATATTGCGACTGGGACACAGCCATGCCGCTCGATGATTTGGAAGAGATGGCGCAGAGGCACGTATTGACTTGGGAACAGCTCACCAGATACAACTGGGGCACAGCCAAGCCAAAGGAAGTGAATTGGTACTTACAGGAGTACTGCGGATGCACCCTGGTGAACAGAGAGGGCAACTACATGTTCACGCAGTCAGTTCATCCGGGGATTATATGCCCAAATGAGAAAATGTTGTGCCCTTTTCCTGAACCACCAAGCCCACCGCCTGCCCCTCCTCCTGCTGTTGTACCAAAAACACAGCCAACCGTCCTTGATTCACCGGTGTGCGAGTGCAAAAACAGCAGGTGTCAAATAGAGTGTAAGCCTCCCAAATTGGAGAGAAAGGAAGTACAGCTAAAAATAGGTGTTAAAGCATCTGTCAAAGAGGAAAAGCTCTATGCGGAGAAACTTGATTTGGTCCTGTCGTCGTACAAAATTCATCGCCTAATAGGCAAAGATTATGATGAAAAATCTAACGAGACAGTCACCACCCTTTGGATTTATTTTGAATCTGTCTCTTCGAAAATCTTTAGTCATCTGCCTAAGATAGTCGGAAAAAGTTCAGGTCAAATTAAAGCAAAATGGGGCAATGGGAATCTTGATAAGATAATAGAGTGGCCGCAAATGTTTGTATCCTATGCTGAAACTCTGCGCCTAATGCAAGAAGCTGAGGTATTAAAATCCCTTGTTATTCGAGGCTTCACAAATCGAACAGAATGCACAAATTATTTGGAAAGCAAGGAACTTTCGAAACGTCGTGCAAAATGGGTGGTTGATCAGCTAACAAAAAACTTTGGATTACTACTCGCACCGCAAGGTATGCATGGCAAAACAGGCATGCGGGATACAAAAATGTTTACGCCTGTTAAGATTATCCCTTGCGGAAGGTACGTAATGCCTTTTCCCAGGAGCGCGGCACCCGATGCTAACAGTGCCGTAACAATTGAGTTTGAGCATCAAGCGCCTTCGGCCCAGACTGAGGATTATTACGCCGAGAGCGGGACCAAAATTCATTGCTGGTCTGTCTATGAGAATCATGCTTCTGGCAAAATGATGTTTTGCTCCAGTGGAAATCGGAATAATGGATTGGCCGAGACACTTGAAATGGTCGAGAAGTTCAGAGGAGAGGCATTGAACTACATTCATTCGTTTTACAGTTTGGCTGAAGCTTCTTCTGATGCCGAAGCCGCGAGCTTAGCCAGTATCTGGGTCCGAAGCTGGAACAGCGAGTTGGTTTACACTGACAGTAGCTTTGCAGAATTAGGTGAGGTATACAGCGAATATAAAGACAAAGAGAATAAAATAGAGTGGGAGAGATTAGAACCACCACCACCATGGTCCAGAGCGGTGCCTGTAACATCTAGACCATTTCTCGATCATCAACGGGAATATGTGTACCAGGATTTTGGCTCAGCAGATTATGATGTGATGAAAGTTAAGACCCTTCAGAAAAGTAAGGAAAAAATAAATGTAGACCCAATGGTGATATATTTTAAGGTGGGCCAACCGACTCCATAGGTTTAACTGGTTGCCGGTGTATGCTAATACTTTCCCTGTATCCTCAATCTCATTCACCCTTACCCTATCATGACTGTTGGGCAACCTATCACAATGGTCCCGCCATGTGCGGTCATGTCGCCCAGGCGGGCAGCGGGCATATTACCGATCAATACTGTGGGTGAGCCTACGGCGATAACGTCCGGCGGGCCTACACACGTGGCCATGTCCCCTACTCGGGCAGCGGGCATACCGCCGATGAGAACGGTCGGACAGCCGGGTGGCAGGATTGGACCACCCACATGCGGCACCGGTGGAACTCCCGGAGTCACCATTGGACAAGTGTGCATGTCAGTGATGCGCGCTGCGGGTTTTCCCATCATGACCCTCCATTCTCAGATCTTCTGCCAGGCATCCTTGTCCAGACTCGGGAAGGTAATCTTGCAGGTTCCGGGATCGATGCCTTCCACTCTGGCAAAGCCTTTCTGGTCTAAAGTGCCCTCAGCAAGAGTCTCGCCGTCCGGCAACGTGATTCTGTAACGTTCGCCGGGAACGGGATTGTCTTCTTCATCGACCAGTTCGATCTCAATCCAGCTCTTCTTCTCCTTATCCTCCTCGGTCGGTTTATGCGACCGAGCTTTCGAGGCCGCCAATTGTGCCGGAGTCATTTGCGCCTGTTGCTGCTTGTAGGTGACTTCCTTACCCGGAATCGCCGTATCGGCGATCGCCGCTGCCAGAGGTGCCACAGGCGGCACTGGGCTGCCCGCTGTTCCAGAGCCTGCTGCCCCGCCGCTGTTGATCATCACCATGGTGCCGGTAATAAAAACGCCCCCGGGGTTTATGGTGATAAAATTGCCGCCCACCTTCACCGTCAGACCAGTCATCCCCTCCACCACCACATTCATTCCCTTAACGTAGTAGTTCTGGGTGACCCGCTCGCTGTGGTTCGCTTTGAAGACTTCGATCACATCTCCCTGGACCGAAAAGGAATGGGAACCTGTGAGCTCAATGGCCTCCTTCCCCTTGATTTTCAGATGATGATCCCTGGCAATCTCCCTTATTTCATCTCTTTCGATTTTTACGTGCCGGTCCCTTTCAATCTTATCTACTTTGTCCCGTGTGACGATGAGATGACGGTCGTTGCCGATCCATTCCCGGGAATCGTTTTTGATGCGGATATCTGCATCCTTTTCGCCATGAATAAAAATCTGTTCATCGCCCTTTTTGTCTTCAAATCGAATCTCGTTAAACCCTCCACCCCCAAGGGATGAATCGGACTTGATGCCGCTCTTTGTTTTTTCATCCGGCAAGGCATAAGGGGGCATGTTGTTCCCATGATACACGCAGCCGATGATGATGGGGCGGTCCGGGTCGCCTTCGAGGAAATCGACGACGACTTCCTGCCCCATTCTGGGAATGTAGATCCCTCCCCATCCGGCACTGGCCCAGAGCTGGGCAACTCGAATCCAGCAGGAGCTGTTCTCGTCCCCTTTTCCCTCGCGGTCCCAGTGAAACTGCACCTTGACGCGTCCATACTTGTCCGGATAGATTTCTTCTCCGGCCGGACCGACCACAATGGCCGTTTGGGTCCCCCGCACCACGGGTTTCGGCGTATGCCGAGGCGGCCGGAACGGGACATCAAAGGGAATGCAAGTAAAGTGGTTGACATACGAAAACTCCGACCCCTCGCTCTTCGCCACCCCCGGGTAACTCAGCCCTTGGCTAGCCTCATGGTGAATAGAAATCAAGACATAAGGCTTGTCCGTCATGTCATCGCGGTAGTAGTCCTCAAGGTCAAACTTGTAGCCACTGGTAAAGGCCCGGCATACGCTGGAACCGGTTATCGTCGTAATCCTGGCCTCCTCTTCCTGCATGCGGATATTGGCAAAATGATCCCCATCCGCTCTCTTGGTGTAAAGGCCGGGATAATCGTAGATCTCCTTTTCCCCCGGGCCCAAGGGCTGTTTCCCAGGAACCGCCGCACTCAAATCGGCGTTCGGGGTTTCAAAGTAGTAATCATTCAACGCATACTTGCCCGGCCGTATCTCCTGTGATTTCTCCAGGCTCGTGATCACGTCATCCTCCACCCAGCCCCCGGCAGTCACCTGATACCGTGCGGACTCCTGCTTCGGACAGGGCTTGTGTTCATCAGGCACATCCGCTAAGACCAGGGTGTGCTTTCCTTCCTCATGTTCAAAGAAATAATAGATCCCTTCTTCTTCCAGAAGTCGTGAGACAAAATTGAAATCTGTCTCCCGGTACTGGACGCAATATTCCCTCTTGCCGTATTGGCCATGAAGGGCGAGCTTGAAATCCGAAAAATTTCCTTCTGTGAAAATCTTCTCCACGATCTCAGGGACTGACACGTTCTGGAAGATGCGCGAATCGGCGGTCTGGGTCAAGAGCCAGAGCCATGGAACCATGGTCGCGGTGTAATGGGAAAAACGCACGTCTTCGCCGCTCTCTCCTCCCCCGCGGCCCTGGGAAAACCTTGAGATCAACCCGTTGAAGAACCGCAAATCCCCATCCGCCAGTATAATGGAAACCGTGACAACCTTTCCGATAATGTTCTCAAAGGCGATAGTGTGGTTCTCCGAAAGCATCTTCAGATCAAAATGAAAGAGGGACGAAAGGCCTTCTGTTCCGGAAAAACCCGTGAGCAGCAATTCGTCCTTGCCTAGCGGAGTATCGATGGCAATTAGGCGATTCTCTTGGGTATAGGGCATCTGCATCGATCTCTCCTTTTATGGCCGACGATCTCCTAAAAAGTCGTTTCTTGCGTCTTTCTGTCATTCCGGCGAAAGCCGGAATCCAGTAAATTCAACCTGTTCTGGATGCCCCCGTATCAGGGTACGGGGCAGGCTTCTCAAGTCCGGCATGACGATTCATGGACTTTTTGCGAGACCATCAATTCTCACTTCTTGATTCAATTGGGCACTCACCTAGTGTCATGTACCATAAGTTCATTGTCTAAAATGTCATTTCGAACGAAGTGAGAAATCTAACGTTTCAGAGAAACTAGAAGATCTCTCCCTGCGGTCGAGATGACAACCTATTTCTGGGACACGACACTGCTATGAAACGTCAAATCGATACAGGGCTTTTGTCCCATGGTCCGGCCAAAGGGGACAGAGGTTCCGCCAAGGACTGGAAGCGTGCCAGTCGCAGAATATCTCTGTTCCGAAACGCCAAAAGAGGCATTATACCGTTGTCCAGAATGGTTTCCGCCGCTCGTTCCGTCAGCAACACCTCGGCGCAAGGCTTAATCCGGGATTCATCCTGCTCTTTGTAGATATGAAGAGGCAGTCCTTCCACTTCCTGCACCACACCCGGTCGAAAACCCCAGCCGTACTCGCTGAAGGCCTGGGCCAGCAAGTAGATGCAGGCAAAGGAAGGATTTCCCCACAAGTAATCCTCATGATCAGGAGGGGCTGTCATCTCTTCAAAAGCAAACTCTTCAATCGGGTCCGTATCCTTACCATAGGGGAGACGCAGCAAGAACCGGGGCACGGCGAGTCCCAGGTAAGATGCGTCAGGGATTCTTCTGAGCACTTCCCATGCGCGGCTTTCCTCCGCTCCACTCATTCGCTTCCATTCCCTGGGATCCGGTGTTCGGGCCAGCGACTCGCACCCCAGCAGGCTGTCGCTCGATGCTGCAATAAAGGAAGCACCGGCGGCTCTTGCTATCTTTGCGATGCGACCGACCAGTTCTGCGTCTTCGCGGCTCGGACCAAAATGGTAATTGCCGCCTACAACCGCCCATGGCTCTCCGCCAGGAGTCTCGACCGTTTCCTCAACAAGGAGTCGATACAGCCCTGTTGATCGCAGGTCTTCTGCTTCCACCAGGTCGGCAGATAGCTCAGCCTTTGAAATGTCGATCACGTAAAGCTTCAGTTGCGAATCGGTCTCCAGCCTCGACACCAGGAAATGGAGCGCTCGCCATGCAGCCTCCAGCGCCTGAAAATCGGGGTGATGCAGGATCGCGCGCATCAGGCCGGCAGCAGCATCATCCAGGGAAGCAACCAGCTCAGCCTGTCGGGGGTCGTCTCGGGGCACTACATAAGGTTGCACAATTTCCCGGATAAAGGCGCCCCATTCCGAATTGTCTGTCGCGGCCGCAACGGTTGGCCTCTCTTCTTGTTCTTCAAGGATCTGGTCTAAGAGGCTACCCGAGCCCAGCCCCGGTATTTCAGGCACAGCAGTCTTTTGCGCAACGGGAGACTCAGCTTGAAAAGCCTGCTCCCCTTTCGTCGAAGACTTCCGTTGTCCCCGGCTTTGGAACTTCTTTAGAGCCGCGGCGAAAGCCTGGGGATCGGCCAGTTTGCCCCGCATTGTCCTCAATTTTCCAAAAATCTCAACCCTCTCAAAAAGATGATCAGGGTGGAAGTCATCGATCTCCTTGAAGCGAAGCTCCAGAGGCACGTGTCTTCCCCCCATGGGCAGGCGGATCTCGACGCCGAGTTTCGCCATCACTTCGTCAAGATTGTCGCGGTCCACAAGATGAATACGTCGTTCATCCAAGGCCGCACTCGGGTCACAAATCCGGCGGTTGGCGCGGCCGCTGAAATCCCCCATGATGAGGACATTGAAAGGTTCCTCAGGTTCAGGCCTCCCCCGTGGTTCTTCCATCGAAGAGACGATCTGGAACTCGAGCTTTCCAAATGAGATAGGTTTATGCATTTTCTTGCCTCTCGGAGTTTAACCTCTAACCCCTATCGTAGCGTTAGGCGAATCGTCCTTCTCAGGCGGAAGTCCGAGGACACGTTCCCTCAAGTAATACCACAGCTTTCCTGTAGCGACCTTTACCGATTTGCCATGGCTCCGTTTAACATCGCCATATTGAATCACCACGATCTCGTCAACGGCTGCTTTAAAAGCATCACATTCCTCTTTGGAAGGGCTGTAAAGGGAAAGGCGGGTTGCCGCCTCTGGAACTAAATGAGCCTGGTTGCACTGGCGCGCGTTATACACGATATCCCAGGCCATACTTCGGGCCGCGGATTGGGCCGTGATCGGATTGATGTTCATGGTGTTGACCAGGTGTTTGGGTAAGACTTCTTCCAGAATCTTGACGAGTTGCTCATCCGTGGTTTCGCGAGGTACTTTCAAATACATACTTTTTTCTCCCATGGCTAATCCCTCCTTTCTTATGATCTCGTGCTTTATCCTGCCGCCTTTGTTGTCAAAGATTCTTCCTCACCTTATATCATAGACAAACCCTTCTCCACTCACAGACACATTCACTTCTTTGATCTGTTCCCCCTTTGCCATCCTTGAGAGAAGCTCTTTTGACATCTCAGGAAGCAACGTATTGGTCAGAACATGGTCCACATTCCTTGCCCCGCTTTCCACTTCTTTGCAGCGGCCGGCAATGGACTCGATCAGGCCTTCATCGTACACAAGGAAAACATTCCGGTTTTCCAGCATTCGCTTGGCGATGCGGTTCAGCTTGAGCTTGACGATAAGGCGCATGTTCTCGTCCCTAATCGGATAGTACGGCACAATCTTCAAGCGGCCCAGGAATGCAGGCTTGAACTGTTCCAGCAACTCCGGCCGAAGCATCTCGGTGAGTCGCTGCCACTCCGGCATTGTCTCCTCTTTGGCGCAGACCTTCATGATCGTGTCCGTGCCCAGATTAGACGTCAGGATGATGAGGGTATTCTTGAAATCGATTCTTCGCCCTTCTCCGTCTTCAAGGGTGCCCTTGTCAAAGACCTGATAGAAAAGCTCCATCACGTCGGGATGGGCTTTCTCCACCTCGTCGAGAAGGACAACGCTGTAGGGCCTTTTACGGACCGCCTCGGTCAAGACGCCCCCCTCCCCGTATCCAACATATCCAGGGGGAGAACCTTTAAGGCCGGATACCGTGTGCGCCTCCTGATATTCGGACATGTTGATGGTAATCACATTCTCTTCGCCGCCGTAGAGCAATTCGGAGAGGGCCAGGGCTGTCTCTGTCTTGCCGACTCCACTTGGACCCACAAAGAGGAGGACCGCCGTCGGTTTAGAGGGATCCTCGATACCGGCATGGGCAGTTTGGATCATCTGGGCTATGGCTGCCAGGGCATGATCCTGACCGATGATCCTTTCGCCCAGCAGTTTCCCCATGTTCAGAACGGTGTCAATTTCATCGGTCAACATGCGGCCTGTCGGAATACCCGTCCATCCTGAAATGACATCGGAGATGATTTGCGAATCCACCGCAATCTGAACAAGGGGAGCATCCCCTTGCACCTCGACCAACTCCTTTTCCAGTCCTTTCAATGATTCCTGTTTTTGGGACAGGGTATCCGCATCTGCAGGAGCTTTTGAATGAATTTCCTGGATCTCCTCCCTCGCTTCCCTTATGCGGTTAGCGATCTCCAACTCCTTTTGCCATTTCTTGTTCAGATCATCCAAGCGAGCCTGAGCGGTTTCCTTTTCGGATTGTAGATGTTGAATCCGCTCTGCGTGGTCATGGCCTATCAGCGCTTCCCGCTGAAGGATTCTAATTTCTGTATCGATATGCATAATGCGACGTTGCGCCTCTTCAATGGCTGGAGGATGGGTGGTCAAACCAATGGCCACCCTCGCACAGGACGTGTCCAAGACGCTTACGGCTTTGTCAGGGAGCTGTCGGCCTGTGAGATAGCGACGGGATAGGCGGACCGAGTCGCGTAAGGCGTCATCGGTAATCATCACCTTGTGGTGTTTCTCCAGAAAAGGAGCGACCGCCCGCATCATCACCAGGGCTTTCTCCTCGTCCGGCTCCTCGACCTTGACCACCTGGAACCGCCGAGCCAGGGCCGCATCCTTCTCGAAGTATTTTTTGTATTCGGACCACGTGGTTGCCGCGATGGTGCGAAGTTCTCCCCGGGCTAAGGCAGGTTTAAGAAGATTAGCCGCGTCTCCTGAACCCGCGGATCCCCCTGCGCCGATGAGCGTGTGGGCTTCATCGATGAAAAGGATGATGGGGATTGGAGAGGCCTTCACCTCGTTGATCACTGATTTCAGGCGGTTTTCAAATTCGCCCTTGATGCCCGCCCCTGCCTGGAGGAGTCCCAGGTCGAGGGTATGGATGGCCACGTTTCTGAGGGCAGGAGGGACGTCTCCTTGAATGGTTCTGAGGGCAAACCCTTCCACTACCGCAGTCTTGCCAACCCCTGCTTCTCCGGTCAGGATAGGGTTATTCTGCCTTCGCCGGATCAGGATATCCACCATCTGCCGGATTTCAAAATCACGTCCGAGCACAGGGTCGATCTCTCCCTTTCTCGCCTTTTCGGTCAGGTTGATCGTGTAAAGATCAAGGGCCTTGGTCCCGCCGGCCGGGCCGGCCGGGGCTGCCATCTCCCCCGGCTTAACCTTTTGGCCCAGGTCACTGTCCTCCCGTGAGCCTGCTGTGATCTCCGACAGGCGCTCGCCCAAGGTCTCCACAGAGATCTTTTTAAGAGTCTCAGAGGCGGTCGTCAGCATCCGTGCCGTCTCGTCGTTGCTCATCAGGGCGAGAATGATGTGCCCGGACCGGATGCTCGGAGCCTGGAAATCCACGGAGGCGATCAGCCAGGCATCCTGGATCATGCGGGGGATGCGAGGCGAAAGAGCCGGTGTTCTCGCATTGCCGGTCTTGAAAGTCTCCATCGATCGGGTAAGATCCGATGCCAGCCGAGCCTCGTTAATCTCGAAGTGTCTTAGGATCTTCTGAAGATCGGTACCCGTGATGTCGAGAAGTTTAAGGAGGAAGTGTTCCAGGTCCACCTCGTAGTGGGTCTGGGAAAGACAAAGGCCGGCGGCGGATTCCAGTGCGCCCCGGCAGGTGCTGTTCAATTTTCCGATCAAAGACTTAAGATTTGACCTTGGCATACATGCTCCTCCTTGCAGGTTAACTTACTTCCGAATGTCTCTCTTCAAATTTTTTCACTGCTTCCCGCCTGAAGAAAAGGTCAATCATGACTCATAAAACGTGACCGACACATCAGCGGGGAGGCATATTCCCGGGGACTGGATCCAAGTTGACCAGCCTAAACGAGAGGCCCCTGGAATCTGTCCACCCAACGCGCAGGGAGGAACTTCCTCACGCCGCAAAATAAGACGAATTTCGAATTCATACTCGATCCCCACCATATACCGGACCAGAGAGAAAATAGGGCGGAGCAAGTCGCCCATGGGCAGGAGACGAAAAAAATGTTCATAGCCCATGGGCCCCAGGCAAAGGCGAAATTTCGTCTGGTTTTCCATGGCCCGGCTTCCGCAGAGCGCGTCGACCCCTAGCTGTGCATTCGCAGAGCCCAGTTGGGTCTGATCCTCGGGGCTGATGAATACTTCGCGGTCAACGAATTGTTCGACCTGGACCATCGTGTCGGAAAAATAACCCACAGTCGCCTCAAGGGCGGCGACACAGGGCACTGGCCTCGACAGAAAGCCACCCCAGAAAATCAAGGACTCATCGGGTAACCCCAGCCTCCCGTGGAGCCCTGCCGTTCCCAGCCCGATCAGGCTCAGCAAATATCGAGAAACTTTATCCCGTGCCCTAGATTGATAGTTTTCCGCAACGCGGCTTTTTTTCCATGCCAGGTAGAAGAGCGAGATCAGGCGGTGATGGAAAAGATCAAGAAAAGAGGTGAGAGTGAAGTCCTTCTGCCGGACCCTCTCCACGGCGAGCTCGTTATACCAGTAAGGAAGAACGCCTGAGGGACCGATCAAGCCCATGAAAGCGACTTCCATCTCAGGCGGCTTTGCCGAATCGTCCTGCTTCAACCCGGCGATATCACTGGGGGGAAAGGTGAAACCCGGTTTTACCTTGAAACGGACGACTTCTACCGTCGGCCTCAGGGTTTGACCCAAGGGCTTTCTCTCCGGAAAGACCAATTCTAGGAGGCGAACGGCCTTGAAAAAGGAGAAACCGTAAAACTCCTCAAACAGGCGGTCTTTTAAAGAAGGACGCGGTTGCCGCTTCTGGGTGGCCACTTCTTCAGCACCTCATTCCTTTGAGTGGTCTTAGCGACCATTTGCACAAAGGAGTTTACCGAGACGTATTGCCCCAGAAATCTCTCCAATACAGAGGCAAAAAGATAGAGACCGGTCCCGACATACTTGTCTTCATCAAACTCAATGGTGATCTGAACCCCCCGGGCGAGGGATTGGCCTATCCTCCTGGTGAGAGGCTGAGAATCGAGGGAGACGATGCCGTTGATCTGCTGCCGGGTCACGGGCGAGTTGTCAAAATCATAGAGCTTGAGGATCTCGCGCAAAGCCTCTTCTCCCCCCTTTTGGAGGGAAAGATAGTTGAGCGCCAGGTGCGAGATCAGCCGCCATTGGAGTGCTCCGCCAAGGGAAGGCCTGCGGGTCGGGGTCGGCTTGATGAGGCAGTTGATGCGGGCAACCGGGGCGGCCCTTTCCAAAGTGAAGTCGCCTGTGGGGTCGCCGAAAGGAAGACGGCCGGGAAGATCGCGATTCGTGCAGGTCACATATACCGCCAGGGTTTCTACACCCGCGTCAACAGGGTTGAGACCCCAGTCCACAAAGGAAAGCACGACCTCCGTCCCATCATCCCCTTTCTTCCCGGAGGGGCGCCGCTGCTGATGCCAGAAAGCATTCCCGCCTTCCCCTTCCTCCTCGTACAAGTGGTGCCGCAAGGAATAAAAGGGCCTGAATTCCCTTTCTTTTCCTGCCAGGCCGGTAGAGGCGGAGGCCACTCGGTTGATGCTAAAGACTTCTGTTCCCTGCGCTCTTCGGATATCCGGGATCACCAGGTACTCGGTCTTGCGCTGTTCCACTCGTATGGGCTCAGAGATCCGCTCAAAAAGATTGATCACGGGTGTAGCCTGGAGACAGAAGGTGTCCTCATTGACCGCAAGGTTGGTTTTGGCCACCTGGTCCAGGTAGATGTAGACGGTCAGGGTGTCATTCCAGTCCCTTTGGCGGATCCGATCCAGGCCGCAGAGATCAAAGAAGAGAAATTTCTGCGGAAAGCAGAAGCACTCGAAGAGGAGAAGGTATCCTGGAAAAGACCTTTGCGGATAGGGGATCAGGCTCTCCTCCGGACTGAACCCAACCGGCGCCAGGTCCTCGGGACGCAACGCCATCAGCTCTGTGCGCCCCTGGCGGTTGATCGACTCACATTCCACGTGGCAAACGTGGTTGAACAAAAGCTCATAGAGGTGGGATACATGCTCGCTGGGGCCGTTGAGGAAAAAGCGCAGCTTGTCCCACGCCAACTGTGTCATGCTCAGGTTGTTGTACGTCTTCAATTGAAGCACGAGGACCTGATGGGCGCCCTTCACCACCTTCTTCGGCTCCCGCAGCCCTGCCGAGACCACTTCCACAGGCCAAAGCGCCACAGGGTAGCCGGTGGTGAACTGGCAGGGAATCCCATTCACGGGTTTGGAAAAAAGCGGCGTGTTCCGCTCAATAGAGTACCCAGCCGCTGGGATCGTCTTTTTCACGGGCTGGAATTGCACGACCGACATGGAAGGGATGGGATTGACGTAATGAGGATAGAGGATATTGAGCAGCGCCTCGGTTATCTCAGGGAAATCGTCGTCGATCTTCTTGTGGATGCGTCCACTGATAAAAGCAAAAGCCTCGATGAGCCTCTCGGTGTGCGGGTCCTCGCATTTATCAGGTTCAAGGAGAAGACGACCGGCGATCTTGGGGTACTTCTTGGCAAATTCTGCCCCCATCTCCCTAATAAAGGTGAGTTCTCTTTCATAGTAATTTAGAAACGTATCATCCATTCACGTTCTATTTGGTGATGAGGTATTCGCCCCTGCTGACATCGAAGAAAGTATCGAAAGTCACCGGCTCGGACACCGGGTCTACCACCAAGAGGGCGCTGATTCTGAACCTGAGATTTCGATCGCTTTGAGCGGATGTTTCCAGGGTTACCTTCACGTTTCTTAACCTGGGTTCGAACCGGGAGATCACCCCTTCAATGTGCCGGCGCAGCTGCTGCCTGGCCATTGGGCTCCTCGGGCTTTGAGCGGTAAAGTCCTGAAGGCCATAGACGAAGAGCGAATTCGTGACTTCTCTATAACTCAGCGGAGGGACCCACACGGTCCGCTTGGTGTTGAGTAGATTCTCGAGATCCCGGACGACCAAGGCCTTGGCTTGCCCAACGGA
>Ga0209254_10002824_pt1 | contig 15866 bp, 5 predicted proteins | sample FrelakmetDIP11DI_FD_187148 | JGI IMG/M metagenome (GOLD analysis project Ga0209254, IMG submission 187148) | Freshwater lake sediment microbial communities from the University of Notre Dame, USA, for methane emissions studies - DIP11 DI (SPAdes)... | ecosystem: Environmental > Aquatic >... | reverse complement strand
GCTGCCTTCGAGCACCGTGGCGACATTGAGCTGGCGCGCGATGTCCTGGATGTCGAGGTTGCGACCCTTGAACTGGAACGAGGAGGTGCGCGCCGCCACGCGCAGGCCGGGCACCTTGGCCAGCACGTTGAGCAGTTCCTCGCTCATGCCGTCGGAGAAGTACTCCTGGCTGTCGTCGCCGGAGAGATTGACCAGCGGCAGCACCGCAATCGATGCGCCGGCGGGAGAAAAGGGGCCAGAGCCATTTTCCGGACGCAATGCCCCAGTCGCAGCGGCACCGTCGGCACCGGAAAATGCCTCTGGCCCCTTTTCTCCTGCTGGCCCCTGTTCTGCGCGCGGCCACAACCGGTCCGCGACGAACATCGCAACGATCAACGACAGCCCGACCAGCACGAACCGGTCCAGGCGGTTTCCAGTGGCGGCCGCGATCGACTGCGAATGCGACACCTCCGCCGTGCGCCTGAGGCCCGCGGGCGTCAGCTCGTAGATCCACGACACCACCAGCGCCGCCAGGAAGCCGATTGCCAGCAGCAGCAGCGTCGCCCGCGCCACCCAGGCCGGCAGGTCGAGGATCGGCGCCACCACGCTGACGATCTGCAGGGTCAGCCAGCCGAACACCAGGTACGCCAGGGCGACCCGCAGCACATTGCGCCGCTTCAGTTCGGCCAGGAAGCTCATGGACTGGGCAGGGCCACGTCCGCCCGCACCCGCGCCCCCGGAGACTTCCGGTTCGCGGGCCTCCAAGTCCCTGATTTTCCTGATTTTCCTGATTTTGCAGCCATGCCCCACCCTGCGCGGACGGCGCGCCGCTAGCGTAGCCGATCGGGGGCCCTGCGTACCGGAAAGTCGATGCCGTCGCGGGCCCGTTGCAGGCCCTTGCAGGAGCAGCCGACAACGGGGGTGTCGGGAAACTGTAGGAATCCCGTCACCTAACCGGAACCTCCGTGTCGTCCGATAGCGCTTCCCCTGTCGCTACCCGGAGTTGCCCCCGATGTCCCGTCAGCACGTCGTGCTCGCGGCGCTTGCCGCCGCCCTGGGTTTCCTGTCGTCCGCGGATCTCGCGGCGCAATCGTTCGAACTGCAGCAACGCGGGCGCTACGTCGGCGGCGCGACCGGGGCCTCGGAGATCGTGGCCTACGATGCCACCACGCGGCGCATGTTCGTCACCAACGGCGCCACCACCAGCATCGACGTGATCGATGTCTCGGATGTCGACGTCCCGGTGCTGGCCTTCAACATCGATCTCACGCCCTATGGCGGCGGCGTCAACAGCGTGGCGGTGAAGAATGGCCTGCTGGCCGCAGCCGTGCAGGGCGCGACCGTGACCACGCCCGGCGTGGTGGTGGTCTTCGACACGACGGGAGCGCTCAAGCGGATCTTTCCGGCCGGCGCCCTGCCCGATCATGTGAGCTTCAGCCCGAACGGCAACTTCCTCCTCGCCGCCAACGAAGGCGAGCCGCTGGGCATGGTCAACCCGCCCGGCTCGGTCACGCTGATCGACCTTGCCCCGGGCATCGACAAGGCCACCGCCACCACCATCGACTTCAGCGCCTTCGACGGTCGCGAGGCCGAGCTGCGCTCGCGTGGCGTGCGCCTGTTCCCCGGCGTCGCGCCCAGCCGCGACCTCGAGCCCGAGTACATCGCGGTGGCGCCGGCCAACGACCTCGCCTTCGTCACCCTGCAGGAGGCCAACGCCTTCGCGGTGATCGACCTCGCCACGCGCACCATTCGCGACATCGTGCCGGCGGGCCTCAAGAACCACGCGCGCGGACTGCCGCGCGTGCAGACCTACGACTTCCCCGAACTGCCCGCGCTGGGCACCACGCCCGCCGGCCAGACCATCCGCTTGGGCGGCTTCTCGGGCTTGTGGCTCGAGAACGTGGACGCCGGCACCGGGGTCTACAACTTCGTCGCCGTACCGGACCGCGGGCCCAACGGCGAGCCGACCAACGTCGATGCCGATGCCGCGCTCGAGCGTCCCTTCGCGCTGCCGAACTACCAGCCGCGCGTCATCCGCTTCAGCTTCGATCCCGCGACCGGCGCGATCGCGCTGACCGGCACGGTCCTGCTCACGCGGCCGGTCGTTATCCCCGCGCCGGGTGCCGAGGCACCGCAGGGTGGCCCCATGACCGTGGCCTTGACCGGCCTGCCCAACATCGCGTTGATCGATGAAGAGCCGGTCAACCTGTTCGGCCAGCCGATATTGCCCCTCGACCCCTTCGGCGCCGACCTCGAAGGCGTGGTCGTCGCCCCCGACGGCAGCTACTGGATGGTCGATGAGTATCGTCCGGCGATCTACCACTTCAGCCCCACCGGGGTGTTGATCAATCGCTTCGTGCCGATCGGTACCGGTGCGCTGGGCGGCCAGGCGGCCGGCTTCTACGGCGCCGAGACCCTGCCGGCGGCGTACAGCCTGCGGCGCCAGAACCGCGGCTTCGAGGCGATGGCGGCCGACTTCGCCAACAACGTCCTCTACGCCTTCATCCAGACCCCGCTGGCCAATCCCAACCGCGCCGCGAGCGATGCCTCGCAGGTCATCCGCATGGTCGGCATCGACATGACCAGCGGCGCGACCGTGGCCGAGTACGTGTACCTGTACGAGAAGGCCGCGTTCCGCGAACAGCTCACCGACAAGATCGGCGACGCGGTCTACGCCGGCAACGGGCGCTTCTTCATCGTCGAGCGCGACGATTCGGTGCTGCGCTCGGGCAAGAAGATGCTGTTCGAGTTCACCCTGACCGGCGCCACCAACCTGCGCGCCGCGGGCGCGCCGCCGCTGCTGGCCGGGCAGACGCTGGAGCAGCACACGCCCGACGAGCTGGTCACGGCCGGCATCCGCGCGATCGAGAAGGTCAAGGTCGCGAACCTGCCGTCGCTGGGTTACTACCAGGGCGACAAGCTCGAGGGCCTCGCGCTGCTGCCCAATGGCGGGCTGGCGGTGCTCAACGACAACGACTTCGGGATCGCGCCGCTGCCGCTGCCGAACCCGCCGGACGGCAGCGTGCCGCTCGATCCCGAGCCGACCCCGATCCAGCTCGGCATCGTGAGCTTCGACATCGACAGCGGTCTCGATCCGTCGGACCGCGACGGCCCGTCCAACGGCGGGCTGGTCAACATCCTCAACTGGCCGGTCTACGGCATGCACATGCCCGACACCATCGCCTCGTTCAGCGCCAACGGCTCGACGTACTATGCCAGCGCCGGCGAGGGCGACGACCGCGGCGAGGTGGCGCGGATCGGTGCCGCGAGCTTCGTGCTCAACCCGACCGTGTTCCCCAATGCCACGGCGCTCAAGACCAATGCGCAGCTCGGCCGGCTCAACGCCTCGACCATCGATGGCAAGCTCGCTGGCGCGGCCGATCCCGACTTCGACCGCCTGCAGGTCCTGGGCAGCCGCTCCTTCATCGTGTGGGACCGCTGGGGCAACCTGGTGTTCGACAGCGGCGACCAGCTCGAACAGATCACCGCGGCCTTCGCGCCGGCCAACTTCAACGCCGACAACGCCGCCAACAACTTCGACGATCGCAGCGACAACAAGGGCCCGGAGCCCGAGGCGATCGCCGTGGGCAGCACGCCGGAAGGGCGAACCTACGCATTCGTTGGCCTCGAGCGCTTCAGCGGCATCGCCACCTTCGACGTGACCGATCCGTTCAACGTCACCTTCGCCGGCTACACCAACAACCGCGACTTCAGCGCCACCATCGACCTCGCGACGGCTCCGGCCGCGGCTGGCGACCTGGGACCGGAGGGCATCGTGTTCATCCCGGCGGCCGACAGCCCGACCGGCGAGCCGATGATCGCGGTGTCGAATGAAATCAGCGGCACCACCACGCTGTACTCGATCCGCGAAGCGCTGTTCAAGGACAGCTTCGAGTAGCACGACGATCCGCATCCGGTCGTCGCGCAGGCGCCTCCCTGGTAGGAGCGCGCTTGCGCGCGACCGCAGCACCGAAGTCAACGGCGACCTGCGGGTCCGCGGTCGCGCGCAAGCGCGCTCCTGCAGGGGGGCGCGGCTAGCGGTTCGGCGTTGGCGCCTGCAAGGCATCGACGCGGCGTTGCGCCGTCTGGGTGTTCGAGTTCCCGGCGCCATACAGTCGGGTGTAGATGTCCACGGCCTCGCGCTGGGCTGCAAGCGCTTCGGCATCGCGATCGAGCGCGGCCAGAGCGGCCGCGCGGGCCTGGTGCGCCTGGGCCACCTCGTCGGCCCCGGCGCCGACGGTTTTCAGCAAGCTTGCCAGGGCTGCATCGGCTTCGACCAGCGCGCCAGCACCATCGCCCAGATGCGCCAACACATCAGCGCGGTTCGCGCGCACGGTCAGGCACATGAGGTTGCCGGCGATCCCCGGCGGTCGGCACAGCGTTGCGGCACCGTCGAGGGTCTGGAGCGCGCCGGCGTAGTCGTCGCGGCGCTGCTGGCTCAGCGCCAGGCGGCGCCGCGCCCCGATCGCCGGCATGTCGACGTCCCCCATGCGGTCGTAGGCGGCGATCGCCTCGCGCATGCGCGCCTCGCCTTCCTCGACCTTGCCGGCGCGCACCAGGTACCAGCCGGTGTCGGCCAGCGACATCGACTTCCACGAGTGGTCGCCCGGGAACAGCTTGCGCGCCAGCGCCAGGCGGCGCTCGCCCACGCGTTGCTGCTCCTCGAAATCGTCGCGGCTGTCCAGCACCTGTTCCAGGGTCGACAGCGCGATGATCAGGCCCCCGGCCTCGGCTCCCTGCGCCGCCTCCATGCCGGCAATGGTCTTCTTGAGCAGCGCTTCCGCCTCGGCGAACTTGTTGGCGTCGACCAGCATGATGGACAGGTTGACCATCGCGACCAGCCGCTGCGGATTGTCGCCGTCGGGGCCGCCATAGAGTTCCAGCGCGCGCTGCATGCGCGCGGTGGCGCCGGCCAGGTCGCCCTGGTTGCGCTGCAACGCGCCCAGCGACATGTACACCTGGGCGAGCAGGGCGGGATCGGTATCGGCGCGCGCTTCGAGGATCGCGACCGCGCGCTCCAGGTACGGGGCGCCAGCGGCGAGGTTGCCGCGATAGTCCGCGAGTACGCCGAGGTTGACCAGCGACTCGGCCACGGCCGGGTCGTCCGGACCGTGCGCGCGCTCGGCATTGGCCAGCGCGCGCTCGAACATGCCCTGCGCCTTCTCGAAGTCGCCCTTGGCGGTGACGATCTCGCCGAAGTCGTCGAGCAGGTCGCCCTGCAGCGCCGGATCGTCGGCCAGTTCGGTGTCGATGCGCTTGAGCGTGTCGTCGAAGGCCTCGGCCATGGTCAGCGCGCCGCGCGCGTCGCGGCGCAGCGGGTCCTCCTGCAGGAACACGGAGATCAGGAAGTCCTTGACCCGCTTGGTGCGCGTGGTCATCTCCTTCGCCGCCGCGGCCTGCGTCTCCGCGCGTGCCGCCTCCAAAGTCGCGCGCTGCGCCTCGCCATCGGCGCGCGTGGCCTGCTCGCGCGCCTCGCGCGCCTGCCATAGCGCGAGTCCGAGGCCGCCCACCAGCGCCAGCACCGTGACCAGCGAAGCCAGCACGCCACCGCGATGGCGGCGCACGAACTTGGCCACGCGGTAGCGCGCGGTGTCGGGCCGCGCCGATACCGGCCGCCCCTCGAGCCAGCGCCGCAGGTCGTCGGCCAGGGCCGCCGCGGTGGGATAACGCCGCGCCGGTTCGCGCTGCAGCGCGGCCAGCACGATGGTGTCGAGATCGCCGGCGAGTTGGCGCGCGACCCGCTCGCGGTTGAGCGGGATGGCGCCATAGGTGCCGCTGATTTCGCCGTTGCGCGAATCGCGCAGGGCCTGGCTGGGACGGGTCACGCTCTCCTGCGAGACGTCGCGCGCCAGGGCCTCGGGCGTGCGGCCGCTGCGTCGATGGGGCAATTCGCCGGTCAGCAACTCGAACAGCACCACGCCGAGCGCGTAGACGTCGGTGGGCGTGCCGATCGCCTCGCCCAGCACCTGCTCGGGCGCGGCATAGGCCGGCGACATCACGCGGCTGCCGGTGGCGGTCGCATTCGCGTCCTCGCCCTCGTCGAGCAGCTTGGCGATGCCGAAATCGAGCACGCGCGGCTGGCCATTGGCATCGACCAGGATGTTGGAAGGTTTCAGGTCGCGGTGCACGACCAGCTGCGTGTGCGCGTAGGCGACCGCGTCGCAGACCCGCGCCAGCAACTCGACCCGCGCGCGCACGTCCAATGCCTTGGCGCGCGCATGCTCGGTAAGGGTGGCGCCATCCACGTACTCCATCGCGTACCAGGGCCGCCCGCCGGCGGCCAGGCCGCCGTCGAGGAAGCGCGCGATATGCGGATGGTTGAGCTGGGCCAGGATGCGCCGCTCCTGCACGAAGCGGCGCACGATCTCGTCGCTGTCCATGCCGCGCTTGAGGAGCTTGAGCGCCACCAGCTGCACGAAGCCGCTGTCGCTGCGTTCGGCGAGGAACACCTCGCCCATGCCGCCGCGTCCGAGCAGGCGCTGCAGGCGGAACGGGCCGATCATGTCGCCGGCCGTGGCCCCGGCTGCGGGTTCGGGGGCTGGCGCGCTCAGGCCATCGACCACGGTCGGCGCCATTGCGCCCACGCCATGGTCGAGCAGGCCGCTGCCGCGGTCGGCGGCGAGCAGGCGCTCGACTTCGGCGGCGAGCTCGGCGTCCTCGCCGTGCAAGCGTGAGATCCGCGCCGCGCGCGCTGCGTCGTCGAGGTCCAGCAACTCGTCGAACAGTTCGCCGGCGCGGCGAAAGCGGGCGGGATCATGGCTCATCGGGCACCCCTGTAGACGGTATGAATGCGGCACCCGGGATCAGGGCCGCGTTTGGGCCAGTACATGGCGCCTATCGCGCGCAGAGCGCGCTCCTACGGAGCCGGCTTCGTAGGAGCGCGCCCTGCGCGCGATGGGCGCCGGTAGCATCCGAAACCACGTGTTCGACCCGCAACTTCCGCGAGCAGCGACACGTCGAGGCAACCAGTCGACGGCTACACACCCGCAGCGTCGCCACCCAGTTGCGCGTGGAGGAACGCCCGCGCGCGGCGCCAGTCGCGCTTGAGCGAACGCTCCGAGCGCCCGGTCAGGTCGGCGATCTCGGCCAGGTCGAGCCCGGCGAAGAAGCGCATCTCCACCAGCCGCGTCAGGTCCGGGTCGAGCGCGGCCAGGTGGCCCAGGGCCTGGTCCAGCGCGAGCACGTCGGCATCGCGCTGGAAGCTGCCGGGATCGGCCTGCGCATCGTCGAGCGTGTCCGCGGATTGCCCGCCCCCGCGCTTGACCGCAGCACGGTGGCGCGCATGGTCCACGACCAGCTGGCGCATGGCGCGCGCGGCGACGGCGAAGAAATGCTCGCGATCGGTAAGCTGCAAGGCGTCGGGCCGGGCGAGGCGGAAGTACGCCTCATGGACCAGCGAGGTGGCCTGCATGCCGTTGCCGCGCCAGCGCGCGACCTGGCGCTCCGCGATCCGGTGCAGGTCGGCATAGACGGCAGCGAACAGGCGATCGGCCGCCTGCCGGTCGCCGCTGCGCGCCGCCACGATCAGTTCGGTCACCTCGCCCATCGCCACCCCGAGCGCAAGCCTGCGGCTGACGCTGCCACAGTACGGGGCGGGGGGCAATTGCGCGGCTCATGCACAAGCCTACGGAGGAACACGGGGGCCGGGGCCACGCGCGGCCCCGCCGGGGCGCAGCCAGTTGCTAGGGTCTGGCCGTCGCCTCGCGCAGCGCGTCGAGGTTGGCCTGCACGCGGCGGCTCTCGGGGTGCTCCGGTCCGTAGGTCTTGCGCATGATCGCCACGGCCTCGTCCTGCAGCGCCTCCGCTTCGGCCTGGCGGCCCAGCAGCGACAAGGCCAGCGCCTTCGATTCGAGGCCCTGCGCCATTTCCGGCTGGCCCTCCCATTCGAAGCCGCGCAAGGCCACGATCGCGGCGTCGGCTTCCACCAGCGCCTCGGCAGCGCGGTCCTTGCCCTGGGCCGCCAGGATGCCGGCCCGATTGGCGCGGACCACGGCGCAGAAGGCCCGGTCGGTGGTGTCCTCGCCGCACGCCTGCCAGACGCGGTCGATGGTGGCCAATGCGCCCGTCACGTCGCCTGCGCGGCGCTGGCCCAGCGCCAGATAACGCATCGGCTTGTGCGCGTCTGCGCTTTCGATCGCTTCGTACATGGCAATCGCTTCGCGCAGCTGCGCGAATCCCGCGACCGCCTGGCCCAATTCGAGGTTCTGCCAGCCCACATCGGTGAGCGCGCTGGCCTTCCACAGGTTGGGGCCCTGGTAGGTCCTGTCGGCGAGCGCGAGCCGGCGCTGGTTGATCGCCACCGATTCGGCGAGGTCGCCGCGGCGATAACGGATTCCGGACAGTGTGCTCAGCGCGTACTCGAGCGCCGGGTTGTCCGGACCATGGGCGGCTTCGCGCACCGCGATCGACTCGCGGATCAGCGGCTCGGCCTCCTCATCGCGCCCGACCTTGGTCAGGTTGGTCGCGAGATTGTGCAGGGCGATGTCGAGTCCAGGGTCGCCGGGCTTGCCATAGGTGCGGCGAACGTCGAGCGCGCGGCGCGCCAACTGCTCGGCTTCCTGCCCGCGACCTTGCGCGGAGCGCACGTACGACAGCCCACCCAGCGCGTTGGCCAACCCCGCGCCCTCGGTCTCGACATGCGGCTCGAGGATGGCGATCGCCCGCGTGATGTAGGCCTCGGCGACCTTCGGATGCTCGGTATAGACCTCGATCGAAGCCATGTTGAGCAGTGTTTCGGCCACCGCGGGGTGGTCCGGCCCGTAGGTCCGCTCGGCCAGCGGCAGCGCACGCTCGAACAACGCCACCGCATCGTCGAAGCGGTTCTGGCCGAGGCGGATCTCGCCGAAATCGTCGAGCAAGTCGATCTGCAGTTGCGGATCGTCGGCCAGATCGCTGTCGATGCGCGCCAGCGCGTGGTCCACCGCCGCGGCCAGGGTTTCGGGCGCGTCGGCCTCGCGTTCGAGCGGGTTGGCCTGGGTGAAGGTCTCCATCATGAAGTCCTTCACACGCTTGGTGCGAGAGGCCGACTCCAGCGCCGCCGCAGTCTCGCGCTCGGCGCGCGCCGCCTCGCGCCGGGCCACGCCGGTCTGCCACAGGGCGATCACCAGCGCCGCGACGATGCCCAGCACGGCCAGCGCGCCGATCGCGACGCCGCCACGGTGGCGGCGCACGAACTTGCCCATCCGGTAGCTCAGGGTATCGGGCCGTGCCGCGATCGGGCGGCCATCGAGGTGGCGCCGCAGGTCATCGGCCAGCGCCGCGGCCGAGGCGTAGCGCCGGTCCGGCTCGTGCGCCAGGGCCTTGAGCACGATGGTGTCGAGGTCGCCCTCCAGCGCGCGCGCCACGATCGTGGTGTCGGCGCCGCGGGTGCGTCGCACGCTGGCGCTCGGGCGCTCGGGCTCGGTCGCGAGATCGCGCGCCAGGGACGCCACGGCGCCGTCGCGGCGACCATGTGGCAGGTCGCCGGTCAGGAGTTCGTACAACAAGAGGCCGAGCGCGTACACGTCGGTCGTGATGCCGATCGGTTCGCCGGCGAGCTGCTCGGGCGCCGCATAGGCCGGCGACAGCACGCGCACGCCGGTGCCGGTGAGGGCTTCGCCCTCGGGCTGGTCGAGCAGCTTCGCGATGCCGAAGTCGAGCAACTTCGGCGCGCCATCGGCGCCGACCAGCACGTTGGAAGGCTTGAGGTCGCGGTGCACGATCAGGCGCCGGTGCGCGTAGTCGAGCGATTCGCACACTGCAACCAGCAGGCCGATCCGTTCGCGCAGGACCAGCGCATGACGTTGCGCATAGGTCGTGATCGGCACGCCCTCGACCAGCTCCATTGCCAGCCACGGCAGGCCATCGGTACTCATGCCGCCATCGATGAGGCGCGCGATGCCCGGGTGCTCGAGCCGCGCCAGGATGCGCCGTTCCTGCATGAAGCGGCGCACGATGTCCTCCGAATCGAGGCCGCGCCGCAACAGCTTGATCGCCACCGTCTGCGCATAGCCGGCGTCCTGGCGTTCGGCGCGGTACACCTCGCCCATGCCGCCGCGGCCGATGCGCTCGACCAGGCGATAGGCGCCGACCGGTTGACCGCTGCGATCCGCCGGCAAGGGCTCGGATGGCAATGCGTCGGCCAGCGCGCCGTCGAGCACGCCACTGGTGCTGGCGTCGGCCGCGAGCATGCGCCGCACTGCTTGTGCCAGCGCCGCGTCCTCGCGCGCGATCGCCCCCAGCCGCGCTTCGCAACGGCCGGCATCCAGCTCGACCAGCTCGTCGAACAGTTCGAAAGCGCGTCTATCGCTCACGGCAGGCGGTCGCCGATCGCGCCGTGCAGGAAGGCCCGCGCCTTGCGCCAGTCGCGCTTGAGCGTGGTCGGCGACAGGCCGATCGCTGCACCGGCCTCCTCGAGGCTCATGCCGCCGAAGAAGCGCAGCTCGACCAGTTGCGCCAGGCGCGCGTCCGAGTCGGCCAGCCGGTCCAGCGCGGCATCGAGCGCCAGCAGGTCGCTGCCCTCGTTGTCGACCGCGACCGAATCGGCGGCGCCCAGGGTGAGGACCGCCGCGCCGCCGCCGCGCTTTCCCGCCAGGCGCTCGCGCACATGGTTGATCGCGATCTGGCGCATGGCGCGGGCCGCAACCGCGAAGAAATGCTGCCGGTCATTGAGTTCCAGCGCCGCCGGCCGGGCCAGCTTGAGATAGGTCTCGTGGACCAGCGAGGTGGTCGCCATGCCGCCGAAGGGCTGCAGCTGACGCGCCGCGAGGCGGTGGAGGTCGTCGTAGACCAGGGTGAAAAGGCGGTCGGATGCCGGCTTGCTGCCGGATCGGGCCTCTCGGATCAACTCGGTCAGCTCCATCCCATCGGGTCGCCCGGATCGCTGATCCCGACGTTGCCATAGGGGCCTCGACCGCGCAACGCCGCTGCGCGGGGATCGAGCCGGCGCGTCGCGCGTCCGGGCGGAACTGGCGATGGCACCCACGTCGGCACTCCCTGGCGGAACAGATCGATGCGACCTGGCCCATCCCACACCAGAAGCGCGGCGGCAGGGTCATCGGCCTGCGATCGCCTTGCCAGACGCCCGCCCAATGACCCTGCCGCCGCGGTTTCAGTGTGGATGGGCAAACGGAGGGACTTGCCATGGCTACAACGATCCAGGTTTTGAGCGCGCGAACCCTGTCCTGGGCACTCGCCGCGCTGGCGCTGTTCGCCGCCCTGCCCGTGCTGGGCGCGGTGCTCACCGTGACGCCCGCGAGCGGCGGCACCGGCGCCTCGGTCAAGGTCAACGCCAGTGGCCTTACGCCATCGACCAGCTATGTGCTCGAGTTCGTCGGCAACCCGGCGACCAACATCGCCACGCTGACCACCGACGCGCGTGGCGCGATCTCGACCACGCGCGTGCTGCCAGCGCTGCCCCCGGGCACCGGCAAGATGCGCCTGAAGACTACGGGCCTCGGCGGCGTGGTCGTCGGCTACACCGCCTTCACGGCGCTCGGCGGGCTCACCTTCACGCCGCAAGGCACCACGTTCCACGCCGGGCAGTCGATCCGCTTCACGGTAGGGGGCCTGGTCGCCGGCACGGTCACCGTGCTCTACGAGAACGAGGCGGTGACCGGACCGGTCACGGTCTCGCGCGATACCTACTCGGCTCGCTTCGCGATCCCCACCGATCGTCCGGCAAGGCTGCCGGCCAACGCGCGCATCCGCGTGCTCAACAAGGTCGGACGAGTCGTGGTCAACCAGCTCGACACCACGATGCGCGTGCTGACGCGTCTCGCCAGCCCCTTCAACATCGGCTACACCCAGCCGCCCCTGACCCAGCCGCGCTCCGGCCAACGATTCAACGTCAGGGGCAACGTCAATGTGTTCCCCAACGAGGCCGTGCCCGACGATGTGTCGCTGTGGTACTTCGGCGACAACGGCGACGTCTATCCGCTGGGCTCGGCGCAGATGGCGGGTGGTGGCGGCAACAGCCTCTACACCGTGGACAGCAACGCGCCCAGCGTGGTGGCCATGACCGCCGGTCAAAGTGCCGGCGGGCGTGTGCGGATGGTGGGCAGCAGCAGCGACACCTTCGGTCGACGCGCCACCTTGCAGCAGTCGGGCACCGACACGGCCTTCCAGCAACTGCCACTCGATCGCTGGCGCTTGGTGGTGCGCGTGCGCAAGACCAACGGCGAGCCGATCCCTGGTGCGATCGTGCAGATCGAGGGCGCCCCCATCGCCGATCCGGAAAGCGGGGAGTCCAACGGCGGCTCACTGTGGAATCTGGTCAACACCAGCACGCTGGCCTCGCAGTTGGTCGGCTATCAGGTCACCGACGACCAGGGATGCCCGATCACTCTGTCTCGCAAAGTCGCCAACGACAATGGCATTGTGGTGTTCGAGTTCGATGAGGAGGAACTCCGGCTCAACGGCAGGATCGAGGGCGTGATCGTCGACGGCGGCGGAATCGGCCCCCCCATCGTCCGCGGCGGAAACAACGGCACCTGGGTTCCGAAAATCGTACGCCTGGCGATCGATGCCTCGGCCCAAGGTCATGGCTTCCAGTTCACCGACGGTCCGGACGCCGGCGACTTCCTTCCCCACATTTACGAGATCCGGTTCGACGGTGTCGGCGACGGCGATACCAGCAACGATGCCATCGCGATCATCGACTGGTACCAGGACGTCGAGATGCTCTACGAGCCCGATCGCGATGCCACTTACACGCTCGGCCTGCCGCCGATCACGCCCAAGGTCGCGCTGTTCGATGTCGCGGCCAAACCCTGGATCGGAAGTGCCACGAACTCGGCCGAGAGCAGCGACGACCAGAGCTGGGCCGCAACCCGGCAGGTCTTCGGCCCGATCACCCGCGTGCCAACGGCACAACCCTATGCGGGCTGGGTCACCTACGGGGGCGAGGCCTACCCGACCCAGATCACGGTGCGCACCGATCCCGCCGTCACGGGGGTGATTCCCGCCGGCAACGCGCGCCTCTACCTCGACATGAACCGCAACGGCGACCCCGAGCAGGTCGCCACCTTCAGCGCCTCGGTCCAGGCACTGGACTGCACCATCGATGGCCTCGACAAGTCCCTCACCTGGCGCGCCACCCTGCCGGCCAGCCTCAGGTCCGCGGCGCCGGGCGTGATCAAGGGCTACGTGAAGTTCATCGGCGCGAACAACAGTGGCCAGGCGATCAAGAAGATCGGCGTCAACATGATCGAGCGCAGCTTTGCCTGGCTCAACGAGCCCGGCAAGTACTCGCAGCAGAAGCTGGTGTTTGCCGACGGCGGCCAGCGGCTGGAGATCGAGGCGGTCGAGAACACCCCGGACGAGGCGATCCAGTTGCCGAGCAATCCCGGCTACGAGATCGGACGGCTGCGCAACGAGACCAACAACCAGCGCCTGATCACGACCTACATCGCGCGCGATGGCGGCACCTACGCGAGCACCCCGATCGACGGCACCCACCAGCAGGCCGGTCGCGGCGGCGACTCGACCTTGATCGACACGGCGGTAGGCGTGACCTACGGGCCGGAAACCACCACCCTGATCGACCAGTCGATCCCGCTCTTCTACTACACCTGGGGCGTGCCGATGCTGGCCGGGGTCGAGATCGGCGCGGACTTCTCGCTGCTGGCCGAAATCACGATGGGCAGTCGCGTCGACCTCACCGCGAACAAGGAGCCGCGCCTGACCTTGTCCACCACGCCCAGCATCGACATGGGCCTCAACTTCTACATCGATCTCGACATCCTGTTCGACCTCGTCGATGGCGAAGTGGACCTGACCGCGCTATTCGAAGTCGACATGCCGATCCGCGTGGTCAATGGCGTGAACCAGGACATCACCCCGGACTTCGATGCGTCACTGTTGCTGTCGTGGCGCTTCGAGATCTGGTGCCTGCCCTTCGATCCGATCTGCAACGCGATCCCCAGCTTCGACGACTGCGAGCGCCTGTTGCCGACCAACGACAACCGGCCGTGCCCGGACTTCGATGCGCCCAGCTCGCCCCTGGCGGCGCAAGGCTTCACGCCCCAAGGCGTGACACCGGTGCAGTCGGCGCTGGCCTATTCGCGCTCCGGCGCCGGGCTCATGGCCTTCACGCGTCCCGATCCCGCGCAGCAGTCGCCACCGAGGCTGGTGGTGCGCCCGATCGATGGGGGCGACTTCACGCGCCTGCCGGACGAGACCATCCTTTCGACTGCGCCGGGTATCCGCAGCGTGGCGATCGAGTACTACGACGACGAGCGCGCGGTCGCGGTGTGGGCGGAGAACGCCGACACCTACGCCGTGATGGCCACGCGCACCGCAGCGCAACGCCTGGCACGCCAGCGGCTGATGTACGCGACGTGGGACGGCGAGACCTGGAGCACCAAGCGCCAACTGACGCCGGTCAGCGGTGGAGAGGGCGGCGTCGATCTCGCGTCGTGCCAGGTGCGCGAGGATGCGGATTGCCCCGCCAACGGCGAAGTGCTGGCAGTTTGGACCCGCGACATGGCAGGCGACATCCTGCAGCATCGCACCCGCGTGTACTCCTCGCGCTTCGACCCCGTGCGTGGCTGGACCACGCCGCAACCGGTGGACGCTGCGGCGCTGCTCGACTCCGCGCCGAGTGCGGCCTATGTCGACGCCGTCCCCGCAGTGGCCTTCGTGCGCAGCACCAGCGGCGTCTTCGCCGATACCGCGGCGCGGCGAGTGGCCTACCGCTTCCTGCAATCGGGCACCACGGTGCAGGTGCCGGCCGGCCTGCCAGGCGGCGTGGCATGGCCGAGTATCATCGCCACGCCGGACGGGGGTTTCGCGATCGCGCATACGCACGGCGAGAATGGCCGCGCGTTCGTCAGCAATCGGCATCGCGCCGCGATGGCGTTCGCGAACGCCTGCAGCGCCGGCAGTTGCGCGGTCGTGGCACAAGCGGTGACCGACGCCAACGGTCGCCCGGTTTACGGCGAGCGGCCCACGGCCCTGCTCGACGGCGAAGGCAACGTCGCGGTGGTCATGCGCGGCACCGGCTTCGGCCCGGGCCCGCAGGGCACCGAGCCGCTGGAAGGCGATCCGCTGGGCATGGTCGCGCACACCGGCGAGCTCATCAGCTACACCACCGCGCGCGGACAGGCGGTCATCCAGCCGCTGGCGCTGTCGAACGACGGCGCCGGGTACTTCGCGCCAACGGCCGCCTTCGATCCGGAGCTGGGCCAGATCGTGGCCACCGCGACCCGCACCGTCGAAGTGCCGTTCGGCCTGCGCAGCAAATACGCCAAGGCTGGCGTGGAGGCGCCGCCCGCGCGGGCCTCTGCGGTGGCGGGCGAGGACAACATGGTGGTCTACAGCGCCGAGCAGGGCGTGGACTTCGCGATCGAGGAGATCACGACCAACGCCTCCACGCTCACCGGTGGCAGCACCGTGCAGGTGACCGTCAAGCTGCGCAATGTCGGCGGGGCCTTCACCGCCCAGTCGCCGTTCTGGCAGATGGTGTTGAGCATGGACAGTCCGCGCGATGCCGGCGGCACCACGTTCGGCGGACGCTTCATCCCCTCGCTCGCGCCCGGCCAGTTGGCCACGCTGGTCAGCAACATCGTGGTGCCCGCGGGCTTCAGCCCGGACGAGGCGCATCGCCTGTACGCGCAGGTGGTCCGCGGACCCAACCCGGTCGAGGATGTCAATAACACCAACGATGTCGCCCACAAGGATTTCGGCGGCATGCCGATGCCCTTCGCGCTGAGCGCAAGCGCGGTGCCCGGCACGCGGTTGGTGCAGCTGACCTGGGACCCGATCGAGGATCCGACCGACCTGATCGCCGGGTATCGGGTGTGGTTCCACGACGGCGATGGCGAATGGAAGCACCTGGGCAGCAGCTTCAACCTGGGCTTCCTCGACCTCAACGCACCGATCGGGGTGCAACGGCACTACCGGGTGAC
>Ga0209254_10002823_pt1 | contig 15866 bp, 9 predicted proteins | sample FrelakmetDIP11DI_FD_187148 | JGI IMG/M metagenome (GOLD analysis project Ga0209254, IMG submission 187148) | Freshwater lake sediment microbial communities from the University of Notre Dame, USA, for methane emissions studies - DIP11 DI (SPAdes)... | ecosystem: Environmental > Aquatic >... | reverse complement strand
CACAATGACGTGGTCTGTGCCAACCTTTGACCTTATCTTTTCGATCTCATCTCTTGCAAAAGCGCTCATCTTCCAGCTTGGATCCTCGTGGCACAAACCAAAGAGAAAGTTTTCAAGAATTAGGGAGCCTTGCTCTGTGTGAAAAACTTCTGGATGGAACTGTAATCCAAACAGTTTCCTGTTTTTGTCTTGCATTGCCGCTATTGGGCAAAATTCTGATTTGGCAATATTCTCAAAGCCTTTTGGCATGACCTCAATCAAATCGCCATGAGACATCCAGACAATAAGCTCTTTTTGGATGCCTGCAAAAATTGGCGACTTGTCATCAATTTTAGCAGGGGTTCTGCCATACTCGCCAGAGAAGCCCTTTGAAACCTTGCCTCCAAGCATTTCTCCCATCAGTTGCATGCCATAGCATAAACCCAAGATTGGCTTATCAAGCTCGAAAATTTTTGGGTCAGGCTTTGGTGAACCATCGCTTGAGACTGACTTTGGCGATCCAGAGATTATGATTCCCTTTGCTTCTTTTAATTGCTCTGGATTTGTTTTGTAATGAAGAACCTCGCAGTAAACATTAGCTTCCCTCACTCGTCTTGCAATCAATTGGGTGTATTGCGAACCAAAATCTAGGATAGCAATCATCTATGCTCCATTATTTGCTGGCAAGCATGTGATAATATTGCAAATATCAATTTTTTGATGAAAGCTTCCTTTCAAGAGATTCTGGCATAATTGCGTCATCCTCTAAGTCAATCTCCTGACCTGGTTCGATGTAATCAAAGAAGAGTTTGCCATCAAGATGGTCAATCTCATGCTGGATGACTCGCGCTAAAACATCGTCTGCGTCAAGAGTGACAGGATCACCTTTTATGTTGAGGCAACGAACTTTTATCTTTTTTGGGCGTGAGATGTTTGCAAATAAACCCGGGACTGAAAGACACCCTTCCTTAAACAGACATTCTCCTTCAGAGGAGAGAATTCTTGGGTTTATCATTACGAGAATACCTTCACCAACATGAACAATGATGATCCTCAACAACTCACCAATTTGAGTCGCAGCCAAGCCGATCCCTTTTGGTTTCGCGTTTTTCAGTGCTTCAATCATTTCTTTTACCACTTCATTGATCCAAGGGGTTACTTGGGCAACTGGTTTTGCCTTTTTACGCAACATCGGGTTGTCGCAATCCAATATTTTTTTCATGTTCACCTACACGTTGGGGTTTATGACCTCTAACCTGATGCCTCTAGATTTAGCATGAGAATAGATTTCACGTAAATCAGCAAGCTCGGAGTCTAAACCTCTTAATTTTAGAAGTATATCCCATCTGTATTCTCCCTTCAAGCGGTGATAGTAGAGAGCACCTGGTCCTTGTACTTGAATGTTAGAAATGGTTTCTGAAAGTTGCTTTGCAATCCACTGTGCTTGTTCTTTTGATGTTTTTTCTTCTTTTCCAACAACCACCCACCAAAGAATTTCAGAAAAAGGTGGATAAAAAGCCTCTTCTCTGTCAACAAGCTCTGTCTTGATAAGCTCTTCAACATTGTTCGACGAGATAGCTTTGATAAGTGGGTGTGTTGGCATATAGGTTTGAAGAAGAACTCTGCCATCTGAAAGCCTCGAAGATAGTAGATAAACAAGGCTCAATGCTCTATGAGTTGAGGAATAAATTGGCATTGACAAGATCACATCAATTGAGGCGATACAAACCAAATTTACGTTTTCAAGGTTTACACGGTCAAGATAAAACGATGTGGTGATTAGAACATCGCCCGGTTTGCCAAAGCTTCGTGCCAAAAAGGTTGAGTTTTTGACATCAGAATCTGATCTGATAATGTTGCAGTCTGGCAATCTCAATGAAAGCTCGTATTCAAGCCTCTCAGTGCCTCCAGCTTTGAATCGAACAGCAACACCGCCACATGAGGGGCACAAATCGGGTGCTTTTGAGGAGAAGCCACAAAACCTGCAAGAGACCTTGTGAGTGTTTAAGTGGTATGTCAAAGGGATCAAACATTTCGGACATTTCAAGGCTTCGCTGCAATCTTCGCAGAAAATGTAGTTTGAATAGCCCTTTCGACCGACAAGAATCAGGATTGGTCTGCCATGCTCTATTTCTTCCTTGATTGATTTTACTAAACCTTCGGAAACCAATGGTTGGTTTGAAGCACCAAATTCATAATGCATGTTTACAATGTCTATTTTGGTGTGAAATTGCGGTGGTTTGTTGCCTTGTCTAAACGATTCAAGAGAAATTCCTGATCCGCACAGAGCTAGAGTGCAAGATGAAGTTTTTGCTCGAATTTTTGCAAGATGTGACAACTTAATCTTGAAAGGAATATCAAGCTCGAAATGTGGTGATAAGGGTTCGTCAACACAAACTTTTGAAAGATTTTGAAGTGGTAACAATAAGGCACTTTCAAGACCAATTGCAACTGATGGGGCATGAGTTTTTAACGCAGACCAAAGCACAGAGTTTTCTGTTTGACTTGCATCGCTTGTACACAAAAATACGTTTTTAGCACTGTTTTTTAGGGCATCGTAAACTGACTTGCATGCAAAAGAGTTTGAGCAAATTATTGCCATTGACTTGCCTTGAGCAAAAAGATCGTTTGCCCAAGCTTTATAAAGATCATGACGTTCGCAAGGGGAAAGTCCATCGTGATATTCTTCCTTAAACCCCACTGGTTCTAAATCTTTTGCACAACCATGCAATAGGTCATCGGCAAGGGTTAAAACACCTGCCGTAAAAAGCTTTTTTAGTTTACCAAGGGATAAACCTGATGCTTTTGACAGTGAAGTAAAGCTTTTATGTTCATGGGCAATTGTTAAAAGATGATTGAGGCTATCTGGGGGTAAAATCTTTTGATCTATACTATGGTTTATCTCAAAATGTTTTCTGGGCTTTATGCTTTGCAGTGTGGAAATCTCGTCAGTTATTTGAATAACCCCTTTTTTTACAAGCGATCTAAGCGCTGATGTTATCGATTTTTTGCCTAGCCGAGTGTTTATCTTACCAAGTGTGGCTTCCTCACCATACTCTTTTATAGTGGAAAGCAACTCTAACTCTTTAGGTGAAATGTTGTCAGTATCACCTGTTATAACCAATTTTCTTTCGACCTTTGGGGAGGGTGGTTTCCAAAGGTGAATGGAAAGATACGTGCCTGCCTGAATGAAAGATTGTGCGTCAGCCAAAAGTGATGTTTGCAAACCTTGTTCATCGAAAAGGGGGTCGGAAGATGTTATGGAAACGATCTCTTTATAATCAAAATCGTTTAAGGTTTCATCAAATCCAGTGACAACGCCAGACACAAGTCTTGTTCCAATTGGAACGATAACCGATTGACCAATTACAACCTCAAGCGAGGATGGAACTTTGTATGACAACTCACCAATCTCGCCACCTAAAATAAGAATCCTGGCAATCATTATAATTCTAGCCTAGCTTTTTGGCCTGTAATTTTCAAGGACTTTAAAAACTATCACTACTAGCTAGAATAAAGCTTATGCTCTCAATTGTATTCTCAGCCTTGCAGCAGATGCAATTCACAGGTCAGTTCTTGCCGGGGCAGGTAATCGAAGGGTATCTTGTTCTACTAACAAGATTACACCTATGCACTTTTTCCAGGGATGGAATGAGAATAACCCAACAATCATGTGATGGCTCAAATGATCCTTTTAAAACCAATGTTGTAGGTGTTATTAGGCAACAAATACTTGATGGTGAAATTATGATCTTACAAACCGAGAGTGAGTTTCAAATTGCTGGTTTAGTGAAACTTCCATGTGGGACAAATTCTTTTCCATTTGAGAACGGTGAAACTGTTGAAATGTCAGGTGAACTTCAACTCCAGCTTAAGCCCGAAATTGAGACATTGCCAAGAAACCTTGTGAAATTAAAAATCCTAAAACCACCCCTTGAAACTTCGCTAGGTGATCTCATAATCACGGTTCAGGTGTTTACAGGCGACCAATAATCACTAAGATATATACAAACCTCCACATAAAAAAAGGAGAACATGGCTTCGCAAAATGCATTAGCTAATCTTTTTAAGCCATTTGTAAAGCGAGTCAATGAAGGCTTAAAAGTCCTTCTTGACGGACGAAAACCTGAAAAATTATACTCTTATATTGGCTATCAACTTGGCCTTCAAGACGAGGAACTTTCACCTTGTGTTGCTTTTAAAGGTGGTAAGCGACTCAGATCGAGTATTCCGCTGCTTGTGGCAAAATATCTAGGTGAGGGAGAATTTGCATTACCAGGATCCTTAGCGCTTGAGTTATTTCACAATTTCACTCTTATCGTGGATGACATTCAGGATCATGACGAGATAAGGCATGCCAGACCAACACTTTGGAAGCTTGTTGGTGTTCCACAAGCTTTAAATGCTGCACTTGTAGCTGAAGCACTTGCACATGATTGTGCTAAAGATGCATGCGCTCATTTGCCACCCAAAACTGCATCTAATTGGCTTTTGGCGTTTCAACAAATGACGATGAAAGTTTTTGAAGGACAACATTTGGACATCCTCTATGAGAGGGAAGAACAGGTTTTTACGGCACAATATTTGCAAATGGCTTTTTCAAAAACTGGCATTCTCTTGGGTCAGTCGTTTGCTCAAGGTTTTGCTCTTCAACCTCGTGAGGAAATTCGGAAAATTGCAATTATAATGCGTCAGGTAGGCGAGATGGCTGGTATGGCGTTTCAAGTCCAAGACGATATTCTTGGTCTTTGGAGCGATACAAAGAAAACAGGAAAACCAGTTGGCTCTGATCTTCATCGACACAAAAAAACTCTACCAATTGTCCATGCATTAGAGAATGGATCACGTTCTACCAGACAGGTAATACTTGAAGCATTTAAGGGTGAGCTTGATGACAAAAAAGTTAATTCAATACTTGGATGTCTTGAGGCAGCAGGTTCAAAAGATTATGCCTTAAGTCAGGTACGCGAATACTCTAGTCGCGCATTGGCTTTGCTTGATGGTTCTGCAATTGACGACAAACTAAAATCAAAATTGGCAGAAGTAATCGAAAACCTTTCAAAACGCGAAACTTAGACTCACTCTTTTATATGTCTAAGTTTTTTATATCATAGATGACATGAAAGTTGTTTTTCTAAAGAGATCTGCAGGGTTTTGTTTTGGTGTAAAACGGGCACTTGAGATGATTGAACAGGCAAAAAAACCAATCCAAGTCTTAGGTTTACTCGTGCATAATCCTGAGGTGATTAGAGAGCTTGAAAACAAAGGTGTTCAAACAATTTCCGATCCATCACAGATAACTCATTCTCAAGTTGCAATAACTGCACATGGGACAAAAGCTCAAGATTACACGCTTATAAAAGACAAGATCTCCATAGACACCACATGCCCATTCGTAGCAAAGCTCCAAAAATTAGCATCCATAGTCTCATCCAAGGGGTATCAAGTCGTATTAATAGGTGATGAAGGACATCCAGAGGTAATCTCAGTGGCTAGTTTTGCAAAGAATCCTGTTGTCATTAATACGGTTGACCAAGCCAAGATGCTTGGCAGGTCTGAAAAAATAGCCCTTCTTATTCAAACAACTCAAACAACCAGTCTTTTGTCAAAAATTGCATATGAACTGATAAATCACACTGAAGAATTGCGTGTTTTTAATACTATTTGCCCTTCAACCAAGGAACGTCAAGAGGATGCCTTAAAATTAGTGAGTGAAGTTGGTGTAATGGTGATTGTCGGCGGTAAAATGTCTGCCAATACTAGACGACTTTTTGAAATCTGCCATAATACAGGCAAACCCACATTTTGGATAGAAGGATCAGATGAATTAACTCTAGACTATCTGAAACAGATTCGTGACAAACTGGATGGTAGACCAGTCGGTTTAATATCAGGTGCTTCAACCCCCTTAATATCGTTTTTAAAAGTGGTCGAATTACTTGAAAATTCTTAAGAAACCTGTTTGCTTAGTCAAAGCTTGAAAAGTTAATATGATCCCTTTTTATCCACCTCAACCCAGGTTTCTATAAGTTCATTAGCATCACTTTTTGTCGCAATTCCAACCGCAATCACTTTCAAGCCTACCTTGAAATCATCAAGATTTATCAAGGTTGGTTGGACATGAACAATATATGTTTTAAAATCTGTGCCTTTGATTGTCATGATCTGGTTGATGTTTTCAATATCAGAAATTACTCCTTTTACAGTTTTCATCTCTGTAAGCTCTGCATCAGAGACCGTTCTTCCTGAAGTGTTGTTTCCGACAACTTTAATATACATGCCTTTTTTAAATGCATTAGATTTAGTTGGATCAGCCATACGGATAGTCCATTTTATCTCTGTACGCTGAATCTCCATACAGTAAATTTCACCTTTGGCGTAGTTAGCCTCTATAACATATCCGTATAGTGTTGTTTTGCTTTTTTCAACTACCGAGGCTTGAATAATCTTTTCTGGGAAAGATTCTCTTCCGCCTTTGATATGCAACCAATCACCGGGTGTAATCGAAGTACAACTAAATCCTTCGGGTACTCTTATACGCCAAACCAGGTGATTAGTTCTAACTTGAATGATACCCCTTTTGCAATCAGAAACATCTAGAAGTTCACCAACAAAATCAACGGGCAAGAATCCTCCCACACCAAATGTTTCCAGTTCTGCAAAATCTAGTTCAGAACCTGGATAGAGAACATTTTGAAAACCTGTGGCTTGAACGGTGTCACCTTTTGAAAAACGTCTTTCAAGACAGTCTGTATTTGATGTCTGAAGGAAAACCTCCCAAACAGCCCCTGCATTGTCTAAAATTAAAGCTTTTCCCTCGAGGCAGAGAATCTCTTCAATCACACCTACGATTACTTTCTTTCTCATAAGGTTGAGGATATAAGCATGGTGCATTAGGTGATCTTGGGCAAGATCGCGTATACCTTTGATAGTTACAGTCATTCCAGCATCAAGTTTGTCACAAGGTTGGTCAGATCGGATATTAATACGCCAATATTCACCATAATCTGTAAGTAATCTAATCTGTGGACATGAAGCAAAATCAACTTTACCTGTGAAAACAAGATAGGCATCTTTGTCTGGTAACCGCTTCCAATGAGTATCCATGATAATAGTGCGTCTATAGATTGATACTTTACCTTCAACATCAAGTAAATCTCCAGCAAAAAGTTCTGAACAGTAAGAGTCAGCAGCTGGGTAAATACGGTACAATCTTCCTTCGCTTTGAAAAATTAGAATGTTTTTGTCACAATCTAAAGATATGAGCATACCCGAGATTTTAACTGGGACAATATCACCACCAATGTTCTCTAGCATTGCATCCTCAAGGATATACTGATTTGTTAGTACCGGGTCGCCAATAATTTTGACACGATCACCAACTTTGAATAAATCACAATTAACAGATTTATCAAGTTTAATTGTCCAAACAGCTGGTATAAGGCCAGGTTTTTCATCTTCTCGTAGTTTGAGAATGCGAGAGGTACAAGAGATTTCAACAACGGTGCCAATAATTATCTTTTTTGCTCCAGATGTTCCAGAGCGCAGGAGTCTTGCTCCTGCAAGAAACCTTCCTTTGCCTGGGACAATGACGCCACCAACTTGGATATGTTCGCCAGGGGTAAAGGTTTCACAAATTCCCATGTCTTCTGGATGAATCTCATAAGTAGAATTATCATCGAGATGAATTGTAACCTTATTTTTGTCACAAGCCGTTGATTCGACTGTTCCCCAGCAAAGCATTTGTGTAAATGGTTTTGGTCCTGAAATATCAACAATTTTTGCATTTTGAACTGTCCACCAGTTTGACAAACTCATAGTGCCAACTACGAACAAGTGTTTGCCTTTTGATGTCCTGCCAAATGAGCCTTCAATCTTCCAATAGTTATTCGAGTTGTCTTTAATCATGGATGAGCCTTCACCAGGCTCAATAACTTCACCCTCAAACTCAACTGCAACGCCATCTTTTTCGATGCGCTCAACTCTGGTGGCTTTTATATTTGTTCCATCTAGTGTGCCACTCACTTTAACAAAACTTGACAACCAAGCATTCCAAATCTTTTTGTCTGAATTGGTTACATTAATGATTCTTCCTGAGAGTTCTTCTAATAGAAAACTATCATTGCCTACAAGAACAATACGTCCTGTGGTTTCATATGAAATTTCTTTGGGCAGCAATTCGAAAGAGTCAACCTTTAGCGTATCTGGAGCAGTTGGGAGGTAGCGACCAAAAACTTTATATGCATCACCAAGACTCATTTTGCCAGCTTGAAGTTCTGTTTCAAATCCTAACCTTAACTGTCTGCCGTCAAAGGTTGCTATGACTATAATCTTGTCAGATGTAGACTTGCCAATTATTTTACCAAACACTGTCTGGTTGTAACATGATTCGTGCGATGATGTAACGTCTGTGACTTTAGCCATCGTTGGTATGTTACCTATGAATCTGATTCTAGATCCTACGCACTCACCAATTGAAAAAGTACCGCAAAATCCTGTATGAGGTAGACGCAATGATGTCATTTTTGTATTCTTGTCTCGAATGAGCAACTTGTCCATACCGCAGGAGAGACCAAATACTGTTCCCAATATATCTGTTTTCGGTTCAGGCCAATTGGAAATGTTTGTCCAAGTGGCATCCTCAATCTCAGAAACACCATCAGTTGACACGAGGCCAACAACTAGTAAACGATCATCTGTTTTTGGCAGCTCTCCTGAACCAATAATACCCCAAGTTCTTCCATTTGAATCTTTGAGTTTGAAGGAGTCTGTTGTTATATCAAATGCTGTGCCAATCAAAGACCAACGTGACGTTGGAAGGACTACTTTTTTAAGATAAGCCCTAGAAATTACACCAGATTTGGCTTGCAGTCTTCCTGAAACACGAACAGGAGTTCCAATGGAGACATTTGGACAAAGTTCGGGATGTTCAAGATAGCATGTCCAACGTCCACCATCATAAGAATCAACTTGAACCATTTTTGCAACGCTGTCGATTGAAGCGATTTCACCTTCTACAGAAGTAGGCTCGTTACCACCTTCTTTGCAATCAATTCTAGCAACCATCTTGCCTAAGATTTTGTTTGAATCATTAATGCTCAAGATAATACCTGAGATAGCCACACAATCGCCAAGTGAAAGACCAGAAAGCATTGATACAGCCTCAACTGTTACTTCATATGTGCCACCAATATTTGCAGCGACATCAATTGTTCTATCTGTGGCATTAACACCAACAATGACGCCTGTAAAACTTCTGCCAAGTGTTCCTCCCGAGCAGTCATTGATTTCAAGCTTAGCATTTTTAATGATGCTTTTATCTTCGGAAAGTGCACCAGTCACAGATGCACAATCGCCAATTTTAACAACCTTAAGGATGCTTGTGCTTGATGGCGCAACTACGACGTTATCACCACTCTCGGTGTGCAACATTATGACTTCTTCAACCGTGTCGATCGCAAAAACAACACCTGTTGCGCTTGCTAAATTAAAAGATAACTCATTTGATGTGTATATTTCTTTAGCAACTTTCATTTGCTGGCCAAATCCTGCATTAAATACTGATACAACCATAGAAAGAATCTCACCCTCGCTTGTCTTGCTTATTACTTTTTCATCTGGAGAAAGTATAACCTCGCGATTACCATGGATATCCACAAAACTTCCCAGTTTTAATGTCTTATTGTATGAGACAAACTTCAGTGTAAGTGTATCGGATATGACACAACCTTTGTCAATGGGAATGAATGTTGCATTTTCAATTGTTCTAGCGTTTAGTTTATGACCAGAAACTAAAACCACGTCTCCTTTTGCCACCTTACCTATGCCTCGAACTTTAAACAAATCAAGCGTTGAAAGTCCTGTTGCAAGAATGTTATCACCTTCAAAACCAACAACAAGCATTGGTATATGTGACAAACTAAGTTCTGGACAACTGGTTTTGTTGACTATTGTTTCCCCTTTTTCGTTTCGTACAAAGACACAGTCGCCCGGCAAAAATATTTTACAGTCTGAATCTTTGGGAAGTTTCAGACCTTGAAGCCCAGTCTCTGTTTTGATATGCAATTCAGAACTCTCACAATCAATAAAGATAATCTCGCCAATGTTTCCAACACCACCAACACATGGAATTGTGGCAATGATCTTTGCTAGAAGCTGGTCTTTTGTGTCAATCTTAAACTCACCAATCACAATGATACATGTTCCAACAGATAATTTCGAACTTGTTTCAATGAATATCTGTTCTCCAGATTTGGTGTTAATTGTGAGGAGTTTTTCGCTTGTCTCAATGATTGTTCCTTCAACAACTTGACCAAGTTTTGAGCATGAACTAAGTGATACAAAAATGCCAGAATTCTCTGTAGTGACACAAACCTGTGCACAAAAACCAACTGCTAGATTTGAACAATCAACTGTTTCAGGCACGATGAAAGGGATAATCTCTTTTTCTGTTGCAAGCGCACCTAAACCTGAAGTGCAATCAATCTTTGTTATTATTCCAAAGGCATACTTGCCAATACACAATTCCTCTGGACAAGTAGAAACAACAATCGTCTGAGCAGCCATTTTGTCGATTTCAATTGTTCCACATGCTTCAAGGCAGACACCAATTTTTATATCATCACATGGAAATGTTTTGGGGAGAGTGACGTAAAGATATTTATCAGACTCAAGTTTTAGACGAACCTCATTTTTTGTACAGTCTATGCCAACAACCCTTCCCTTGACTGACTCGCCAGATATACACCCAGAAGGACACTCTATCTTTTCTACAGATACAGCAAGCAAAGAATCTGACGACTCGAGCATTCCGATGATGCTCAAACATTGATCATTCTCATATTGTTCGCAGTTGATAAACATTGGTAGTGTTACCTTAAGTTTATCTTTTTCTGTTTGAAGGAAAATCGAATGTGAATCACAGACAATGCCTATTATTTTACCTTTGAATGTTTTTTTGAAATCCTTTGATGTTTCGATTTTGATGGCTTTAAGGTTGTCACCATTTATTTTACCCCAAATCTCAAGTGTCAAATTTGGGGTAAATTTAGCATTATAGTATGGCGGACGTGTTACAGTCACTTTTGAGCCACCTGGAATGATAACAATAAGTGGGGAGTCAGAGACAACAACTGCTTTATGGTATATGTTTGATTCATATGGCGCTTGTATAATCTCAACTGAGTAGGCAAGAATTTTTGAATCCTTCTGTGTGCCTACAATTTTAAGACAGTCTCCTGGTTTTACATCAGCATACGAAAAATCGGGAGGAAACGTAACAGTAAAAGTGTTGCCATCAAAATCAGCTGCCTTTGATTCACCATCTTTTGCGTACTCCCAAGCAATCAAAGTATATTCTACACCCTTTGGGCAAGAGATGATTGTGACAGATTGAGCTTCTATAATTGTTGGATCAGATAAACTTGCTTCACCCTCGACTCTTAGACATTGACCAACCGTGATTGTTTCGCATGGGAAGTTTGCTGGCAGTTTTATCGTGTATGAGCGCCCTATTGTTGTCAAAAAGACGAGTTTTTCATCACATCGAAGCTCTCTTATCTCGCCTTCGAAAATTTTAAAACCACAAGGGGCAATTGTGACAGATGTCAAATATGAGTTATCAAAACAAGCACTAATGCACTGATATTTTTTGGGACGATTGACCACATTTGACCCAAGTTGATATGTTTTTATCTTCCCGAACTGATCAAGGATAACGATGGTTGAATTTTCAATTGATAAAACCTCACCTGTTACCTTTTCACCCAGGCAATCAGATGCGCATGGAATACCAACTATTTGCCCGATATGATTTACAGAACCAACATTTGTATAGCGCACAAAAGCACAAGGTGCCCATGGTGGACTTGATTTGAAAACTAAATCCTTTATTTGGAATGTATCCATTGCTGTATTCTCAATTGAGCCTTCGATTTGCTGATCGCAACCGAATGGAAAGGATAGGACAGCGGTTTTGGTTTTAGCAAACCAATCAATGGAGCCTGTACCAAGAGCCTCAACAGGAAATCTAAGTGGGACATAAGTTCTTCCACTCTTAATAAAAGGTGTTACTTTTGGATTTTTTGCATCAATGAGTCTTTCTTTGCCATCGACTATTGCCTTTGAGCTACCAACCCACATTACAATGGTATGACCTAGTACTTGAAGTGTTACTTTTTTTGTGATTGCATCCCAGAGTACTTTTCCATAAAGCGGTTCAACTACATATCGGATGACAAGGTATGACCTACCATCTTGCACAACTGGAGCCGCAGACATCGACTTCAACTGACCATTCTCAGAGTAGTTCTTGTCACCAATAGTGAACGAAAGCACAACTGAACATGGTTTTAATAGAGTTGGTTTGGTTTTATCAGGTTTAGCGGAAACTGTAGGTAGAATAGAAATAACCTTGAGATTCTCATCATAAGCTGAAACTTGGTAAACATTATTTGTATCTGGATTGGGTTTGGTATCAATCCATGAAGTACCAGAAAATGGTTTTGGGAAAAGCTCATCAGGGTTGGGTGAGAGACGTTTGATACTGTAATATTGTGCATTTGCAACAGGTTCCCAAGAAATAGTGACTACTCCACTTGAACCCACAGCCTTTATTGATTGTGCCCTAACTATTTGAAAAGATCCTGGTAAAAATAACATCGCACAGATAAAGCAGCAGACAATTTTCCACAAAACACAGGAAACTCTAGGCATTAGATACTCCCTTCAAGATGTTTGGCAACTCATTGATGTCATTTATGGTAAAGTCGTAACCATTTGAAAATTGTCCTCCTCCAACTAGGCAGGTTTTCATCCCAACAGATTTTGCACCATCGAGGTTTTGAGGGTCGTCATCAATGAGTATGGCTTCAAATGGCTTAATATTTGTTTCATTTAAAACAACACTGTAAGAAAAACTACTGGGTTTGCCGTTATAGAAAAAATCCTCTATAGAGTAGATTTTCTTTGGTATTTCATCAATACAAAGCAATTTAAGAACTCGTTTGACGTGATAACGAGGTGCATTTGAAAAGATATAGATTGGATAGATGATTGACTGCAAGATATTGAAAAGTTCAGGGTTTTTTGTAATAAACTTGGATAAGTCGATATCATGGACGTAGTCCATGTATCTCTTTGCATCAACCTGTTGGTTGCGGATGAGACCAGTTAAGGTTGTGCCATAGCGCTTCAAATATTCACCACGCATTTTGGTGATTTCATCATATGATAGAGGAAGGTTATCAACCATAAACTGTATTATCCTGTCTCGAACAGTGTCCATGAGTAACTGACTATTGTAAAGCGTCTGATCACAATCAAGAAATAGGTTTATGCTCACGATTCACATCTTACCTTGAACAATTCACCTTTCAAGATTGACATGTTATTAAAATCGAGATAACCTAAAAAGATATATATGGATAGATTACCTTATGTTGCTGGAAAGTTCTACCCGGAGCAGGCGAATTCGCTAAAAAGTATCATCGAATCCTACATTGAACCATCAGAAGAAAAGGTAAAGGTTTCTGGTATAATTGTCCCACATGCTGGTTATGTGTATTCGGGTAAAACAGCAGTTTCTGTCTATAGTAAGATTGTTATTCCAGATATTGTAGTTATTCTTGGTCCAAATCATACAGGAATGGGATTACCAACTTCAATCTATCCGGAAGGTTTATGGAGAACACCGCTTGGTGAACTTGAAGTGAACTCTAAAATTGCTATGAAGATAGCCTCTTTATCTAATTATGCTACTCCTGATAAACTAGCTCACTTATCCGAACATTCAATAGAGGTTCAATTGCCCTTTATCCAGACATTCAATCCAAAAGCAAGTATAATTCCAATTTTGATGGCGGACTATTCAATAGAAACGATTCAAGATCTGATTGATGCCATAGACAGTTCAACTCAAGGAGAAGATGTTTTATTTATAGCTTCCTCAGACTTTTCACATTATGAGCCTGAATACACTGCTAAAGCTCGAGATAAAATGGCAATAGAAGAGATTAAGAAATTGAACTGGACAGGACTTTGGCAGATCGTACAGGATAAAGAGATAAGCATGTGTGGGCTTGGGCCAATTTCTGTTGTCATAGAACTTGCAAAAAGGCGTGGAGCAAAATCTGCTAAGCTTATAGCTTACACGAGCTCTGGGGTTGTTTCACACGATTTTTCTAATGTTGTCACTTATGCAGGCATAGCATTCAGGTGAGGATAATAAAAATTATTCTCTGCTCCATTGTTGCATTATCATTCAGCTTTCTTAGAGTATCGGCTATCCCTGAAATAGATTCTGTAGTAATAGGATCTGTTTTTAAAACTAGTGATGAATTATTCATGTTTCCTTATTATGAGAATATTAATACCTTATTCGAGGAATTAATCGGATCAAATGATTCCCCAGGTCTTAAAATAAATTTTCTGTGTCATCCACCAAGTATCAAAACTGGTGATGAGCTAGTTTGTTTTGGCAAAGTAGATCGCATACGCGGATGTATGGATGTTACTTCATTTAAGAGTATCAAAGGCGAATGGATTTATGGGTTTATTAAAAATGGTGAATTTTATGTTGGTACAAGGAAAGTTAAACTTATTACAGGATTTGATACGTTGATTTTTAACAAAGGCAAACTTGTGGTTTCATTACCTGACGGTGAAGCCGATGTTTTATGCTCAAGATTGGAAAAGCACGGGGAAAATGATACTTTCAATGCCCATTTATTCTTTGTAAATAGTCAATCTAGAACAAGTTTTACTGGAGTGCTAGTAGACAAGCAGGAAAAAAAATTAATCAGCATCGAGGCTAAGAATAATTGGGGTAGTTATGTTGAGAGGATGAAATTCTATGGAACAGTGAACGAAAATGCTATTATTATGGAAGGTCCATCCCAAACAACATTTGAACATCTCTCAACAGGAAAACTAGGCATTTGTATTGGTTATTATAACAGAGTAAATCAGCAAATGGGTATTGATGTTGTAAACGCAGATATCCAATCAGCTACATATGGAGGTAGAATACTTGGGATTGTTTCTACAAATGATGAAGATTCGTTTAGAATTAAGACTGTTTTACCGGGATGTTTAACAGTTAACACCTTAATTAAAATTGATAAAGATACAACATTTCTAAAAGATGGAGTACAATCCTCATTTGATTATATAACTAAAAATATAACATCTTCAAATATTTTTGTAGAAGTTATAGGAACATTTTTAGATGATCAGTTTACTCTAGATGCATCATTAGTCAGAATGAATCCAAAAAATCCATCACATTATTTTTGTGGCATAATAAAAGGTAAAGAGATTAAAGATTTTTTTGGTAATAAAAAAACACTTAAGCTTGCTAAAAATGCTAAATTACTCTCAGGACAAAGAAATCTAGATGATGGCACAGTTGCACAATTTTGGTTCGAAGGTGACGAATCTATTGCTTTTAATTATCCACAAGTAGGTCCATTAGGATTAGGACTTTCTGGATATATTATCAAAATAGATTCCGGAAAGATAACTTTAAATTGCCAACGTGCATATGATTATAACTTATTTGGAAGGCAATTAAACCTAGCTATCTCAAGCAAGTGTAAATTTATTAAAGGCGGAATTGGTGAAATTAATCCTAACGAAATCTCACCGAACACTCGGGTAATCTGTTGGGGATTCATCCAAGAAGACGTCTTTCAGACAGTACTCGTAAACTACTAAAACTCTTGACCTCACATTTTGTCGAGATAGAATGATTTTATGCGATTGAAGTTTTTTGGATTTGTTATACTTTGTACAAATTTTTTCACACCAAATCTTGTACATGCTGAAGGTGGATTGTTAGACAGACCCGTTTGGCCTACTATTCCAGCTATTCAAACAAAAGTCCTCAT
>Ga0209254_10002822_pt1 | contig 15871 bp, 10 predicted proteins | sample FrelakmetDIP11DI_FD_187148 | JGI IMG/M metagenome (GOLD analysis project Ga0209254, IMG submission 187148) | Freshwater lake sediment microbial communities from the University of Notre Dame, USA, for methane emissions studies - DIP11 DI (SPAdes)... | ecosystem: Environmental > Aquatic >... | reverse complement strand
GTGGTGACGGGGGAAGGGGAGGGCATATTATCCTCAGGGGGAACAATCAGATGTGGACACTTCTTCACCTCAGGTACAGACGCCATATTTTCGCAGGTAATGGAGAATCGGGAGGCTCTCAGCAATCAACGGGAGCCGATGGTGCAGATATTATTGTAGAGGTCCCGCTGGGAACAATAGCCAGAAAAGAAAACTCTGAAGAATTAGTTTTTGAGATTACCAGTCACGGTGATAAAAAAATACTCGTTAAAGGTGGACGCGGTGGTCAGGGAAATACCCATTTCAAGTCAGCAACCAACCAGACTCCCAGATATGCACAACCCGGGGAGCCGGGTATCGAGGAGGAAATTATCCTTGAACTTAAAATTCTTGCTGATGTCGGGCTGGTGGGTTTTCCGAATGCCGGAAAATCGACCCTTTTGTCGGTAGTATCAGCTGCAAAACCCAAAATTGCTGATTATCCATTCACAACCCTTGTTCCCAATCTTGGAATTGTCTCTTACAGGGATAATAAATCATTTGTAATGGCTGATATTCCGGGTATCATCGAAGGAGCCCACGAAGGAAAGGGATTGGGAATCCGTTTCCTCAGGCATATTGAAAGAAACTCAATGCTCCTTTTTATAATACCTTCCGACAGTAAAAATATCATGGAAGAATTTGGGATACTTGTCAATGAACTTAAGATGTATAACCCTGAATTACTTGACAAGAAACGGTTGCTTGGGATTTCCAAATCAGATTTGCTTGATGATGAGCTAAAGCAGGAAATAAGAAAAGAGCTTCCGGATATCGCACGGGTCTTTTTCTCATCTGTAACAGGTGAGGGAATCAACACACTGAAAGATATGATCTGGAAAGTACTGAATAATATCTGAAAGGCATGACTGAAGAGCTCGACCAGCAGCTTTTTTTGTATCTTAACTCAGCAAACTCTCCATTCTGGGATTCGGTGATGCACTTTCTGAGCATGACAAGCGTCTGGACTCCATTATACCTTGGAATTCTGACTTATCTCGGAATGACTTACAAAAGAAAATTCCTGATAATCATTTTTTTCTTGATAATAGCTGTTGCCCTTACCGATCAGACTGCATTGTTAATTAAAAATACAGTTGAACGGTTACGGCCCTGCCATGAACCTGCGCTTCAGGGACTGGTCCACATTGTAAACGGTGAATGCGGTGGCACGTTCGGGTTTGTTTCGTCACATGCAGCAAATTCTTTTAATGTCGCTCTTGTAAGCCTGTTGTTTATAAGAAAAAAATGGTATTCGGTTAGTATACTAATCTGGGCGGCGGCCATAGGCTACAGCAGAATATATCTAGGCGTTCATTATCCGTTTGATGTGATCTGCGGAGCTCTTCTGGGAGCTTTCATCGGAACCTGTATTTACAGGATTTATATTGTTACTGATAGGATATTACAACAGAGGGAACGCCCCCCAGCCCCCTGAAGGGGGAGTATCTATACTCTATGCTTTGTCTTAATCTCGAATCGACCGATCCTTATTTCAGCCTTGCTGTTGATGAATATCTTTTGAAAAACAGAAAGGAAGATTTTCTGATCCTTGGAATAAATGACAAATCGGTTATTATTGGCAAACACCAGGTGGCTCACAGGGAATCAGCCACAAAATTTGTCACTCAGAATAATATTCCGGTGATACGACGCATTTCCGGCGGAGGAACAGTGTTTCACGACAGCGGGAATCTTAATTTCTCCTTCATTCTGAAAAGTGAACAGGGGAAACAGGTCGATTTTATGAAATATACTCTTCCTGTAATATCCTTTCTGGCTTCACTTGGTGTGGATGCTAAGTTTGAAGGGAAGAATGATTTGAAAATTAATGGATTGAAAATATCAGGTAATGCTGAACACGTCTACCATGACAGAGTGCTCCATCATGGTACACTGCTCTTTAATTCCGATCTTGACCTGCTTAGAGCATCAATTCGTAAAGATACCGGGAAATATGAAACCAGGGCAGTTTTGTCAAATCCCTCCCCGGTGATGAATCTGAAAGACTTGCTGGGATCAGTTCCCGATATTTCTGAGTTCATGAAGCTTATGCTGAGTTGGTTTCTGAAAAATTCTCCGGGCTCAGAATTGGTTCAGCTTGGAGCGGAAGAAATCAACAAAATAAGTGAGATCGCTTCAAGCAAGTACAGGACCTGGGATTGGAATTATGGCTACGGGCCTGAATATCATTTTGCCTGCAGGTTTCAATATCTGGGTTCAGAGCATCATTGCAACTTGTTTGTTAAGGACGGGATCATCCGGGAGTGCAAAATAAGAGGTTCAAAAGAGCTGGAATCTGCAGGTAAAAAACTGATTGGTTACCGGCACATGGTAAAAGATATGCAGGATTTATTCTTAAGCGGGAATATTTTAATTTCGGGATTTGATATTTTTAAATTCTTTTGATAATATATCAGTATGGATGTTCTGAAATCAATAGTTGTGTGGATGGCTGGGATAGTTTTTGCCATACTGTTCTTTCCCCTGACCTTTATTATCTGGCTTTTGACGTTACCATTCGACAGCGACAGGGAAATAACACACTGGATCCTGACCAGGCAAAGCTGGTTGCTGGTATGGCTCTTGCCGATATGGAAGATAAGGATTGAAGGCAGGAAGAAGATAAAAAAAGGCACAACCTATGTCATTATTTCCAATCACCAGTCAATTCTCGATATCCTGCTGATAAACTGCCTGCGCTACCGGTTCAAATGGATATCAAAGATTGAAAATATGAAATTGCCTGTTCTGGGCTGGTACCTCAGGATGGCAGGCTATATAATTGTTGACCGGGGGAATAAGGAAAGCAAGGAAGAGATGCTGGAAAAATCGCAGCAGTGCCTGAATGAGGATATCTCCATAATGTTATTTCCTGAGGGAACCCGGTCTCCTGACAGCAATATCGGATTTTTTAAAAGAGGTGCTTTTCAGCTTGCCATAAATGCCGGTAAGCCGATCCTTCCGATACTGATCGATGGTAGCGGCGGTGTGCTCCCCAAACACGGTCTTATTTTCAATACCGGTCACAGGATAAGAATTAAAGTCTTTGATCCGGTTCCTCCGGAATCGTTTAATACGGAAGATCCGGATATTCTTGCCCTCAATTTCAGTACCTTTATGACTGAAGCACTTAAAGAACTCAGGGCAGAAAGCTGAAAATATGCCGCACAGTACATCATACAGGCGCATTCTTCACAAAATGGGCTATTACAATTATCAGCGGGGACTGATAGTTCATCACCTTCATGATGAAGGAAGCTGGAACACACACTTAACGAATAGCAGGAATTTCATCCTTAAATCGCTTGAAATTTATAAACCAACTGTAGTTACCGTTTTTGGAAGCGGATGGCTGCTTGATCTGCCTCTCATGGAAATAAATGAGATGGCGGATGAAATTAACCTTGTCGATATTATCCATCCCCCCGAAGTAAAGAGTCAGGTTGCGGATATGAAGAAAGTAATCCTGAGGGAAGAAGATGTGACCGGTGGATTGATTGAGGAGGTATGGAAAAGAGCATCTCACAAAACATTTCTTAACAGACTCAGGTCATTCGAAGAAATTAATATAAAAAAATATCAGCCCGCGTTTGATCCCGGAATTGTTATATCACTCAATATTTTGACGCAGCTCGAAACTTTACCTGTTGAATTTCTCCGGAAAAAATCAAATGCAGATGAAGAGAGTTTTCTTCAGTTAAGGAAGAAAATTCAGCAGAACCATCTGGCATTCCTGGAAAACAACAAATCAGTTCTAATTACTGATCGTACAGAAGTGGTTACCGAAAGTTCCGGCAAGACCAGTGAGATTAAATCTGTTCTTGCAGATCTTCCTGAAGGAAAGCTTAGGGAGGAATGGACATGGTACTTTGATCGCAGAAATTCCGATTACTACCGTAGAAAATCAGTTTTAATGGTTTCGGCAATATTACTATAAAATGAATCAGGAGAACATCCGGAATACATATTTTGACATAAGGAATAAGAATGAAGCGCTTCTTGCAAAACTGAAGAAGAACCAGCTGCTTGTTTCATTGCTCAGGCTCCTGGTATTCATTGCCGGAAGCATCCTGTCAGGTCTTGCATTCAGCATTTCTGTCATTACGGGAATTCTGACTCTGTTAGTTGCCATCATTTTCTTCCTCTTTCTTGTTATAAAATTTGTCAGGTATTCAAATGAAATAATTTTTACAGAAAACATTATCCGGATAAATAATAATGAAATCAATGCCCTAAATGGCGATTATTCGGCATTTGACGGGGGATCGGACATGAACGATCCAAAACATGATTTTTCAGGTGATATAGACCTATTCGGTGATGATTCATTATTCAGGTATCTTAACAGGACTGTCACAGGTCCAGGAAGGTCGCAGCTTGCAGGTTGGCTTTCTGAACCTTATGATCTAAGGGAAGAAATCATCGAAAGGCAGGAGGCTGTAAGGGAACTTGCAGGGAAGCTGGCCTGGAGGCAGCATTTCATGGCCTGTGGGCTTGATAAGCCGCTTGCTGAAAAAGAAATAAAAAGTTTAAACGATTGGCTCAGGGAGGATGATAATTTCTTTACAACTCCTTTTATTAAGCTTTCAGCATACATACTGCCTGCTGCGGCGGTTATTACTCTGGTGTTTGTTTTTGCAGGGATTCTGTCGCTGAAGGTTTTTATTCTTCTGTATGTTTTTAATCTTATGCTGATAGGAATATTCATTAAAAGAAGCAACAGAATTCACGCAATGGTGTCGCAGAAACATATATTTCTTTCATCTGTCGAACAGCTTGTAGCAACTTTTGAAAAAGAACAGTTTAAATCATCAGTCCTGACCGCGACACAGGAAAAAATGTGCACAAGGCAGGGATCTGCAGCTGAAAAAATAAGGGAACTAAAGTTTTTAATTCAGGCATTTGACAACAGGCTTAACCTGTTTGTCGGGTTTATACTTAATGGACTTCTTTTATGGGATTTCCACTGTATTATAAAGCTTGAGAAATGGAGGACATCAGTCTCATCGAGCCTGCCAGTATGGATGAACCTTCTTGGTAAAATTGACGGGTTTAACAGTCTTGCAAATTATGCATATAATAATCCTGACTATTCTTTTCCCCAGGTGGAAAATGGCGAACCGGTACTGGAAGCTGACAGTTTGGGACATCCTTTGCTGAAAAGAGAAACCAGGATCAACAATGATTTTTCTGTTAAGCGCCGGGGCCAGGTATTTATTATTACAGGAGCGAATATGGCAGGAAAAAGCACCTTCCTGCGTACTGTTGCAGTAAATATGGTACTAGGCATGATTGGCGCCCCGGTTTGTGCCGGAGGAATGAAGCTATCCCCCGTAAAGCTTTTTACAAGCATGCGCACCACCGATTCGCTGAGCCACAACGAGTCATATTTCTATGCTGAGCTTAAAAGACTTAAAGCACTTAAGGAGAGACTGGAAACAGGCGAAAACATATTCTTCATCCTTGATGAGATTCTTAAAGGAACTAATTCTACTGATAAAAGTCTGGGTTCAAAATTGTTTCTCAGGCGTTTAATTGAATATCGGGGGACAGGCCTTATTGCCACCCACGATATTTCACTTGGGGAAATGGAAACAGAGTTCCCTGTTAATGTTGTGAATTTGTGTTTTGAAATAGAGATTGACGGAGAAAGAATCAGCTTTGATTACCTGCTGCGCGACGGGATAACCCGGAAAATGAATGCTGCTGCACTTATGAAACAAATGGGGATTGCCTGATGATCACCATTTATTAACAATTTTCGCCACAGCATAAAAGTCAACTAATCAGATAAATATTTTAGCCCGCCACATTTTGCCACTTTCCGGCGTTTAAAAATCGGGGCCATTGTTGAAAAATTGGCAGGTGAGACCATTCCTAAATGACTATATTTGCCCAAAATTTTACAAAATGGCAGTTGTTGGATATTCTGAGGAACATATAAAGACTCTCGAATGGCGTGAGCATATCCGGCTAAGACCTGGAATGTATATCGGGAAACTGGGTGACGGATCTTCACAGGATGACGGTATTTATGTGCTTATTAAGGAGGTGATGGATAATGCCGTTGATGAATACATGATGGGTTTCGGGAAGAAAATTGATGTCGAGATAAACGGGAATGAGGTGAAGGTACGCGACTATGGCCGCGGAATTCCTTTGGGCAAGGTTACCGAAGCGGTGTCAAGGATGAACACAGGTGCCAAATATGATTCAAAAGCTTTTAAAAAATCGGTCGGCCTGAACGGTGTTGGTGTTAAGGCAGTAAATGCCCTTTCGAGCAGATTCATTATAAGGTCAATACGTGACGGACAGATAAAAGTAAGCGAATTCGGGCATGGTATTACGATTAAAGACTATCCGTTAAAACCAACAGCTGAAGAGAATGGTGTGGAAGTGATCTTCGAGCCGGATGAAGCTATGTTCGGCAATTACTTCTACATATCGGAATATGTTGATTCCATGCTGAAAAATTACGTTTACCTGAACGCAGGACTGGTAATAAACTTCAACGGGAACAAATTCTTATCAAAGAACGGTCTTGTCGACCTGCTGAATGAGAACATGAGTAAGGAGGGGATTTATCCCATCGTTCATCTAAAAGGGGAAGATATTGAAATTGCCTTCACTCACGGATTGCAGTACGGTGAGGATTATTACAGCTTCGTGAACGGACAAAACACAACCCAGGGAGGAACTCATCTTACAGCCTTTAAAGAAGCTTTTGTAAAGACAGTCCATAATTTCTACAAGAAAGATTATGATCCTGCCGATATCAAGACGTCAATTATCGCTGCCGTAAGCATTAAAGTAGAAGAGCCCATTTTCGAGTCGCAGACAAAAACCAAGCTTGGATCAAAGGATATGGGACCTGAAGGTCCCTCGGTAAGGAACTTTATCACTGAATTCATTAAGAAACAGCTTGATGATTATCTCCATAAAAATTCTGAAACAGCCAGAATCCTCCTTCAAAAGATTCAGGATTCTGAAAAAGAGAGAAAGGCAATATCTTCAATTCAGAAGCTGGCAAGGGAGAGGGCTAAAAAAGTAAGCCTCCATAATAAGAAACTGCGTGACTGCAGGATTCATTTTAATACAAATGATACACGGAAACTGGAATCAACAATATTTATAACAGAGGGTGATTCAGCCAGCGGATCGATAACGAAATCGAGGGACGTTGAAACCCAGGCGGTATTCAGCCTCAGGGGGAAACCTCTGAATTCTTTTGGCCTGACAAAAAAAATCGTCTATGAAAATGAAGAGTTCAATCTCCTTCAGTCGGCTCTGAATGTTGAGGATGGTATTGAAGATCTGAGATATAACAATGTTGTGATTGCCACAGATGCAGATGTTGACGGAATGCATATAAGGCTTCTTCTTCTGACTTTCTTCCTGCAGTTCTTTCCTGACCTTGTAAGGAAAGGGCATGTTTATATCCTGCAGACCCCGCTTTTCAGAGTCAGGAACAAGAAAGAAACCAGATACTGTTACACTCCCGAAGAAAAGGCTAAAGCATTAAGATCCCTGGGACCAGCTCCTGAAATAACAAGGTTCAAAGGGCTGGGTGAGATATCTCCCGATGAGTTCAGGCACTTTATAGCCAAGGATATACGACTTGAGCCAGTACGGATGAAGAAGAACGATGCAGTGAACGGGTATCTCGAATTCTACATGGGAAAGAATACACCCGACAGACAGGATTTTATTATTGAAAACCTGAGGGTTGAGGAGGATCTGGTTGAGCAGGAATATTAGATGTTTAAAGTAGCGATCTGAGGGATGGACGATCAGTATTTTGAATTAGACAAACCTGAAGGGAAAGAAGAACCTTCCAAGGGTCCGGCTGCTTTGCATTCAGTTACGGCCCTTTCGGGCATGTATCAGGACTGGTTTCTTGACTATGCTTCCTATGTAATACTCGAGCGTGCTGTACCGCACCTGAACGATGGACTGAAACCTGTTCAGCGGCGCATCCTTCACTCAATGAAGAGAATGGATGACGGCCGCTACAACAAGGTTGCCAATATCATAGGGCACACAATGCAGTTCCATCCTCACGGGGATGCTTCAATTGGTGATGCCCTGGTTCAGCTCGGTCAGAAAGAACTGCTGGTCGATATGCAGGGAAACTGGGGAAATGTGCTGACCGGCGATGGTGCTGCCGCACCGAGATATATTGAGGCAAGGCTATCAAAATTTGCCCTTGAGGTAGTATTTAATCCTAAAACAACCGAGTGGAAGCTTTCATACGACGGGAGAAACAAGGAACCGGTGACACTTCCTGTAAAATTCCCCCTTCTGCTTGCACTTGGCGGTGAAGGTATTGCTGTCGGTCTGGCTTCAAAGATACTTCCCCATAATTTCAATGAAATAATAGATGCATCAATCGATTATCTCCAGGGAAAAGAGTTTGTTCTTTATCCCGATTTCCCTACCGGGGGCATGATCGACGTTTCAAAATATAATGACGGGCAAAGGGGAGGAGCCGTAAAGGTAAGGGCAAAAATCGAAAAAATTGATAAGAAAGCTCTTGTAATAACAGAGATACCATTTGGGAGAACAACCACCTCCCTGATAGAGTCAATAATAAAAGCAAATGAAAAGGGAAAGATCAAGATCAGGAGGATTGATGACAATACATCGGCAAATGTGGAAATCGTCATTCATCTTATGCCCGGTGTCTCTCCCGACAAAACGATCGATGCTCTGTATGCACTTACCGATTGCGAATATTCAATCTCTCCCAATACATGCGTAATTACAGTAAGTAAACCTGCATTCCTGGGTGTAAGCTACATTCTGCGCTTTTCAACTGACAATACAGTAAAGCTTCTGACAACAGAACTTGAAATACGTCAGAACGAACTTCGCGAAGAGTGGCATATTTCATCACTCGAAAAAATATTCATCGAAGAAAAGATCTACAGGGATATTGAGGAATGCGAAACATGGGAGTCAGTGGTAAAAGCAATCGATGACGGGCTAAAACCATTTAAGAAGAGATTGTTAAGGGAAGTGACCCGCGAGGACATTATATTGCTTACCGAGATTAAGATAAAGAGAATTTCAAAGTTCGATTCTAAAAAAGCCGATGAGCATATCAGGGGGATCGAGGCAGAGCTTGAAGAAGTAAAAAATCATCTTCTGAATATAATTCCATTCAGTATTAATTATTTCAGGCAGATAAAGAAAAAATACGGAAAAGGGAGGGAAAGGAAGACTGAGATAAGGAATTTTGATACTATTCTGGCCACAAAAGTTGTAGCCAACAATGCAAGGCTTTATATAAATTACAAGGAAGGTTTTATGGGTACCGGCCTGAAGAAAGATGAATTTGTATGTGATTGTTCTGATATTGACGACATTATCGTTATCAGAAAAGATGGAGGGTATCTTATTACAAAAGTTTCAGATAAGGTTTTTGTGGGGTGTGATGTTATTCATGCCCAGGTTTTTCTGAAGAATGACGAGCGTACGATCTACAACATTGTTTATCAGGACGGGAAAGATGGTCCGCTGCTCGTGAAGCGTTGTGCAATAACTGGTATGACGCGCGACAAGGAGTACAATATGACCAGGGGAACCCCTGGCTCTAAGATCATTTATTTTAGCGCCAATCCGAACGGAGAAGCTGAGGTGATAAAGATTCACCACAAGCCCAGGGCGAGGCTTAAAAAACTGGTTTTTGAATTTGATTTCGGACAGCTTGCAATAAAAGGTAAGTCATCGATGGGTAACATTCTTACCAGAAATCCGGTTCATAAGGTTTATCTTAAGGAGAAAGGGCTTTCAACTCTCGGTGGAAGGAAGATATGGTTTGATGACGCTGTATTCAGGCTGAATGTTGATGGCCGCGGCTTGTTTCTTGGTGAGTTCAGTTCAGATGATAAGATTCTGGTTATAACCAAAAACGGATATTTCAGGATAACGGGTTTTGACCTTTCAAACCATTTTGAAGACAATATTCTCATCATTGAAAAATATCGCCAGGGGAAAGTCTATTCAGTTGTTTACTGGGATGCAGAGCAGAAGTTTTATTATTTAAAGAGATTTGTAATTGAAGAATCTGAGAAGCCTCTTTGCTTTATCAATGAAGATCAGGAATCGAAAATGATAAGCATTACTGAAGTTGAATATCCCAGGTTCGAAATAGAATTTGGAGGCAAGCATAAAACCAGAGACAATGAGATCATAGAAGTATCGGAATTTATTGGAGTAAAAAGCTACAAAGCCAAAGGGAAAAGGTTAACGAGTTTTATGGTCGACAACATTCATGAAATTGAACCAGTTGTTAAGAAAGAATCAGCCACCGGACGTGAACAGGCAGAGGAGGAGGAGCAGCAGCATCCGGATACACATATCGATCCGGCACAGATGAAGCTTGAGCTGTAATGCAACAGACCAGCAAAATATTCATAATCGGATTCATGGGAAGCGGGAAATCGACCAGGGGAAGACACCTTGCTTCCAGCCTCGGATGGGCATTTATTGATCTTGATAAAAAGATTGAGGCAATGGCCGGTATGACAATTCCGGATATTTTTTCTAAAAAAGGTGAGACTTATTTTCGCAGGATAGAGTCGGAAGCATTGGCCAGTACCGTATCTGAATCAAAAACTGTCATTTCCACGGGCGGAGGTACTCCATGTTTCGGAGACAATATGGATTTTATGCTTGCGAATGGACTTACCGTCTATCTCAAGATGACTCCGGCAATACTTCTGACCCGTCTGGCAAAATCACCCGAAAAGCGTCCATTATTGAAGGATTTTGATAAAATGGCAATGAGCGATTTTATTACAGCAAAACTTGCCGAACGCGAAAGCTGGTACTCCCGTGCTGATATAACTGTTGATAGTATCATTACTGATGATTCGGAATTTTACTCTTTGATTAAGAGTTGTATCATGGAATGATTATTGAGTTTAATTTCTTAATTTAGGGTGATAATTTAATACTGCCAGGTTTATGGGAAAAAGGCCCTTTATCTTCCCCATTCAAAAAACTAAAAAAGTACCGGACCTATCCGAATGGGGAAGCCTGAAAAACAAATTTTCAGGGAAGACACTTTTCAGATTAAAGCTTTATTGTCTGGTAACTGGCGATTTATCGGTACTTGACATTATTAGTAACAAATGGTTCAATGAAGAACTGTTAGATTATTCGCGTTTGAATGCAGATATTAATCTGTTACCTGCCCTTAAAAAAATTGCAGGATCGGCGAAAAATGATGAAAGTCTGCGTCAGCGTGCTTCAGAGATTGCGGAAGCAATTGAAGATAAGTCAGCAAAAAAGAAAAATATATCAGCAGCTTCAACTGAGAAAGATGATTCAACCAGAGCTGAAAACTCCCTGAAGATTCTTGCAGGAATAAGATCCCCCCAGACAACAGAGGTTTTAAGACTCCTGAGAGACAAATCGACTGAATTTAAAAGACTGGCTCTGTTTCTGATAGGAAAATTTAAAATGACCGATATGATTCAGGATGCTTGCGAATGCCTGAGCATAAATGGAATTGAAGATGATGCATATTCGGTAATTCTGAGTTTTGGTAATGCTGCCGAAAAGGAAATCAGCAAATTCTATCTGACCGCTTCAGGCAACATAATTACAAGAAAAACCCTCCTCAGACTTTTATCTCAGATAAACAAGACTGCAGGTATGTCTTTTCTGCCTGAACAACTATGGTCAAGCTCAAGGCAGATAAAGGAAATGGTACTCGATAATCTGTTAGCATCAAAATACAAAGTAAAAAAGGATGAAACGGAAAGGCTCAAAAACAATATTTATGATACATTCGGAACACTGACATGGATCATTTCGTCACTGGTTTCACTCTCCGGTAAGACCGATGCTATCCTTTCGGCGGAGATGAATAAGGAATATATTCGCTGGAAACATTATCTTCTTAATCTTCTGACACTCACATTTGATAACAAAACCAATACTGATGAGGAGAATATTCTGAAAGGTGGAAAGAATGATTTAATTAAATCAATCCGCGAAATGACCGGTATCATCTATGATAGTTCGGTCAGCCAGAAACCGGATTATTCTGCTGATCCGGTATATTTTAGGAAGAAACTAAAAAAACTTCAGCGTTATTTCCCATGCGAAATCCCTGAATATAAAAGTCTCCTTGAAGATATAATTAACTGTGATTATAACCTCATAAGTGTCTGGACAAAAGCATGTACGATAAGAAATATCAAAGAGATAGATGAAGAAGATCTTGGCGAATCAGTTGTTGCTCTGCTTTTCAGCCCTGAAGAAGTTTTGCGCGAAGAATCCGCTCGTCTGATATCACGATCAGGCAGGGAACTCTACAGAACCACGGCAGAACGCATTCCGGATGCTTCAAGGATCATGCTTGACAGGATCATTGCAGGCGAAAGCCTGGAAAATGAGCTTGTTTTTGAAAAGGCAAAATTCCTTTCATCATGCTTTCCTGAACTGAATGAAGATGAATTACTCTTCCTGGCAGAAAAGACCTCCTTGGCATTGAATGATAAGAGTGGAATTTATTCCCAGCCTTCCGGTACAATTCTCTGGGCATTCTCAGAAGGGAAAACCAAACCTGAATTTTTTATAAATCACGACGGCATCACCGATCCCGGTCAGCATATTAAGGATATCAGGGATAAATATTCTTTCTGCTATATATTGCCTTTTAAAGCTGTCAGGGAGTTTAATTTTCAATTTCCTGAGAAATCTTTCGGGATTTTCAAATATATCGATGATAGAGAAGAATAATTCAAAATAGCTTATGGCTTCAGCAAAGTTAAAGAACGATAAAATCAGCCCCTTTCCGGGATTACGGCCATTTGGTCAGGAAGAAAGTGAGTATTTCTTCGGGCGCGAAAGTGAAAGTGAAGAGATTGCCGGCAAGCTTCTCAGAAACAGGTTCGTTACGGTTACCGGAGCCTCCGGAAGCGGGAAATCATCGCTGGTCCTCTGCGGTCTGATTCCAAAAATACGACAACGCTCTTCAAAAGGAGAGGGTAAATGGAATATTCTTGCTATAAAGCCGGGCAATGACCCATTCGGACATCTGGCCGATTCATTTGTTGAGAATTTCTCAAACGCTGAACCGAATAAAAAAACCAGGGATGAAATTCTTAAACTTTTAAAAGATAATCCAGACGGGATAACAGATGCGATCAGAATTCTGTCGCCTGAAAATAAAGACAAAACTCTTGTTTTTGTCGATCAGTTTGAGGAACTATTCAGGTATGGCTCTCCGGAAACAGGAATAGGGACAGGTGCAGATACATCAGGGTTCATTGATTTACTGACAAATGCGATAACCCGTGACAATCCTGGTGTTTATCTCGTTGTCGCCTTAAGGTCTGACCTTATAGCGGAATGCTCACATTACAGGAGTTTCACAAATCTTGTAAACAACAGCAATTACCTGGTTTCCCGTATGGACAGGGAGAGTTTCAGGGAAGCTATAGTAGGACCGGTCAAAAATGCAGGTGCTGATATAGAAAATGACCTGGTTGAACTTCTTATTAATGAAGTAAATGACCGAACCGACCAGCTTCCGGTATTACAGCATACTTTAATGCGGATATGGCTGCACTGGGAAGAGCTGGATGAGCATGACAGGCCACTTGGCATTGCAGATTACCAGTCAGTCGGAACCATGAATGGTGCCATTTCACGACATGCCGACGAAATTTATGAAAAGCTTGGAGGTGATGGGAAAAGAATTTGTGAAAAGCTTTTCAAAATAATTACAGGAAAAGGATCTGATAACAAGGGGATACGTTACCCCTCAAACGTCAAAGCCATAAAGGCAGCAGTAAGCTGTACAGGCGAAGCCCTTTTTAAAGTAATCGGTGAATTCAGAAATCCTTCAGTTTCGGTGCTTACCCCTCACTATTCAGTCGCGCTTAATGATGATTCAATCATTGACTTGTCGCACGAAAGCCTTATTTATCTATGGGGCCGTCTTAGAAAATGGGTTGATGAGGAATATTCATCTGTTCAGATGTACCTTAGGCTGTCGGAAGCTTCAGCCATGTATCAGCAGGGTAAAACAGGCCTCCTGAAACAACCCGATCTTCAGCTTGCAATAAACTGGCGCGAAGATAACAAGCCGACTCTCTGGTGGGCCCAGAAGTATAATCCGGCATTTGAAAGAGCGATGGTTTATCTCCGGACAAGCGAAAAGGATTTCCTCGAATTGGAAGAAAGGACAATAAGGCATCACAGGTGGAGATTAAAAAGGATAAAGATCGTCTCTTCCATACTGGGAGGGATTGCAATACTGGCAGCCCTGACAATGATAGCAGCCTTTGCTTCCAAATTTTCATCAGATAACCGGCGTAAGATGGCTGAGCAAGAAAAGCTTGAAATTGCAAGACAAAAAACGTTAGCAGACCAGTATGCTGCTGTTTCCCTTAAAAAATCAGTCTCTTCTGATTCAAGCGCACTGGCTGCATCCCGAAGGGAACAGATGGAAAGAATACTCAGACTTAATGCTGAAAATCAGGTTCTGACGGTGCAGGAGGAAATTTTTGATACCCGCAGACAATCTGAGTCGGCAGTGGAGGCAAGCATTGTAGCAATAATGAATGCTGATTCAGCAATCAAAATAAAAAATGAAACACAAAGACTGAGAATGATATCTGTTGCCAAATCGATGTCGCTCAGGTCACTTCATGTACCCGAGCAAATTGATCTTCAGACTCTTCTGGCTTATCAGGCTTACCTGTTTAATGCCAGGAACAAAGGAAGCCGGAATGATGCCGACATTTATACGGGCCTCTATAATCTGGCAAAACAAAAGGGCAGCGACAAATTAAAAACCTATACCGGTTTTGACAACCCGGTAAGAAGCATTGCATTTGTACCAGGTAAGAATGAACTCTTTGCATCAGATTCATATGGTAAAGTAATGAAATTGGAGCTCGGCAACAAGGGAAATAGTCTAAAAATTATATTTTCCGGCAGTGAAGCTTATGATGTACTTGCTGTGAGCCCAAAAGCCGACTGGCTGGCGTGTGGAGGAGCAAACAGTGATATAAAAATGGTTCCGGTCGCAGGAAGCGATCCGGGATATGAGCTCAGAGGGCACTCAGGAAGGATAAAGTCGCTTGTTTTTTCATACGACGGGAAGTTTTTATACTCAGCTGCTCTCGACGGAAAAGTACTGAAGTGGGACCTCTCTGCAAGAACCTCAATCGATCTGTCGACTGATATGATGAATATTACCTCAATCGATCTTTCGAACTCCAACAGGTACTTTGCCGGAATCAGCGATCAGGGTAAGGCGCTTGTATGGAATCCGGAACAAGCATCTGAGAAGTTCAGAATAGAATCAGAAGGTAAACGAATTATGAGTATAAAGTTCAAGCCTGATCAGGAGCGTATTGCTGTTGGATATGACGATGGTATGGTGGAGTTATGGGATATCCCCTCCCGTATAAAATTATCTGAGTTCCGGGCCCACGCTGCTGAAGTTAATGATATCAGATTTAATCCGGGCTCCTCCCAGCTCGCAACTGCCTCGAATGACGGAACACTGAAGCTCTGGGATACCGACGATCTGAAAAGTCCTCCGGTCAGCTTTAAAGATAGCGACGGTCCTGTTATCGCTTTTGAATTCAGCCCCGATGGCTCGATGATACTTTCAGCTGATTCCGGGAACCAGCCAAGAATTGCCGGGCGTCCTGCCTATGCTGAATCTTTTGCTGCCGACGGGTGTTCCTACATAACACGGAATTTTACTCCCGATGAGTGGCTGGCTTATGTCGGCAAGGATATAACCTACGAAGAAACCTGCCCTGGAGCAGATTACAGGATAAGGATCAGGGAAGTGAGATAGATAGAACCCCTC